>Ga0265320_10000492_pt1 | contig 30788 bp, 24 predicted proteins | sample 4827metaG_FD_202087 | JGI IMG/M metagenome (GOLD analysis project Ga0265320, IMG submission 202087) | Rhizosphere microbial communities from Carex aquatilis grown in University of Washington, Seatle, WA, United States - 4-8-27 metaG | ecosystem: Host-associated > Plants > Roots > Rhizosphere >... | reverse complement strand
TGTATGGCTATTCCAGGGATACGGCCGATCTGGATTTTTTGATCTCTCAGACAGACCGAATTCAGTGGCTGGATTTATTCACCAGACTCCGTTACGTGGTTTTTCATGACGGAGGGAATTTTATTCAACTTTCGTCAACTGAACATACGGCCTGGCCTGTGGATTTGATGCTTGTCCGGACCGAAACCTTCCAGCCGATGTTCGATGCCAGCCGGGAAGTTGATCTTTACGGAACCAATTCGCGCATTCCTTCGCTGGAACATTTGCTGGCCTTGAAATTGCACGTCTTGAAGAACACGCGAATGCACCGTTTCTTAAAAGATTTTTTGGATGTCGAAAATCTCATCCGCATCAATAAGCTGGACATAAAATCGGAAAATATTCGCCAATTGTTTGCCAAATATGGCACATTAGAGCTATATGAAAAAGTATCCAACGCGCTCGCCAGTAAATGACGCGTTGCAGGAAACGCCGGTGACTTTGCATTTTCCCGTTGAGCCAGATTTCGCTTCGTGTCCGCCCAGCATAGATCCACAGGCCATGCTCCGGCGGATTGCGGACACCATGCCGTGGCGCAGTCAACGGCCCGGGGAGAAGGAGCGGCGGCTGGCCGAAAAAATCCCCGTCGAGTTTGTGCTTTAGCCAGCTGTGATCTACCCCGAAGCGGTCCAATTTCTTTACGGCTTGCGACTTTTCGGCGCGAAGTTTGGATTGGAGAACACCTTCAAACTCGCCGCGCTGGCGGGGAATCCGCAGGACCGGCTCCGTTTCATCCATGTCGCCGGCACCAATGGCAAGGGTTCGACGTGTGCCATGCTGGAAAGCATTTATCGCGCAGCCGGCTTGCGCGTCGGGCTGTTTACTTCGCCACATCTGATTTCGTTCCGCGAACGGATTCAGGTCAACCGCCAGTTGATCCCGGAAAATGAGGTGGTACGACTGGTTGAAGAGCTTCAGCCCTGGCTTAAACAATTTCCGGCCGGCCATCACCCGACGTTTTTTGAAGTCGTGACGGTGATGGCTTTAAATTTTTTTGCGGAACACAATTGCGACCTGGTGATCTGGGAAACCGGCCTGGGTGGGCGGCTGGATGCCACCAACATCGTCACACCCCTGGCGAGTGTCATCACCAACATCGCCCTGGACCACCAGCAATGGCTCGGTGACACGCTCGCAAAAATCGCCGCTGAAAAAGCGGGCATCATCAAGCCCGGCGTGCCAGTGATCACGGCGGCGGAGGCGCCGGAGGCGCTGGCCGTGATTGAAAAAATGGCGCGGGAGAACAATGCGCCATTCACGGTCGTGGCGGCGGATGTGAATCCGCCGCAAACTTCCAAAATTTCAGCGGCGCTCTCACGGGCCGCCGCCACGCTGCCGTTACCGGGCGATCATCAGCGGATCAACGCCGCGCAGGCGTTGGCCACGGTCGAAGTGCTGCGCAATCAGATTCCGGTCGGCGGCGCGGCAATTCGCGCCGGTTTGGAATCGGTGGACTGGCCGGGGCGGTTGCAACTGGTCACGCGGCCTTCCGGTCAAAAAATTCTGCTCGACGGCGCGCATAATATGGCGGGGGCGCAAGCATTGGGCCAGGCACTGGAGAAGCACTACCGTGGTGTGAAACGAACATTGATCTTGGGTGTGTTGCAGGACAAGGATTGGCGCCAGATTTGCGACACACTTGCGCCGTTGGCGGGCCGGATTTTTACCGTACCGGTGTCCAGCGAACGCACTGCCGGCGCACCGGAACTGGCGGCGGCCTGTCGCATTGCGAACCCAAGCGCCGGGGTTGTGGCTTGTGATTCATTGGGTGTGGCGCTGGAAAAAAGTGCGCGTGAGGAGTTCGTGTTGATTGCCGGCTCGCTCTATCTCGTCGGGGAGGCGCTGGAATTGTTCGGTCTCTCCCCGGCCGGCATCCGTGAACGCGCCCTGAACGAATGGCACGCCGGACCGCTCCCGGCGGTCCGGCGGTGATAATTATTTGTGAAATAAAGACGTAGTGTCACTTATATTTACTTAACTTCTATTGACGTTTTCGAAACAAATTCGGTAGGCTGTTCAACGCTATGGCTTACGCTGACACACTTCCAAAGCAACGTGGCTTTGGCGAAACGGTTCGTCCCGATGCCTGGTGGCTGCAGCCGCTGGTGGTGTTCCTCGGGTTTTCCGCCTTCATCATTTATTCCACCTGGGCGGCGTTTCAGGGGGTGGGTGATATTCACGAAACCATCAAGACCGGCCAAAACATTTGCAGTTATTGGTATGGCGGCAACGGTGCGAATTATCTCTCGCCGTTTTACTCGCCGGAAATCTGGGGAACCTCTCCGCACGCCATTTTGGGGGCGGCGCTTCCGTCCTGGTGGCCGGCTTGGGCGCCATTCTCGCCGGCGTTCTTGATCCTGTGGATTCCGGCCGGTTTCCGCTTCACCTGTTACTATTATCGCGGCGCGTATTATAAATCGTTCTGGGCGGACCCGATCAACTGTGCCGTCGGCGAGCCGCGCAAAACATTCCTGGGCGAACGTTACTTCCCGCTCATCCTCCAGAACGTCCACCGCTACTTTTTCTACCTGGCGTTCCTGTTCATTCTCCTGCTCTCGCATGACGCGTGGAAGGCCATGTGGTTCACCGTGGATGGGACAAGCCATTTCGGCATCGGGGTCGGGACCATCGTGCTGGCGTTGAACGCCTTTTTCCTGGCCATGTACACGTTCGGCTGCCATTCGCTGCGGCATCTGATCGGCGGTTTTTTGGATTCCAAGTCCAAGGCGCCAACCTGCGCGAAGGCTTACAATTGTGTGAGTTGTCTCAACACGCGCCACATGATGTGGGCTTGGATCAGCCTGTTCTGGGTCGGTTTCACCGATGTCTATGTCCGCCTCTGTGCGACGGGCAAAATCCCCGATTTCATTTTGTTCAAATTCTAAACCCCGAACCATTTTCCTGTGGCTACCAACTACGAAACCTTTGAATACGACGTGCTGGTCATCGGCGCGGGCGGCGCGGGCCTCCGCGCGGCCATCGAAGCCTCGGCGGCCGGCGTGAAAGTCGGCCTGGTCTGCAAATCATTGCTCGGCAAGGCGCACACGGTCATGGCCGAGGGCGGCATGGCGGCGGCAATGGGCAACGTGGATGATCGCGACAACTGGAAGGTTCATTTCGCCGACACGATGCGCGGCGGCCAATACATCAACAACTGGCGCATGGCCGAGTTGCATGCGAAGGAGGCCTCGGCGCGCGTTTATGAACTCGAAGCCTGGGGCGCGGTGTTCGACCGCACCAAGGACGGGAAGATTCTCCAGCGCAATTTCGGTGGTCACAAATATCCACGGCTGGCGCACGTCGGCGATCGCACCGGATTGGAGATGATCCGCACCTTGCAGGACCACGGCATCCATCAGGGCATCACGGTTCACATGGAATACACGATTGTCACGTTGCTCAAGGATGGCGGTCGGGTGGTCGGCGCTTTCGGCTATGACCGCGAGCGCGGGCGGTTCAAGATTTTCAAGGCCAAGGCGGTGGTGTTATCGACGGGGGGACTCGGTCGCGCTTACAAAATCACGAGCAATTCCTGGGAAGGCACCGGCGACGGCGTGTCGCTCGCGTACCATGCGGGCGCGGAATTGCTGGACATGGAATTCGTCCAGTTTCATCCGACCGGCATGGTCTGGCCGCCGAGCGTCATGGGCCTGCTGGTGACCGAAAGCGTGCGCGGCGAGGGCGGGGTTTTGCGGAACAAGGACGGCAAGCGGTTCATGTATGACGACATTCCGGAAAATTACAAGTCGCAGACCTCGACCGATCCGGAGGAAGGCTGGCGTTATACGCAGAACGATAAAAATGCCAAGCGCCCGCCGGAATTGTTAACGCGTGACCATGTGGCCCGCTGCATCAACCGTGAAGTGAAGGCCGGCCGCGGCAGTCCTCACGGGGGCGTGTTTCTCGACATCGCCTGGATCAAGGAAAAGATTCCGAATGCGGCGGAGCACATCAAAAAGAAACTGCCGTCCATGTATCACCAGTTCAAGCAACTGGCGAACCTCGACATCACCCAGGAGCCGATGGAAGTCGGCCCGACGACCCATTATGCGATGGGCGGTATCCGGGTGGATGGCGACACGCAAATGACCAACATTCCCGGATTGTTCGCGGCGGGTGAATGCGCCGCCGGATTGCACGGGGCCAATCGCCTTGGGGGCAATTCACTTTCCGACCTGATCGTATTCGGCAAACGCGCGGGTGAATTTGCGGCGAAGTACGCAAAGGAAATCGGCGCCGGCCAGATCAACGAAGCGCAGATCGAGGCAGCGGCCCGGGAAGCCCTGGCGCCGTTTGAACGCGGCGCAAAATCCGGCGGGACCGCCGACGGGCCGTATCAGGTCCAGCACGAATTACAAAGCATGATGCAGGAACTGGTTGGCATCGTGCGGCGCGAAGACGAAATGTCCCGGGCACTGGAAGGCATCGGCAAGCTTAATCAACGCGCCGGCCAGGTCGCGGTTTACGGCCACCTGGAATATAATCCCGGCTGGCACACGGCGATTGATCTGAAACATCTGCTCACGATTTCCGAGGCCATCACCCGCTCGGCGCTGGACCGCAAGGAAAGTCGCGGCGGCCATTTCCGCGAGGATTTTCCCAACAAGGACGCGGCGGCGGCTAGATATAACAACGTCATCCTGAAAGGCCCGGATGGCTCCATGCAATTGCGCCGCGAGCCGATTCCGGAAATGCCGGCGGAGTTGAAACAAGTGATTGAGGAAATGAAATAATTCGTTGAAGCGTGAAGCGTTAAAGCGTTAAAGCGTTAAAACGTATGAAAACAGAGAACACCGCGAATTACCAGCAACCGCCACCATCACCGGCGGGGCAGAAACCTTTTCGCACCTTTGAAGATTTGGAAGCTTATCAAGTTGCGCGGGAATTTCGGAAGACAATGTATCAGGCCAACCGGCGGCTTCCCGCGTTTGAAAAATTTGAACTCGGCAGCCAGATTCGGCGGGCTGCGGTTTCCCTGACAAACAACATCGCGGAAGGGCATGGGCGATTTCATTATTTGGAGCAGATCAAGTTCTGTTTGAATGCCCGCGGCTCGCTTGAAGAGCTTCTCGACGATTTGAACGTCTGCCAGGACGAATCTAATCTGCCGGTTGCTGAAATCGCACCACTGAAACAACAAGGTTGGCGCGTTCACCAATTGCTTAACGGTTACATGCGCTGGTTGCGCGCTCAAAAGCAGGGCGTCGCTCTCGAGCTGCGGGAGAATTCCCCGGCCTACGGTCTGACCGGAGACCAACTCGACGAGTTGCTCGAAGACCATGAAATACCACCCGCTTTAACGCTTCACGCTTCAACGCTTCAACGATGAAAAAAATAGTTTTCAGAATCTGGCGCGGCGACAAGGACGGCGGAAAATTTGTGGATTACACCACGGAAGTTTCCGAGGGCATGGTTGTGCTCGACGTCGTCCATAAAATCCAGGCGACGCAGGCCAACGACCTTGCCGTTCGCTGGAATTGCAAGGCCGGCAAGTGCGGCTCCTGTTCGGCGGAAATCAACGGCGTTCCCCGGCTCATGTGCATGACCCGGTTGGACATGATCCCGATTGACAAGCCGGTGACCATTGAGCCGATGCGCGCGTTTCCCAGCATCCGCGACCTGGCGACCGACGTTTCCTGGAATTTCCGGGTCAAAACCAAAATCAAGAAATTCAATCCGCGCAAACCCGATGCCGCGGACGGCACCTGGCGGATGCAGCAGGAGGACATTGACCGCGTGCAGGAATTCCGCAAGTGCATCGAATGTTTTCTCTGCCAGGACGTCTGCCATGTCCTGCGCGACCATCACAAGCACGATGAATTCATCGGCCCGCGTTTTCTGGTCTATACCGCGGCGTTGGAGATGCACCCGCTGGACACGGAGGACAGGCTGGAGGAATTGAAGCAGGCGCATGGCATCGGCTTTTGCAACATCACCAAATGTTGCACGAAGGTCTGCCCGGAAAACATCACCATCACCGATAACGCCATCATTCCGCTGAAGGAGCGCGTGGTGGATGAATTCTACGATCCGTTCGGCTGGCTCTGGAAGAAATTGCGGCCGAAGGGCTGAACCCAAAAGGTCAGACTTCCACGCCTGCTTCCTCGGCTTCGATCGCGGCGACAAGATCCTTTTCGGCCAGCACCCAATCGTCCAACGTCAGCGGATGATGCAGCAGCTTGTCGCGATACAGGCGATACGCGTGTTCGCGCACCATGCTCCGGGCGACGCCGGGAGTGAAGGGTTCGGGCTGTTCCACGATTTTTGAGACCGTACCTTTCGTTTTCATAACCAAACATAGGCCTCCCAGCCGGTTCCGCAAGTGGACTTAAAAACAGGTATCCGGCGGCGATTTTCAGACACCCGTGACTTGAAGCCGTTGGCAAAGGACATTGAAACCTGGGTCACCCTGCAGATTCCGGCTGGCATGGGAAATGCATTTCTCCAGCAACCTCGGGTCAACGTGTTATTTATGCGGGCACCGTTTCTTTATTTTGTCGCTGTCGCCGGTCTTTGGTTTTGCACCACGGTTCGGGTGCATCCACAATCCTTCAACTTCACGACCTTGGCGGGGTCAGCCAGCGTTGGGAGCGCCGATGGCACAGGTACCGCCGCTCGATTCGCCGGCCCTTCAGGTGTCGCCGTGGACAATCTGGGCAATGTCTATGTGACGGACTCGGGCAACAATACGATCCGGAAAATCACGCCGGGCGGCGTGACGAGCACCATTGCCGGACTGGCCGGAGTCAAGGGCAGCGCCGACGGCGCGGGCACCAATGCTTCTTTCAATCTGCCCACGGGCATCGCGGTTGATGCCAGTGGAAATCTATATGTGGCGGACGAATTCAACGACACAATCCGGAAAATCACCCCGAACGGCGCCAACTGGGTGGTGAGCACCCTGGCCGGCCAGGTGGGGGTGGCTGGTCTGATCAATGCCACGGGCACCAACGCGCAATTTTCCACGCCGAGCGGCATTGCGGTGGACAGTGCCGGCAATGTTTATGTGGCCGACGTGGCGAATGACGTGATCCGGCAAATCACCCCCGCTGGACTTGTCAGCACGATTGCCGGTCAGCCCCATCATCCTGGCAGCACTGACGGAACGAATAATGCGGCCCAGTTCTACATGCCTTATGGCATTACTATCAATGCCGATACCAATCTCTACGTGACCGACACCATCAATGGCACCATCAGGAAGCTGGTGCTGATGGGGGCCGATTGGGTGGTCAGCACCATTGCCGGACAGGTGACGAACGCCGGCAGCGCCGATGGCATCGGCACGAACGCGCAATTTAGCGGTCCGGTCGGCGTTGTCGTGAACAGCGGAACCAATTTGTTCGTGGCTGACGACAATAATAACACCATCCGGAAGCTGACTCTCGCAGGAACGAACTGGGTGGTGAGCACTTTCGCCGGGTTGGCGGGGGTCTTTGGTGACGCGGACGGTGCCACCAATAATGCGCGATTTCACACCCCCATAGGCGTCGCTGCGGACGGTGCCGGCAATGTTTACGTGGCGGACGCGAACAACAATGAGATTCGAAAGATCACGACGAGCGGTGTGGTGAGCACTTTTGCCGGCGTCAGCACGGGCAGCACTGACGGCCCGAGCACCAATGCACTTTTCTGGTCCACGGCTGCCGTGGCGTTGGATGCCCTGGGCAATGTTTATGTGGCGGATTATTACAACTGCACCATCCGAAAAATCACGCCAAACGGGGTGGTGAGCACTATTGCCGGGCTGGCCGGCAGCATGGGCAGCGCCGATGGCACTAACAGCGACGCGCGCTTTTACTATCCTTCCGACATCGCTCTGGACAGCGGGGGCACGCTCTATGTTGCCGACGCCTATAACAGCACGATTCGGAGAATCGCGCCGGAGGGAACCAATTGGGTGACCAGCACCATCGCCGGGCAGGCGCAATTTTATGCCATTCTGGATGGTGTGGGTACCAACGCGTTTTTTTATGTGCCGGCCGGGATAGCGGTGGATTTGAATACCAATGTTTATGTAACGGACAATTACGGCATGGTGGTGCGCAAGGTCAGCCCGGAGGGAACCAACTGGGTGGTGACGACCATCGCCGGGCTACCCTACACGCACGGTTCCTCGGATGGCATCGGCACCAATGCCATGTTTTACTTTCCGCGCGGAATTGCCGTGGACAATGCTTCCAATGTTTACGTGGCCGACAGCGAGAATAACAGCGTCCGCAAGTTGACCCCGGCCGGAACGAACTGGCTGGTGACCACGCTGGCGGGCGTGGCCAGCATCCGTGACAGCGCCGATGGCACGGGCACCAACGCCCACTTCTTTTTCCCGGATGATGTGACTTTGGACGCAGCCGGCAATCTCTACGTGATGGACACGTACAATCAAACCATCCGAAAGATGACACGGGTCGGAACCAACTGGGTGGTGACCACGGTGGCCGGGCAGGTCGGTGTCACCGGCAGCACCGACGGTATTGGCACCAATGCATTGTTCAATTACGCCCAGGGGATTGCGCTGGACGGTGCCGGGAATATTTACGTGGCGGACACGCACAACAGCACCGTGCGGATCGGGCGGCTGATGATTCCCACACTGCAGATCGCGCCCTCCGGCAGAAACAAAGTCATCCTCACCTGGCCGGGGTGGGCCACCGGTTTCACGCTGGAAACCAGCGGCAAGCTGTCTTCGGACGCAACCTGGACACCTTTAAGCAATGGCGTGGTGACCTCGAGCAATAATTTTTTGCTGACCAACAATGTCGGCCCCAGCAATGCTTTTTACCGGCTGAACGCGCAATGAAGCTTGCCGTTCCACGGTGCGCTGCGGCGGTGATAAAAAGCTTGATCCGGTGCCAGCAGGTGCAGGGCTGAGAATCATTCGACCGGATGTCCCCGGGCGATATTCTGGATCATCTCCTCGGCCTGCGAGCGGAGTTTCGCGTCCGCATTGGGCAGCAGCAGCGGTTGCAGGGTGTGGCGCGCGGCGTTGGCATTGTGGTTTCTCAGTTGCAATTGGGCCAGGGCAAAAAGGTAGGAAGGGTTTTCGGGCTCCAGGTCGATGGCCCGTTGCAGGTGTTGTTCCGCCACCGCGAGATTTTCACCCTGGACGAGTTCAAAGAAGCCCAGCAGTTCATGCGCCTGGCCAAAGTCCGCCATCAAGACGAGTGATCTTTGGAGTTCACCACGAATTTCCGCCGCCGCTTCATTTTTGAGCGGGGCATACCGGTCCTGGGAGTCGGCCGTGAGCCGGTATCTTTCCCGGGCATAAACGTAATAAGCCAGGTAACTGGTTGAACCACGCTGGAGTGCCCCGTTCAAATTGCGCAACGCGGCATCGTGCTGCTCGCGTTCGGCGGCGAGCAGCCCCAGCCCTTCGTAGGGCAGGGGACTGTCGGGCGCGATTTTTTGCGCCTGCGCAAAATACAATTCGGCGGTGTCAGGACGGTGAATCCGAAGCAGTTCATCACCCAGTCGGAAATACGCCTCCACGGGCGCGAGACTGCGCGTTGTCAGGGTGATGGGCGCGGAGATGTCCGTCTGAAATGCCAGTCCAATCGGCGCGAACTGGCCGCGTTTAAGATAGCGGCGAAGTTCGTTTTCCATCATCGGCAAAGTGATCTGCATCGCGTTGGTGAAAGCCTGTTCGGGAAGCTGGCCCTGGTTGAGGAGGTCCATGAATGATTTGAAGCGCGCCTTGTATGCCGGATTGTCCCCCGCCATCAGGAATTCCGTCAACAGCCACGATTCGGCGTAAAAGATGCCTTGGCGATCCCGTTCATTATATTGAGGTGAGTTGTGGGCGACCGCAAACAGCTCGGCCAGCGGCATGAGTGGCTGTTGCGCCAGCAAACGCAGGTGATGATCGATGGGTTTGCCGATGCGGGCGCGGGATCCGGTCGTTTCGAAGGTGGACCAGACCTCCGCCATGCCTTCCTTGAGCCAAAGCGGCCAGACGCGGTCATTGTGCCGGAAAAGCAGATGAGTGTATTCGTGATAGATGACCTCGAGGTCTGTGTAGGCTGAATTGGCGCCCGGCAGGCCCAGGACGATCAAGTTCTCGTCGCTGCCGCGTTGGAAAAAGGCCGCCAGGTTGGCAGGTTTGCCCTGGTAGAGTGGCAGGAAGGGTTTCATGGATTCGTGATTGGGAAAGGCCATCACCACAATCGGTGGGGAAGCCACGGCCTTATCGGTGGTCAGCAAGGAAAAGGCCTCGCAAAACTGTTCCAGGCGGGCGGCCAGTTTATAAACATCCTGGGGTGCGCCGCAGCTATAGACGTTGAAATGCGCGGTGCGCGTTTCCAGCCATTGCCGTTGCACCAGCGAACCGTTGTTCGATTGGGCCGGGGCCTGGCAAACTCCCCAGGTCAGAAACAGGATCAATAGCAGAAAACGGATCATGCGCAGGTACAGTTTAACGGATGATCGGGGATATGTCACGGGGTGGCGATCAGTGAAAAGACCGGCTTGCTGGCCCGAGGCTCGAAGCGAAACAGAAGGCGAAAGATGGTGCGCGATACAGGGTTCGAACCTGTGACCCCTACCGTGTCAAGGTAGTGCTCTACCACTGAGCTAACCGCGCATTCCCAGACGGAAAGCGTGGCAACCCTCCGGCAGATTGGCAAGCGTGAACTCACCTGAAATTGGCCCTGGCCCAGGGTCTTTTGTTTTGTCGGGGAAACCTGTTGGAGTTCAGCCTTCAGGCTGTTTCGGGCCGAAAACATGCTAAAGCATGAACTCCAACAACTCACGCTCACAAAACAAAAGAGCCTGGCTTTGCGGGGACAGGCCGGCCCGGGCGTGATCATTGATGCCATCGCCAGTCTTGGTGATGCTCAGGTGCAGAATTCTCAAACAAATCTGCAAAAGACGTATAGTGTTTCAGGTGGTGAATCTGTTAAATTTAGCTCGCAAACTGAAATCAAACTATGAGCAAGTTTTTAGCATTGGGAAAATTTTCATTTGGCATGGGCGACCGTTTTTCCCACCAGGGCAAAGCGCAACTTCGCGCGTGTCTCCTGGCCACCGAGGCCGGCGCGGACATCGTCCCCGTCTGGAACAAGTCGAACCGCGAACACCTGTTTATCGGCACGGAACCGTCCAGTTTGCGCGCCGAGGCCGATGCCGCGGTGAAGGCGCTGGACTGGAAGAAGCCGTATCACGTGGATGCCGACCACATCCGGCTTGAAACCGTGGATCGTTTCGTCGCACCCTCGGATTTCTTCACCATTGACGTGGCGGACTCGATCGGCAAACCCGCCGACCCGAAGAGTGTAAAGGCCTTTACCGACCGGCACCCAGAACTGATCGGCATGATCGGCATCCCGCATATTGACCGTCCGTTGGAAACGACGCGCGCCGAGGTGGAACGCGTGGCCAACAAATTTTTGCTCGCCGTGCAGGATGCGGGGAAGATTTATCGGCACATCTCCCAGGCCAAGGGCGAGGCCAATTTCATCACGGAGGTTTCGATGGACGAGACCGACAGCCCGCAGACGCCGCCGGAACTGCTCATCATTCTCGCGGCGATTGCCGACGAGAAAATCCCGATTCAGACCATTGCCCCGAAATTCACCGGCCGTTTCAACAAAGGCGTGGATTATGTCGGCGACGTGATGCAGTTCGAAAAGGAATTCAACGAGGATCTGGCCGTCATCGCGTTTGCCATCAACAAATACGGCCTGCCGGCGACGCTCAAACTCAGCGTCCATTCCGGCAGCGACAAGTTTTCCATTTACGAGCCCATCCGCCGCGCGTTGAAGAAATTCAATGCCGGCATCCACATCAAGACCGCCGGCACGACGTGGCTGGAAGAACTCATCGGCCTGGCGGAGGCGGGCGGCGACGGATTGGAAATTGCCAAGGAAATCTATGCCTACGCGATTGAGCACGTGGACGAATTTTGCGCGCCTTACGCAACGGTCATTGACATTGACAAGGCGAAACTGCCTGCCGCGGCGGCGGTGAATGGGTGGAGCTCAACGCAGTTCGTTTCCGCTTTGCGCCACGACCAAAAAAATCCGGCGTTTAATCCGAGCTTCCGCCAGTTGTTGCACGTCAGCTTCAAGGTCGCGGCCAAGAAGGGGGACCGTTATCTCAACGCGCTGAAGAAGCACGAGCCCATCATTGCCCGGAACGTCACGGAAAACCTGTTCGAGCGGCACATGAAACCGCTGTTGTTCGGCGAAGCCGTGCCCGCCAAACTGTGAAATCACCGCCTTGAGATTATGCCTTTCATCCACGAAGAGTTCCTGTTGAGCACCAAAACGGCCCGGAAGCTTTACCATCAATACGCCGAAGCCGAGCCGATTTTCGACTATCACTGCCATATTTCACCGCGCGACATCGCCGCCAACCGCCAGTTTAAAAACCTTTTTGAAATCTGGCTGGAAGGCGACCATTACAAATGGCGGGCCATGCGGACCAACGGTGTGGCGGAACGTTTTTGCACGGGCAACGCCAGCCCCCTGGACAAGTTCAAGGCCTGGGCGGCGACCGTGCCGCATACGCTCCGCAATCCACTTTATCACTGGACGCACCTGGAATTGAAGCGTTATTTCGGCATCACGGATTTGCTCGATGAAAAGACCGCCGACAAGATCTGGAAGCGGGCCAATGAAAAACTGGCCGGACCGGAACTGACCACCCAGGGCATCCTGAAAAAATTCAAGGTCAAGGTGGTCTGCACCACGGACGATCCGGTGGACAATCTGGAGCATCATCGCGCTTTTGCGTCCAAGGGTCATCCGACAAAAATGTTTCCCGCCTTCCGTCCGGACAAGGCGCTGGCGATCCATCAGCCCGCCGGGTTCAACCCGTGGGTGGAACAGCTGGCCGCCGCCAGCAACGTGGACATCAACAGTTTTTCAGCGTTTGTCATCGCGCTCAAGAAACGGCACGACTTTTTCCATTCGCAGGGCTGCCGGCTGTCCGACCACGGCATGAACCATTGTTTTGCGGATTTTTGTTCCGAGAAAACCGCCGCGGAAATTTTCAACCGGGTCCGGCGCGGCGAAGTGGTTTCCGCGCTGGAACACGGGCAATTCGCGTCGTTCATGATGTTGTTCTTTGGCAAACTCGACGCCGCCCGGGGTTGGACCAAACAGCTTCACCTGGGTGCGTTGCGCAGCAACAACACGCGGCTGCTCAAACAGCTTGGCCCGGACACCGGCTTCGATTCCATTGGCGATTTTCCGCAATGCCAGGCCCTCGCCGCCTATCTCGACCGGCTCGACCAGGAAAATGCGCTGCCGAAAACCATCGTTTACAATTTGAATCCGGCGGACAATTACGCGTTTGCCACGATGATTGGGAATTTTCAGGACGGCACCATTCCCGGCAAAATTCAGTACGGTTCAGGTTGGTGGTTTTTGGACCAGCGGGAAGGCATGGAATGGCAGATGAACGCCTTGTCGAGTCTCGGCCTGCTTTCCCGTTTCATCGGCATGATCACGGACTCGCGATCGTTCATGTCCTATCCGCGCCATGAATATTTCCGGCGCACGCTCTGCAATCTGATCGGGAGTGACGTGGAAAGTGGCCTCATTCCCAACGATGAAAAACTGGTGGGTCCCATGATCCGCAACATCTGCTACGCCAACGCCGCCAACTACATGAGTTTCCCCGGGGTGAAATTGAAGTAAGCCGGCGGTTTTATCGGATTCAACTTGGACGCGAACCTCCAACCTGCGGTTTCCGTCTTAAATCAAGAGCATGAGAAAATTCCAGGCCGTTTGCCTTGTCGCATGGCTGGCAACCCCGTGGCTGCGCGCGGAACAGGTGGAATGGGCGCAGGTACCTGAAATTCTGGCGCGCATCCAGGCGCCGGTTTTTCCCGCACGTGATTTTGCCATCACGAATTATGGCGCGACGGCGGGTGACAAAACGGATTGCACCGCGGCGATCGGCAGGGCGATTGATGCCTGTGCCGGGTCCGGCGGCGGACGGGTGATGGTCCCGCCCGGGGAATTTCTCACCGGGCCAATCCATCTGAAAAGCAACGTGGAACTGCATCTGGACAAGGACGCCACATTGAAGTTCAGCACCAATTTCAGTGCGTATTTACCCGCGGTATTCAGCCGTTTCGAAAGCGTCGAATGTTATAATTATTCGCCCTTCATTTATGCCTTCGGTCAGCGAAACATCGCGGTGACCGGTGAAGGCACGTTGGATGGCCAGGCCACCGACGAAAACTGGCTGGCGTGGAAGGGGAAAAAAGGTGTCGATGCCGGCACGCAAAAAGCAGCCAATGAACGGCTCAAAAAAATGGCCGTGGACAGGGTGCCCGTCGAGCAGCGCCGTTTCGGCGAAGGCGATTATCTGCGCCCGAACTTCATCCAGTTCAACCGTTGCCGCAACGTGATGGTGGAAGGGGTCCACATCCGCAACTCGCCCATGTGGGAGATCAATCCGGTGTTGTGCACCAATGTCATCGTGCGGGGCGTGGATATCGTTTCGCACGGCGCGAACAACGACGGGTGCGATCCGGAAAGCTGCCGTGATGTGCTGATTGAAAAATGCCTGTTCGACACGGGCGATGACTGCATTGCCATCAAGTCCGGTCGCAACGACGACGGCCGGCGCATCGGCGTACCCTCGGTGAACCTGATCATCCGCGACTGCACGATGCGCGATGGCCACGCCGGCACCGCCATCGGCAGCGAAATTTCCGGCGGTTGCAGCAATGTGTTCGTGGAGAACTGTGAGATGAGCAGCCCGCGGTTGAACTGCGCCTTGCGATTGAAGTCGAACGCCGCGCGGGGAGGGGTGCTGCAAAACATCTTCATGCGGAACGTGAACGTGGGGCAGGTGGCGGATTCCGTTTTGCAGATTGATTTTCTTTACGAGGAAGGCACCAACGGGATTTACCAGCCGGTTGCGCGCAACATCGTAATGGAAAATATCACTGTCGCCCGGACGCCGCGGGTGCTGAATATCCGGGGATTTCCCGGCGCCGAAATCAGCAACGTGCGGATTTATAACTCAAGCTTCAAGCAGGTGGCCAAACCAGATGTCCTCCAGGATGCCGACGTGAAACTGGTGAACTGCTCGCTGGAACCGGCAAAGTAACCTGAACCGGGTTGAGGGACGTTTGCCAATCCGGTTTTGGCGGCGCCAACGCAGCCCGCCCTGCGCCGAATGACACGACCGACAATACCACTGCCAACGGGTCCGTCTTTCTCCGGCTGGTGTATCCGTGAGGGCCGGTCAAATCATTTCGGGCTTTTTTTCCGGTAGTCGCCGCGGCTGAAATATTTTTCCAGCCAGACGTAAAGGCAGATGAAAAGGTAGCGGCTGCCCATTTCCCGCATCATCAGCTTGGCCTGGCCGGTGTGCCGGTTGCGCCAGGTGATGGGCATGACGGTCCAGGAATATCCCCGCACAATCGCCTTGAGCGGCAGTTCCACGGTGAGATTGAAATGGGGCGGGATCAATGGCCGGCACCCGTCAATCACCTCCCGCCGGTAGGCCTTGAAAGCGTTTGTCGTGTCGTTCAGCCGGATGGCAAAAAGGGTTTTGAGGCAGAAGTTGGCCACGCGCTTGATGAGCAGCTTGATTCGGGGATAATCAACGGTGCCGCCACCCTTCACAAAGCGGCTGCCAAACACACAATCCCAGCCCTGGTTCATTGCCTCCCAGTAACGGACTACGTCCCGGCAATCATCGGATTAATCTGCCATCATGATGACCACGGCATCGCCTTTCATGTGATCAAGTCCATGGACCACCGCGCGCCCCAAGCCGTGCAGATCCTCGCTTTTTATCGGAACCAGCTCGGGAAGGCGGATCTGGGTCTGGGTGAGCAGTTCCCAGGTGTGGTCGGTGCTGCCGTCATCCACGACGATGATTTCATGCGGCACGTTATGCAGCCGCAATTCCAGATGGAGATGCTCCACGCTGGAACAGATGCACCCTTCCTCATTGCGCGCGGGAATGACCACCGACAATAATGAGACCGGGCGGGGTTGAAGAATTGGATCGCTCATGCGCCCTCGGATAAATCCAGCCACTCCGGATGTTGTTCGGCGTGGGTGGCAATTTCATCAAAAATGCCCTCCAGCTTCGTGGCCGGCCGCCAGTTCCATTCCGCCGCCGCCAGCGCCGGGTCCAGCACGAGCCAGGGCACGTCGAAACGCCGGGGGGTCGGGTCGCCCTGGTCCGGCTTGCCGAACTGGCCCGCGCCCGCCAGGACGCCACAACGGTCGATGAACACCGGGAAATTCAAGGCCAGTCCGTTTTCCAAAATCAACAGTTCCCAGGCCAGCTTGGCGCTCCCGTAGTGCGAGAGTGGCGGCGCGGTCGAAAAATCCTCGGTCACGCCTGCCGGGGAAAGCCCCGGTTCACGCGCTTCGGTAAAACACGGAACGAACGCCTGTTTTTTTACCTCCACCAGCAGGGCGGCCAGCCGGGCCGCCTAGTAAACGTGGCTGGTCCCGAGCATGACGAACCCGGCCCCATGCCGTTTGCAATATTCAAGGAGGGGCAGCGTGCCGACCAGATTGTGCTCCATTAATTGCCGGCTCTTGGTTTGACCCGCAACACCGGCCAGAACGCTGGGATTGGACGCTGCATCAATGACCCAATCTACTTTGGGCAAATCCTCCAGATCGCTTGGATTGCGAATATCGCCGTGCCGGAAAACAATGCTTTGCTGTTGAGGCGTTGCCGGTTCTGCTCGCTGCCCGGGCGGCTCAGGTTGTCAAGCCCGATGATTTCGAGATTCTCGATCTGGTGTTTCAATTCCGACGCCAACAAATACACAAATGCCGGTGATCAGGATTTTCATGGGTGCTGCGCAGGTGTCATTTGGATTTGAACCGTGCCAGTCCCGGCAAGGGTAATATCTTGTGCCAAGGTATCAAGTTGATTCAAGTCCGCAGTTGGGATGGGGGCGCATCTTGACACTGTTCTTAAATTTCAAGTTGGCCAATATAACCCCTTTGTCCCGGACAGGCGGGACGCGCTGTCCTACCTTGGCGGCGAAGCCGGCAGAAATGTAGGGCAGGCGTCTCGCCTGCCCCTGCGGTTAGAACAGTGTCAAGATTGGGATCGTCGGGGCGACACATTTTGCCGGACAACGGAAAGCCGGATGGTCTTACTGCCCGCTTTTCGGATTCCAACCGTCCGTGCCGACGAGAACTTTTTCCGACGTAATCGCCGCGGCTTCGGCCTTTGTCAATTGCTTTGCCCAGTCCACGCGCTGCCGCAGATTCCCGCTGAGACCGGTGCTGTTGAATTCGGCATAACGCGCCGTCTGATGGGTGTCGGGCTTTTTCCAATCGTTCCAGCCATCCGGCCGGATCACTTCGGACATTTCCGTGTTCAAGAAAATCGTGCTCGCATAATTTCGCCAGGGCCGGCCCAGATAAGTCCGCGTCTCGGGCGGGTCACCGGTGATTGTGCAATTCGAAAAGACAAATCCAAACGGCTGGTCGGCCGGCGTGGAGGCGGCGGTGATGCAGCCGTTACCCAGACATTGAAGGTGGCATTGCTCGAACCACGCCGTCGCCGCGCCGAAGATGAAATCCACGTGCCCGGCGATATAACAATTCTCAAAATACTGCCGGCCGCGGTTCAACAGGACCGTGTCCTGCCAGCCCAGAATACGGCAGTTGTGAAACGCCGCCCGGTCGCCGTCCACGCGGATGGCCAGCGCCTGTCCAACGGCACCAGCGGAATTTTCGAACGTGATGTTTTCCGCCGTGAAATCATCCGCATCCACCGTTGCCGTGGGGGTATGGAAGGTGCCGAGAGGTTTGCCGTCAAAGTTGGTGAGGTTGGCGGACAAATCGTAGGTGATCACGGTGGTGGCCGGATCTTCGCCCGCCAGTTTGAAAAAGCGTTTCTCCCGTTGCACATAAATCAATTCCTTGTAGGTGCCCGGCTTGACGTGAATGATCACCGGGTTGGTGCGGCTGCCGGAAGGCACGGACATGATGGCCGTTTGCACATTGGTGAACTGGCCGCTGCCATCAGCGGCGACGACCAGGTTGATGGGGTGGGCGGCCGATTGGCTTGGCGCGTTTGACCGGCAGCCTGCGCTCAGGCCCGAACAAATCAAGGCGCACAACCCGATTCGCTTCATGGCGGGCGTAGCGGCATTCGGCAGAAAGCCGGACCATTCAATTTCCCAAAGAAATGCGGCGGTCTGCAGACACACCGCGGCGATAGACCAGAGTTTTTCAAAGGTCTTGTTTTGTATCATGGACGGGAATTAATAAATTCACGTTGCGCATTGGCAAGCGTGAATTGACACGCAAGAAGGAGCAAATGGCTATTTGGCCGCACCCAAGGGTTCGAAGATCTCGGTTCCGTTTTTTTCGGGCGGCGCGAAGTCGGCGCTGCAATGTTCGCAGTGTTCGCCGTCCACCACGCGGAGTTTTTTGCAATGGGGGCAGGGTTCCCGCGCCGGCCATTCCTCCACGCTTAACTGGGCCAGCAAACCGGGGATGCCGAAGCAGAGTTGGAACGCCGCCCAACCCAGACGCGCCGGCAGTGAAAGATTGTATCGCCGCCCGAGCCACCAGCCAATCGGAAGGCAGACCAATGCTGCTGCCAGACTGAAATGTACCAACACCCACGGGATGGCCGATGGCCAGGGGTCCCCTTCAAACAAAGGAATTATTACAAACAATGCCGGAGGCATGGCCAGGCTCATCAGCTTGTCTTCGCGAACAAATTTGAAAGGATGGTAAGACAAATTCGGTAAATCGATGCTCTTCAACACGCGGCCATCCTGGTCAAGCCAGGTCACATGCTCGGGGAGCTTGCCGCCGGATTTGTCCTGCAGCCACCAGGCCGGACTGGTCCAGAGCGCAAACTGGTTGGTTGATTCCAGACAGGCGACCGTCACATGGTTGTATTTAGGATAGGCCGGCGCGGCCCGCCATAATTCCTTGCCATCCGGAGCCAGAAGATGAACGTAACAGCGCGTGACCACAATGATGTAGTTCCAATCATAGCCGTTGATCCAAACTTCATGAACCGCGCCAATGATCCTGTCCGATGAATTGGTTGCCGGCGCGGCCGCCTGGCAGTTCTCGTTGGTAATGGTAAAGAGCGCCTTGACCTGGCGATGTTCCGGGTAGGGTTGATAAATTGTCCGGGCATCGCGGAGAACCACTCCTTGAAGCGGCTCGTTATAACCCGCCCGGTCGAAATGATCGCCGTTGCCGGTCAGGTCCTTGGAAAAACCGTCCGGTCCCAGACTGCCGATAAACTGCCGGGTCTTTTTGTCGTAACCCGCCAGCCGTCCATTCCGGTTGCAATAAAACCAGAATTCGTCCGCCGTTTCCCGCCAGAAAGTGAACCGGTTGCAGGAATTGTTAAACCAGGTATCGCGGTAAGCCTCGGCAGGATTATAAAAGGAGGGCCAGAGCGTGTTCTCATAACATTTGCGCTGGTCGAACTCCGCCAATTTCGGCGCGCTGCCGGTCTTCGGATCCACCAGCGGTTTGCCCTCCAGGTCCGCAATCTCCGGCTCCCAGCCCTCTTTGCGGGATGTGATTTTGTAAATCGTGCCGTCCTTGTTCATTCGATAATACGGCGGCGCGGGCTCATAGGTTTGCCGCGGGACCTTAATCAGCAAGAGGGCCGCAAAACCAATAACGATTGCGCACCCCGGCATGAGCGCGGCAATCAGCGCCGGTTTGCCTGGCACCGGCTGGCTGCAGTAATAACCGTTGCTGTGGAAACCACCCCAGACCGCCGTCGCAAGGATGCCGCCGCTGATCAGGATGACCGCCAGCACCTGCCAGAAATGCGGCACAAGCATGATTGTCATGGAAACAATCACGGCTGTCCCCAATCCCAGCGCGCGGCTGGCATACCAGCGCGCCTGCCGGAGACCCGTCAGCATTCCGGCAAAATAATAAACCATGCCTGAAATGAAGAAAACAGCGACCGGCCAGAGTACGGCCCATTCAAACGGTGCGGCGACGTGGCCGGGTGCCAGCGCCCAGAGGAGATAGCCGGCCAATGGCAGGCCCGCGACCAGAAGGTAAAGCATCAGCCCGGCCAGGATTTTGCCGAAGAAAATTTGAGTGCGAGTGGCCGGGCGATGCACCAGAAACGCCCACAGGTCACGTTGCCGTTCGTTGTGAATTTGGAACCAGCCCAGAATGGCGCCAAACGTGGCGCATACAATGCCGCTCACCGTCCAGAATCCGCCCGAAACCAAGGGTTGCATCATTACCACCTCCCTTTGGCCCTGGCCTCCGGCCGCCACGGACTGCATCCAGTGCGAATAGGTGTGAATATTCAGCGCCAGAATCGCCGAATAGATAATCAAACCGAGCATGGCCAGTTTCAGGTTTTCCCGCAGTTCTTTTTGAATCAAAGCTCTCATGGTTGCGCCTCCGTTTCCGCCAGAATGAATGATTTCTCTCCGCGTTCGCCCAGATAGCTGATGAAGGCGTCCTCCAGGCTGATGGGCAGGGGTTCCATCTGGGTCGGGCCCAGCGCCCGCAGCGCCTGTTCGGTCGCGTCGTTGTAATGCATGCAAATGAGCCGGAGCTCGCCCTCCGCCCGGAACGCCTGGAGCAGACCCGGAATGTGCGGCACCGGCGGCGGCGCGCCGGGAAAACGAAGCCTCACCTGCTGCACACTGTTCCGGAACGTCTCCAGCGAACAACAGACCCGCAGGACGCTCCGGTCGAGAATGGCAATGTAATCCGCCACGCGCTCGACGTCGGCCAGTTGGTGCGACGAGAAGAAGATCGTCCGATCCGACCGGCGCGTGAGATAAATCATGGATTCAATCAGCGACCGGTGCGCCACCGGATCCAATCCGAGTGCCGGATCGTCCAGGACCAGCAGTTCCGGTTCCGGCGCCAGCGTCAGTCCCAGGCAGAGGCCCGCCCGCTCGCCTCGCGACAGATCCTTCACCCGCGCGGTCGGCTTGAGGTTGAAATGCCCGATGACTCCACGAAAGATTTTTTCGTTCCAGCGCGGATAGAACCGCGATTGAAATTCGCCGCATTCCCTGACACTCATCCAGCCGTAAAGCTGGTGTTCCTCGGTCAAATAGCCGATGCGCGCCCGGGCTTCCGGCGGCAGGGAGCGGATGTCGTATCCCAGAACACCGCCGGTTCCGCGGGTCGGTTCGAGCAACCCCAACAACATGCGGATGGTCGTGGTTTTGCCGGAACCGTTCCGGCCCAGAAACGCAAACACACTTCCGCGCGGTACCTCCAGATTCAGATCCTGAACCGCCGGCTTTTTGTCGAAATACCGGGTCAAACCGCGGGTAGAAATAACGGATTGCTCATTCATCGCTTCGGTTGCCTCCTTTCGGGCTTTTCCACTGTCCCAGCTTCTTTTCAAATGCCTCCCGCAATTCCCCATGGGTGAAATCCATCGCCATCGCCTCGCCGATGGCCGCATCAATCAACGGCTCCAGCCGCCGCCAGCCTTCCTCGCGCGTGAACACCTTGCGTTTGCGGGTGATGAAAACGCCGCGGCCGGCCCGGGATTCGATCAACCCGTCCCGCATCAGATCGGCGTAGGCGCGGGCGACGGTGTTCGGATTGACGACCAACTCCTCCGCCAGGGCGCGAACGCTGGGGAGTTGATCCCCCACGGCCAGCTTGCCGGTGACCACGGCCAGCCACACCTGATCCGTGATCTGCTTGTAGAGCGGCGTGTTCGACCCGGTGCTGATGGTGATGTTAAAGCTCACGGTGTTTGTTACTGTACTATGACAACTAGTACACTAGCGCGAGCAAGTCAATAACTTTTTTAAAATTTTTGAGTTTGGTGGGACGCGCGGGCCTGTCTGCAAGCGCCAAAGGCTAATCCTGCCGCGAACCGGCCGGCTCGAATGGGTGCCGAGCCACACTGAATCTGTCCGACCAGCGGAGCGCGAGTTGTCCCAACTCGCAGCCGTTCCATTCGCGGAGAGCCGTTCAATAAATCCAACCCATTACTGCTTTTGCCGGTGCTGCGACTTGGGACAAGCCGCGCTCCCCAGATACAGCGCCCAACTGCACCGGGTGGGAATTGACGCGGGAAATTTGATTTCCCGGTTTGAAGTCGTTGCTTTGAATTGTTACGCTCCGGTCATGTCACGAAAGTCGTCGTCGGATTCACACAACGGTTTTGCCGATGTCATCGGGGTTGCCCTGCTGCTATTGGTGGCGCTGCCGTTGCTGGTTGCCCAGCTTTCCTTCGACCGCTTTGATCTTTCGTTCGTCCGCATACCGGTAAACAATCCGGTGCATAATTGGATCGGGACATTCGGCGCACATGTCGCGTACGCTTCGTTTTTTATTTTCGGAATCGGTGCTTATGCTTTCCCGCTTTTGGTCGCAGCCTTTGGGCTGGGGTATTTGTTCAATTTCTGGACTCACCTGCGTGAACGGTGGCTGTGGTTCGGCACTTGGGGCGTAGTCCTCATGCTTTCGCTAACCGGCCTTTTGAACATGATGGACAGGTTGCTCAAGCCGTGGCGCGAAAGCCTCGATGTTCAAAGTGCAGGCGGCTGGATCGGACAAACCCTATTCCAATTCAAGCTATTTGGTTTTGATTGGGGGTTCTGGGTGCTTGGTTCGGTCGGTGCGACCATTGTGTATCTGGGGTTTTGCTTTATCAGCCTGTTGTTCCTGACCAATTTCCGGCTTGGCGTCTGGATTCGCGATTTCCTGCAAAAAGAAAAAACGGCCGCCAAAATTACCGAACCGAAATCTGCCGATGAGACCGCGCTCGAACGCCGCGCGCGCGACCTCGAACGCCAGGCCCAAAAATTGCAGGAAGAAGTCGCCCGTTCCGGCCTGGGCGCGGACATGAAGCCGGTACCGGAACCAACTGTCCGAGATTTGAGCGTGCCCGAGGCCAAGCCGGGCGGCCCTCGCTTGCGCAAGACCACCCTGCCCGGGACTCCGCCCAAGGAATCTGAAATTGCCGGTCCCGCCGCCGGCAGCGGGGAACCGGCCCCGGCGCCTGCCGCCGCCACCACCGAGGAAGTTCTGGGCCGAAAATCCGAAGCTCCGGAAAAATCCGTGGAAACCAAAACCGAAACGTCGGTTGCGGAAAAGCCCGCCGAGTCAAAAGCCGAACCGGTGGTTCACATCGCCGATGGTTCCGCGCCAGCGGCCCCGTCCAAACCCAGGGCGCCGCGAAAGCCGAAACCCCTCACCGTGGCTTCCACGCCAATGATCGGCAATTACCAGTTGCCCCCGCTGGATTTTCTCCAGCACCAGGACCTGACCCTGAAGCCCACCGAGTCCAAGGAAGAACTGATGGCCAACGCGCGGCTCATGCAGCAGACGCTCGCGCAGTTTGAAATCGAGGTTTCTCTCGGCGACATCACTAAGGGCCCGACCATCACCCGCTACGAACTGCATCCCGCGCCCGGCGTGAAGCTGGAGAAAATCACCGCCCTGTCGAACAACATCGCCGCCGCGCTCAAGGCCGAGCGCATTCACATCCTCGCGCCCGTTCCTGGCAAAAGCTCCGTCGGCGTCGAGGTGCCCAACCTGGTCAAGTCCAAGGTCATCGTGCGTGACATTTTCGAGTCCGATGAGTGGCGCAACAGCAAGGCCAAGATCCCCATCGCCCTCGGCAAGGACGTGTACGGTCATCCCATCATTGCCGACCTCGTGGAAATGCCGCACGTGCTCATCGCCGGCAGCACCGGCTCCGGCAAATCGGTCTGCATCAACACCATCATCGCCTCGTTGCTCTACCGTTTTTCGCCCGATGAACTCCGGTTTGTGATGATTGATCCCAAGGTCGTCGAGCTGCAGCAATACAACGCCCTGCCGCATCTCGTGGTGCCGGTGGTGACCGACCCGAAGAAGGTCATCCTCGCGTTGCGCTGGGTCGTGAACGAAATGGAAAAGCGTTACCAGATTTTCGCGCGCGTCGGCGTGCGGAACGTCGCCACTTTCAATGCCCGCCCGAAAAACAAGCCGTTGCGGGAGACCGAGCCCGAATTGCCGCTCACCTCCAAAAAGGAAAAGGTTGAGCCGGGGGCCGAAGGGTTCGCCGTCGAAGTGGACGAGGAAATTGTCGTGCCGCGCGAGGAGGACATCGTCATTCCCGAAAAATTGAGCTACATCGTCGTCATCATCGACGAGCTGGCCGACCTCATGCTCGTGGCGCCGGCCGATGTGGAAATGGCCATCGCCCGCATCACCCAGATGGCGCGCGCCGCCGGCATTCATTGCATCGTCGCCACCCAGCGGCCGAGCGTGGATGTCATCACCGGCGTCATCAAGGCGAACATCACCGCGCGCATTGCCTTCCAGTGTGCCTCACGCGTGGACTCGCGCACGATTCTCGACGCGATGGGTGCGGACAAACTGCTCGGCAAGGGCGACATGCTGTATCTGCCGCCCGGCTCGGCGAAACTGATCCGGGCGCAGGGGGCGCTCATTACCGACCAGGAAATCAACGGTATCGTCGAGTTCATCGCCAAACAGGGCAAACCGAACTACGACCGGGAAATTCACCAGCAATTGTCCAAGCCGGTCGCCAGTTTTGAAAACGAAACCGGCATTGACGAGGACGAGGACCTTATCCAGCAGTGCATCGAGGTCATCCGCAGCGAGCAAAAGGCGAGCGTCTCGTTGATGCAACGGCGACTGCGCCTTGGGTACACCCGCGCCGCACGCATCATGGATGAACTGGAAAGCCGGGGCATTGTCGGTCCCAACAAAGGCGCCGAGCCGCGCGACATCTTGATCGATCTGGACGGCGGTGGCGCCGATGGCGGCGGGCAAAGCGCGGTTTGATGGAGCGCGGACAGCTTGTCCGCGTGTTCCAACGGAAAACATCGAACCTTGCTTATCCGGATGTGTGCCGAGATTGAAAAAAAACATGGAACTAACGCAGAGACGCTGAGGACGCAAAGAGCCGCAGAGTATGGATAGAAAAGGTTTTCCTCGCGTTTCTCTGCGATCTTTGCGTCTCTGCGTTTTGCCGGATTTGGCAACCTGCCGGATAAGCATGCATCCAACATCGAACGCTGAACATCGAATGATTATCGATCGGACGACACAGATGATTCGATGTTGGATGTTCGATGTTCGATGTTCGATGTTTATCCCTATCATTTCCGTATGAAACAGTTTCTGGCGACGCTGCCGCGCAACTTGATTGGTTGCTTCAAGGGCCGTTACCTCGTCTGGCATCTCATCGCCATCCTGCTCACGGTCATCCTCGTCCTGTCGGGCTTCGACTGGCGCTATTATCTCGCCACCCGCAGTCCGTCATTGCGTTCCTGGATGTGGCCTGCGGTCGGGATTGGCGGGCTGTTGCCGCTGACCTTGCCGCTGTTTTTGATAGTCGTCGGTTTCATCATTCAAAATTCCCGGGCCGTGTTGACCGGTTGGGCGGTGGGCCACGCGGCGCTCCTTGGCTCGTTGATTTCGTCCACCTACAAGGCATTTACCGGCCGCGTCCATCCCGCGCGCGTCGCTGGCGAAGATATCAGTCACGTCTTCCGCTTCGGATTTCTGCGCGGTGGTGTTTTCTGGGGCTGGCCCTCGTCGCATACCACCATCGCTTTCGCCATGGCCTTAACGATTTTCACACTTTATCCCAAACAGCGGTGGCTGGGTGTTGTGGCAATCCTCTACGCCGTCTATGTCGGCATCGGTGTCTCCATGACCATCCATTGGTTCTCGGACTTCGTGGCCGGAGCGATCATCGGCTCGGTCATCGGCACCGTGGTCGGGAGAAGTTTTGGTTCAGAAAAGAACTTTCAACAGGAGGAAACTGAGGCAACAAGAGATTCTGCTTCATAAGTTTTCACCTCCGTTATCTCCGTTTCCTCCTGTAAAAAGAGTTGAGGTCTCAATTTTTCCAGACCCAGTCGCCTTGATCCATTTTGTCGCTGGCGGTTCCGCCATCGTCGATTTCATTCCAGCCGACGGAATAGAGCAGAAAGTTGCCGTCAGCCGTGCGGCGATAATGCAGCGGCTGGCCGCCGATGATGTCGTGCGGGAGTTTTTCGATGAACTGTGGCACAAGTGTGTCGAGCGCTTCGGGATATTCGCCGTGCGCGAGGTGATAGCGCTCCAGGGCGCAGGCGATTTGGCCTTCGTTCACCAGGGTTTGGTTCCGTGCGGTGGTTTGCCAGGCCCTGATAAAATTGGGAATTGCAATTGCGGCAATAAACGAATAAGGCGAGAAGAATCTGCCGGCGGACAGCTTTTCCGCCTCGGAATTAGCCTGGATGGATTTTTGCGGTGAAAAGGTTTGATCGGCCAGATTGACGGCATCAACGGCGTTTTGCTCCAGGGTGGCAATGGTGCTCCTGTTTTGATCGAACCAACCGCGGGGCGCGAGTGCGTAAAACCAGAATATGGGATTGCTTAGCGCCTGCCACAACTTGTTTTTTGCCGTGCCCGATGAAAACATTTCTACCGCCTTGCCGGCGGTGGCGCTTGCCATAAAAAAACAGGACCCGGCTTGTTCGGTGTGAAAGGACTCGGCGACAAATGCAAATAGGTCAACTCCCTTGAGTTGTTCCTGCAGTCGGACCAGCTGCGGCTCACGCCAGGTGTGCGATTGCAGGCCCTCGGCAACGGTATTCACATAAAGGCCGGTGACCGCCACATCGATCATCGAATCGACCAACAGCATCGGTTTGCCGGTCGGCGCCCGTTCGAGGATACGGCGGCAGTCATGGAGGAGGGCTGCGTCGCGGAATGCCATTTCTGGCTGGCCGAGCAGCAAATAGCACTGGGTTCGTTGCGCCAATGTCTGCGCCACGCCTCGCATCGTCACAAAATTTGGAATCGGGTGCAGAAACGGCCGGGAATAGTCGCCCGCTATCTGCGCATACGGCCGCTGCAATGCTTCGCGGATTTGATCAAAATCCGGCTCAAACTGGTCGCTCCATTTCAGATAGTCCGCCGCCGTCGCAAGATGCACGCCGGTCAGCACCACCTGGTAAATTCCCTTGCCGTCGGCGGCTTCAACCCGCAAATGGCCGATGTTCGTGACGGTGTTTGCGGAAAGGAGATTTTCCAGTTCAGCAATGGACGGAGCCGGGTCTGCCTCCAAAATGATTTGGGCGATAGCGAGGTTGTTCATTTGAAATTCTGAAAACTTGAAGCCTTGGATGCCATTGGCGCTCCGGCCGATTGTCTTCTGGATGAATTCGCCCGCCTGGCTCCGCGCGCCGGGGTCACTGAGTTTCAAATTGAGCCGGTGGCTTGCGGAATCAAGGGTGCCGCTGTCGGGCGGAATGACCGTGATTGTGGCCACGACAATCGGCCCGGTTTTGGCGGTGTCGAGCACCGGAAAACCATTGGTTTCGGTCGGCCACAGCCGCAAGCCCACCCGGTTTGCGAGTTCCATTTCAGCCGGGGTTGTCGCACTGACAAACCATGGGGTCATGTTGGTGGTCGCCTTGAAAACATTCTGATCGTCCGGCACGGGCGGCGGGACGTATTTCTCCCAATCCAACACTGCGCCTTTTGCCTCCAGTTCGCGTTTGCAGTTCTCCCAGGCCCGTTTGCCGCGCCAGTCCTCTTCCAGATAAAAGATCGCCACCAGCGTGGCGAGTACGGCAAATCCAATCAAGGCGCGGCGCTGGGTTTGTCGACGGAACAACCAGCAGAAGAACTCCCCGGTGACAGAATGCCGCCCAACGTTTGGATTTGGTGTTTCGTTCATAATCGTTTGCTTTGTAGGAGTCGAGGTGACGAGACTCTGATTTTCTTAATTGGAGTCTCCTCGCGTCGTCTCCTACAGGTTCAGGCTATCAAAAGCTCCACGCGTTCCGTCCGGGGTTTGGGCAGGAAAATCCTTTGCCGGTCTGCATCCGGCAACACGGAATGATCCGTCAACAATTCGGCCAGGATCTTTTGCTGGGCTTTCAGGGTCATGGTCATTTCAGATGACGCTCCGGATTTGAGCATGGCCGGTGAGCGTTCGCGCAGAGAGAAATTGGCTGCGAGGATCACCATCCAAACCACCGCCAGGCCCGCCCAAACGCGGCGACACGGCCAGATCACATCCCGCCACCATTCAATGACAGCCCCTACTGGCGTAAACCCATAAAGGGGTCCCGGACTGCCTGCTGCTTGAACCGCCTGGGCCCAGCGAATCCTGTCGTTTGCGCCCGGCTGAAGGTGGGCAAAGTTCGCTTCCCAGTTTGTGAGCGGCACCGTCACGGCCTTTAGCTCACCGTAATATTTCCGGCAATCCGCGCACGCAGCGAGGTGATTTTTAATCTGGTCTTTCTCCGATTCCGGCAACACGCCGCTGGCCAGGAGACAAAGGCTCTGGCGATAACGTCCGCAGCAGTTCGGAAACCATTTCATATCTGTTTATCCCCTTTCAAATCCGGAAGGTTCATTTTCATTTTGCGTAATTTTTCCAGGGCATGATGCAGCCGGGATTTCACCGTGCCCACTGAACAGCCAAGCACCGTGGCCATGTCCGGTAATGAGGCGTCTTCAAAGAATCTCAGCCGGATGATCCGGCGATGCTTGTCCGGCAGCATTTCAATGCATTGCCCCAACCGGGTGACCATTTCATTTTGAGCCACCGCTTCCGCCGGCGACATCTCCGGCGATGGAATCCTCTCCTGTTGTTCGTGCAGCTCCCGGGCTTCAAAGAACGGCAGCCAGACGAGCGAAACCGGACGGGAACGCGCCCGGCGGATGGACTTCTGGTGGCGGTGCAGCAGAATGGCGTAGAGCCAGGTGGAAAGCCGGCACGTTGCATTGTAACGCGGCAGGCTTTTCCAGGCCTCGACCAGGGTTTCGGAAACCAGGTCGTCTGCGGCGCTCAAGTCGCCGGACAACGCCGCCGCCTGCCGTAAAAGCCGGGCTTGTAATGGCCCGGTCAAAAGGCAAAAAGCCTGCGGATCTCCTGCGCGTGCGCGGGAAAGAAGTTCCGGTGCGGTTGTGGTTTCAACGTGGTCGTCCGTGATGACCATCTGTCTATTAATCCCCGCCGGAAACGGAAAGGTTCAAATAATCTTTCGTGGAACGCCGGTCTCCGACCCGGCCCGGTTTTTCTAAACACACAACGCAACAGCCACATCTGGACGTTGTCCTTGGCAGGGATGGCGCGCTGCGCCATCCGCGCCGCGTCCAGCGGCGCAATTCCCCGCCCGATTTATTGACGTTGTTCATTCCGCCCGCTGCTGCGCGGGCGGTGACATCGCAGCGCGATGTCCCTACCGCAGACAAGGACGGTGGCCAGGTGCGTCCCAAGGCGACGTCCGGACGACACAAACATTGAAGGTTCGGTGTTGAATGTTGAGCGTTGAATGTTTCCAACCATGTCAGTTCTTCCAGACCCAGTCGCCTTTTTCCGGGTCAACGGAACCGCTTTTTCTAAAAGCCACCTGTCCACCATCGTCCGTTTCATTCCAACCCACGGAATAGAGCAGGAATTTTCCGCTTGCCGCGCCGGAGCCTGGCGAAGGCGGATCCACGCGCCGATAATGCAGCGGTTGTCCGCCGATGATGTCGTGCGGCAGCTTTACGATAAATTGAGGTGCGAGCGCGTCGAGCGTTTCAGGATATTCGCCATATGCCAGGCGGTATCGTTCCAACGCACAGGCCACGCGAGCCAGGTCAATATCAGTTTGGACGGTGGCAAATCGCACCACGCTCTTGCCGACGGCGGGAAAAGTCATCCGCGCCAGTATTTTGTAGGGCGAAAAATGATTCGACTGTTCCTGGAAATCTTTCTGGCCCGCCCGGTAGGCGGCGACGGAGATCGTCTGGTTGGTCAGGTCCGCCAGCGGCAGCACGAACTGCTCATACATCCGGGCGAAAGCGAGCTCGTTTTGGTAAAAATAGGCGCTAGGCATCCAGCGCAGGCTGTTGGTGACAATTGTTTCTGCACCGAGCACCTCAGTGAACGATTTCATTTCGCGGGTGAGCCGTTGCGTCTCGAACTCATCAATGGCGCAGGTGCGTTCACCACGCATGGCCAGCTGGAAGTCGGCAAGAAAATCCTGCGTGGCGAGAGCGGCTTCGAGCGCTGCGAGCTGGGTATCGTTCCAGCGGTGTTGCGCGAGCCCTTCGTAGATGGGTTGCAGCGCAATTGCCGTCATGGCGATGCGCACCAGATGCGAAATCAGAAACGGCTGGTTCCGGATGGTATCCGTCACGCGCAACAAAAGTTTCACGTCGTCCAGCGCCGGCCCGCTCTGGCCGGCTTCCAGTTCGGCCAGAATTCGCAACTCCAAAAACTGGGCGCAGCGTTTCTCATTGGCCAGCCATGGCAGACAATCCCCGACGACCCCGAAACCTTTTTCGTAATCGAGTGGCAGCCGTGCGTAGGGACGTTGGCTGGCCTGGCGCAATTCTTCGAGGGCCGGATTGAAGCAGCTCAACGCCAGCAAAATGTCGGCGGCGGGTGTCTGCGGCTGCGCGGCGACCGGAAAGCCGTTGGTACGGCCTTCGAACGATTGGCTGAAAGTCCTGAAATAGCGCTGCCACGGCTTCAAATCGGTCAACCGGCCCTTTTGCCAATTGCCGCCATTGGTCGGCCAATTCGCGGAATTGCCGCGATAGATGTTAAAATTCATCCGATTGACGCCGTTTGTTCCCCGCGGCTGCGGGGCGTCCGGGTTTTGGCCGTGTTCCGACTTCAAGGCTTCGGCCACAACCGGTGCCGCAAAAAAATTCTGGTCATCCGGCACGGGGGGCGGAACAACGAAGGCCAGGTCCAGCCTCTCGCCCCGCGCTTCGGCGGTGCGTCGGAAATTGTCCCAGTCGCGTTTGCCACGCCAGTTTTCCTCGGTGATGACTACCGCGATCAGGGTGATGACACCG
>Ga0265320_10000490_pt1 | contig 30940 bp, 43 predicted proteins | sample 4827metaG_FD_202087 | JGI IMG/M metagenome (GOLD analysis project Ga0265320, IMG submission 202087) | Rhizosphere microbial communities from Carex aquatilis grown in University of Washington, Seatle, WA, United States - 4-8-27 metaG | ecosystem: Host-associated > Plants > Roots > Rhizosphere >... | reverse complement strand
AAGATCAACTGGCAATCCGGAAGACGCATGCCTGGCGTCCTCACTGTTGACTTGCATTGGAGCGTATCTTCTCAACGATAGTGTATCTCTGATGGATGTGACGAGTAAGTTTTCTCGGCAACAGCTTCGCAAGGCTAATTACCAGAGCAACTAATGGCAAAGACAATCGGCATCGTCGCCAATATCTACAACGAGGCCAATGCCATTACAGGTTGGCTCGAATCGGCAGCGAAATTCGCCGATCATATCAGCGTGTACCACGCTGGACCGAACGGAGCCAAGAGCGATGATGGCACAATCGAGATTCTTGAAAAATGGAAGATTCCGATTACCTATGGCAGCATCGACGAAGGTTTCGGACCTGTCCGCACGAAGACGGTACGAACGTCGCCATGCGACTACGTGATCTTGCTTGACGCAGACGAGCGTTTCGACGCTATCGCTCAAGTGCTCGGCTGTCACGGCGAGAGCACGCCGCGTGAAGAAGTCAATCAATTGCTGTACGACTATAGTAATCCGAACTATGTCGATTCACAGGTAATTCAGCCGTATGACGCCAAGATCGATTTTACGGCTTGCCCGTCGAATTTCGAGAATATGGCAAAACTCGGTGCGAACTTGACGGTATCTTACGGTGAGGTTTACACCCAAGGAGCATGGGTTCGCGATATCATCGAAAAACACGACTATGACGCGATCAAGTCGATTCGTCGTCACTGGCATGATTTTTCGATGAAGCGACCTACGCAGAACTGGCATACCGAGCCTGATTTCCAAATGCGGATCGTGAAGAACGTCGATAGCGTTTACTTCGGCGGGCGGATGCATGAGGGGTTGCACGGTGCTCCGAACCATTATCAGCCGAACTTTACGCATGGGCCTTTTCTGGACCACTTTCATTTGTTTTTCAAGAAACTTGAGCCGACGCAAAGGAAGCACGACATTGCCATTTACAACTCGATCAATGAAGGTAGGACGCCACCATCGTTTGAAGAATTTGTGCGAAGTCAAGAAAGAAAATGAACGTTTGCATAAGTTCGCATTGCAGTTGTCTGAGCGGTTGTTTCTTGTGGCGGAGATATTAGCGATCAAGGCCGAACACAAAGACAAAAGAAAACTGTGACCAAAATCACCGACCAACTCTGGATAGGCGACAGCCGAGATGCCGAGCACGCGGACCTGCACGCTAACGGCATCTCCGCCATCCTGAACGTCGCTCATGACCTGCAATGCCGGCGAGGTTGGACAGATCATGTCCTATACGCTCAGTGCGGCATCGTGGATGGTCCAGGAACGACGATGGCAGCATACCATTCGGCGTTGCTCCAGTTATGTAGTCTGATGAATGGCGGACGTGTGACGCTGGTGGTCGATCATGATGGAACAAGCCGGGCGATTGCGATTGCGGTGATGGCGTTAAATGTCGTCGCTGGGCGATTTGGCTGGGATCACTGGGTAGGCAAGATTAAAGAGTTGCGTGGACTGGCGGAAGGATTTACGCCGCACGAAGTACATCACAAAGCGTTCAATCGGATCAATTGGAGACTGGTTGGAACGGCGATGGTTGAGTAATATCTTTTTTTTTGGGAGAGATAGTGAATTTCTTCGAGACAGTTGAATCTGTTTTTCATGATTGGCGATATGACCATCCGCGAATCCTGTACTCGCTCATCCGAGCCATGAAACCTAGCGTTGCCGTCGAAGTCGGCACGTATCGAGGTTATGCCGCATGCTATATGGCTCGTGCGTTGCAAGAAAACAATAACGGCCATCTTTATTGCATTGACAACCTATCTCTCACCGATCATCTTGCAAGGTACGGCACTGATCCTGTAACGCACTGGGGTAATAACCTGACAGCAACCGGAGTGCGGGATTGGGCTACGTTGATTGTTGGAAAGTCAGATGAAGTTATTTGGCCCGCCAAGATAGATTTCGCCTACATCGACGGTTGGCATTCTTATCAAACTTGCTTACATGATTTCACGAGAGCGGCGTACGCTGGGGCGTCATGTATTTGCCTGGATGATATAGTTCAGAGCGTCGGTCCTCGAATGGTGTTTGATTTGATTCGCAAAACCGATGAGTGGCAAGTGTTGGAGCTTTTCCATGATTGCGGCATGGGAATCTGCGTTCGCAAAACGCCAAAGCCACCATATACGTTCAGTCAAGAGTTGCCAGACAATCCTGGCGTGGATTTGCGGCCATTATCAAGACAAGAGCGAATTGAACATTTTGCGGAAGCGTCGAAAACGACTGGATTGGACTATTCGGAGTTTTGTCAATGACGCTTCTTAATATAGGCTGCGGAGCTACTAGGCCCGGTCCACCGTGGATAAATATCGACAATTTATTTGAGGTGTTGGCTGGGCCTAGTAAAGATGGCATTGTGACATTTACAGTCGCTTTGGCTATGCTTCGTGCCGAGACTAACTATGTCAATGTCGATTTGCAAAAGTCGCCGTTGCCATTTGCGAACGATAGCGTCAACGGGATTGTGGCGAATCACACTTTGGAACATTTCGATTGCTTAAGCGCATTGAAACTCCTATGCGAGTGCAAGCGTGTGCTTGCTCCAGGAGGAGTGCTGCGTATCGGAGTTCCGGACGCATCGATATTCCGGGCTAATTTTGATCGAGACGTTCCTGGCGGAACTAACGAAATTTACGGAGAGAACGGCGATCCGCAAACCTCATTCATTCATGCGGCATTATTCTTTCGTGAGCATAAGCAGGTTTTCACGGAAGACTCTCTATGGTGTCATTTCGCGGAAACTGGGTTCAAAGAAATTGAGCGAAGAACGTTCCAGTCGAGTAAACTGTCTCCATTAGCTGATTTTGACAATCGTCAGTCATTCACGTTGTTTATGGAAGGCGTCAAATGAAAAAACCAATGAATGACACATTCACTTCGACCGGGGCTAAGTTCTTCCATCATCAAGAGGTGATGAAGAACCTACGCAATGGTAAAGGGCAAGCAGTAGTTTCTCACGTCATGCTCACGGATATTTGCAATCATTCGTGTGCGTTTTGCTCCGTGCAAGCTCGTGCTGGCGATTCACTTGATTACGTTACCATCATAGCGTATCTCGACATCTTGATAAAGTACGGATTGAAAGCGGTCATTCTGAGTGGTGGCGGCAATCCGATCCTGTACAAGTGCAAAAGAACTGGCAATAACTTTAATGATGTCGTCGATGCTATTTCCTCGCGAGGACTTGAAATAGGACTTATCACGAACGGCATGCCGCTAAGGAGTTATCCGGGAATTCCTATTCGTAGATCATGGTCTACTGTTCATCCGGAAACACTCGACAAACTAACCTGGATTCGCATCTCCATGAGCGGTCTTGACCACGCGGAAAACGAAGTCTTTGTGCCGGATATCGATCCGAGCAAGACGACGCTCGGATTTAGCTACGTCGCTCATGACCTTTACGACGAACCGGCAGACCCACATCACGGTAAGGTAAGCACGGAGCGAGACTTGATTACGCTGGAGCGTGCTAAGTGCAAACCAACATGGAAGTTTGAAGATCGCATTGATGATTTAACCAGGCAATTTGATCATTATGTCAGCACTTACAACCCCAAGTATGTGCGGATACTGCCGAACTGCTTGGAGCCAAACCTGATCCCGAAGCGATGCGTCCAATTGCAGAACATGGCGAACATCGTCAACTCGATCGCTAAACGCGAAGTCGTCTTCGTGCAGCAAAAGCCCCCGCAGGCTCCGCACGCTTGCTATCTTGGCTATATCCACCCGGTACTGAACTGCGATGGGTACGTCTATCCATGCGATAGCTGTGTTCTCAATGACGCGGCCGGGCATTCGTTCGCGAACCCGTGGCGAGTTTGTCATTGGTCTGATATCGCATCGATTTACGAATCGCCCGTGCGAAGCTTGATTGCTGATCCTGCCAAGACCTGTCCTGGATGCGTGTTCCATCAAAGCAATACGATTCTGGAAGGCGTCGTCAACGGCTCGGCGGATATCACGCCGCCAGCGGAGACGCCAACTCATGCAAATTTTGTTTGACCTGTAACTTTTTTTTTGGAGAGACAATGAAGAAAAAACATGAAGATCGGGAGTGGTTGGAACCTGCTAATGAAAGTGAAGATGAATGATGAAAAAATACGAAGTGCTTTTTACTTCCGGATACCAGCACACGATAGAGATTGCCGACGACGCAAATCCAATTGGTTATATTGTTGCGTACAAGTCAGGAAACAAGTCCACTGGAAGTTGGCTAATTCCAGAAGACCAATCGTTCGCCATTAATCTCGACTTCGTTGAAGGAATCATTGCTATAAAGGAATCTTGATGCGTATCGTCTTCTTCGACCTGGAAACCGGCGGCTTGATACCAGAAGTTCATCCCATCACGCAAATCGCGGCGATTGCCGTCGATGAGCAATTGAAAGAACTGGAAGCTTTTGAGTGTAAGTTGACATTCAAAGAGGATATGTGCGAAGACAACGCATTGAAGATGAACGGTTATGACTTGGACGTGTGGAACAAAGAAGCTATCGCTCCACTCCAAGCGTGCGGGCAGTTTGGCCGGTTCTTGAGCAAGTACGCCGATATCGAACGTAAGAGTGAACGAACGGGAAATCCATACAGGGTAGCTCAACTCGCCGGGTACAATGCGGTAACGTTTGATGGACCGTTCATCCAGAAATTCTTCAAGAACGAGCGTGCGTTTCTGCCAGCGTCGTATCGGATTATGGACGTGTATCAGCGGGCGATTTTTCACTTTTACGAGCTTGGTGTTACGCTCGGATCACTCAAACTTGAATCGGTTGCTGAGCATTTCGGCATCAAGATTGAGAAGGCCCATGATGCGTTGCATGATGTAAGAGCGACGATTGCGGTTTATAAGGCGATACTTGAATCAGGGATGCCCATCAAATGATGCACGACTCCCACGAATGGCAATCCCTGAACTTCAACGGCTCAATCGTTCGGTCATGCAAATGGTGCTTTACGCCGGACAATGGGCCGGACGCGAAAGAACCGTGCTCGGGGAGGTCCAAGATAGAGAAGGAAGTGATTCAACTGGCGAGCAAAGTGCCAGTTGCTTTGCCAAACGGCATTGTCGTGACCAAGATGAATAATGTCGCCGATTTGGTTCGTTCGCTCAACGTTGTTGAGATTGAAAGACTGATCGCGGAGCACGAAGGCGAAGTCGCTGGGTTGAAAGTGCTGCTGGCGGCGGCGAAGGCGAGGGATAAAGTAATTTAACTTAATTCCTAGAATCTCTATTGACAATTCGCGGAACGCCGCTTACCATATCTCCATGCAAGCAAAACGAGACAAAGATCAAGTCGGTTCCAACTGGATGGCCGCGAAAGGCTACAAGCAAGTTAGCCTGTACTTCACGACCGACCAAATCGACAAGATCGACCGGCTTGCGAAGGTGAAGCGATGCAAGCGGTCGCAATTGGTTTTGACCATGTTTCTTGATGCTCTGGACAAAAAGAAATGATGCCGGAAAGACTAGCTGTTGTCTTGGATGAAATAAACTTAGCTGCCAACGAAAGCAGATTAGTAAGTATGACGATTAACCGATCGAAAGACATTAGCGGAACTAACGAAATACTTACGGTGGCATTGTCGATACGTAAAAATAAGCTTTCGGATGTCGCCGCCCTCATTCAAGAATGCCGCTCCATCGACTTGCGGGAAAGTTTGAAGGTTGCGTCCCAGGGAGATGCGAAGTGAGTGAACCGAGAAAATACGCCAAAGACATTATGCGTCGTATTATTGCACAGTGCAGGTTGGGGCGTTGCGTTGATCCGAAAATTGGAGAAAGTGCCGTGATAACAGCAAAATTGAAAAGGTCAATCGTATTTAAGCGTTTCAAGCCAACGTGTCTTGAACCCATGCCAAACGTAAAAATCTCTAGCCTGTCCGATTGGTTTACCGTAAGCATGCTTAACGATGCGGCGACTTTCTGCATTGCTGACGCTGTATTGTGCGGACCCGTTGGAGAAACTGTTTTTATTGTTGCAAAAGCGTTGAAGATTAACTTCGCGGAAGCTGATCTTTTCCTAGTACGATTAGCGACTGGAGAATTTTCATTCGTTAGGAGTTCAGACCTAGACATTCCAGGTTACAAGCCGGAACAAAATACGTTAAATTCGTGCAAGGATGCGGAGTACATACATGAAACTGAGGATGAGTTGCCTGTGCCTGTTTATGTGCCGAAACAATAGTGGACTGCAAAAGGAGTTATTATGGCTGATTATCCACCGAAAATAGTCAAGGCGGCACGAGATGCACGAGATGCCCACCCTGACGATATTCCAGCGGCTGTTGCTGAAGCGGAAGCAGCAATACGAAAGATGCCGGAATTCGCTTCTCTGGTTGAGAAACTCATTACGCACTCAATCCGTGAGCTTGTCTACAGCGCCAGGCACGAATGGAATGAGAATTTCAAGAAAGACAACGGGTTCTATTCAACCAACAAATCGAGGCCGATTGAAGGTTGCGTCAACGAAGCGTACGCATCAGTTTACCTCTACAAGGTCGGCGGGTCGATCCTTGGCAAACTGACTGGCGAAGATGCTCTTAGGATAGCAACGAGCGAACTGACTATTGCGAATGGTCATTTGTTCAACCATCGCCTTTTGTCTTTTCTTGGCGGAGTTGTTCCTGCTGAGAAACGTGTTGAGGAAGTGCTGAGCGAGAAGAAGCTCAAGAAAGAGTTTGATCGCATCCGCAACGAAATGAATTTCGGATGACACGGAGAAACGTCCCGCGAATACTGGCGTGTAACCGATCACTTGATTGCGGGACTTAATCAATGGTGGCGATTTCGTGTATGTAACCGAAAGCCGAGTTGCCGCCTATTGTATTTGCCAGCGAGCGGGCCTTTGCAACCGAAAGTCGTTATGCTGGCATCAAACCAAGGCGTCGCAACGCACCGTGTAACCGAATGCTTGATTGACGCATTTTTAGACGGGGAAAAAATGACAACAGCAAAAATCTCTGCGGACCTGCAATCTCTACAGCGTGAGCGAAGCATCATCCTCAAGTCTCGCAACATGCAGGCTAATCGACTGCAAGCCGTAGTTGCGGGCACACTCGGCTACCATAGCGGAATGCCAAAAAAAGAGCGAATGAAGAAGTTTAAGGAAGCTGCCGACGTTATCAGTGCTGTTGCCAATGATGAAGCGAGCCACAAGCTTAGACTAGTCATCAAGACTACCTTGATCGGCATTGACGCCTTTGAGGAAATCAAGAAGAGTATCGAGAAAAGCATGGTCTCGCGTGCCAAGAAATTGCCGGTCGCAGAGTGGGTTCATCGGCCAGAGCAACGGGGATTCGGCTTGCTGTTCCTTGCTATCGTCATTGGCGAAACCGGCGATCTTTCCGGCTATGCCAATCCTGCAAAAGTCTGGCGTCGGCTCGGATGTGCTCCGCACTCATTTGACGGAAAGACGCTGATGGGTGCAACGTGGCGATCAAAGAAAGAAGGCAAGTTGCCATCATCCGAATGGAAGCAATTTGGTTATTCCCCGCGTCGGCGATCAATCGCATTCTTGATCGGAGAAGGCATCGTTAAGCAAAATACCGTGAGCGATAACAGCGAGAGCTCCTGTGAAATCGAGACTTCTTTTGCTGGGCCTTATCGCTCACGGTATGATTCAGCGAAAGCAGCGGCTCAAGTCAATCACCCGGATTGGAAACCGCTTCGTTGTCATCGGCACGCCATGCTGTTGGCGACAAAGATGCTGCTCAAGCATCTTTGGATTGAGTGGAATGGTGGAAGTCATGAGTACGCTTATTGCGGCGATTTGGGCAATGTAACCGAATGCGTCATTGCCGCATGAAATATTGCCAGCGACCATAGGCTTGCAACCGAGTGCCGATGTGCTGGCAATTAAACTAACGGCAGCGAGAGAGTTGATGCAACCGATGCTGGTTTTGCTGCCTGTTTTTAGAAGGGAGGTTTAACCAACTATGAATCCTATACACGTTCTAATCCGAATGCATCCAGGATACGGGTTGGGTTGAATGGAGATAACGTCCAATTCGCCGCCGTCCTACGTCATTTGCGAAAGCATCGCCCAAACTGGATCATCGATTACGTCAGCGACAAGCCGCACGCGGCTTTCGGACTTGTCAGGAACGCGGTCAATTATAACGACTCGCTGCCAGCGACGAATTATGATCGCGAGATTGAAATTCGTTTATTCGATACGTTCATGGCGTTCCCAAACAAGCCCAACACGCGAGTGACAAGTTGCCTGCACGAACGGTTTGGGATGGAGTGGGATGCTGAATGTGGGCGATACGAAATCAACATAACCGAAGAAGCTAAAGAGAAAGTATTTGATACTTTTTTCGCATATCAATGGTCTAAGGATGATTATAAACGAAAAGGCCGCGTCGCCATCCAATACGAAGGCGACAGCAGCCCTGACAAAAAGAATCTGACTAGGCATCAAGCCGCCGAGATATGCGATGCTGTTCTTTCGCTAAACCGCATTCCGCTCCTACTTGACTGGCGAAGCAAGAGCACGTTGCCAGATGGGAAGTACATTCACACGACTGGACGCCTTGCATGCTCTGAGGAATGGGGCCGCGACGCCCAGATGAACGCAGCGATCATTAGCCAGTGCGAAGCGTTCGTCGGCATCGATAGCGGTCCTGGGAAGTGTGCGAGTGCAACCGAAACGCCGACGCTAATTTGTTGGACAGGACATCATCCTGCGTTGTTCCATGACCCCGCACCGAACACGACGCATCTTGTGCCGGCGAACCATCGCGAAATGGATTTGCTTCGTGGCAACGCGGCGGTTGCTGATTGGTTTGAGGCGAACTACTTTTGGCGGACGTATTCGGATGATGGGGATTTGGTGCGGAGCGTGAAGGCGTGGTTAGGGGATGTTTTGCAATGAACGATGCCATTCATCCGAAACACTACAAGGAACATCCGAGCGGTGTTGAGTGTATCGACATAGCCGAGCATTTCGGGTTCAATCTTGGCAACGCGATTAAATATATTTGGCGTGCTGGATTAAAAGGGGACTCGTTGGAAGACTTGAAAAAGGCCGAATGGTATCTTAAAAGGCAAATCAAGAACATTGAAGGAATAAAATGCGAACAAAAGTCCTCGATCACGGATACCTTGAATTCATCGAAGGATGGGGCAGCGACATGAGCATCATCGAAGCGGCTCGCATGTCAACAGACAAGGGGTTCGTTTCCTGGGAACCATACGAAGGGCATCCAAAAGGCGATCAAGGATTGCTTGAGTACCTTTACACAAACAAACACGCAACGCCGTTTGAAATGGCAGGCATGGTAATCGAGGTGCAAGCCCCGATTGTTGTATTCAGGGAATGGCACAGGCATAGAACTCAATCTTATAACGAAATGTCTGCGCGTTACACTCCATTGCCATACGCCAATTATATGCCAACCGTTGAGCGTTGCCTTTCGGTTAGCGGCACGAACAAACAGGCAGGAGCTATCAAAGGTTCCGACTTGATAACTCACGAAGCAGCACTCGCTTGGTTATGCGAACTTGCTGACTTGTATGAACACGCCGAGCGAGTGTATCGAAGCGGTTTGCGACGCGGCATTCCGAAAGAAGTAGCTCGTCTGCCTGTCCCAGTTGGTCGATACAGTCGAATGCGTGCATGTACCAATCTTCGCAACTGGCTTGCGTTTCTTACGCTTCGCATGGATGAAAAAGCTCAATGGGAAATACGGCAATTTGCCAATGAGATTGGCAAGATTATCTCGGAAAAGTTTCCACGAACATGGGGGTTATTCAAGCTATGATAAAAATCAGTGTTAACGAAAATAAAAAACTTAAAAAAGACACGCCAATGCAAGGAACATGTCCGACGTGTTACACGGATATTTATTGCCTGTACGAGGATGTAGAATACCACAAAGAATCAACTTTCTTGATTCAATGTCCGGTATGTAAAAAAACGCAGTTTATTAGTTTGCACAGGACTGATCTATGAACGCAATCGACCGACTAATTGAAGCAGATCGGAAAACGCCGAAACGCATCGGAGTTTTCGGCGATTCTATGACCGACATCTACGCTCATGGCCGCATGGAAATCGGCCAAGAGGACACGCCAAAGTTTATCGAAGAACGTTTGGTATGCTGTCCAGGCGGAGCGTCGAATGCCGCTCGTCAACTTTATCAGTGGAACTCCAAAGCGGTCATGCTTGGACCGGAGACGGAGTACGGAATTAAAAAGACTCGATTCGTCGTCAACGGCAAGACGGTATTTCGGCATGATGATGATGGTTGCCTTTACGGCGAAAATGACTTAGAAAGACATCGTGAGTTAGCGTTGCAGGAGTTGGAAGAACATCCTTGCGACGGGATACTTATTTCCGATTATGATAAGTATTTCCTTACGCCGCATTTCATCCGCCAAATCATCGACTACGCTAATGAACGCGGCATTCCTTGCGTTGCGGATGCGAAGCGAGAGCCAAAGCTGTATCGAGGGGCAATCATAAAGTGCAATGCTGACTATAACCGCAAGTATGATAAGTGGTGGGAAAAAAGAGACATGCCAGCCGTTCTGACGCTTGGTCATTCGCAATGCGTTGTATTAAACGAGGAATACGACAATTCAAAACTTTGCGGCCAAACTAAACCTGTCGAATGCGTTTCGCACGTCGGAGCCGGCGATTGCTTCGCTGCCCATCTGACACTAGCACTCGCTCACGACTTCTCACTGGAAGACGCCGCAACCATCGCTCATTCCGCTGGCCGCGTCTACGTGCAATTCGCCCACAATAGGCCACCGTGGCCTCACGAAATTCGCCGCGATATCGATCCTTGCCAGGGAAAGATCATTCAATTTCTGGGTCTTACCGCTCTGCGTGAGAGCATCCCCGGCAAGATCGTTTTTGCAAACGGTTGCTTCGATCTGTTCGGACCGCATCATCTTCATTTGCTCAATGAAGCCAAGAAGCATGGCGATGCGTTAGTCGTCGGCGTCAACTCCGACGAAAGCGTTCGCCATCTCAAGGGGATGGGGAGGCCGGTTATCCCGCACGAGCAACGAGCAATGCTGATTGCCGGTCTGGAAGCGGTTGACTGGGTGGTTGTGTTCGATGAGGATACGCCAGCGAAAGTAATGGAGCAGTTGAAGCCAGACATTCGCGTTGTTGCTGATTTGGGACGAAACTTCGATGGCGATCAATTCGCCAAGGAAGTCGTGAAAATTGCTCCGCTCGAAGGATGGAGCACGACATCTACGGTCACTAAGATTATGAGGATGCCGTCATAATCTTCGTGTTAAATTACTTATTTTTTTTGTGAGATGCCATCAAAGCTGGAAAATCTTCAGCTTCAAAAGCATCAGGGTTTCCTAAAGCATCTTTGATTAGTTCGGTGACGTCTCTAAACGTATAGTTTGGTCCATCGATAAGGTTGGTTATTTCAGAAATCGCTTCTGGGGTGAGTTTGCCGGACATTTTTTCTTCAGCTTGCTTTCGCCACGCAACAAGACTATCGTTATGTTCTTGTTTTTCAATTTCATTGATTTTTTTTCTGGTTTCTCTGTCAAACTCCTTGTCTGCTTCGTAAGCAAGGTTGTGAACGTTTTCGTTTCCCCTCAGCGACTTGATTAACATTTCCTTTCTCTTACGTCGCGATTCTTTTTCAGTGGCTGTCCTTGCCGTCATCTGGTAAGAGTATCCGCCATGATCGTCAGATCGGCGATTGACACTTGTAACTACGTAGTAGTCTCCGTCATGAATAATTACGCTTCCAGTCGTATAATCATCAACCTTGCTTGACGAGGTGTTTCTGACTATTTTTTTTGTTTCCATTTTCGTCCCTTTCGCATCTTCATTCCCGGCAGTCTCTTTCGCTGCCGTCCCTTCTATATTAGCATCCTTCCTAGAGTTGTCAACATTCTTCATTTTCGTCCCTTTCGCATCTTCATTCCCGGCAGTCTCTTTCGCTGCCGTCCCTTCTATATTAGCATCCTTCCTAGAGTTGTCAACAGTATTTTTTACTGATTCTTCGGATTTCTTGTTTTTCATGAACGCAGGCATCCGATTCCCCTCTTCCTTCTCGCGTATCGGCTCGCCACGATTCTTTCCTTCGTCAAACCGCTTCTTTACGTCCTTCACGTTCGTGCCTTTCAGCCGCCCTTTGATAATCTTCCCATCGCCATCAATCTGCACGCGGAAGCCGCCGACATGCTTCCCCTTATTGACTTCTGACTTGCCGCCAATCGTGATCCACTTGCCGCTCTCGTCGGACAGGCATGCGTTCACGAACCGATCAATCAGCGGCGACGGCTCGCCACTGAGCGACAAGGATACGCCGATATCATCGGCTAATCGATCAACGAAATCGTCAACAATATTATTAATGCTTCGGAGCATCCGGATAAACCTCTGGCCAAAGAGGACCACGCAAAATCTGCGTCCTGAACCCTTCCCGATCTTGATCGCGGAAATCTTGCCGCCAGCAAACGCCGTCGATCTGCGAGCCGGGGAAGAACGGCAAGATGCCTGTGTAGGTGCGATTAAGATATCCGGAAGTCCGCGAATAAATATCGTCAAAGTATTGTTGCACCCGCTCCGTCGCAATCGCCGTCGCCTCAATCACGTCGGCAGCGAGTGGGTTGCCATCCACGTCAAAACGGATCGGATAATCATCGAACATGCCATGCGTGCCAACCGCCCCGGCAAACGATGAGGGAGCGGCAACGGCGATCGGATAAACAGAGTTCGTAGCCCACTGCCCGCTATCGCGACGAATAGTCTCTTCCGTGCCGTAATACTGATTGACGCGGCGAAAGTAAACGATGACTATGCCAGGGACGCGACCCGATCCAATATCGATCCAATTCAGGTCATCCTCCAACTTGTTCGCCTTGAGATATTTCGCCGTCAACGCATCGAAATTAGCGTCGTCATCACCGTTCTCAACGATGCCATACGGCGTAAGCGAAGTCGGATCAACCGAAACACTCATCCCGACGTGATAGAGCATATCGCAAAGCCTGGGCCAACCGTGCACGCCAGGCAAGTTCCAATTCGTCGGAATACTCGCCGGAGCACTCGGAAGCCCTGGAAACGATCCTAGGCCCAGCAATGACCACATGTCAGCGACCATTGTTTGCCAAGAAAATGGCGAACCGGCGTTAAGGCTATCGGCGTAGTGAAGGTCTGGGTAAGCTGGCGAAAGGACGTTGTAATAGCTTTCAACGGGGAATTGAAACCACTGATTCCAAAGGATGCCGCGCAGGTCGGTTAGCTCGACCAGATAGATAGCCGCCGGATCGTCGATGATGCCGGTCGTTACGCACTTGGCTTGCACGATGGAGAGGTTTTGAAAAGTGAGGTTCGTTCCATCCAAGACATCAGCGAAATTAAGCGTATAGTTCGTGCCATACCCTCGCACGAGATCGTAATCGCCGCGAGTGAGCAAGATCCATCCTCGCGTCGGGAATCGACCGAGCGGGCAATAGAGGCTGTTCGCAAGCTCAAGCTGAGGGATCATGTCGCGACGAAATCGCTGACGATAGCGACGAGCATCGCGAGGATCGATCAGCTTGACTTGCGTCTTGGTTGTGCCGAAGGTGTTTGGCATCTTAGTAATTTTCTTCTGGTTCCGCTGTCAAATCGCTATCTCGCGAATCAATCCAAAATTTCGCAGCGGTTTTCGACAAAACATCAGACAGTGTTTTTTTCAACTGAGACACGCGAACATCGTATCTTTTTCGTTGATTTTCGCTAGTTATCGTGACGAGTTGCATTTCGCGAGACACGATGTTTCTCGTCAGATGTTCAAGCTTGGTGTCGCGAATTTTATTTGCCCAAGACACCTGCTTTTCAGACCCTTCCAACTTTGGCAAAGATTTCATTATCTCGCCATACGACTTATCTTGGCGGAATTTAATTTCTTGGTTAGGAGTCATGTTGGCGGTTTCCATTTTCGTCCCTTTCGCATCATCATTCCCGGCAGTCTCTTTCGCTGCCGTCCCTTCTATATTAGCATCCTTCCTAGAATTGTCAACAGTATTTTTTACATTTTTCATAAAATGAGGAATGTTGCTGGTTTCTTGCTTATCGCGTATCGGCGTACCGCGATTCTTACCCTCGTCAAACCGCTTCTTTACGTCCTTAACGTTCGTCCCTTTCAACCGCCCCTTGATAATCTTTCCGTCGCCGTTAATCTGCACGCGAAAGCCGCCGACATGCTTCCCCTTATCGCCTTCCGATTTCCCGCCAATCGTGATCCACTTGCCATCTTCGTCAGACAGACATGCGTTCACGAACCGATCAATCAGCGGCGACGGCTCGCCACTGAGCGACAAGGATACGCCGATATCATCGGCTAATCGATCAACGAAATCGTCAACAATATTGAACATCACGCCCCCGAAACGGACTTGTAAACCGGAAACGGTATCGGAGCTGATTCCAGCACGACGCTGCCCACAACCACCTTGTACGAGCGATACCACTGAGCGAACTGACTGCCGCTTTCACCGACGATAGTAAAGAGCGACGTTAAATTTTGGTAGAGTGCTTTCCCGTTTGTCGGAGTGGGAATCACCATCGTGAACGTGTAAACGTTGCCGTTCGGGTCAAGGAAATTGACCGTTGCCGTTGCTCCGGTCAAATCGTAGATTGCCCCGTCCTTGAGAAAGGTAGGTGACCACAGGTACGTACTGCCGACAACGACTGGGCCAACGGCCATAACTCACCCCGCGTAAGGTATTTGCTCGTCTTGAGTATAATTATAGTTCGGCGTCTCGTCAATTTCATAATCAAAATCGACCGGGCAACCATCCGTGAAGCCGAAATTGATGAAATCGGCAATTATTGCGGCCGTGCCGACGAACGGTGTTATTGAGGATGAACCGATAGGGAAGAACGAAGACGAGACGACTGGCGTGAAGGACGACGATCCAATTGGCGGCGTAAAGGACGACGACGCGGGCGGAACAACTGATGGTGATGCCGACGGACCCAACGATTGCGGAGATGACACTGACGAAAAAACAGGCGACGTTCTTCCTGATGAAGACGACTGAAACGGCGTAAAAGATGATGATTGAATTGGCGAAACAGATGAAGTCTTTAAACTTGGCGATGTTGACAATGCCGACGAAGGACCGATCGACGATATGCCAGAGGATGAATGAATTTGGCTTGTTGACGGGCTTGCTGACGCCAAAGCGGACGCTGACGGGCTAGCGGACGCTGATGGTTTGACCGATACCGATACGACCGTTGACGCTGACGGGCTTACCGATACCGATGGGCTTGCAACGTTCACCGAAGTTGATGGGCTTGCTGACGCCGATGGGCTTGCTGACGCCGATGGGCTTGCCGAAACAACTATTGAAACTGATGGCGACGAAGAAAACACCGTAATCGATGATGACGAACGAACGGACACCGAAGGAGAGATGCTCGATGGAATAATCGACAAGGAAGACAGAACGGAAGAATGTACTGAAATTGATGGCGACGGAGATAACGACGCCGACGGAGATAACGACGCCGACGGAGATAACGACGCCGACGGAGATAACGACGCCGACCTTGATGGCGAAACAAAAATTGACGGAGACGCTGACGGCGAAATCGACGCTGATGGCGATGGCGAAACAAAAAGTGACGGCGAAAGTGACGGCGAAAGTGACGGCGAAAGTGACGGCGAAAGTGACGGCGAAAGTGACGGCGAAAGTGACGGCGAAAGTGACGGCGAAAGTGACGCCGATTGAACACTTGGAGAAATCGATAATACACTCGACGGTAAAACCGACGAACTTGAAGGAACAATCGATGATTGTATGGAAGGAACAATCGACAGAGACGATAGTTTAATCGAAAGCGACGAAGGGGATACTGACGATGGCAAAGCAGACATAGAAGAAGGACGGATCGATGAAGATAATACGCCAGATGAAGCCGATGAACCTGGACTAACGGCATCTGTTTGGAATGCCACATCATTGCCAGCACCAGTAGGCAGTGTAGTGGGATTTGCTACCTTCGTGCCAAACCCTAATCCACTCCAAGGATAAGCAGCAACCCAAGGGCTAGACTCTACTCCAGTTATCGCAATCGCATCGCTAGCTGCCTTGAAATTAACTCTACCTTGCTGAGATGGCGGAAGCGTCAAAGGATTCGAGAACTTCGTCCCAAAGACCCCTGTCCACGGATAAGTAGAGACATAAGGCGAACCGTAATGGGAAACGGCTATGGCGTTTCCGTTAGGAGAAAATGCTACACCGCCACCGTAGCCGGCAGGGAGGGTTCCAGGGTTTGATACCTTGCTGCCAAAACCGCCGCTGCTCCAGGGATAAACCTGAATTCGCGGTGAATTGTTAGAAGCGATGGCGACAAATCCTAAACCGCCGAACGCCAAGCCGTGCGGACCATATCCAGCAGAATCGGCCGGCAACGTTCCTGGGTTGGAAAATTTAGTCCCGAACGCCCCTGTCCAAGGATAAGCGGTAACCCACGGGCTGTTGACATGTACGATAGCTACTTCAGTGCCAGCAGGAGAAAAAGCAACCTGACCTCCAGGTCCGGTAGGCAAAGTAAGTGGATTGCTCACCTTGGTTCCAAACCCAGAACCACTCCACGGGTAGACTAATATGAATGGGGTCGCTCCCGAGGCGACGGCGATAGCATTACTTGTTGGGGTAAAACCAACTCCCCCAAAATTAGAACCTCCTACGGGTAGTGTTCCAGGATTGGAAAACTTCGAGCCAAATCCTGTGCCACTATTCCAAGGATACGCAACTATATAGGGTGATTGACCAGAAGAGATAGCGACATTTGCATTGTCGCCTGAGAATCTTATTCCTATGCCATTACCACCAACGTTGATTCCTGGATTAGAAAACTTCGTACCAAAAACGCCAGTCCAAGGATAAGCGGAAATGTAAGGAGGACTATTGTGAGCAACAGCGATTGAGGTAGCCATAAATCAACCTTACTTCGTTGCCGCAACACGAGTAATCGCCGCTATGCGACGATCTCCTTCAGGTAACTGATCTAGCAGCGTGTTGTAAACCTGAAGCGTCTTGTCCTGTTCGATCCCAGTCGTCGCTAAAAGTAATTGCACTCTGTCGCGAAATTGCAGTTTTGTCACCATCGCAAAATCGTCTGGATTCGTCAATGATTTTGCCAAGTCCTCGCCGACGATATTTTGATAGCGAATCAAATTGTTTGGCCAAAGAACTGGCAACGCAACAACATCAGGACTGGCCAGTATGGCCAGGTAATTTTGCTTGTTTAGTTCATAATTTGCGTATTCATGCTCCCGCCCGCGAAGTGCTTTCGCGACGATATCGTCTTGTTGGTCTTGGGTCAAAAACAAGTAGGCCATAGTAGATTCCTTTAAGCGTTCATGGCGGCATTGATATCGTCAATCGTTAACGACGAGTATCCAAAAGACGATGCGTCTGATTGCAAGACCTCAATCCTCCCACTTGCAACCACTACATCAATCGTTGCTTGAGACATCAGACTATCGGACACAAGTTGAGCAAATATTTCAATCATGATCGGGGACGTTACATCAACCACGCTGCTATCTGGAGCGGATTGGAGCAACGCAATCGTCGGTCCCCACTTCGCTACAAGATCAGGTTTTGATCCAACCGCCAAAACGGCTGGAGCGATCAATAGCATGAATGATGCTTTGCTGAGCGGTGCCGGAGTAAATACTGGGGGGGACTGGCTTTTCTGAGCATTCATTGCGGCAAGCACATCCGTCGCCGATTGTCCAGGATACTTGTTGGCAATCATCGCCTTTATCGCCTGTAACGTGTTTTTGCTTGGGATCATGATGCTTCTCAAATAGATAAAGTAGCCATCGGTGTATAATGTTCGCGTGCAAGATACTTCTTACTGGCCAATTCCTGAATGAACGGAAAGGCGTTACTAATCGCATCGGCTAGAACGTCAGGAATAATCCCGTTCCAAGAATAGCCGCAATCAGGTTCCACGCTCTTCCTTACCGTATGAAGTTGCATTCCATAAACGGTATCGTCCTCTTGCGTTACCTGTTCCACATTGAACGGATTGCAAACGAACGGTTCAATACCACACTCGAAGCATACACGTTCAATCGTCTTTACGGGATGATGCGTCAATTCCCAGTATGGCACGACAACTAAGCGATCCCCCAATCCCCTCTCAAATGCGTCCGCAATACAGTGTGCCATATAGCCAACCGTCTTTTCAATAGCTAACAATCGCTCAGCACGACCTTGAACCGTCAAACGCTGAAAACTTTCTGGTCCTTGCACCGCATGATCGGTCAAGGATGATTTACGGAAAATCTTCTCGAAACTGGCAATAATATCCCGAATGTCGCGAATAGGGACGATAACCTTGACCGGACGTTCAAGAACTTGTTCGATCAATTCAAGGTTGGACAGCCAACCACGACTCTTATCAAACACAATTTTTCCAGCGTTGAATTCCATCTCGTAAAAGCCAAAAACCATATTACGCATCATCGCTTTAATTCGCGGCTCTATTTTGGCAAGCCCTTGTGCAACGAATCCGGTGCATGTCATCCATCGGTCACGAACCACCATCAGCATATCGATTAGGTCATTCGTGCTTGTGCAATGATGGTTCGGATGCTGGGCTAGCAAGTTTTGCAATAGCGTACTGCCTGACCTTGGCATGCCGCTGCTCAAGACGATGTTCACTTATAGTTTCCCCAACACTGGTTTAGGCTTGTATTCTTCGGGCAAATCTTCAATGTCAACCGGGCTTACGCTTAAACTTAGGAATCGCCATCGGCTCACAAGACAACTGAATCGACAACGGCATACCAGACAGCGAACGCTGAAAACCCGCTGGCGGTCGAAACGATGGCATCGCTACAAATGCTGGAGGAGATGGTTCGACGCCAGTTTCGAGCCATTGCTTTGCTTCTTCAATGCCTTTACTCGCCGCCATTCGCACAGTCATCGGCACCCATGAACATCTATCGCACCAATCCCAAGGCGGTCTAAACATCAAGAACACCGGATCATTGATTCGATAAATATTGGTTCCTTGAATTCCCAAAGATTCCAAAGCAAGATGATTGTGACGGACACGATCATCTCTTATCGCTTCGTAGGAAGCGTATGGAAATCCACTCTTGACGAATGGATGTTGCAGCACAGCCATTTGGCCGTCTGAAAATCCTACTTGCACATTGGTTCTTAGGACCGTTTCCATATGCCAATCCGACATGAACGTCCCTTCATCCACCGCCGCAAGCACCCTCTCCCGAAACGTCTGAACATCGATCCCATCGCGAACAACCTCACTCATCACCGTGCGAATCTTGTCAATCGTATCCAAACACTCAACATGAGCGACCGTAAACGCTTTCTGCCGAGCCGCCGCGTCAAGCGAATCGAACTGAGCACGAGTCATCACGTTCTTCGCTGCAAGCGACCGTGCCGCCTCATCAATGATCGGATAATGAATCCGCTCCGGCGTTCCTTCGGGAGACGCTGGCACGAACGGCGTCGGCGGGATGTTGCCGCCTTGCTGATGGGCCTGGATGCCTTGCCGAACGAACGTCTGCTGATCGCCGGGGAGCTTGTATATCTCCGCTTCACGCTCAAGCGTTGGCAACACGCGAAGCTTGTCGAGGAGTTCGACCGCCTTGACCGGTTCAAGCGTTGCGGGCGGAAGTGCCGCTCCTGGGAACATCGGGACTGTCGGGATCTTCTTGGCGACTTCCCTTGCACCTTCAAGGAGAGATGCTAATTGCGTTGTCGTGAGAATGTCGGCCAATTGAGTGCGATATTTTCGGATAAACGCTTCCAACGCTCGCGACAACTCGATTGGGTCTTCGGTTTTGAGTGACTTTTCGAGGTCAATGCGGGCGGAGGCGTTCATCTTTTTTACAGCGGCGATGCTTTTGTTTAAGATGCCTTGGGCTTTGCGGTTAAATATGTCGTGAGCAAATGCAATCGACAACGATTTGCTTTTAGCAAACAGTACTTCAGCGTCGTCTTTTGACGGCTTAGATTCATCTTTAGGATGAGATGGAAATGACGCTCCTTGGAACATCTGAGCCAATAATGCATCAATTGCTAATTTCGCTTTTTTTGTTTGCTTTATAACATTGATGTTTTTAGCTCCACTTTCTATTGCTCCAAGCAAAGAATGCGTGCCGTCAAGTATATATAGCTGCCCGGTTTTATCAGGAACCAACAAAACGTCATTGAATTTTCCGCTAGCGGATTTTCTTTTCACTTCGTCTTGGTCAGGAGGTTTTACTGTTTTTATTCTTCCTGATTCAAGATCTTTTTTTAACGCATCAACGTTAATACTGGTTTTTTCATAAGTGCCGCTGACTCCGAAGTGTTCTATAAATTTTTTCCGTGCCTCTTCTTTGTCTACATCTGGAGGTAATTGATTGTTTGGTGAATTAAAAACTATATCGGCAACCTGGGAAGGTGTAATGCCGCTAGTTTGCTGAGAAGTATCACCACTTGGCGATTCTTTATTTCGCCGAAGAGAAGATTTTTTGCCAATTACTTTCTGCGAAGATGGACTAGGCTTTAATTCACCTAATTTGTTAATAAACACATGCTGCCCATCTTCTTTTGTAACCCAATGTCCATTATCATCCTCAATCGCCAGCGGCACCGATTGCACACTGAATGCCAAATCCGCCGCCCGAACCGCTTCGTCAACGTCTTGAGTTTGGTCAAGACAGCGAGCGAGCAGCGTGTTGTACCACTTGGCTTGCTGATGAGCAGTCAGTTCCGTAGTAACCGTGTCGTTCACGCCGCCAACGCCTTTCTTGCTATGTCTCGCATGCGATCCGTAATAAGCGATTGATGAGAAAACATCGCTTGATTCTGCTGTCCGCCCCCACCACGCCGCGTTTCCCATGCTCGCTTAGCGGCTTCCGACCGATCCGGATCAGGTCCGCCGTCCTGTTGTCCTTGTTGACCGCCTTGAGCGGCTTTTGTTCTCGTCTTAATGAGCGACTTCACCTGAACGTTAAACCTTACCTTCCCGAAATTCCACAACACAAGCGGACGCAATACCTGATGAATAAACATTCGCAGCATCGCATCCGCAATCTGCTGCTGATTCGCAAGGAACGCTTCTAAGGGGATACGTCGGCCACTGTACCCACTTCCCGAATCAGCAGCTTGAATCAATTCGGGAGGCACGCCGATCCCTGCCGTAATCTGATCGCGAAGATACTTCACGTAATCGATCAAGCCGTTGATGCCTTGCAAGACCTGCGTCGGCATCACGAGATCGTAAAGATAATTCCCGTCGCCGTCACGCTTGCTCGGCAACCCAATTGCCGCCCCTGCCTTCGCCTGCTCACAAATTTGCCGCATAATATCGCGAGCATACCGACGCGGTTTTCCGTCCGCTCCTACCGTCGTGTTCGGCACGCCTTGCGGCCCGATTAAATCTTCATCGGGATAGCGACCTAGCGGACCTTGATAACCAGCTCGATACACCGCCCCATCAATCACGCTCTCAGCACCATCCTTGAACGCCAGACGCCGCCATGGACGCCACGCTGCATAAAGCTGGCTCTGACCATAAAACGAGTTGTAGCGTGGCTGGTGAGCGTACCAGATGCCCTTTGCCGGCACGTTCTCGCCCGCCATCCAAAGATCAATTGGCTTCGTCGATTGTTGAACGTTCTTGACGCGAACGCCGACCGGCTGAAAATCTTGCGTCAATAGGTACGTATCGCGCGGCGAGAATGTATAAAGATTTTCCCATTTGAGAACTCCATCGCAATCGTCGTAAATTTGCTCCGAGCCGATCCATCCGTATTCATCAGCACGTTGAAGATGAGGTACGCCGCGATCCCAGAAACGCTCGCACTGTTCTTTGATGAATCGCCCGACTTGAGGATTTTCCTGGCAAATCGGCAATCCTTGCTCATCTTCCGGATTATCCGGATTTGGTCCTCCCCAAAATTCCGCCCCTGCAATGCCGCCGCGAAAATAGCCGAGAGCTTGCCGTACATCTGGATGAGTCAGCATATTCTCAATGTCGAAACGCAACGACATGAGAGGCAAGCCGTTGCCGGTAAACATGCCTTCAATCGGCAATTGCGGACGATAACCGGAAGTCAACTGATGCTCTAAATTTTCGAGCGTCTGCTGCGTCTCGGTAGGTGTCGGCTTACCATTTTTCTCTACGGCCATTTCCATTGCTAATCTCGCTACTTGAAAAGCATTGTTGACTGATTCGCCTTCGCGAATGGCGAATTTGAAATACTTTTCGTGGTCAGACAAAATATCATATTTTGATAGCGAAAGTCTTCGCCGTTTTCGCTCATCACGTTTTTTATTAAAATACCAGCTATCGCTATTCATTTGTTGCCAATCGGATTCTGCAATTGAGTTTGTTGCTGCAACGGGTTCGTCGATTGTGCCAGGTCATCCGGCGTACTAAACGGAGCTTGCATCCCATCCGGCAACTTCACGTCTCCAGCAATGTGCTGTGCCAAATTCGATGGCGGCACTTGCTGACTCGTCGGAGGCTCGGCAACAGTATACCACAGCGACCAATATGCATGCCAGAGCGGAAGGCCAGAATAATTACCTACGATCTTGTTCCAGGCATTTTGCGGGTTAGCATCATGCGGAATCGCCTGGACGCCGCCCACCGTCTTCAAACCAGGAATCGGCACTTGCAAACCTATTCGCATCGCCTGCCCGTACAAACGAAACCAGTATACCGAATGAGCCATCCGCTGAATCGTATCAGTGAACTCGTCATTCGATATGATATTGACTCCGCGTCCAGTGATTTTGTCGATGTTCGGATCGCTGATAAAACACGACGCAAGCGTATCAGCGTTGTTGTTTACTTGTGGCAAATGGCGATGCACGACGATGCCGGAATCGAGTATGCAAGCGAGAGCGATATCGTAATACATCCATGACGCGGATGCCTCTTGACTGCCAAGAAGAAACGCTCCTTGCTCAACTGGAGAACCGGGCGGATCGTAATTGGATATTCCCGCTTGAAATTGAGAATTTTCCGGCAAACCATTTGCCTGATTCTCATTGCCGATAACCAAAAATGGCGTTGGCATTATCCACCTCCAAAATCGACAATAACATCCGGATTAACTGGATTCCTCAACCAAGATTGCGCTCCGGAAATGCCACGAATGTTAGTCGCCCATGTATTACCTCCATCCGAAGGAACATACCGCCATAAACCAGAAGCCACGAGGATGCGATCAAAGGTTGTTACGAGTTTCCACGTAGCCGAAAACGTCATTGTTTTCGAGTCAAGGTATAATCCTTCGTCGCCAGAAAACTCAATAAGCCACGCTCGACGCAATGCTAGTGCGTTTTGATTTTGCCTCTCAACAAGACGACGCCACAACGCGACGCCTTGAAACATCGAAATTGTACTTTGAATAAGTCCGGACCCGGCAACATTTCCAAGAGTGTTTAATGCTTGTAACCCTGGATTTTGCGGCCCGTCAGGAGTAGGAATCAACCCTAATCGCGAAGCGTCCATCCGTAATCGCAATAATATTAGAAAAGCCAACCAGGCTTCACGTCTCGCTGCCGTCTTTTTTACTGTATATGTAACTCGTAACGTGCAAAGCCAATTACACAGACCGACTCCGGCCTTCGATGGCCGAAAATTGAAGCTGCCGCGAGCCATCGTCATATCAGCCGGCAATCCTTGCGGCGGCAATTCTTCTGCCGCGAAGCTCCAATTCATCGTTCTTCGATCTTTCGAGACGGTAAATTCTCTTCGCGTAACGCGAAAACGCGTCAAGTCGATTCCGGCAGCAATAATGTTGAGATATTGAGTGCGAAAATTATCAACGGTCGTATCGAAAAAACGATTCGGCTGAAGTGGACGTGTTAGTGGGATCTCCAAAATCCCCTGAATATTCAAGGAACTATACCCATCCTCTCCGTATCCAACACTGACCTCTTCGCAAAATTGCAAAACCGGACTAAAAATTCCGGTGGAAGCTATTTCAGGTACGCACACTTTTACGCGCCATTTGATTTTCGCTGAACGCCCTGCCCCCAATGTTTGCAAATCGAGAACTTCAGGCATCGGCCCCCATGCCGCGTCCTTAACCAATGTGCCAGGGACATTTATTTTCAAATCGATGCCGCGACCACTATAGATCAATATGCCAGCTTGAGCAGTAAGGAGCTGTCGCAACTGCTTCGTAGTGTTCTGCGTTGACGTTGCATTATCTGGAAGCGTAACGAACCCATCAACAACCAAATCGTACTCCATGTATTTGGTCGTCCGCTTCGCATCGTCCTGTATGACTTTGCCATTAATCGACGTCTCGAATAACGGACTGAAAACGCAACCGTTATAACTCAAGATGCCAACAGCAGGTAGAGTCGATGGTCCTGTCGTGAAGTTGTAAGTAGACGGCATATCGTTCCTTACGTTGGCGGCGGCAAATTCAGACCAGGACCATTTACACCAGTCTGCAAATTGATAATTAAATTCGTTGGGTCTTGCGGTTCTTCGCGATTCGCGTCTTCCATCGTGCCGGAAATAAACCTCGCAACTGCAACCAACTGATTCAACGGCGTCGCAATCGCCACAATCGCCGAAGTAACGTCCGCTCCTGCACTCACGGCTTCTCCTAGCAATGTGCCGACAAGCTCGACGATCGGCAAAATCTTGAGCAACACCTTTATTTTAATGTCTTCAAATTTCTGCTGCAACTCCGTTTGCATTTGGATGTACCGAGCAAGTTCCGGGCCTGCTTCCTGAGCACGCCGCAAATCGCCCATCGTTTGGCGTACTTCGGCCATCCCTTGCGCTTGTGCTATCTCTGGGCTGAACTCGCCGTAGCGACTGGCCATGCCGTCAATTGTACCCATTAAGCGGCCAAATGCCGAGACGGTTTCGCCGAGGATCGGATTGAGGACACCTAACGCGTCGCCCATCGCCTCAACTGATTTTGCCGCATTCGGATCAGGATTGATCGCAGCGTTTATCGTGTTGCCAACGCCACGAATCCCACCAACAATAGCATCTTGCACCGCTTGACCAATTTTCAGAGCGATTCTGATTTCTGGAGCGACAGCCATCAATGCGTCAGCCGCTCCGCTATCAGACTTAGCGGCCGGCTCTTTCTTAATTGATGGATATTCTTTCTCCGATACATCTGGCGGAGTCCTTCCTCTGTATGGGGTTGCTGGAGGTGGACCGCTTGCAACGCTACCTCCAGTGGCGTAATGGCCTACCATTCCTCCAGATGCGCAATGCTCCATACCTCCAACATAATAAGGAAGTTTATTGAGATGACTTTCTAGTCTCTTTCTGTTTTCTTGTTTAGCGTATCCTTTCACATCTGTAGTAGCTTTCACTCCAACATCTGATTCAGGATCGTGTTCGTAAATCAATGGTGCCCATGTCCCATATTCTAGGCCAAGCTTTTCAGCAACCTCTTCATGATGGATCAATCCCGTTGTTTCTCTGTTTGCCTTCTCATGATTCTGCCAAGTATAAACATTTCCTCGAAGATCGATAATACCTTTACCATGTTCGTATTTTGAAAAAGAACTGCTGTTTTTTATATCCCTAGCATGTTCATCTAGCGATGGATTAGTTTTTACCGTCAAATCCATCGGTAAACCAGAAACATTTTCAGGGACGCTAACGGTTCTAGCATTCATATCCTCCAATATTGCCCTGTTCTCCGGAACCTGTGCCGCTGCCCGATTGACGATGAACTCGCCTGCCGTCGCCTTGATCGGCACTTCGTCTGCACCTAGCGGCACGCCTGGAGCGGGCGGAATCTCGCCGCCGCTCGCGAAGCCAAGACGGCGTTCCGCTTCGATGCGAACGCTGCTCTTTTGCTTATCCTTGTACATCGCATAAGCATCAAGGGCAGTCCCAATCAATCCGCCAAACGCCCCGCCCAATGTCCCACGCAACTTGAGAGAAACATCTAGCATCGCGTCAAGTGCTGATTCGGTTTTGTGTGCAGTATCATACAGACGGTCATACGTCGCCTTGACCATCTCACGATTAATTTCGGCTTCTCGCTGCTTTTTTGCTTCTTCAACCGGATCGAATTTTTTTTCTGGAGCAGAAGGACGAAGTTTTTCGTATTCAGATTCAATTTCTTTTTTTCTATCTTCCGCCTCAATTCTCTTTCTTGCTTCTAGTGCTGGATCAAACACTTCCTTTGCTGTTGGATTTAATTTTTCGTACTCAGCGTCAATCGCTGCTCGTTTCTTATCAGCATCAAGGCGTTTCTTTGCTTCTTCAACTGGATCGAATGACGGAGTAGGCGGAGTAGGATTTAATTTTTCATACTCAGCGTCAATCGCTGCTCGTTTCTTATCAGCATCAAGGCGTTTCTTTGCTTCTTCAACTGGATTAAACGTTGGCGAAGCTGGAGGAGGATTTAATTTAGCGTATTCCGCATCAACTAATGCTCGCCGCCGATCTGCCTCTAATCGCTTTTTTGCCTCTTCAACAGCATCAAATTGAGAACGGACAGATTGCGGCGACGAATGAGGTGTCGCCGCAACAGATTGACCTGAATATTGAGGTGCGTATGGATTTGGATTCGGAGCGGATCGGGACGGACTCTGAGCGTTGGACGGAGCTATCGCTCCTTCGTCCTGTACAATAATTCTGATTGACGCTTGATCGGACACATTCTACGCCTTGTCATGTCGTCGAAAACGGAATAACTACTGACTCTGACCCATCAACCGCCGAATATGGCAGCAACACCATCTCGATTGGCATCTCTTTCATTTTGGAAGTCATCATCATTTCCGTCGTCTGACCAGGAGCAAGCCCAGCCGTCATCGCGGTCAAAGTCGCTGGCGACGTTGGCGGATTGCCAAGAATCGCTACCAGCAAAAGCGTGCGGCAATAATTACTCCAGCGGTCTCCGATATTCGTCAAGTTTGGTCCAAGAATACCGGGAGAATTCGTTTGACCGAACATTTGCAGCAACGCATTCAAACCGTCCGCGTCCGCCTCCAGTCCCCGCAAACGAATTCGCCAATTCATCCCTCGCCAGATTGCTTCGACGAGCGTAAGACCATATTGATCCGTAGCGTTGATTTCTTGGCCCTGGAAGTTGGCGGACAAAACGAAGCCATCATCGTTTTGCACTCCGAGAGGCATGCTATCCCATACCCCCAGATAAGGTCCGGCGATAGGCAGAACAACAGCAGCGGCCATAACTTACTCCTATGGAATTCGTTCGTTATTTTACAGACTCAAGCTGCCAAATCAACGCCTTCAGCATACTTCGCAAGCAACGCTTGCGCTTCGTCCGTCGCCAAGCATTTCTTGCACGTCGCTGCTCTCACTTCGCCGGAATGCAAGCACATTAAAACTTCTTGACCGCGATGCTGCGGATTCACGCTGTTCTGTTCTGGATTGCACGCAACACGACCGCGAACGCCGCCCAACTTAAATGGTCCTCGCGGCGTCACAACGCTTTTACCAATCGTTGTAATTGGACCATTAGCGTCTTGAATTAACCAATGAATCAAGAGTTTCCTCGATCCGTCGTTCAACAGTTTGACATTAAGAATCACTTCATTACTCCAACCTTGCCACGAATCTTCCTGATTCCTTCCGAGTAGTCCGCTGTCTTCTCGCAAAGAGGACAATTTACGGCCCTAACATCGTCCGTCCTAATGTGCGGCAATTGACGGAACTTACTAGCTGAGAAAACACGCAAGTTAGGCATGCAAGCGATGCGAGACTGACCGAATTCAGGATGGAACAGAAAGTGGATTACTGTCACTTCGCTGCCATCGGCAAGGATCATGGTTTCTGGCGTCATCCGTATGGCCCAACTGGTTGCGTTTGCGGTTGAAATCGGCGAGCGTTATCAAACTTCATCTCGCATTTCAGTCCTACATCCTGAGCATCAGGAGCGGCACCAAACCATTCGCCGCCTACCAATTCTGGCACCCCGCGTCCTGTATAACCGGCCGGCTCGATGAACCCATAAACTTGTCCGCTTGGCGTCCACTCCGCAATATTATCATTTGCCGAGTTCGGCGTCTGCGTCATCATCACCGTAATCGGCCAATTCATGTGCAGGAACGCTCGCAATTGCTCCATGCGAGCATTGAAGCTAGGCTGTCCCTTCGTCGGTGTACGGGCCAACTTGGACGCAAGGAGCGTATTGCCGATTCGATCCAACGGCACACTCACTCGCATCGTCAATGTCACGCTGAACGCGAAATACTCATCAAGGTTCCGCCGGGCTTTCGATTGGCTCGTCCCCTCATGGATCGCCACATAAATATTGCCGCATTGTGCTGGCGGATGACCGTCGTCTTGGATATCGCACAATGACTCACTGCCGTAGCCGAATGGTTGAGCACGGATGGCATCTCGCACAGCAAATAGCAAAGCGTCTGTCAAGTGCATTCACCTCGCTCAAGATGATACTACGTCTTCATAAACAGCATTCATGAAAGCACCATCACTTTTTTCTTGACGCTACATAATCCGAAAGAACTTTCATCGACCTTGAATTCTCGGAAAGATCGAACTCCAAATCCTTGACCGTTGATCCGTATTCCTTCCATGCCTTTCTGCCAGCATCGGTACTCATCAAGTCAGAGAGCGTTGTTACGTCTTGAAATTCCTCTGGCAAATCCATCTTGTCAGATGCAGTAAGTTTCTTGTCAAACCCCAAACGCGGCCAACTGTAATAGCCGTTTTCTCCATCATCTTTCGACCTGCCAGCGTCCAACCTAAGTAACTTGAAACCGTTATCCGAAAGAAACTTCGCTTGATCGAGCAACACCTTTGCCGCAACGCCTTTTCCTTGCATTTCCGGTTTGACGTAAAACGATTTTATCTTTACTCTTTTGCCGCCACCGTCTTCATCATTACGGAATAGATATTGAGCGTCATATTCTGGATGATTTATCTGTACGTCGGCGGAATTATCTCCTTTTTTGTAGACCTCTATTTCTGAATCGTCGCTAGCACCAATGGCTTTGTTCCATTGTTTTCCAGTAAAAGATATTGCCTTTTCCGTTTGCTTGCCGCCTTCTTTTTCAGCGAACTTTCCATGATCGCGAGGATGATCCTTCTCGTGGAACTCCGATAAACACGCTGACACGAATCGGTCAACCATCGACGTATTTTCAATAGACAAATTGACGCCTTCCGATTCTAATCGAGAAACAAACTCGTCAACTATCTTCATGCGGTTACCGCTTCCCTAACGCCATCTTCCCAAAACGGCTTCAGCCAACCTTTCTTCCGCACACAATCATCAAGCAACTTCGCAGCATCGTCTATCGGCACGCCCAGCACGCCGACGAACTGGACAAACAGATTATATGCTCCGACTGGCGTACATTGTTCAACGTCGATTTCAACCGGGCATTTATCCATGCCGCTCATCGACATCAAAATCAACATCTCAAGCCATTTCTTGCGTACTTCTCGGTCCATCGGTGAGGGCAAGCCTTCGCCGAGGCGTTGGAACAAGATGACGAGTTCGCGGCGATCGGCGAGATTGTCGTAGGTATCAAACTGTTTTGTTTGGCCTGGTTTCATTCTTCGGCTTTCTTTTCTTCTTCGTCGTGATGGCTAACCTTCTTTGAATGCATGTTCGCTGCTAATTCGTGAAGTTCCTGACGTGTCGGATTGCCAGCTTTTTTATGAGCTTGACTAGCATTCATGTGATGACGCTCTGCGTACATATGGGCTGTCTGTGCTTCTTTATGAGAAGCCTTGGTTTTCTTTCGGTAAGATTGAGAAGATTTACTTTCAGCCTTTCTACCGCTTTCATAAGCTTCTGACGAAGCCTTTTCAGCCGCAGCGAATTTTCCACTCGCATCATGTGAATGGCCACTGGAATCAACCGCGAGACATGCAGACACAAAACGATCAACCATTATTAATCGACGCGGCGAAATCGACAATTGAATGTCATTGCTATCGCCTTTGCGAAGTCTCTCCAAGAAATCATCAACTATTTTCATTGCGTACTCTTCGCATCCAAAATCTTGTTAGCCCAAGCCGTCCCCGCCTTCTGCACAGCCACTTCTTCGTATCCAGCATCTCGGCAAAGATGCATGTACTGTTCGGCATTCAAATGCCCAATCTTGCCGCCGTTCAGCATCTCCCAGGCTTTCGCTATTCTCAGTCCAGCAAACAACAACTCCTCCCAAAACGCACCGCGTCCAAACTCCGTCACTGGGAAAAGTTGATCCGCACTTCCGGCTGACTCGCGGGCGAGGATGAAGGCTCGTCTTTTTTTGGTGAGAAAAAATTATGGACCTTTTCCACCTCCTCGTAGACAAAATCAATAAACGCGATAGCCTCAGCTCCAGACACTTGCGGAATCTCACGATCAACGCCATCCTTCGATGTCAACAAAGCATACGCATTATTGACAACGTTTTGGACGAACGCAACACGATTTTGCCCATGCTCAACCCATTTATCGCTCGGCAACTCGCCCTTCTCGTTGCGAAGCTGCCAATCGACTTCACGCCATGCGTCATAGACAAGACGAACATCAACAGGGAACTCATCGCCGTCTTCACCAAAAGCGAACTTGACAATTCCCTTGCGGGCAATACGAATGACGCCGTTTGTGCTTGATTTTGCTTCCGCTACGCTCATACCTTCTCCAGTGAATCAAAATCGTGCAACTCCGTGAACTCCATCGTTGTACGATCATACCGAGCAAGCACGCGATTGTATTTTGACCGCAAAACAACTTCGGCGTCCGTCACGTCACCAGACAGATAACTCAATGCCGAACGCCATCCCGTCGCCTTGCAATGGTCCGAATATAATTGCACAACCTGATCGTAATAAACCTTGTCTCTCACGAAGTCCTCAAAAGATAAGTCAAAATATCGATCAATCCAGCACTCGCTTGATCGTCGATATCAGCCCACCAACTTTCGGGCCAATTATCTGGATCTG
>Ga0265320_10000488_pt1 | contig 31056 bp, 31 predicted proteins | sample 4827metaG_FD_202087 | JGI IMG/M metagenome (GOLD analysis project Ga0265320, IMG submission 202087) | Rhizosphere microbial communities from Carex aquatilis grown in University of Washington, Seatle, WA, United States - 4-8-27 metaG | ecosystem: Host-associated > Plants > Roots > Rhizosphere >... | reverse complement strand
TCCTCCACAAAGGGCTCCAGCGCGGCTGCCAAGTGGAGCAGCGGCAGTTGGAGAGGTCGGCGCGCATGCAGCGGGTGCTGATGGTCGATTTGATCGTGGCCTGGCGCGTCATGGGGTTGTGCCGGGCTGCGCGCGAAACAGGAGAGGGGCGAGTCTGCGAGTGGCTGGTGGGCGCGGAATGGCGGGCGTTATGGTGCAACGGACGGGCGAGCCCAGCCGCCGCGCCAGGCACCGACGGTGCGGCGAGCGGTGCGGTGGATTGCGCAGTTGGGGGGGATTCCTGGGGCGACGGCGGGATGGGGAACCAGGGCCGATCGTCGTGTAGCGCGGCCGGCAACAACTACGCGCCATCACAGCTGCGTGGAAACGCTTTGGTCATGAAAAATGTGGGTAATGCAAAGGGAGGGCTGGCGCTTTGCGGAAAGATACAATATCCGCGAGAATGGGATTTAGTTCACCAACGCCCGGAGCGTTCGCCGCACCCGCGAATCCGCCGGGACTTTTTCCGCCGGCCGGTTGCCCAGCCACGGCAGTTCAAAGATCCTTTTCGCGTCGAAAAACTCCGCGAGCAAACCGGCGTTCGTTTTGGTGGAAGCGTCCGGTTTTCGCGGCGACATCAGCACCACCCGCGCCCCGGCCGACACGCGGCGCGGCAACGCCTCGAGGGTCAGCAACATCTGATTCACCACGCCAATCCGGTTGAGGCCAACAATCACCGGCGTCGCCCGCAACGCCGCCAGCATGTCACGGGAATCGAAATCTTCACCGAGCGGACTCAATAAACCGCCCGCGCCTTCCACCAGCACCGCCTCAAAACGTTTTTGAAGGGAACGGACGTGCGCAACCACTTCGGCCAGCCAGACCCGCCGGCGCTCGCGGCGGGCGGCGAGCAGCGGCGCGATGGGCGCGCGAAAATACCATGGATTGATTTCATCCAGGGTGAGCACACCATTCATGGCGGCGTGAAGCGCACGGGCATCATCGCGGACACCGGAACAAACGGGTTTGAGCGCCGCCGCGTTGACCCCGCCTTCCCTCAAGTGGCGCACCAGCAGCGCCGTCAGCACGGTTTTGCCGACGCCGGTGTCCGTGCCGGTTATGAAATACAATTGCCGCATTCGCCCCTATCAAAGCGGAAATGCCGCCCCCAGGCCATCAAAACCGTTGACGAAACCGGCTGGGTTCAGTTACTTTGTACGGCTCGCTGACCAGCGGGAATTATTGTGAATATCACCGTCGAAAATCTGGCCCCCTGCAAGAAATTGCTGCGGGTGGAAGTGGATGCAAAGGCCGTGGATGAAACCTTTGAATCCATCACCAAGGACTTTCAGAAGCAGGCCTCGCTGCCCGGCTTTCGCCCCGGCAAGGCGCCCCGCGCCATGGTGTTGAAAAAATACGAGCCGGACATCAAGGCCGAGGTCAAACGCAAGCTCATCGGCGATTCGTACCGCCAGGCGGTGGACGAGAAAAAAATCTCCGTCATCGGCTATCCGGACATCGAGGAAATCCAGTTTGGCCGCGGCCAGGCGCTGCAATTCGCCGCCACCATCGAAACCGAGCCGGAATTTCAACTGCCGGAATACAAGGGGCTGCCGGCCAAACGCGAGGCCAAGTCGGTCACACCCGCCGACGTGGACCGCGCCATCGAAATGCTGGCCAAACAACACATCAAATTTGAAACCGTGGCGCGCGAGTTGCGCGCAGGCGACGTGGCGGTGGTCAATTACACCGGCACCTGCGACGGCAAACCCATCACCGACACGGCTCCAACGGCCAAGGGCCTGACGGAACAGAAAAATTTCTGGGTGGACGCCGCGCCGGATGCCTTCATTCCCGGTTTTGCCGACCAGCTCATGGGGACCAAGGCCGGCGACCGGCGCACGGTGAACGTGGATTTCCCCGCCGATTTTGTGACCAAACAGCTCGCGGGCAAAAAGGGCGTCTATGAGGTCGAGGTTGTCGAGGTAAAGGAAAAGATCCTGCCGGCGATGGATGATGAGTTCGCCAAGAAATATGACGCGGAAAACCTGGCGAAGCTCCGCGAAGGCGTGCAGCGCGACCTGGAAAACGAGTTGAAATTTTCGCAGGCCAAGGTGGTTCGGGGCCAGATCATCCACGCCCTGCTGGCCGCCGCAAATTTTGACCTGCCGGAAACCGCCGTCGCCCACGAAACCCGCAACGTGGTTTACGACATCGTGCGCGAGAACACCCAGCGCGGCGTGGCGCGGGACTTGATTGAAAAGCAAAAGGATGAAATTTATTCCGCCGCGGCCCGGAGCGCGAAAGAGCGGGTGAAATTGTCGCTCCTGATCCAGCGCATCGCCGAAAAGGAAGGCATTCAGGTGTCGCAGGACGAGGTGTTGAAGCGGGTGCAGTCGCTGTCGGTGGCGTATCAGATTCCACTGGATAAATTCCTGAAGGACCTGCAGAAGCGCAACGGCGTGGCGGAACTGTATGACCAGATCGCGCACGAAAAAGTGCTCGCGTTTCTGGAACTAAACGCCAAAATCGAGGAAGTCCCCGCGGTCGCCGCGAAAGCCGGATAGAAGCCCCTTGGGCAGCAAAGCTGATTGCGGCGCGTGATTTTTATTCAGCAGCGCGGTCAGATTAACCAAACGGTTACCTTCGGGCGCGCCGGAGCGTCCTAGGTTTGATGAATTTTGGCGAAAGCCTGCAAAACGGCAGCATGATGAAAAGTTTCAGCGTTCTTTTGGTTCTCATTCTCACGGCCTTCGGCGCCGTGGCCCAGACCGACACCAATACCACGGCCGTGCCGGCCGACACCAATGCGCCCGCCGCCCAACCGGACACCCATGGAGTCGCCGCTTACACGGATACGAATACGATCGTTGCTCAGGCTGAAACAAACGCGACCGCTGCCCAGACCTACACGAACATGGTTGCCATCCCGACCGACACGATGGCCACCGCCACGACGCACCCCATGTCCTTGGAAGACTGCATTGGGGAGGCTTTGAAACACAACCTCGACGTGCAAATCTCCCGCTATAATCCGCAAATACAACTTTTCAACGTCCGTGCGGGTTATGGCGGTTATGACCCAACCTTCAGTTTTTCCGGCGAGCACCAGCGCAATGAAATCGGCCCGGAGTTTCAAAATGGCCTGCCCGTGCCGGCCTCGACCTCCGATCAAAATGTTTTCAATTCGGGCCTGAACGGTTTGTTGCCCTGGGGCACCATCTACAATTTGAGCGGCAATGTCACGGACGGCAAAAATATCGACTTTGCGGTCAATACGAACCTCACCACGTTCACTAATCGAACCGCTCAAAACGCCAGCGGGTCGGTGGGCGTGACTCTCACGCAGCCGTTGTTGAAAAATTTCTGGATTGATAATACACGGTTGACAATCAAGCTGGCCAAAAATCAGCTCAAATCAGACGAACAGGGATTGCGGCTGCAGCTCATCACGTCGGTCACCGCTGTCGAAAACGCCTATTACGAACTCATCTTTGCGCAGGAAAATGTGAGGGTGCAGCAGGAGGCGCTGATTCTCGCCCAGACGCAGCTTGACCAGGACCGGCAGCGTGTCCAGATCGGCACCCTGGCACAATTGGACGTGCAGCAGGACGAAGCGCAGGTGGCCACAAGCAAGGCGGCCTTGATTGGGGCACAATATACGCTGGCCAACAATCAAAACACTTTGAAAAACCTGCTCACCGACCAGTATCGGCAATGGCATGACACGGACATTCAACCCACGGATACAATCACGAATGCCCCGCTGCAGTTATTCGATTTGCAGGACAGCTGGAGCAAGGGGATGGCCGAGCGGCCCGACCTGCTGCAAACCCGGCTGCAAGTGGAGGCACAGGGCATTACGTTGAAGTTCAATCGCAACCAGCTTTTTCCAGAGGTGGATTTGATCGGTAGTTACGGGTACAACGGTCAAGGTGCGCAATACAACGATGTGTTCACCCAAGTTGGCAATCAGGACCGCACCTTTTATTCCTATGGGGCGCAACTGTCGATGCCATTGAGCAATGCCGGTGCGCGCAATTCTTACAAGGCCGCTAAAGTGACGTTGCAGCAGCTTCTGCTTAAAATGAAACAATTTGAGCAGAACGTCATGGTGGACATCGACAACGCCGTCAAGAATGCCCAATCCACCTATGAAAGCGTGGGCGCCACCCGGCAGGCGCGCACCTACGCCGAGGCCGCCCTCGACGCCGAACAGAAAAAATACGCCGTGGGCAAAAGCACCACCTTCACCGTGCTGCAACTCCAGAACACGCTCACCACCGCCCGCTCGCAGGAAATTCGCGCCCTGGCCAATTATTACGAGGCGCTCTCCAACCTGGCTCAAAAAGAAGGCAGCACACTCGAACGCCATCGTATTGATGTCGAGGTGAAGTAAGGAGACGGAGTCGCCGCGCTGCGGCGTCCGGACATGACTTGGCAAGGTTCTACCAGAAGCGCCAGTCCCCGCGCCATACCACCCACACCCCCAGCAGGAAGTTCGTGATGGCGTGCGCTGTCATCGCGTCACCCAGCCGGTGCTTGCGCAGCACCAGCCACTGATAGGCGAGGCCGCACAAGATGCCGGCCAGCCATTCGTTGTGGGAAAACCCAAAAATCGCGGCGGTGGCCAGAAATGGAGTCCAGGAAAACCGGTCTAACGGCACGGATAAAAAATCCGGCCGGGCAATGTAACGATACAAAAACGAGCGGTAAAAAACCTCCTCCAGTGGCGGCACAATCAAAGTGGAACCAACGATTCGCGTTCCCACCATCAGCCACGCCAGCGCGGAACCGGCGCCAAACTGTTCGCTGGGATTCCACATTCTTGGCGGCGATGCCGGCGGATGTGAAAGCCCAAGCTTCAACCAAAGTGAATTTTGCGTCGTCCACTCGCCGGAAAGCCCAACCCAGACCGCGAACACGCCGATCCCCACCGCCACCGCCTCCCAGCTCACCGCCCAGCGCATTTCCGAAACGAACGGGCGCATTTCCCAGATCAGCCAGGCGCCGACCAGCGTTTTGGCCAGGTAAAACCAGTAGCGCGACGCTTCGCCGAACTGGCCCTGGCCGAAGGTCAGCGCGAGAAAAATGGCAAATGGCGCGACCCGGACAAGCAACGGAGACTCGGCAAATGGTTTGCGCAGGAACATCCGATCATCAACCCAGGGATGCTCTGGCGCGCTTCGAGGGATTGTTGACCGGACTCACAGATGGATCTTCCCCTCGAGTTCACGGATGGCGCGGCCAATCATGCGGTAGTTGATCAAATCGCTGTGTTCGACGAAACCCGCTAGCAACGCCTTGTCGCAGATGGCGTTGACCAGACGGGGAATGCCGCCGCTGTAATTGCAAATCCGCCAGAGGGCGGGTTTGGTGAACGTCGGCCGGCCTTTGGCGCCGGCCTTTTCGAGTCGGTGTTGGATATATTGAGCCGCTTCGACCCGCGTCAGCGGCCCGAGATGATAGCGCACCGTGATCCGCTGGCGAAGCTGGCGCAGGCGCGGGCTGTTGAGCCGGTCCCGCAACTCCGGCTGGCCAAGCAAAATGATTTGCAGCAGCTTGCGATTTTCCATCTCCAGATTCGACAGCAGCCGCACCTGTTCGAGCAATTCCTCGGACAGATTTTGCGCTTCATCAATGATCAGCACCGCGTCGCCGCATTGCTGGACCTGCCGGACCAGAAAATTGTTGATGGCCGTGACCGTATCGTGCTGGTCCAATCCCTTGACCTCCAGGCCGAATTCCGTGGCGATGGCCCGCATCAATTCCGTGGCGCTCAGCACGGGATTGACGATCAGGGCGGTGGAAAAATGGCTGTCGAGCTGGCGCAGCATCGCGCGGCAGACCGTGGTCTTGCCCGCGCCGACCTCGCCCGTGAGCTGCACATAGCCCTTGCGCTCGCGAATCCCGTAAAGCAGATGATTGAGGGCCTCGCTATGCTTTTCGGTGAGAAAAAGAAAGCGCGGATTCGGCGTGATGTCGAATGGCGGCAGCGTCAGTCCGTAGAATTCGAGATACACAACCGGCTTTTAGCAAAAAAACGGCGCGTGGCAAAGGAAAAGGTTTGCCCCAAAACCAGATGGTCGCATTCGCGCGTCGCCCCCGGTCTCCCTCTCCCCGCCCGGGCGGGGAGAGGGTTGGGGTGAGGGGATTTGAGTCGGAAACAATTGTCCCTCTGATTTAAGCCGGAAAAGCCTGTACCTCCCGCCCCGACCCTCTCCTCTCTTGGGGGAGGCGAGGGAGAAAATGGGGGTGGTGCCAAGATGCGCGTAACCGGTTCGCACGGCGCCATCGCCATTAAACCAATGCAATTTCCCGCACCGCCCGCGCCAGCGCCTCCGCTTCTGCCGGCGTACCGATGGTGATGCGCAGGTAATTTTTGACCTCGGGAAAGCTGAACCAACGCACCAGGATCTTCCGGGCGCGCAATTTTTGCTGCCATTCGCGCGCCGGAAGATATGGCGGGCGGACGAGGATGAAATTGGTCTGGCTGGGCAATACCCGGAAGCCGGCTCTGGTCAGTTCGCGCTCCAGCCACTCGCGCGTGGCGATGATTTGTTTAAAACCGGCACGGTAATAAGGCAGATCGTCCAGCGTCGCCTCTGCCGCCACCTGGCCCAGCCCGTTCACATTGTAACTGTCGCGGATCTTATGCAGCGCGGCGATGAGGTCAGCATGCCCGACAAAATAACCGACCCGTTGAAAACAAAGCGAATACGCCTTGGAAAAAGTCCTGGCCACCAGCACGTGCGGATTTTTCAACGCCAGCTTCAGGGCATTTTCCTCCGCAAAAGCCACGTAGGCTTCGTCCAGCACCACGACACCTTTTTGGGCCCGGCAAAGCTTTTCGAGGTCCTTCGTCGCGTAACCACGTCCGCTCGGCGCATTGGGCGTGGTCACAAACGTCAGTGCCGCCTTGAAGTCCCATGAATTGTCCCGCTTTAATTCCGTCATGCCCGGCAGACAGAAATCCGGCTTCAAAGGCACTTCATTTTTCGCCGCGCCATGAATGTCAGCCAGCACCGGGTACAACGAATAGCTCGGCGTAAAGTATTGCACGGTTGCAGACTGGAGCGCGGCGTTTACGCTGCTTCCGCGTCGCCGCACATTCGACCGAGAAGCGGCCTGAAGCCCGCGCCCCGCTACAGGCTCCACGAAACACCGCGTCGCCAGCGCCAGCAATTCATCCGAACCGTTGCCCACGATGATGTTGTCCACGCGGCAGCCGTGCAATTTCGCCAGTTTTTCGCGCAGCGCCAGCGCTGTCGGGTTCGGATACAGTCGCAACCGCCCGTCCACCGCCGCCTTAACTGCCGCCAGCACCCTGGGCGACGGCGGATAAGGGTTCTCATTTGTGTTGAGCTTGATCAACCCCTTGATCTTCGGTTGCTCCCCATAAATATAAGGGTGCAGTTTGCGCACGAGCGGACGGATTAAATGTGAATTGAGCATGGATTCAGTTCAAATGACACACAGGTTTTCTGTCCTGGCAACCCGCACGGTGGAAAGAGAAATTCCCTGGTCGAACGTTGCTAGCCGGCCACCATGCCCCGCTGCCAGCGCCAGCAAATAAAGATCGGTCAGTTGCCGTGAACCGTGAAGGCGCTCGGCTGTGAAAATTTTCTCGTCGCGCAACGAAACATCATCCGGCCAGAATTCATGATTGGTCTGGGTGGCGAATGTTCGCAGACGTGAAATCAAATCGCCCGGAGTGAACCGCGCCCCCTGGCTGTAGCCAGTGTGGGACATGATGCGGACGACACCATTTTCCACAATGGGACAACTGGCCCAGCCGGACTTCGCCTGGGTCGCCCACCAATCATGCGCCCGTTCATGGAATGCATGATCTGGATCAAGCAACGCGATGACGACGTTCACATCCAGCAAGGCGCGCATGGATTATACCCCTTCCTCGTCCTGGATCTTTTGCACATGTTCCAGCGTGACAAGCTCGCCGCGGGAAGGCAACACCGGGACTCCGCCGCGCAGGCTTGGACGCCGCTTTGACGCCGGCGCATTCAAACCACGTCTCGCCAGTTCGGAAATCACCTGCCCCGCCGTACCCCCTTTGCGTTGCGCCAGTTCCTTGGCCGCCTGCAATACATCATCCTCTATGTCCAAAGTGGTTCTCATACATCTGATGCTACAACATCAAGTCATCAATGTCAAATGTCGTTTTCCAAGCATATTTGGCGCAAAATGCAACATCTCCACCTCACCTGTTTGAGTGGTTCGCAAGTTCATCATTATCGAGCAGGATGGTGAGTGTTTTCCGCCTGAAGTTCCGTCCGGATTTGCATGAGGATTTCGTAGTAGCGCCAGGCTGCCGGAGCGTTGGGTTCCTGATGATGATCCGGCTTGAGCACCAAGTTACCGGTCGCCAGTAGAACCCTTTTGACGTCGGGGTTCTGGCGGACCTTTTCCCGCGTTGCCGCCACAATGAGACGATAATGTTCGCCCGGCTCGGCGGGGCGGTATTCGATTTGTTCGCTTTCAAACGTGACCCAGGTAATGCCCATGCGTTCCATGTTTTCAGAGCCGAGATCGCCGGCGTGCTTTGCTTCGAACGCGGTCATTTGCGCGACCTGTTCGCGCGTGAAAGCCCAATGCAGCCCGGAAAATCTGGCGCGGGGGTCGTTCTCGTTCTCGGGATATTTCATCATCTGCCAGAAGCCTTCAAGGCTGGCGTAATGCCTGCCGCGAAATGTGAAGGGCGTGGCGGCAAAATTGGAAAGCAAACCCAGATCGTTGCGCTTGGAGAGAATCACTTCACCCGGTCCAGCTTCCGGTGGAAAAATTTCCCATGCCGGCGCACCGTTCGTCGCGACCGGCGCCCACCAGTGGGCGGGATAATTTGTCCGCGCCGCCAGGAGGTCGCGGCTGGATGGAATGGTTGCCCGCGGCGAGTGACAGCCTGCCACCATGAAGGGCAAAACCGTCAGCACAAACAATAAAGAACGGTTGAGAACCGGGGAATTCATCACCACGTAGATTTATTTCCTGATCTCCGCCGACCTCCCGTGCGCGTCCAGGCCTTCGAGTTCTGCAAATTTTTTCACCGTTGGCAGCGCCTTCCTTAGCGAGGCGCGGTTGTATTCCACCACACTGGTGCGGCGCTGGAACTGGTCCACCGTCAGCCCGGCAAACGAGGCACCCGCGCCGCCCGTCGGCAGCGTGTGACTCGGCCCGGCTACGTAATCGCCCAGCACCGTCGGGGACCAAGGACCCAGAAAAATCGCGCCCGCGGTCAGGATGCCCTCAGAAACCTGGCGGGGATTGCGGGTCATCACTTCACAATGCTCCGGCGCGAGCCGGTTGGCCAGAGCGACGCCGTCGGCAAGCGATTTCACCTGGATGAGCCAGCTGTTGTTGTTCAATGCGGGCTTGACGTAGTCGCGCCGTGCCAGTTTTGGCAGCTGCTTCGCGATTTCCTTTTCCACCGCCTGCAAAATCTTGTCCGAGGTTGTCACCAGCCAGACCCGTTCGTGTCCGGAACCATGCTCAGCCTGGGCCAGCATGTCGGCGGCAATAAATTTCGGGTTCGCTGTCTCGTCCGCGAGCACCAGCAGTTCGCTCGGCCCGGGCAGCAGATCAATCGCCACGTGGCCGACGAGCAGGCGTTTGGCGGTGACAACATAGGCGTTGCCGGGGCCAAAAATCTTTTGCACCCGACGAATCGTCTTCGTGCCACAAGCGAGCGCCGCAATCGCCTGGGCGCCACCGACGCGGTAAATCTCCGTTGCGCCGGCCGCGCGCGTGGCGTACAGCAGCGCCGGATTGATCCCGCCCTCCCGGTCGCATGGCGTGCAGGCGACAATCTCAGGACAACCCGCCGCCCTGGCCAGGGTGATGGTCATCAACGCGGTTGAAGCCAGCGGCGCTTTGCCGCCAGGGATGTAAACCCCCACGCGCTGAAACGGATCGAACTTTTCTCCGACCGTTGCGCCGTGCGAATTCTTCGTCTGCCAGTTTTTGCGCAGCGACTTTTTGGCAAAGGCGGCGATGTTTTTCTCCGCCGCGGCCACGGCGGCCCGGAGCGATTCATCGGCGGCCAGTGAAGCATTGAACAATTCCGCCTGCGAGACCGCCAGCCGGCCGGCGGCGAGTTTTGCCCCGTCAAACTTTTCGGTGAATTCCAGCAGTGCGGCATCGCCGCGTGCCTGGACGGCATCCACAATGGCGTGCGTGCGCTCCTCGATGACCGGGTCAAACAGGCTGGAAGCCGCGGCGACCTCGCGGAGCCGGGCGGCAAAATTTGCGTCGGTGTGGCGGGCAATTTTCATCGCAAGCAGGGTAGGAAAGTTTTCACGCAAAGTCAAAAACGGCCGGAAGAAAGCACGTTGAACCACGGATGGACACGGATTAACACGGATAAAAGCGCACCGGTTTACGAATAATAATTTCGTTAGCCCGTTTTGATCTACAGCTGCAAAATTCTTTTATTTTCATCCGTGTTCATCTGTGTTCATCTGTGGTTAAATTGTTTGCGTTATGCGTAATCCAATCATAGTCGCGCTCGATGTCCCGGCCCCGGAAGTCGCGCTTAAACTGGCGGAGCAACTGGCCCCGGCGGTCGGCGGTTTCAAGATTGGCAGTGAATTGTTCACCAGCGCGGGACCGGATATCGTGCGCCGGATTCGCGAACGGGGCGCATTGGTGTTTCTGGATTTGAAATTTCACGACATCCCGAACACCGTTGCCAAGTCCGTGGCTGCCGCCGTGCAGCTCGACGTGCAGATGCTCACCGTGCATACCAGCGGGGGCATGGAGATGCTCAAGGCCGCGGAACAGTCGGCGGCGGAAACCGCATGGAAGGCCGGACGCACCCCTCCGCTCGTGCTGGGCGTGACGGTGCTGACCAGCCTCGATGCCGGCGCGTTGAAGGAAATTGGTCTCGATGCCAACGTGGAATACCAGGTCCGCCGCCTGGCGGCTGTGGCCACCAAGGCCGGATTGCGCGGGCTGGTTTGTTCACCGCTGGAAATTGCCGCCCTGCGAAAAATCCTGCCCGCCCAGGTCCAGCTGGTAACACCCGGCATCCGCACGGGATCGGAAAAGGCCGACGACCAGAAACGCACGTTGTCGCCACGCGAAGCGATTGCCGCCGGCGCCAACTGGCTGGTGATTGGCCGGCCGATTTACGCCGCCGAAAACCCGCGCGCCACGGCGGAACAGATTTTGGCGAGTCTAGCCTGATTCAAACGAACCGCCGGTTACTGACATTCACCTCCATTATGAAAACACTGACAGTGGTCGCCACCTTCCAGGCCCGGCCCGGCAAGGAAGCCGAATTGCGCGCTGCGCTCACCGGGTTGCTTGTCCCGACGCGCCAGGAGCCGGGTTGCCTGAATTACGACCTGCATCAATCTCCCCAGGAACCGGCGAAATTTCTCTTCCACGAAAACTGGGCAGACCAGGCCGCGCTCGACGCCCATCTGAAAAGTCCGCACATCCAGAAACTGTTGCCGCACGTGGATGAATTGTGCGTCGCGTTCCCCGAGATTAGAATCTGGGAGCGGATTGGTTGACCTAGCCTCGAAGGGCGGAATCCCCAAGACACCTTGGTTTCCTGCAGGTTCGGGACCCGTGAAACCCATCCCTAGGAAATTATTGAATGATTTCCACTACCAGCGGAACGGCCTTCCCCGGCCTTGCAGAAACTTCAAACGCGGTTTTAAGCCGTGCACAGGCGGACTTTGCCTGCGATTGGCCGGTAGCGTGAATCCGGGCGAGAATCGAATTTTTCCCGACACGCTCCCCGGGTTTGGCGAGGCGGTCCACCCCCACGTCGTAGTCGATGGCGGATTCCTTCGTCAGTCGGCCACCACCAAGGTCGCGAATCACTTCACCGATGATTCGTGCATCACACTTTGACACAAATCCGGCGCGCGGTGATTTCAATTCCATGACAACGGAAGCGGTGTGGTCGAGCGCAAGTTTTTTGTTGAACGCAGCCAGATCGGTGCCCTGGGCGACGAGCATTTCGTCCCACTTCTTTCGCGGGGCGCCGGAATTTAAACTGTCTTCCGCCAGTTTGCGCGCGGCAGCAAGTGATTTTGATTTCTTTGTCTGCACGAGCAGATGCGCGGCGAATTCAAGCACCAGTTGGCGCAAATCCTGCGGCTGGGAGCGTGAGTTTGTGTCCGGTTTTTCAGCCGCGTTCTCACGAACGCAGCCACAAGATTCGAGGCACGCCACACTCTCCTTCACCTCCAGCCAGTTGCCGGCGGCGCGGCCCAGAGGCGTGTTCATGTCGGTCAAAATCGCGCGCGTATTCACCCCGCAGTCGATGCCGAGCGCGACCATCGCTTTTGCGAGTTTCCGGGCATCCGCCCGGGTTTGCATGAAAGCGGCGCAGCCGAATTTCACATCGAGCACCAGCGCTTCCAGGTTTTCCGCCAGTTTCTTGGACAGGATGGAAGCAGTGATGAGCGGGATGCTGGGCACGGTGCCCGACGCGTCGCGGAGCGCATAAATCTTTTTGTCCGCCGGAACCATGCGGTCGGTCTGGCCGCAAATGACACAACCGACCCGTTGAACCTGCGCGACAAGCTTTTTTGCGGGCAACAAGGTCTGGAAACCGGGAATTGAATCGAGTTTGTCGAGCGTGCCGCCGGTGATGCCAAGGCCGCGCCCGGAAATCATCGGCACGCGAAAACCCAGGCAAGCCAGCAACGGCGCGAGCGGGAGCGACACCTTGTCGCCGATGCCGCCGGTGGAATGTTTGTCCACCAGCGGACGCTTGTCCTTGGGAAATTCCAGCACGTCGCCGGAATCGCGCATGGCCAGCGTGAGCGCCGTGGTCTCGGCGGTATTCAGTCCGCGGAAATAAATGGCCATGAGCAACGCGGCCATCTGGTAGTCGGGGATCTGCCCGGCCGTGAACTCGCGGATGAAATTCTTAATCTGGCCGGACGCGAGCGTTCTGCCTTCGCGCTTACTTTCAATTAACGAAAGAAAGTTCACGGTTCAACCCGTAAATTGCTTGGCCGCGATGCTGGCGTTGTGGCCGCCAAAGCCGAACGAGTTGTTGATGATGGCGTTCACCTTCATTTCGCGCGCGGTGTTCGGCACGTAGTCCAGATCGCATTCGGGATCGGGTGTCTGCAGATTGATGGTCGGCGGGACGACGCCGTTCTTGATGGCCAGCGCGCAGACGGTCATTTCCACGGCGCCCGCCGCGCCCAGCATGTGACCGGTGGCGCCCTTGGTGGAACTGACGGCGATTCTTTTTGCCTGGTCGCCAAAAACGGTCTTGATGGCCTGCGTCTCGCAAACGTCACCCTGCGGTGTGGAGGTGCCATGGGCGTTGATGTAGGAAATATCCGCGGGATTCAACCCGCCCTGGCGCAGGGTCATTTTCATGCAGCGGGCCGCCCCTTCACCACCGGGCGCCGGAGCGGTGAGATGATGCGCATCGGCGGTGTTGCCGTAACCGATGATTTCGCAATAAATCTTCGCGCCCCGTTTTTTGGCGCGTTCCAATTCCTCCAGCACAATGACGCCGGCGCCTTCGCCCATGACGAAACCGTCGCGGTCCTTGTCAAAGGGGCGCGAGGCGTGCCTGGGATCGTCGTTGCGGGTGCTCATGGCCCGCATCGCGCAAAATCCGCCGATGCCGATGGGCACCACGGTGGCTTCCGCGCCGCCGGCAAACATCACCTGGGCGTCGCCCATTTTGATGGAGCGCCAGGCTTCGCCGATGGCGTGGTTCGCGGTGGCACAGGCGGAGCAGGTGGCGAAATTGGGTCCGCGCAGGTTTTTATACATCGAGAACAGGCCGGAGGCCATATTGCTGATGAGCATCGGAATCATGAACGGCGAGAGCCGGTCGGGCCCGCGTTCGAGCAAAATCTTGAGCTGCTCGGTGGTGGTGGACAGCCCGCCGATGCCGGAGCCGATGATGACGCCGATTTCGTCGCAGTTTTCCCGGCCGAGATCGAGGCCGGAGTCAAGCAGGGCCTGATGCCCGGCATAGACCCCGAATTGGGAATAGCGGTCCGCCCGCCGGATTTCCTTGGGCGACGGAAACGCCGGGGTCGGATCAAAACTCTTTACTTCGCCGGCTACCTGGGTGTCGTACGGCGCCGGATCGAACGCGGTGATGCGATCAATGCCGCACTGGCCGGCAATGAGGCTCTTCCAGAAGACATCGAGTTGATGTCCAAGCGGCGTCACCACGCCCAGGCCGGTGATGACCACGCGCCGGTCAATCCAATTGCTTGGCATAAATTAAAAAGGGGCAGCTCGCTGAGATCAGTCGAAACTGCCCCGAGATGGTAAAACCGCAATTATTTTTGATGTTCTTCGATGTATTTGATCACATCGCCGACGGTCAGGAGTTTTTCGGCCTGTTCGTCCGGGACTTCAATGCTGAATTCCTCTTCGAGCGCCATGATCAGCTCGACCGTGTCGAGCGAATCCGCCCCGAGGTCTTCAATGAATTTTGCCTCCGGCGTCACCTGGTCCGGTTTCACGCCGAGTTGTTCGACAATGATGTCCTTTACCCGTTGGTCAATAGGTTTGTCTGCCATAAGTTAATTTTGACCTGTCTCTATGCCATGATCGCCGGAATCGTCAAGCCTTGATTCATGAAATATTTCCTCACATGACCATGCCGCCGTCCACCGTCAGCACCTGCCCGGTGATATAACGCCCCGCTGGACCGGCCAAAAACAGGGCCGCGCCCGCGATATCGTCCGCCGAACCAAAGCGGCCAAGGGGGATCTGCTTCAGCAATGCGGCGCGCATTTCCTCCTTCAATCCGGACGTCATGTCCGTTTCAACGAATCCCGGGGCAATGGCGTTGGCCGTGATACCGCGCGACGCCAGCTCCCGCGCCGTCGATTGCGTGAACCCGATCAGGCCCGCCTTGCTGGCCGCGTAGTTGCATTGGCCGGCATTGCCAATGAGACCGATGACCGACGAGATATTGATGATGCGGCCGGCCTGGGCCTTGATCATTGCCCGGCTGAAGGCCTTCGTCACCAGAAACGCGCCCTTCAAATTCGTATCCAGGACCGTGTCCCAGTCCGTATCGCTCATGCGCATCAACAGGCCGTCACGGGTGACCCCGGCATTATTGACCAGGATGTCCACCTTGCCGCAGTCGGCCAGGATTTTCACGGCGGTGGCGCTGACCGCGGCGGCGTCGGCCACGTCCACGGCCTGTGCCCAGGCTTTGCGGCCCAGCAAACGGACTTCGCCGGCGACCTTCTCCGAGTTCTCCGCCGTGCGCGAAACGCAGACGACGTCCGCGCCTGCGGCGGCAAATTTCAAGGCAATGGCCCGGCCGATGCCCCGGCCCGCGCCGGTGACCACGGCGATTTGGTTCTCAAGTTGGTTCATGACGGCAATTGTTTAACCACGAATGGACACGGATGCACGAAATTTTCGTAGCCGCGCCTCGTAAGAGCGCGGCCACATCTGCCGCGTTCTCACGAACGCAGCTACCCATTTAAAATTTTAGCTGTGGCCTCCAGGCTCGCCACGTCCGACACGTTCAACATTTGCGCATTTTTATCGATCCGCTTCAGGAAACCGCTCAGGGCCGTGCCGGGGCCCAGTTCGATGAACCGCGTGAAACCTTGGGCCAGCAACTGGCGCATGGATTTTTCCCAAAGCACCGAGGACGTGACCTGGTCCACCAGCCGCGCCGAAATTTCCGCCGCGCCGCCGTGGGCCTGCCCCGTGACGTTGGAAATTACCGGCACGGTTGGGGAAGACAATTTCACCTTGCCGAGTTCCGCCTGCAGTTTGGGTTGCGCGCTGGCCATGAGCGGCGAGTGATAGGCCCCCGCGACCGGCAGGGCGATGGCGCGTTTGGCGCCCCGGGCTTTGGCCAGTTCCACCGCTTTGGCAATTTTGTCCGCCTCGCCGGAAATGACCAGCTGGCCGGGGCAATTCAGATTCGCGAGCACCACGCCCGCTTCGGCGCAGACTTCGCGCGTGGGCGCTTCATCCAATCCGATGACCGCCGCCATGCCGCCTTTGGTCAGGTCGCACGCTTCCTGCATGAATCGCCCGCGCTGGCGCACGACCCGCAGGCCGTCCTCAAAACTCATTGCGCCCGCCGCCGTCAACGCCGTGAATTCACCGAGCGACAAGCCGGCGGTGGCATCGAAATTGAGTTGGCGTTCACGCTTTAGCGTGTCAGGGGCAGAACAAGCTGATGCTTGAACTCCAACTTGTTCCTTGAGCAATTCAAAACAAACCCAGCTCACCAGGAAAATACCCGGCTGGGCGTTCTCGGTCTTGGTCAGTTCGGTATCCGGGCCATTGAAACAGATGGCGGCAAGGTCGTAGCCGACTGCAGTGTTGGCGCGGTCGAACCACGTCCTGGCGGATGGAAATTTTTCGGCCAGGTCCTTGCCCATGCCCACGGCCTGGGCGCCCTGTCCGGCGAACAATAATGCGGTTTTGCTCATAAGCGGCGGTCACTAAACACGAATTCGAGCTCCAGAGAAAGCAGAGATTTTTGCGGGCGCCGCGATGCGTGAAACGTGATATCCCCTGACGCGCCGCCCTTTTTTCACGCTTCACGCCTCACGTTTCATTTCCTTTGGTACGTCCCCATCAACCGTCCTTCCGCCAGGATGTGGCCTTTCATCGCCGCTTCAATTTCCTTTTTGGTCGAGCCGGGTTTCAGGTCGAGCATCCGGTCGAGGGCATAGAGTTTGAAATAGTAGCGATGCGGTTTGCCGGGCGGCGGACACGGACCGCCATAGCCGGGTCGTTGAAAATCATTGATTCCCTGCTTCGCGTTGCCGGCAATGGTTGGCGTCCTGGGCACATCTTCCGGCAGCCTGACCGTGGTTGGCGGCAGGTCGTAAAGCACCCAATGCATCCAGGTGCCCATCGGCGCGTCAGGATCATCACAAATCAGCGCGAAACTCTTGGTGTTGGCGGGCACGTTCGTCCATTGCAGCAGCGGCGAGATGTCGCCGCCCTGGCAGGTGTATTGGGGCGGAATCGGCTGCCCTTCAGCAAAGGCCGGGCTGGTAATGGAAAGGTTCATGGCTTTCGGGGGTTGGGGATTGTCCGCGCCGCCGGCCGAGCCCACGCAACCGAGCAACGCGGTTAGAAACCACACGTTCATTCGTGCGTTCATGAGGGGATTTTACTCCGTTGACGAGGAATGCAAATCGGAAATTTTACTCGCCTGTCCTATAGCTTACAAAGGAACGCCATGCCCGGCAGTGGCACGTTTTGCAACTTTTGGTGGGGCGAGCGTCCGCGCGAGCCGTCATCGCTACGCTTTGACACGCCCAAACCGGCTCGTCAGCAGCCTCGCCCCACCAAAACGCACCACCACCCCATGCCTGGAGCGCAAGCCGGGATCAAATTTTGCATTAAGATTTGAATTGTCAGGACGTGCCGACAACAATGGATCCATGTTTTCGCACATAGTCGTTTTCTGGACCATGCCGTTGAACCTGGCTGCCGAAACCGAATTGCTCGCCGGCGCAAAGCGGTTGCTCAAAGACATCCCCGGCGTGGTGCAATTTCATGCCGGCAAGATGGCCCCGAGCCAGCGTTCGGTGGTCGCGCAGAGTTACCAGGTCGCCCTGAATTTCATCTTCCCCGACAAACAGGCGATGCTGGCGTATCAAACGCATCCGCAGCACACCGAGTTTGTCGAGAAATACGTGAAACGCCTGGTCAAGAAGGTGAAGGTTTACGATTTTGAGTGAATAAGCCGGGAAGGGTGATGCTCGCGTCCCGCCGGACGCCGAAAAAATTCGCGCTTCAGCCGTCACATTTCACGTCCAGGCCGGGTGGGCCATCTGGTTCATTTTCCCCGGACCGCTGAAATTCCGGCCGACCGATGTTTCCCGCCCGTCCGGGCGGGATGGAACCGGCTCAAAGTTTCGCGCAGTTCGCGGGAACGCGGCGGTTTGCTGATGATGCCGTCCACCTGTGCGGGGGCGCTGCCGTCTTCCTTGATGAATGCGCCCCAACCCGTGAGCAGCACGACCGGAGTCGCCGGCGATTCGTGCTTGAGGACTTTGGCCACCTGCCGGCCATCGAGGTAAGGCATGCCGAGGTCGGTGATGACCACGTCGAAGGGCTGCCCGCGCTCACGCGCCAGGCGGAACTCGTCCAACCCCGATTGGCCACAATCGCTGACTTCCACCTTGTGACCGTCACGCTCGAGGATTTCCTTGATGAGTTCGCGCAATAACGGCTCATCATCAATGCAGAGGATTTGCAGCGGCTCGATGGGAGCGGTCTGTCCCGCCCGGTCGTCGTCGGCCCGCACCTTGACCCGCACCGGGAAGGTGAGGCGAAAGGTGGTGCCTTTGCCGAGTTCGCTCTGAATTTCGATGTTCCCTTCGTGGCGTTCCATGACCCCATAAACCATGGCCAGGCCGAGGCCGGTCCCGCGCTGGCCCTTGGTGGAAAAGAAAGGTTCCAGACAGCGTTTGCGCGTTTCCTCGCTCATGCCGGTGCCGGTGTCGCTGACTTCCATGATGATCTGTTGGGGCGACTGGCCGGCTGGACGCACGACGCGGGCGCGGAAGGTGATTTTGCCGCCATTGGGCATCGCGTCCACGGCGTTCAACACCAAATTGGTGAAGGCCTCGCGGACTTCACTTTCGATGCCGACCAGCTTGGGCAAATCCGGGGCGAGTTCGGTCTGCATTTCGATCGTGATGCCGTTCGACTGCGGGATGTCGCGCCAGCGCGGGCGGGTCATGTCCACAACCTGTTCGACCAGGGTATTAACCTTGAGTTCCTGAAAGGCTTCCGTGCCCTCACGCGGCCGGTAAAATTCGCGCAGGCGCGCCACGATGTGGGCGATGTCCTCGCCGGCGGTACGGATATATTTCAAATATTTCTTCCCGTTGGCCGACAGGCTATGTTCGCCGTTCATGAGGAGGTCGGCAAACCCAACGACGGGCGAGAGCGCGTTGTTGACATCGTGCGCGATGCCGCTGGCCATCTGGCCGAGGGCCTTGAGCCGTTCCTGCTGCATGACGGTCTGCTGGGTCTGGCGCAATTCGTTGTAGGCATTTTCAAGATCCTTGTGCAGGCGCGCCTGGTGCGCGGCCAGTGCCACGTGCTCGCTCAGCATGCGGAGAAATTCGCAGTCGCCGCTGGCGAAACCGTCCGCCTTGAGCCGCCCGGAAACCAGCACGCCAAAAAGCTTTTCGTCCACCATCAGCGGCACGGCCACCGCCGAACGCCAGCCGGTGACGGCCAGTTTTTCAATCAACGGTGCCGATCCCTTGATCGTGTCGGCGAAATAAACCGTCTGCCCTTGCGCACATAGTTGAAAGCCGGTTTCGGCCAGGGGCAGCACGCTGCCGGCCCGCAAATCCAATTTTCCGTCCAGCAGGGAATTTTTCACGCGTAACGCCGCCACATTCAGCGTCTGGCCCTTGGGGTCAAAGAGCAGCACGAGGCCGAGGTCCAGCCCCAGGTGATCTTCCAACTGGCGCAGCACGACGTGTAAAATGCTGTCGGTGTCCTGCCGGTCGGAAATCGCCTGGGTGATCTGATTGAGCAGGCTGATGCGGACGAACTGCTGCTTCAACGCCGATTCGGCGCGCTTGCGCTCGGCAATTTCGGCGCGCAAATCCTGCGTGCGCTCGGCCACGCGGACTTCGAGCTTGTCGTGGGCGTGCTGCAATTCCGAGTCGCGCTGTTGAATCTGGCTGAGCATTTCGTTGAAGCCGTCGATGAGCTGGCCCAATTCATCGCTGCCATGTTTGACCGCGCGCACGGAATAATTCTTTTCGCCCGATACGGTCCGGGCGGTTTCCGCGAGATGGAAAATGGGCCGGGAAATGATCCGCTGCAGGAGCGCGGAAAGGAGCAGGGTCACAACCCAGGATGCCAGCATAAACAGCAGAATCATCGCCGCGTAACGCACAAACCGCTCGTGCAATTCCTGGAGATCGGATTGCAAATAAATCGTACCCACAAAATCGCCGTCTAATTGGATGGCGCGAAACAACACCAATGCGTTGTTTTGAAAACGCAAGGCATCCGGCTCCGGAATTTTGGGGACCGAAACCGCCGCGCCCAGGGTGCCGGAATAGGACGCCAGCAACCGCCCGTCCTTGTCGTAAAGCGCGGCGCCCACGATATGTTTCTTGGCCCTCAGCGCCGCCAGGATCTCCCCGGCCGTCTTCTTGTCCCCATAGGTCAACGCCGCCGTGCTTTGGTTGCCGAAGATTTCCGCGAGGGTTGAAAGATCGCGCGTCATCGTCTGCCGGTACGTGACCAGTTCGTAGGTGACAAATCCGGCAGACACCAGCAGCAAAGCCACCGTGCTGGCAATCATGATGATCGCCGTCAGCTTCCGCTTGATGGGAATGTCCTGAAACCGGGGCACAGCTGTCCTTTTTTGAGGCGGGATGATGATTGTTTTGCTGCATCATGCCGCCTCATCTTCATGTGAAGCGATTTTCATTCCCGCCGGAAGGCTCAATAATGGCGCGCGGCCAGGCTCAACAGCTTGGAACTGATGGTCAACCCCGCCTGTTTGGCGGCATCGTCGTTGATTTGAAAGCGAATCTTGCTGTCTTCGATGACGAAATTGATCATGCCGCCGGTTTCGATGAACCGGTCGGTTTCGCTCACCGTCAACACGCTCGCGCCGCGCAAACTTTTCAGGATTTTCGGCAGGTGGTCCTTTTCCGAGGCGCTGATGAACAGGATGTGGCAATTCGTAGCCTCGGTCGCGGAATGAAATGCTTTGAACTCAAGCGGATGATTGTTGACCGTCTTGTCGCGGATGGTCCGTTCCAGATCGTCGCCAAAAGTATTTTTCCCCAGCACGCCGACGATAATGGGGGCCTGGGGTCCGGCGAAGGCCCGCGGGGGCCATTCGACGAATTTTGCGAAATTATACAGGAACGCCGCCTTGATCTGGTACTCGGACGGGGGCCGATTTTGCGCGAAACCGGCGAACCCGAGGACAAACATGAAACTGAGAAACCAAGCTGCCGTTCTTAGCGGGGCGCGGATTCCAGAAACGGTTTTTTTTCTTGGACGGCAGGCGGCATTTCCCCCGGCCGTGCGGCCCCAACCCGGTTCGGGGCGCGACGGAAAAGACAGCTGAATTTTTCCTGTTTGCCGGTCACACAAGTTGCCTTTTATGACCGCCCATTTGCCGGACATTGTCAAGTTCTCCGGCGGCATTCGCATTTACTGCTTGCAGCCTTGGGGCAGCCGACCACAATTTAATTCGAGGGCAACATGGCAATAATCGTGCTGGATTGCGGCTGCCAGCGTGACTGGCGTGGCTGGCGTCAAACCCTATGAATTCGCCGACGGCAAAAAAAACTGAATCCGGAGCATGAACAAAGGGCACCCTCTTTTGCCGTTCCTGCCCGCGCCGGCGTTCTTGATCCGGCATTTTTTTTGTTTGCTGTTGGGTCTGCTCACCCTCAGCGCCCGGGCGGACAACGGCACCAACCGGGCACCGGACCTGACCGAACTGCCTTTGGAAGCACTGATGCAAATTGAAGTGCCGGTGGTCTTCAGCGCCTCGAAGTTTGAACAAAAGGCCACCGAAGCGCCATCCTCCACCTCCGTCATCACCGCGGATGAAATCAAGCGTTACGGCTACCGGACCCTGGCCGATATCCTGGCCAGTGTGCAGGGCTTTTACGTTTCCTACGACCGGAATTACGATTTCCTGGGGGCGCGCGGCGTCAACCTTGGTGATTTCAACAGCCGGATTCTGCTGCTCGTCAACGGACACCGCGTCAACAACGATCTCAACGACGGCGCGTTCATCGGCACGGAGTTCATTCTGGACGTTGATTTGATTGACCGTGTGGAAATCATTCGCGGTCCCGGCTCGGTACTTTACGGCAACAACGCGTTCTTTGGCGTGATTAATGTCATCACCCGCCAGGGAAAGCAGGTGGGCGGCGTCGAGGCTTCCGGCCTGTATGGCAGTTTTGACGCCTATTCCGGGCGCGTGACGCTCGGCAACCAATTCACCAACGGCCTGCAATTCTTGCTGTCCGGCACGATTTATGGCAGTGACGGGCCGGACAATTTGTTTTATCCGGCATTCAACACGCCGGGGCAGAACAACGGCAATGCACATCAGCTGGACGACGACGGTTTTGGCAGTTTTTTTGGCTCGGCGAGCTTCAAGGATTTCACCCTGGAAGGCGCGTACATCAACCGTGAGAAGGGGAATCCGACCGCGCAATATGGCACCACCTTTGACGACCCGCGGTTGCGGACGGTGGACGAGCGGAGTTACGCCACCCTGAAATATGCGCATAAATTTTCGGACACGCTGGATCTTTCGGCCGATGTTTATTACGACCGGAGCGCTTTTCAGATTGGCTACCCGGGGCCTTTTAATTCCCCGGCCCCCGGCCCCAACTTTTTTGAGGAACGAGAAAACGGCGAATGGGCCGGCGGCGAGGTGTTGGTAAACAAAAAACTCTGGGACCGTCATCGGCTCACCGTGGGCGGGGAATTCCGCGGTGATTTCAGACAAGACGACCACTTATTTCAACTTGAACCCGGCCCGGGGGATATTCGCAATGTGCACGACCGCCGCCAGAATTACAGCGTCTTTGCCGAGGATGATTTCGCCGTGGTGACCAACCTTCACGTCAACGCCGGCGTGCGTTACGATCAATCTTATGATCAACAAGATCATTTCAGCCCGTCCTGGAGTCCCCGCGCGGCCCTCATTTACGATCCGTTCCCCCAATCCACCTTCAAGTTCATCTATGGAACGGCCTTTCGCGACCCGAGTTTTTTTGAGTTGAGCGAACTGGCCTCCCTGAACATCAAGCCCCAGCCGGAAAAAATCACGTCCTACGAACTGGTTTATGAACAGGGCATCGGCCGGAACCTGCGCTCTTCCCTTTCGGGTTATTACAACCGCATGGACGATCTGATTGATTTTCAAAACGGGAGTTTCACCAATTTCAATTCCGACACGCTGGGCCTGGAACTGGCGCTCGAAGGAAGATGGGAGAATGAAATCCGCACCCGGTTGAGCTACACCCTGCAACACACCGAGAACCGCGACAACGGGACCGGCCTGCCGGATTCACCCATGCACCTGGTCAAATTCAACGTCAGCGTGCCGCTGCTCAAGGACAAGATTTTCGCCGGGCTGGAAGTTCAATACACCAGCCAGCGCCACACGATTTTTACCGACTTCTCCAGCGGCACCACGTTCACTGGACCGGACACCTCCGCCTATCCCGTCGTCAATTTTACACTTTTCAGCCAGAACCTTGTCAAAAACCTCGAGGTTTCCGCCGCCGTCTATAATCTGCTGGACGAGACATACTTTGACCCGGCGTCCCGGTTTCACCAACAAGCTGCCATTCAACAGGATGGACGCACTTTCCGGCTAAAACTGACCTACCGATTCTAAATTTTAGGCACGATAATAGCTTAAAGTGTCTCAGATTATGCAAAGGATGCGGAGGCTTATTCAGTATAAAATGCAAAGGATGGCATTATGCCTGGTTATTTTGGTGTTTTTTACAGCCAAAAGCCACGCCCAACTCGGCACCCCGCCGGTGGTTGCTGTCCAACCTTTGGGCTTGGCTGTCCAAAATGGAGGCACTGCCATTCTGACCACAACCGCTGTCAGCCTCACTTCGATGAGATTTTATTGGCTTTATAACGGGCTGCCCGTCTCGACCACGAATACCACTGTGGTCAACGTGGTCGTCCCGCTGGTGGGTACGGTCAGTACACTGACGATCAACAATGTCTCTGCCGCAAACGCAGGAAGCTATTCCGTACGAATCGTGAATGGCGTGGGTTCAGTGACCAGCCACGATGCGGTCCTGGTCGTCTTGACCAGTACCGTTTCCAATGTGGTTTCGAATGTGGTCAATATCGTCTCTGCCGGAACCGGGTTGACGCCCGCCGGATTCAAACTCCAATTGTCCGGCCCGGCCGGATCCAACTACGTTATCCAGGCTTCGGCTGACCTCAGAAACTGGGTCCCGATTTCCACCAATGCCGCTCCCACCGGGAGCCTTTCCTACACGGATGCCGCGGCTGTGAATCTTCCCTTCCGATATTATCGGGCGGGGACACAATAAATTTCCCCAGGCCTCAAACCGCCACAACCAGTCCCCGGCTTGATTCAGGCGCGCGGATGAAACTTGCGGTGAATGTCCCGCAGCCGGTTGCCGGTGACGTGCGTATAAATTTCCGTGGTGCTGATGTTCGCATGGCCGAGCAGTTCCTGGATGACGCGCAAGTCAGCGCCGTGTTCCAGCAAATGAGTGGCGAAACTGTGCCGCAACATGTGCGGGGTGATGTTGCGGGACGCCCCGGCGCGGGCCACGCGATTTTTGATTCGCAACCAAAGCGTCACCGCGGCGAACGGCGTGCCGCGCCGGGTCAGAAAAACATTCGCCGGTGACTTCGGGGTGACGAGTTTCGGCCGCCCGGCTTCCAGGTATCGATTCAAGGCGGCGATGGCTTGCTTTCCAACCGGCACCACGCGTTCCTTGTTGCCCTTGCCGATGACATTGATGAACCCGGCTTCGAGATGCAGTTGTTCGAGGCGCAGGTTGCGCAGTTCCGCGAGGCGCAGGCCGGAGGCGTAGCCGAGTTCGAGCACCGCCTGGTCGCAAAGGCGTTCGGGCGCTTCCGGTAATTCAGGCGTGAGCAGTTTATCGATTTCCTGGTTCGAGAGCGCCTTGGGCAGGCGTTTCCACCGGCGCGGCAGCGACAGATTTTCCGCCACATTAACCGGCACCAGTTTTTCCGTCTCGGCATACCGATATAACGCCCGCAACGCGGCGATTTCGAGATAAACGCTCTCGCTGCTGAGCCGCTTGGCGGACTCCAGCGGTTCGTCGGCGAGGGGGCGTTCGCGTTCGGCTTGCAGGAATGACATCAGGTGGCGCAATTCAACTGCTTTCCAGTCATTCAAACCATGCTTTTCCGCCCATGTGGTGAATTTGTTCAGCAGCGCCGCATAGGTCTTTTGCGTGTGCTCCGCCTGCCCGCGCTCATGGCGGAGATATTGCAGAAAATCTTCGACGAGGTGTTGCATGGTCTAGGTTGTGCCCGCCCGCAGATGGCGTCTCCGTTCGGGCGCGGGCAATTTTTCAATGGCATAACGCAACATGGTCCGCGGCATCCGCGCGGCGTGTTTTTGCAGAAACTTTTTCAACTGCGCCACATCCCGTTTGCCCATTTCCCGCAACATCCAGCCGACGGCCTTGTGAATGAGGTCATGCGGATCGGCCAGCAGTTGTTCCGCCAGCCGGAGCGCGTCAGCGAAATCGTCCCGGCGGATAAAATGGAACGTGGCCAGCACGGCCGTCCGCCGCCGCCACAGGTTTTTTGAACGGGCCAGCCGGAACAAAACCGCCCGCGAACGGTTTTCCAGGTGCCGCCCGACAATGTGCGGCGCGGAGCTGTCCACCAGATCCCAATTGTTCACCCAAGCCAGGTTTTTCATGTACATCCGGTAAATGCCAGCGCGATCCGGTTCTTCGGCACGCCGGCAGGCGTCCACCAGAAGCAACAATGCCAGCAGCCGTTCCTCATGTATGCCGGAGCGCAGCAGCCGGGTCACCTCCGGCAATGACAACCCGCGAAACTCGCGCGCAAACCGGCGCAGCACCGGAACCCGTATGCCGATGAACCGGTCGCCCGCGCCGTATTCATCTGGCGCGGTTTTGAAATAGCGTCCCAAAAAACGCGCGTCCGCCGGTGACGCCAGCCGCCGCAAACGTGACCGCAGCCGGGGCAGTGAACATTTGACGGACGTTCGCACGTCGGGAGAATAACGGAAGTTGTGCGCCAAGGGGACGACGAAATGGAGCCTGATCGGTATCAGGTTCGAGATGGATTTTCTCGAACCGGTTCGGCGGGTTTTCCGCCGCGCCGCGACCCGTCCTCCGTAGCTTTACAGCGGAGGGTGGATGCGCTGAAATCATATGCTCCGCCCGCATGATGGAATTCTAACACAATGACGCGAAGGCGCGAAGGGAAACGGAAATTTCCCCCGTAGCCGCCGAGGTGACGAGGCGGATTTGAGGGGAAATGATCCCCTCCTTACGTCGGCGGCTACAACTTTTTCCCCGTCAACCGCTCGTACGCTTCCAGATATTTCGCGCTGGTTTTGGCGACGACGTCTTCCGGCAACTTCGGACCGGGCGGGGTCTTGTTCCAGTCGAGCGTTTCCAGGTAATCGCGGACGAATTGCTTGTCGAAGCTCGGCTGGCCCTTGCCGGGCGCATACTGGTCAGCCGGCCAGAAACGCGAGGAATCCGGGGTCATCACCTCGTCAATCAGGATGAGCTTGCCATCGCTCAGGCCGAACTCGAATTTCGTGTCGGCGATGATGATGCCGCGCTGGCGGGCGTAATCGCGGCCGGCTTTGTAAATCTTCAGGCTTAAATCGCTGGCCTGCTTTGCGAGCTCGGGACCCACGATATTTTGCGCTTCGGCAAACGAGATGTTTTCGTCGTGGCCGGCCTCGGCCTTGGTGGACGGCGTGAAAATGGGCTCGGGCAGTTCGGCGGACTCGGTCAGCCCGGCGGGCAGCTTGATGCCGCAGACGGTCTGCGAAATCTTATATTCCTTCCAGCCGGACCCGGACAGGTAGCCGCGCACAATGCATTCAATGGCCAGTGGTTTGGCCTTTTTGACGATCATTGACCGGCGTGCGAGTTTGTCCGCGAACGGCTGCAAATTCTTCGGCAGCGGGTCGTTGGCTCTGGCCAGCAGATGGTTCGGCACGAGGGCGGAAAATCTCTCGAACCAGAAATGCGAGATTTGCGTGAGCACCTCGCCCTTGCGCGGGATGCCGTTGGGCATGATGACGTCGAACGCCGAGATGCGGTCGCTGGCAACCAGCAGCAGGGCGTCACCAAGGTCAAAAATGTCGCGGACTTTACCGCTGCGGAGCTTTTTGATCCCCGGCAGGTCAAGTTGGAGAATGGGTTCGCTATTTGAATTTGCCATGCGGTGAATTATTAAGACTCAACTCAAAAGTTCAAAGCCAAAAATTGTTTGCGATCGCAAGAGGCGATATCGGGAGACTCCGGTTGCTTCGCCAGAAATCCGCGGTTTAATTGGGGTCTTTTTACCTCGGCACCAGCGAAATGCTTTACGCTCCCGGGCGCGGGGCAAGATTTTTCACCGACAGCGGGATGCTCGCCTGCGACTGGCCGTCGATCCGCACGTCCACGGAATACAAACCGATCTCGGCAAACTTCAACTGCTGGATGTTCACGACGAAGTTGCGGGTGACGAAATGGATGTCTTCGGGCAGCACGACCTCCACCGGAATGGGCGGGAAATTGGCCATAATGGACCGTCCGTCGGCGTCCATGAAGTTGAGTTGCAGATTGTGTTTGCCCTCGTCGCCGGCAAAAAACGTGATGCGGAGCGCCACGGCGCACTGCGGATGCACGGCGGGCATTTGTGGCGCGAAAATCGTGTCGAACGCGCCGAGCAGGTTCAATTTTTCGTTGTCGCTGGTTGCGGCATCACAAAGCACCGCCACTTGAATGTTCATCAGGGCGATTAAGCCACGAATTCCCGGAATTGGCACGAAATTCTTTTGGGCCGGGTTTTCCGTTTGACATACATATAGTTCCTATGTATCGTGCCCCTATGATTCGAAAAGAACTGGTGGCGGCATCGGCGGAACCGTTGATTTTGGCGCTCCTGGCGAAGGGTGAGAGTTATGGTTATGCCATCATCCAGGAGGTCAAGGCCCGCTCTGACGGCAAGCTGCAATGGACGGATGGCATGCTGTACCCGGTGTTGCACCGGATGGAACACCGGGGCCTGATCAAGTCGCGCTGGGGTGAAAGCGAGACCGGGCGGAAGCGGAAATATTACTCGCTCAAAAAGGACGGCAAAACCGCCATGGCCAAACACCACGAACAATGGTCGCTGGTTCACTCCGTCTTGGCCGGTTTGCAAAAGGAACAATATGTCTGACCTGGAACAATCCATTGCACAATGGCGGCAAAGGATGCTGGCTGCAGGAATCAAGACTCCGGTGCCGCTGGAGGAACTGGAAAGTCATCTGCGCGAAGAAATCGAGCGACAGATAAAATCAGGATTGAGCTTGAGCGAACAAGAAGCTTTTGAATTTTCTGTTCAGCGAATCGGTCAGCCAAAAGTGCTCAAGCGCGAATTCAAAAAGATAAACGCCCCGATGGACATCCAGAAGATCATAAAACTGGCAGGAATCATTGCTGTTGCCGTCTCAATATTTTGTCCACTGTTCATTTTCCTGTCCATGCTTTTGGACCACCGAGTAAGTTCGCTGCCGAAAATGCTCGCGGTGGCTGTCTATGCCACAACCGTCGCAACCATTGTTTTCAGCTGGAAATATAATCACAAGCTGCTTCCGGCAATCCGCAATCAATTGCTTCGCAGGGCCGTTGGCATTGTGTGCTATGGGGGATGTCTGCTTTGGATACGATTTGGCATATTCCATTTTCCACCCGGGGGCTTGCATGGAGGCATTGTGCTGCCTCTGTTCATTTTTGGGTCAGAATGGACTGTGATGGCGGTTTTTGGCAGTATTGGTCACGGGCTCGAAAAAGCAGCATCGAAAAAAACTGAACCGGCTGATTTATTGGCCGGCCAAAGTTGATCGCGCCTCCAAGAACTTTTTCAATTCCGCTGCCGCCTTGCCGCCGAAACCGGGGATGGCGGCGATTTGTTCCAACGTCGCGGTTTTCAACCGCTGGACCGAGCCGAATTTCTTCAGCAACGCCTGCTTGCGCCGGTCGCCGATGCCGGGAAATTCATCCAGCACGCTCTCCGAAATCCGCTTGATGCGGAGTTGCGCATTGTAGCTGTTGGCCACCCGGTGACATTCATCCCGAATTCGCTGGAGCAGCTTCACCGCCGGATGGTTGAGCCCCAGCCGCAGCGGTTTGCTTTCGCCCGGCAGATAAATCTCCTCGAATTCCTTGGCCAAACCAATCACCGGAATCCTTTCGAGGCCCAGTTCCTTCAATTCCCCGACCGCCATCCCCAGCTGGCCTTTTCCTCCATCAATGAGGATGAGGTCGGGAAACTGTGACTGTGGCCGCGTTCGTGAGAACGCGGCTGAACTGGCCGTGATCTCACGACCACTGCCACCAGCCTCGCGCAGAAGGCGTGAGTAACGCCGTCTCACCACCTCCGCCATGCTCGCAAAATCATCCTGGCCTTCGACGGTTTTAATCTTGAACCGGCGATAGTTCGCCCGGTCGGGGCGGCCGTGCTTGAAACTCACCAGCGACGCCACGGCGAACGTGCCGCTGATGTTCGAGATGTCGAAGCCTTCAATGCGCTGCGGCGGGGCGGGTAAATTAAGAACCCTGGCCAGTTCGGCCAGATCATGCTGCGGATCCATCGCCTGCGGCAGTGTGTACGTTGTGCGCTCGAATTTCCGTTCTTTCTTCGTCGTTTCCTTCAGATCGCGGATGAGGTCGCGCAGGCCGGCGGCTTTTTCGTAATCCTGCGCCACAGCGGCCTTTTTCATTTCCACCTCGAGCTGGTCCTTCATTTCATGGCACTGGCCTTCGATGAAATCGCAGGCGGCCCTGACCTGTTCCAGATATTGTTCGTGCTTCACGTTGCCGACGCAAGGCGCGGTGCAGTATTTGAGGTGCGCGTAAAGGCAATGTTTGTAATCGGCCTCGCCCGGCGTGAAGGCGCGGCAGCCGCGCAGGTTGAACTGCCGCCGCACCAGCGCCAGCGTGTTGCGTAAAGCACCGGAATTCGAGAACGGCCCGAAATAGCGCGCCCCGTCGTCCTTCCTCAACCGGGTGAAGGTGAAATTGGGGATCGGGTCGTTCAGGTTCACCTTGAGCATCAGAAAGCGTTTGTCGTCGCGAAAGCTGATGTTGTACCGTGGCTTGAATTCCTTGATGAGCTTGCCTTCGAGCAGGAACGCCTCCGGTTCGCTGCGGACGATGTGCACGTCGAAATCGTGGATGGCCTCGACCAGCGCGTTGAATTTGAGGTCCCAGCCCAGGCGCCGGGACGGATGGAAATACTGGCTGACGCGTTTGCGCAGGTCGCGCGCCTTGCCGACGTAAATGACCGTGCCGAACCGGTCGCGCATCAAGTACACGCCCGGCTTGTGCGGCAGTTCGCCGACTTTTTTGCGGATGGCTTCCGTCGCAGGCACACGGAGAATTTCAATGCAAAGGCGTGCGGACGCAAAGGGAAAATTCTTGCTTGCACGGCAAATCGAATCGGCGTATTGAGCGGGCATACTCAAGAAAGGAAATCCATGTCAGAAAGCCAGTATCAGACACCACCACCGATCCAGCCCCCACCACCAACAACGCCCGTTCCACCTCCGCCCAACCCCGAGGGCCAGGCCCGCACCTGGAACATGTTGTGTCATTTGAGCGCGCTGGCCGCTTTCATTGGTGTTCCGTTCGGGAACATCCTCGGTCCGTTGCTCGTCTGGCAGATCAAAAAGAACGAATTCCCGTCCGTGGACGTCCATGGCAAGGCGGCGCTGAATTTTCAAATCACCGTGGCCCTGGCCGCGCTGGCGAGTGTGATCGTGGGCTTTGTGTTGATGATCATCTGCGTTGGCTGGCTCTTTATTGCGCTGGCCATCTTGATCGGCCTGGCCGGACTGATCTTTGCCATTATCGCGGGCATCAAGGCCAACAACGGCGAGGACTACAAATATCCGTTCAGCTTCCAGTTCATCAAATAGGTGCCGGGCGGAGCCGTAAAATTTCAGCGCCAATCACCAACCGAGATTAGACACGGATTACACCGATGCCCACGGATTGAATCGTTGAAAATTCGTGAAATCCGCGTCAATGCTTCTTCGCCATGTGCCGGTGGACGAAGAAATAATACAGTCCGCCCAGCACGAGCATCGCGCCGCCGAGCCAAAGGGTGATGCGATGCAGCTCACCTTTCATCAATTGCTCGTCCTGGCCCATCTTGACCCCGATGTAGCAAAGGACCGCACACCAGATGGCCGAGCCGAGCAGGGTGAACAGGGAAAATTTACAGTAGCTCAACCGGACGATGCCCGCCGGGATGCCGATGAGATGCCGCACCACCGGCAGCAATCGCGAAATGAAAATGCCCATCGCCCCGTAATACGCT
>Ga0265320_10000486_pt1 | contig 31095 bp, 23 predicted proteins | sample 4827metaG_FD_202087 | JGI IMG/M metagenome (GOLD analysis project Ga0265320, IMG submission 202087) | Rhizosphere microbial communities from Carex aquatilis grown in University of Washington, Seatle, WA, United States - 4-8-27 metaG | ecosystem: Host-associated > Plants > Roots > Rhizosphere >... | reverse complement strand
AGCCAGATCGCCGTAGAACACGACGAAGTAAACCACCGCGACCAGGACGACCAGGATGAGACCGATGCCGATCTTGGTCGGCAGGTTGAGCCGCGGCAGGGCGGGCGCGCGTGCCATTTAGTACTTCGCCTTTGCTTCGAGCTGGAAGTGGACCATGTCCATCCCGGTGTCCGCCGAGTGCATCTTCGAAGCCGGCAAGAGCTTCACGTCCCCGAAGTAGCTCGAGAGCGACATGCGCCGCGCGAGCTCGCTGACGTCTTCGCCGTCGCGGGCGAGACCTTCGAGCTTCACCAGGCGCTGCGACTCGACGTACTTCGTGAGCCAGAGGCGGCGCGCGTCCCAGGTCGGGTTGTAGACGGCGAGCGGATTTTCACGGCGCAGTTGGTTCAGTCGATCGGGATCCACGGTCGGTCCGCGCCCCGGAGTGACGATCCGCGCGAGCTCGAGGAGCACCGCCGTCGGCCCGGTACGCGCGCTCTGAAGCTTCGAGATCGCGTCTTCGCGGGCCCTCAAGTGCTCGAGCTGCGATTTGACGTCCGCGTGATTTTTGATGGAGTTCTTCGACTGGTCGATCTGCGCTTCGACCTCGGCGTTCTTCCGGCGCTCGACGACGAGCTCCTCTTTCTTGCTGCCGTGATAGAAGAAAAAGACGACCGCTTCGAGAGCGACGATGAGCACGATGATGACGGCCCAGAGCTGACCGCCCTCCGACTGCTGTGCGCGGCGCTTCTGGGGAAGCAGGTTGATGCGAATCACGAGCGCGCCTCTTTCTGCTTCCGGAGGCCGAGCCCGAGCGCCACGGAGAGCTGCGCGGCCCGCGCCTGCAGCAATGCTCGATCGACTTCTTTGCCCTCGACGACGAGGCGTTCGGTGGGAGCCCAGGTGTCTACCGATACTCGCGAGCGGCGTTCGATCGCTTGCCCGAGCGACGGCAGGTTCGCCGAGCCGCCCGTGAGATAAATGCGGCTGATTTCGCCCTCACCCGTCGTCGCGAGGAAGAAGTCGAGGCTCCGCTGGATCTCGCCGGCGATGGAGTCGGTCACCGATTCGATCACTCGAGCGACCGGTTCGGGGACGATCCCGGGGGCGCCGCCCTCGGCGGGACCGCCGCATTTGTAGGCTTCGGCCTGATCGAACGGCACGCCGAGCTGCTTCTGGATTTCCTCGGTTATGATGTTGCCGCCGTTGGCGATCTCGCGAGTGAACGCGCTCACTCCGTTCGAGATGATGTTCAAGGACGCCATGCTCGCACCGACGTTGATGAGCGCGACGGTCTGGTCCGGCGGGAGCCCGCGGGACATCTCGAACAGGTTCTGGACCGTGAAGGCGTCGATGTCGCAGACCACCGGTTTGAGCTTGGCGTCGCGAGCGAGCTGCGCGAAATCGTTGATTTGATCTCGCTTCGCGGCGACGAGCAACAGATCCATCTGGTTCGCTTCCGGACGCCGCCGGAGCACCTGATAGTCGACCTGCACGTCCTTGATGTCGAACGGGATGTGCTGCTCCGCTTCCCAGTGGATCTGCTCTTCCAGCTCCGCGGGGGTCATCATCGGTACCGTGATCTTCCGGATGATGACCGACTGACCCGACACGCTGAGCGCGACCTCGCGCTGGCCGATCTTCGAGTCATGGAAGATGCGCTGGAGCGATTCGATGACGCCGCTTGCGTCCATGACCTGCCCGTCGACGATGGTCTGGGGCGGGAGCGCGGCGTAGCCGAGTCGCATGAGGGCGAACCCCTTCTTCGACTCCTTGAGCTGACAGACCTTGATCGAGCTCGTCCCGATATCGATCCCGACCAGGTTTTTTCCGTCGCCCATGGTTCCTCGCGCCCGAGCGCTGCCCGCGATCCCGAAGCAGGCGAAAGTTTGGCATCCGGGGTGTTGAACCGCCAAGAAACGCGCCGACGGGTCGGCTGTCACCAGCTGTGTTCCGACCCCTCACGTGGCCATTCACGCTCGTACTGGGTTATTTTCAGCTCGTTCCAGGTCGCGACCGACCCATGTAGGAGAGCCGACAGCGTGGGTCGTTGAGAAGCGACGATGGATCGGTCCCGATCGTACGATCCAGAGTCCGTTCGTAAGGATTCATCTTCTTTCGTTCGAAGTGAGGCGATCCATCGGTCGCACGGACCTTGACGGGAGTTCCGGGTCAGTGATGACCCTCCAGATAGGAGCTATCGCACGCAAATATTTGAAATCATGAACCAATACTCGCACGGCACGGCTCATGCTTAAGAGCCTGCTCGAGGTGCGGAATGATCGATGTACAAGCGCAAGCGGGAAATAACTTGGACTCCGGGGAAATGCTCCGGAAACCGGCGAAGTGCCGCGCGACCGAAACGCCGAAGCCGACCCTCGCGCCGCACATCGCGGCCGCACTCCTGGTCGAGTTCACGCCGATCGTACGGCAAATCGCCGGCGGTTTTCAGCGGCGCCTCCCGTGCAACGTCCTCCGCGACGATCTCATCGCAGCGGGCATGAGTGGACTCTGGGACGCGATCCGCAAGCACGGCGACGACCGGAGCGGCAGCTTCGACTGGTACGTCCGCGTGCGCATCCGCGGCGCGATCCTCGACGAGCTGCGCGCACAAGATTGGCTTCCCCGACGAGCCCGCGCCGCAGCGGCGGAGGCGGCGAAAGCCGCCGGCAACGCGACGGCTCGGCCGCCCGTCGTCGTGCGGTTCGACGAGGTGAGCGAGACGGAGCAAGCGCGCTGCCTGGTGGCGAGCGACTCCTCGAACACCGATCGCGAGATCGAGACCCGCGAAGTGCGCGTGAGCCTCGCGCGCGCGGTCGACCAATTGCCGGAGCGCGAACGTCACATCGTGTCGCTCCACTACTTTCAGGGCGTGAAGTTCAAGGACCTCGGCGTCATGCTCGGCGTGAGCGAGCCGCGGATTTCTCAGCTCCACTCGCGCGCGATGGGTCGCTTGAAGACGATCATGGGGCAGATGGCGGCGTGAGCCCCGCGCCGTCGAAGCGGGACCGATACGCGTGCGGCGTCATCGGTCGTCCGACGGCATAGAGCACGCTCGTTTCGTAGCGGCTCAGCGGCGGCGTCGCCGTCTCCGAGCGATGGACGAACGCCGGGTGACGCGACCCGCGGTCGAGCGCGACGACCCGAGGGCACCCGGACTCCAGAAGCACCGACGCCAGCGGATCGCTCGAATCGTGATGACCGAGCGCGACGAACACCTTCCCCTCGGAAGTGACACAGAGCGCACCGCGTAGTCGCGAACCGCCGCGATCGGCGGCGCGAGAATTCAATTGGCCGTGATCCGCGAGCAACGGCAGCTGAACCGCGTCGTCGGTCGGGCCGAGCTCGGGGCGTTCTCCGGGCGCGAAGATCCGCAGCGATTGGCCCTTCGACAGCACGACGGTCGCGTAGCTCTGCCGCAGATCGAGCGAGGGCTTGCCGTCGAATGCGAGACCGTAGCGGAGCGCGTCGGTGGTGTTCCCGAGCCCGACCGAGGCGAGCACTTTGCCTTCGAGCGCCGGCGCGAGGCCGATTTTCTTCGACGGAGCGTTGCGCTCGTTCGGTTCGTCGGCGCCCGCGCGAAGCACCCACTCGACGCGCCCTTCGTCGAATTCGTAGACCTTCAGCTCGAGATCCCCGACGACCACATCCGCTTCGTGAATCCCGGGAAGAAAAGCCGGAGCAGGTTGCGTCCCCTCGGAAGGCGAAAAGCTCGCGCCCGAGGGATCGACGAACGCGGGGTTCCGGAGCATCACGTAAAAGAAGTCCTTGTCCGACCCGAGGACGTACCGGCTCGGATTCACGTCCATGCGAGAGTCGGCGATCGCGTAGTGCGCGCCGTGTAGGTCCTGGTTCGGCGCGTTCATGAATACGAAGCCGCAGTGACGCGGGTTCATGTCGAGGTGAATCGCGTAGTCGCAGCCCGCTTGTCGGAGGGCCGCGGCCAGCCGGCTGCCGCTGATGTCGTGACCCCAGGCGTAGTAGACGTGTCGTCCGCGCGTGAGGCAGATCGCGGTGCGCTCGGTCTCGGTGCTCTCGCCTTCGATCTGGAACCCCCAGATGTGTCGCCCCGCGGGGTTCACGGTGCCGTCCTCGACGAGCGGGTCGAGGTTCTGGCGAAACGACACGATGTCGTCGGGGATGCTCTTGGTATTCGGCCAATTGCCGAACGCCGCAGCGCCGTCGTTCATGACAGCGACGGTCGCCGCGCCGGGTACGGCCGGAAGCAAGACGCGCTTACCGACCATCATGCCGTAGCCCCCGTGCTCGGCCTTGAACGCGCCGTTGAACGCCGCGACGACACGCGGGAGCACCGCGGCGTCCCGCGGAATGCGTCCCGTATCGGGCGGCCCCGTGGCGGGCTCCGGTTCTTCGTAGCCGCCCTCCATCCCGAGCTCGAGCTGTCGCATGTCCATCGCGACCAGCATCACCTCGGTGTAAGGCCGATCGGGGTCGGGCCGGATCATCGTCGTGTAGAAGTACGGAGGCGCCTTGTCCGCCGGCCCTTTCAACGACGGCCCTTTCAACGACGGCAACCAGGGATACGAAACGGCGACCCATTTTCCTTCGTCGGGTTTCGGTGCTTGCCACAGCGACGGAATCGGCGGCGGCGGGAAGCCGGTCTCGTCGCCGGAAAGATCCGCGGGCGAGAGCACGTGAGCCGGCTCGACCTCCTTGCCCGGATCTTTGGGTCGAGCCGTCGCAGACCAGACGAAGAGTTTCGAGCCGAGTCGCTTCAGGTCGTCGCGCGCACCGAACACGACGTCTTCGATCCACGCGACGGGTCGTTGCCCGACGTACGACCGCACGACGTCGACGAACCACGACGCGCTGCTGCGGCCGCGGTAGTCGCCCCGGACCACTCGTACGGCTGGTGCTCCCGCCGTTTTCGGGCCGGCAAGCTCGCCCGTCGCGACGTCGATCGCGAAGCTCGCATCGGGGTCTTCGGTGTCCACCGACAGCCGCGGGGGCGCGAGCGCGATCTTCGCCGCGCGCGCCGGGTTCACGAACGCGAGATCGGTGCGTCCGAGGCCCGAGAGCGACCCTTGCCGGTGGAACGACGACAAGGAAAGCAGCGCTCGCCCGAACGCGGAGCCCGGCCGCTCGGCGGGGGGGACGCCGTCGAGGTCGAGCAACGACACCCCTTGGACGCGCCCGAACGCACTCGTCGCAAAGACGACCGTGTTCCCGTTGGACTCGATTCCAGAGTCATCGCCGAGAGGCGTCTCCGTGATGTTCCGGAGGCCGAGCGCCTCGATCGGCTGTCCCTCGGTGGTCAATCGCACCCGGGCCCGGCAGACGTCGCGTTCGCCGTGCTCGCCGGTTCCGGCGAGAAACAGGATCCGGCGACCGAACAGCATCTCGAGGAACGGGCCCCGCGAGGGTTCCCAGACGACGTCTTCGGGACGAACTGGGCCGTGAGCGGCCGCGCCGAGCATCGCCGAAAGTCCGTCGAGGGTGCGCGCCGGCGGCGGCGGCGACGCGCATCGGCCGAGAAATGCGATCGACGCCACGAGCCCGAGGGCTCGCGCACGCCCCCGAACATGCACGCGAGTCGGCGTCATCGAAACGAGGCGACGACCTAATACGGCGCCGGACGCCGGTGCAAGCTGCACCGGGTTTTTAGTGACCCGGGATGGCGAAGTTCGCCGGTCCCAGAAGGCCCCACTAAAGCGACATTAGCCGCGAGAAACCCTTAGGCGATTTGCGATTTCGGTCGTTCAACAGGAACATGAGCACTGCCGCTCGGCAAAGCGCGAACCCATCCGAGGAACCGGGGCGCGCGGGCACTCGCAGCGCGGGGCGAGTCTTGGTGGTCGACGACGACGACAGCGTCTGTCGCGCGATGGCGAGAACCCTGCGCATGCGCGGCTACGAAGTGACGACCGCGGTCGAAGGGCAGACTGCGCTCCGGCTCGTCGAGGCGCGCCAGTTCGACGCGATCGTCTCCGACATTTCGATGCCTCAGCTCGACGGGATTCATCTCCTCGCCGAGATCCGGGCACGCGACCCGCACGTCCAGGTGATCCTGATGACCGGCGATCCTTCGGTCGAGACCGCCGTGTCGGCGCTCGACTACGGCGCGCTCCGGTATCTCCTGAAGCCGCTCGACATCGACGATCTGGCCAACTCGGTCGACAAGGCCGTCAAGGTGTCGCGCATGGCGCGCGCGGAGAGCGAAGCCGCGGCGTTGGTCGGCAACGGCTCGACTCAGACCGCCGACATCGCGGGTCTCCAGGTCGCGTTCGATCGGATGCTCGGCTCGCTCTGGATCGCGTACCAACCGATCATCGACGCGGCGCACGGGTCGCTCGTGGGCTACGAGGCGCTTCTCCGGAGCAAAGAACCGGCGCTCCCGCACCCCGGTGCGGTGCTCGACGCGGCCGAGCGCCTCAACCGGTTGAACGAGCTCGGTCGTCTGATTCGAGAACACGCGGCGCATCCCTTCAACCCCGAAGAGGGCCCGCTCCTGTTCGTGAACTTGCACCCCGAGGATCTGCTCGACCCGATGCTCGGAAACGAGTGCACGAAGCTCCGCGAGATCGCCGGGCGCGTCGTACTCGAAATCACCGAGCGCGCGTCGCTCCACCGCGTACCCGACGCGTCGCACCGCGTCGCCAATCTCCGCAAAATGGGATTTCGCATCGCGGTCGACGACCTCGGCGCGGGCTACGCCGGTCTCTCGAGCTTCGCCCACCTCGAGCCCGACTTCGTGAAACTCGATATGTCCCTGGTCCGCGACATCGACACGAACGTCACCAAGCAACGCGTCGTGTCGGCGATGACCTTGCTCGCGAAGGACCTCAAAATGGTCGTCGTCGCGGAAGGCGTGGAAACGATCGGCGAGTCGACCGTGCTCCGGCACCTCGGCTGCGATCTCCTCCAGGGCTTCCTCTTCGCGAAGCCGGGTCCGGCGTTTCCGGAGGTGCATTGGCCGCACTCCGGAGGATCGGCGTAGCGTCGGGACGGGACGCGTCAGGCGGCGTCGCCGGGAGTGAGCCCGTTTCCCCGGCTTGTGAACTCGCCGTCTCGCTGATAACGAACCGATCCCGCGTGGCGAAAAGTAACCTGGCCGTCCGGCTCATCACGGTTTTCGTGGTGGCCCCGATCCTGCTCGGTACGTTGTTCTTCGGCCCTCCCTGGGCGTGGTACGTCCTCGTTTTGATCGCGACCCTGGTCGGTGCGTCGGAATTTTTCGCGATGACGCACCCGAACGACCGCGTGTCGCGGATCATCGGGATCGCCATGACCGGCGTTGCTTCGGCCACCACGTACTTCGAGTCGGCCGACGCGCGCGCGCTCATGACCTTGCTCTTCGGCGTGACCATCGTCGGCGCGTTCGTCCCGCTCTGGCGTCTCGGGCGGATCGAAGACGCCGCGTTTCGCATCGTCGCGGGGATCGCGGGTCCGCTGTACGTCGGTGCCTTGCTCGCGGCGATCGCCGTCATCCGTCGTGACGCCGGTTCGGAAGGGCCGCCGCTGGTGCTCCTCACCCTCATGCTCGCCTGGCTCGGTGACACCGGCGGCTACTTCGCCGGACGGTTCCTCGGCAAGACGAAGCTCTACGAGGCCGTGAGCCCGAAGAAGACGCGCGAGGGATTTTTCGGATCGCTCGCCGGCGCGGTCTCCGGTGCGATGCTCGCCCACTTCTGGTACCTGCCGTCGCTCCCGCTCGTGAACGGCGTCCTGCTCGGCGTCGTGTGCGGCGCGCTCGGCCAACTGGGCGATCTCGTCGAGTCGCTATTGAAGCGCTCGACGGGCGTGAAAGATTCGGGTTGGATCGTGCCGGGTCACGGCGGCATTCTCGACCGCGTCGACGCGCTGCTCGTCGTGAGCCCGATCGTTTACGTATACACGGCCTGGCTCGTCGCACCCCGCTGACGCGTCGCAAAAACGAGCACAGAGAGCGCGAGGTCGCCCGCGTTTCGATTGATGGAAGCCGCGCGCCCGGACGTGTAGAAGGGAAGCGTGGACGAAGACGGCAACGCGCTATTTCACGTCGTACAGGGACACCTCGATCGCGCCGCGGAGCTCGTGAAGCTCCCCGCGCACGTTCACACGATCCTCCGGCAGCCAAAGAACGAGATCATCGTCAACTTCCCCGTGAAGATGGACGACGGGAGCTTCCGGCTCTTCAAGGGCTACCGGATCCAACACTCGAACATTCTCGGCCCGTACAAGGGCGGCCTTCGCTATCACGAGGTCACGTCCCTCGACGAGCTGAAGGCGCTCGCGGCGATCATGACCTGGAAGTGTTCGCTCATGGGCCTCCCGTTCGGCGGCGGCAAGGGCGGCATCAAGTTCAATCCGCGCGACGTGTCGAAGCCCGAGCTCGAGCGCATCACGCGGCGCTTCTTCCACGCGCTCGGCTCGAACGTCGGCCCCGACTACGACATCCCGGCGCCCGACATGGGGACGAACGAGCAAGTCATGGCCTGGGCCATGGACACGTACATGAACACGGTGGGCACCGTGAGCCGCCAGAACGCGATGGGCGTCGTCACCGGCAAGCCGATCACGAGCGGCGGCACGCCGGGTCGTTCGAAGGCGACCGGACAAGGCATCGTCCATTGCATCAAGGAGTGGGCCGAGCGAAACCACTTCGACCTTCAGGCGAAGAAGCTCATCGTGCAGGGTTACGGGAATGTGGGGGCAAACTGCGCGGTCTTGCTCGGCCAATTGGGGATGTCGCTCGTCGCGGTCGGCGACCACTCGGGCTACCTCTACAACCCCGAGGGGTTCAACGAGCATCGCTTGCAGACGTACGTGCAAGAGCGCGGCAGCATCGCCGGGTACCCGAACGGCGTGAAGATCACGCAAGACGAGTTCTTCTCGACCGAGGCCGACATCTTCGTGCCGGCGGCGCTCGAAAATCAGGTGGGCGAAAAAGAAGCGAACCTCCTCAAGGTGCGCCTCGTCGTCGAGGGTGCGAACAGCCCGACCACGCCCGCGGGCGACGCGGTGCTCGCGGCTCGCGGCATTCCGCTCATTCCCGACGTGCTGGCGAACGCGGGCGGCGTGACCGTCAGCTACTACGAGTGGGTGCAAAATCGACGGAGCGAAAAGTGGTCGCTCGAAGAAGTCGATGCGCGGCTCGAAGCGGCCATGAGCCACACCTATCAGCGAGTGATGGACTTCGCCGGCGCGCACCGCACCGATTTTCGAACGGCGTGCTACGGCGTCGCGCTCGAGCGCCTCTCGACGGCGTATCTCGAACGCGGCATTTTCCCATGATGCTCGGACCATGGCGCGGCGCCGACTTCGAACGACGGCCGCGACGTTCCGTCGTTCGGGTCCCGGGCCTCGTCTCTGCGTAGGCGCCGTCGCGTTCGGCGCGGCGTTGTCGCGGCCCGCCGGCGCGTACGACGCTACGGTCGACGCGACCTTCGACGCGCAGCTCTATCAGGTGACGAGCCCGTTCGGTTCGCCGGCGCTGTCGCGGCACCGATACACCGAGACGCTCTCGCTCAAGGTGTACGACCTCCAGGGCGACCACGATCCGAAGGCGCCGGAGCTCGACGCCGTCGCGCGGCTCCGCGTCGACACCGATTTCGGCGTGTCGCCCGAGGAGCGCGATCCGACGAACGAGCGTGCGTTCGTCCCCGGTCTCCAGACGACGCCGCTCGACATCATGATGGCGTACGTCGAGGGGCGAAATTACGTCGGGGGACTCCTCGGGTTTCGGCTCGGACGGCAGTACGTTGTGGACGCGCTCGGGTGGTGGTCGTTCGACGGCGGACTCGCGCGGATCACGACGCCCGTGCACGTCGCGTTCGAGACGTACGGCGGTTTCGAGCAGCGCGGCGGTCTCTTCATGCTGTCCACGTCGCGCTTCGAGGGCGACGGCGTATCCCGCGGCAGCCGCAACGGCGTGCCCGTCGATCTCGACACGTCGTACCTCGAGGAATCGCGGCTCGCGCCGGCGTACGGGTTCGCCGTCGAGAGCACCGGGCTCACCTGGCTGTCGACGCGGCTCACCTACCGCAAAGTCATCGACCGCGACACGGTGCTCGTCTCGCCGTTCGCGGATTCGAGCGGCAATTTCGCGACGACCGGCGGCGACCGGGTGTCGAGTGAACGCGTCGGCTGGGCCGGCACCCTGACCGCGGCGGGGCTCGGCTCGCTCCGCGGCGACGTCGTGTACGATCTGTACTCGCAGCGCACGAGCGAATACGCCGCGTCGCTCGACGGCACGCCGTTTCCTGCCCTCGCGCTCGGCGTGGACTACGAATATTTCGTCCCGACCTTCGACGGCGATTCGATCTGGAATTGGTTTTCCCATTTCGGCACGACGACGATTCAAGGCCGCGCCCGCGTGCAGCCGGTCCACGGGCTTACGTTCGCCCTGACCGGCGGAGTCCGGCGCTTCGTCACCGAGGGCGATCCCGCGACGTACACGGCGACGACCGCGAACGCGACCGGGTCGACGAGCGCGGACAGCAGTCTCTACGACGTGCTCGGGTCGCTCGACGCGGTATACAAGTTCGCGCGCGGAACGGGTTCGCTCCGGCTCATGGACGAGCAAGGCGATCGCGGAAAACGACGCGGCGGCGACGTCGCGCTCCGGCATTTCTTCGACGACGGCCGCTACGACGCGAACGGCATCCTCTCCTTGTATCAATGGTCCGATGCGCTCCGACCCGACGGCGACGTCGCGAGCTTTTCGTACGTCGTCGGCGGCGGCTATCGGCCGTTTCCGAAAACGCGGGTCGGCATCGAGTGGGAACATTCGATGAACGTGCTGGTCGGGCAGCGCTTTCGAGCGCTCGCCACGATCGATTTCACGGTGCTCTGATGAGTCGCCCGCGCTTCGAAACCCTGGCCCTCGCGATACTCGTCGCGATCGCGGCGCTCCTCGGGGCGACGGCGGCGCCGCCGCGCGCGAACGCGAGTCTCACGACGAAGGCGACGGACGCGCAGAATGCGACGAACGCGCAAAACGCAGCCGACGAACGCAGCGCGGTGATCTATCCCGCGCAGTCGATTCCGCTCCGCTTCGATCATCGAAGGCATCTCGAGACCACGAAGCTCACCTGCGTGTTCTGTCACGACCGCGCCGCGACGAGCCGTCGCAGCGCCGATCTATTGCTCCCCGACGCGGCGCGATGCGACGCTTGCCACGGCACGGATCACGAACGCCTCGAAACGGTGAGCGCCGGAGTCGGGCCGGCGAAAGATTGTGGCTACTGTCACGACGGCTATCGCGCGACCGACGGTAATGCCGTCGCGCGCGCCGTGCTGCCCGCCCCGCATCTTCGCTTCGATCACGCGATTCACTACGCCGCCAAAATCGCGTGCAGCGAATGCCACGCCGGGGTCGACGCGTCGACGGTCGCCACCCGCGCGATGCTGCCGACCATGCGGACGTGTCTCCGCTGTCATTCGACGAGCAGGGCGCCCCCCAATAAACCAGCGGGCGGCTGCGACGTTTGCCACGTCACGGTCGAAGGAAGTCGTCTGCAGACGACGTTCGCGACCGGCAAATTGCTCCCGCCGGCGTGGCTGAACGGCGCGGAGCACGGGCCCGATTTCGTCTTACGGCACAAAGACGTCGCGGCGGCGGACAGCGCCTTCTGCGGAAACTGCCACGCCGAAAAGGAATGCGTCGATTGTCACGACGGGCGCGTGAGACCGCGGCAGGTCCACCCGAACGACTGGCTCAACTTGCACGCGATGGCGTCGCGACAAAATGATCCCAACTGCACGAGCTGCCATCGCGAGCAATCGTTCTGCATCACGTGCCACGAGCGCGCCGGCGTCTCGATGTCCGGGGCCTTCGCGAACACCGCCGAGCAGGGCCGCTTCCATCCGCCGCGCGCCATCTGGACCGATCCGCCGCGAACCGCCGGGCATCATGCCTGGGAGGCGGAACGCAATATTTCCGCCTGTGTGAGCTGTCATACCGAGCGCGACTGCGCGACGTGCCACGCGACCGCGGCCCGTGGTGGACGCGGCGGCCTGAGCCCGCACCCGGCCGGCTTCGCGTCGGACTGCCGGATCGCGTTCGCGAAGAACGCTCGTCCCTGCCTCTTTTGCCACGCGCCCGCCGATCCGGCGCTCACAGAATGTCGGTAGCCCGATGAGCGAGCGTTCTGGAGCGCGATTTTCGTGCGAGAAGCCCCCAATCTGCTTGCGCCGGCTGACGACAGATGGGTATAGCGATGGGCCTCTGCCGGCCGTGCTGGCGGCAGACAAGGAGACACCGCGTGAAGGAGCTGGTCCGCTATCTACTCGACAACCTGTATATCGATTTCCAAGGGGAAATCTCAGTCGAGAAGGTTCGGGAGTTCCTTCGCGAGGACGACAGCCGCGAGTCGCGCCGCCTTCTGGCGAAGATCATCGAAGAAAAAGGCGTGGACGATCTCCTGATTACCCTCGCCGACTGTCTGAAGGACCACATTCGGGTCGGGATTTCCGACGAAAAGGTCCGCGAGCAGCTCCAGCTTTACTCGGACAGCTGATCGCCGGGCCGGGCGACGCCGAACGCGCTTCGAGTCGCTTCGCCCGCTGGCTTCGTCGGGGGACGATTTTTGGGTTGGCGCTCGCAGCGTCCGGTTGCGACTTAGGGACGGCGCGCGTCGAGCCGAGCTACGGACCGCCGCTCCACGTCATCGCGACGTACCCCGAGAACGGCGCGGGCCTCGATTGTGCGCCGCTCCCGCGCCGCGACGGCGGCACGCGCGACGCCGCCGCGGACGCGAACGGCTTGGACGCCAGCGACGGCGCGGCGAACCCGGACGGCGCCGCGAACCTGGCCGGCGCGACGAGCCGCGACGCCGCGAGCAGCGGTGACGCCCGAAGCGACGCGGACGCCGAAAGCAGCTTCGTGCCGATCGACCCGCATTGTGGCGTGCCGACCAACGCCGCGATCGAGCTCCGGTTCGATCGGTATGTGCTGCCGTCGACCGCGTCGCGCGCGTCGATCGCCGTGTTCACCGGGCGCCGCTCGAACTCGGTTTTTTTCGACACGAACTACGACCCGCTCGAACGTGTCGTGACCTTTCGACCGAGCTACGGCTCCAAGTTCCTTCCCGGCGTCGTTTACGAGGTGCAGATCACGGTGCCGGACGGAGCCGGCGGTGCGGGCTTTCGTGCGTTCGACGGCGCGCCGCTCGCGCCGTACGCGAAGGGGGGCGCCCCGCTGACGTTCGTCTTTCGAACGGCGGTGCACGCGAGCGCGCCCGTGCCCGCGGTCGCGCCGAGCTCGTGTCGCGACGTGCTCCAGGCATTTGCGCGCGGCGGTTGCCCGACTTGCCACTCGAGCGCACCGAGCTCGACGTTCGGGCTCGCGCTCGACTCCGGGGCGTCGCTCGCGAACACCGCGATCCAGAAAGTCGCGCGCGAGACCGAAGACGGGCCATACACCGGTCGACCCGCGACGAGCCCGCTCAGATTCGGCGTCGCGATGCCGCTCATCCTTCCGGACGACCCGGGGTCGAGCTACCTCTTCTACACGCTGCTTTCGAACCCGAAGAACTTCGCGGGCGAAGGCGCCTGCACGACGGAACACGTCGTCCCACTGCCGAACGGCACTTGCCTCGAAGCGTCCGCGCCCGAGGAGCAGCGACTGCACGACGCCTTCGCGTCGCTCGATCCAATGCCGCCACCCGACGCGGCGCTGGGCGACGGCATCGCCGATCTGCGGCTCATCGAGCGCTTCATCGCCGCCGGCGCGTCGACCGACGACTGCCCGTGACGCCCTGACGCGCGATCGGAAAGCGTCCCCACCTCGCCGCCGAAGCTCCGAGTCGCGCGCCCCAAAAATGCTGCCGTGGCGGCCTCGTCGTTCCAATTTCAGTGGAATCCTCGAGTAGCTAGCGTGGCCATCCAGGTTGACTGAGCCGAATTTTCGAGCCAGATCCTCTTATTGGAGCGAGTGGGATCGGAGTCACCTCAGTTGGCATCGTCTAATTTCGCCTTCCAGATCGGCGAGCGCGCGGGCCGCGGCGCTTCGGCATCGGTGTACCGCGCGACCGAGCGAGCGACGGGGCGCGCCGTCGCGCTGAAGGTCGGGCGCGAGCGCGCCGAGGCGAGCCGGCTCGCGGACGAGGCCGAGCTCCTCGCGTTCGTGGATTGTCCCGCGGTCGCGCAGGTCCGAGGCGCGGGATTCGTCCCGGACGACGTCCGCGAGCTCGGCGGGCTCCCGTACGTCGCGCTCGACTGGGTCGACGGCGCGCCGCTCGAGCCGCGACGGCTCGACGCGTCCGCGCGACTGCGGACGGCGCTCGTCGTCGCGCGCGACATCGGCGACGCACTGACGGCCCTCCACGCGACCGGGTTCGCGCACGGGGACGTGAAGCCCGAAAACCTGATGCTGAGCGTCGCGGGCTCGGAGGCCGTGCTCGTGGATCTGGGGCTCGGCGCGAAGGCCATGGAAGCGTCGCCGCGCGGCGGCACGCTCCGCTACCTCGCGCCGGAAAGTTTCGAAGCGGAGCGCTCGAGCGACGCGCGCTCGCGCGACCTGTACGCGCTCGGGCTGGTCATCGCCGAAGTGGCCAGTGAAGCGGTCGCCACTGCGGCGACGCCGCGCGACGCCGCGCGCTCGATGAACCCCGTGCGGCTCCGAGCGGTCGTGAGCGCGCTCCTATCGCCTGCGCCCGGCGCGCGGCCTTCGGCAGACTGGGTCGCCCGTCGTGCCCGTGAATTGCTCGGCGAACCCGAAGCTCCGGCGCGCGCTCTCGAGCGGCGCAGAAGCGCCGTGCGGCGCGCGTACCTCGCCGTCCGTCGCCGCGAGCTCGCGGCGATCAGCCGAGGAACGCCGATCGACGTGCGCGTCGCGGGCACCGCCGGAACATGGCTCACCGACGCGGCCGCTCTCTTTTCGAAAATCGGCGAGCTCCGCGGCGCGAGCATCGTGGGTCCAGAGCGCCTCCTGGGCGAGCTCGACGTGCTCGGCCGAGCGCGGTTCCTCGCGCGCGTCGTGGGCCCGACGGCCGCAAATTGGCCGTTGCCTGCGGCGGACTCGGACGGCGCCCTCATCGATCGCTTGCTCGACCGCGTCCGGGACGTCGAGCCCGCGAGCTTGACCTTCGCCGACGTGCTCGGCGAGGCGCAGCACGGCGCGCGAGAATCGCTCTCCGACGATCCGTTCGCGATCGCCGTCGCGCTCGGGGCCGGCGCGCCGAGCGCCGCCGTCCTCGATCGCGCGGAGTCGATGGCGTTCGACGAAGGTCGCGAAAGCGTCGCGCTCGCGCTCGGTCGCGCGCTCCGCCTTTCGGGGCAAATGGGACGAGCGCTCGCGGTGCTCGGCGGCCTCGGGTCCGACGACGCGAAGGTGGAAGCCGCCGAATGCGCGCGGCGCAGCGGCGACCCCGGCCGGGCGCGCCAGTTCCTCGACGCCGTGTCGGTCGACGACGCGAGCGAGCGCGTGCGCGCGCGCTGGTTCGGCACGATGGGTCGCCTCCAGCTCGACAGCGCCGGGCCGGCGCGGGCGCTCGCGGTGGTCGGCGACGCGCCGCCTTCCGCGCCGGTGCTCGAAGTGCGCGCCCTCGCCGCGCTCTACGCCGGCGATTTGCCGGCCGCACGACGCGACGCCGAACGCGCCCGAGCGCTGTCGTCGAACGACGAAGAGCGCGCGCGCGCCGATGCGGTGCTCGGCAACGCGCTCCACGCGGGCGGCGACGCGAGCCGGGCGCTCGACGCGTTTCGCCGCGCCACGGCGTCGGCCACGCGCGCGGGCGCGCTCCTCGAAGAAGCGACGTACGACACCGGTCTCGCTGCGGCGGCCTTCGACGCGGGCGAGCTCGCGGAGTGTCTCGCCGCGTCGACGCGCGCGGCGCTGCTCTTCGAGCAACTCGGCCGAGGGCGGGAAGCGGCGCGCGCATTTCTCGCGCGCGCCGCGGCGTTTGCGGTCGCGGGAGCAGCGCCGCTCGCCTCCGAAGCCGCCGAGCAGGCGATCGACCTCGCCGAGAGCGCAGGCGATTCACGGTGTCACGCGTTCGCGGAGCTCGTGATCGCCGACGTGCTCGACGCGACCGACGCGCGCGGGCTCGCGTGCGCCGAACGCGCCGCGGGTCTCGTCGCGGCCGACGGCGCGACTCGCGACGATGCGCTCCGAGTGGCCGCGCGCCGGCTCCGGGGCGGTCGCGTCGACGACGTCGTCGCGATGGATCAGCTCGCCGAAGATCCGTCGATCGCGCTTCCGGCGCGCCTCGAATGGTGGGGAACGCGCGCCGACCTGCTCTCGCGCGAGCGCGCGCCCGAGCGCCCCGATCGCGCCTTGTCGGCGCTCGCTCGATTGGCGAGCCTCCCCGGCCCGGTCCCGAGTCGTGGCGAGGCGTTCGCGGCCGGAGCGGCCCTCGCCGCGCGCACCGGTGACGGCGAGGCCGCGCGACGGTTCGCGACGATGAGCGCCGACGCGGCTAGGAAGCTCGTCGACGGCGCGCCGCCGGAGCTCAAGCTCGGTCTTCTGGCGCTCTCGTGGGTGAAAGGAATGCGCTCGCCGCGCGAGGCGAGCCTTTTGCCGGAACAAATCGGCGACGTCGAGTCGCTCGTGCGCGCGCTCGGCACCCGCGACCGATTGCGGCCGCTGCTCGACCAGGTGCTCGACGCGCTCGTCCTGTGGACGGGCGTCGAGCGCGGGCTCCTCTTGCTGCGCGCGCCCGGCGGACGCCTCTCGGTGCGCGCGGCGCGCAACATCGCGCGCCACGATCTTCGCGGCGAGCAGCTCCGCCTGAGTCATTCGCTCGCCGAGCGCGCGCTTTCCACCGGCGAACCGGTCGTCGCGGTCGACGCGGCCGGCGAGCTTCCGGAGGTGCACGAGAGCGTGCACGCATTGAAGCTAAGGAGCGTGCTCGCCGTTCCTCTCGTCGCGCGCGGCGAGCCGCTCGGCGTCGTTTACCTGGACGATCGGATCCGCAGGGGCGCCTTCGGGCCGTCCGAGCTCGCGTGGGTCCGCCTCGTCGCGACGCTCGCGGCCGTCGCGATCGCCGATGCACGCGACCAGCTCGCGCTCCGCCGTTCGGTGCGCCGCGCCGAGCGCGCCGAGGCGCGCCTCGCCGACACGTTGGCCAACCGCGAGGCGAAGCTCGACGTGGTCGAACGCGAGCTCGCCCGCGCTTCGGTGAATCGCACCACGCGGTACACCTACGACGACGTCGTCGGCGACAGCGAACCAGTTCGCGCCTTGCTCACGCTCGTCGATCGGGTGACGCCGACCGAAGTGCCGGTGCTGATCAGCGGCGAATCGGGCAGCGGCAAGGAGCTCGTCGCGCGCGCGATTCACAAGAACGGCCCTCGCGGCGGTGCCGCGTTCGTCAGCGAAAACTGCGGTGCGATCCCGGAGACCCTGCTCGAGTCGACGCTCTTCGGGCACGTGCGCGGCGCGTTCACCGGCGCGTCGCGGCCCCACGCGGGGCTCTTCGAGGTCGCCGACGGTGGGACGCTCTTCCTCGACGAGATCGGCGAGATGAGCCTCGGGATGCAGACGAAGCTGCTTCGAGTGCTCGAGAGCGGCGAGCTCCGGCCGGTGGGCTCGGAGCGCGCGCGCAAGGTCGACGTGCGCGTCATCGCCGCGACGCATAGAAACCTCGCGAAGATGGCGGAGACCGGCGATTTTCGTAAGGACCTTTTCTATCGTCTCAACGTGATCGCAATCGAGGTGCCCGCGCTCCGCGAACGTCCGAGCGACATCGAGCCGCTCGCGCGTCACTTCCTCGCGAAGCACGGCAAGGTGCGTTCGATCCGCCTCTCGCACGCCGCGCTCGGCTGCCTGACGGCGTACCCTTGGCCAGGCAACATTCGCGAACTCGAGAACGAGCTCCGCCGTGCGCTCGTCCTCGCCGACGATCTCATCCGGCCCGAACATCTCTCGGACGCGGTCCGCACCGGCGCTCGGACCCTGGCGGCCACCCACGGCTTGAACGTCCGCGGACACGTCGATGCCCTCGAGACCGACCTCGTGCGCGCCGCTCTCGAGCGGACCGGGGGCAATCAAACTCGGGCCGCGGAGCTCCTCGGCCTCTCCCGCTTCGGGCTCCAAAAGATGATCCGGAGGCTGAAGATCGCTCATCCGTCTGCTCTTGCTGGACGCGACGACGTGGGGGCGGTATCGGGCGTGCGATGAGATCGCGGCCGGTCCGGCCCGTGCTCAAGTGGGCCGGCGGGAAATCACGCTCGCTGCCGCGTATCCTGGAAGTGCTCCCCCAGGAGATCGACACCTACTACGAGCCGTTCGCGGGTGGCGCCGCGGTGTTCTTCGCGCTCGCCGCCGCGAAGCGATTCAAGCGCGCCGTCCTCGGCGACCGCAACGCGGAGCTCCTCTCCGTCTATCAAGGTTTGAAGAAGGACGTGGATGCGGTCATCCAGGTGCTCGAGGGCTATCGCCACGACCACGACCACTATTACAAGATCCGCGCGCTCGATCCCAAGGACCTCGAGCTCCACGAGCGCACGGCGCGAATCATCTATCTCAACAAGACCGGCTACAACGGGCTCTACCGCGTGAACAGCAAGGGACAGTTCAACGTGCCGTTCGGACGCTACAAGGATCCGCGCTTCCTCGATCCCGAAGCGCTTCGTGCGGCCGCCGCCGCCCTCAAGAACGTAAAGCTCGTGCTCGGCGACTTCGAAGCGGTCTGCGGAGATGCCAAGCAAGGCGACGCGGTGTACTTCGACCCGCCGTACGATCCCGTCTCGAAGACGTCGAACTTCACCGCCTATCACCACGACGCGTTCGGCCAGGACGATCACAAACGCCTCGCAAAGAAGTTCAAAGCGCTCGACCGGAAGAAGGTGACGGTCGTGCTGTCGAACTCGTACACCGATTTCACGAAGTCGCTCTTCCAGAGCTGGACCGTCAGCGAAATCTCCGTGAGCCGCCCCATCAACTCGAAGGCCAGCGCTCGCGGCAACGTGCGCGAGCTCCTCGTGACCAACCACGTCGGCGAGCCCGTCGTCACGCGCCGTTCGAGGCAATGACGGCGCACGCGGCGCTCGGGCTCGCGGCGGTCGCGCTGTTCGAAGCCTCCTGCGTGAATGCGCATCCGGATCGGACGACCCAGACGACGTCCGCGGCGGCGATCGCTCCCGCTCCCCCCGCAGGCTCCGCCGCGCTCGCGGCTTCTTCTATGGGTTCACCTGGCTCGCCTCCCCACGCCCTCCGCGAGGCGACGTTTCATTACCCGACGGGCCCGCTCGGTCCCGAGGACGTCGTCGTGGTGTCGCCGGTGGCGACGAACGGCGAGCGATTCCCGGTGCTCGTCGCGTTCCACGGCCGCGGCGAGTCGCTCAAAGGTCCCGCCCGCGGCGCGCGCGGCTGGGTCGACGACTACGGCCTGTTCGGCGCCGTGAAACGTCTCCAAGCGCCGCCGCTCACCGACGACGATCTCCAGGGCTTCGTCACCGCCGACCGGCTCGCCGAAATGAACCGCGGCCTCGGCAAGAATCCGTACCGTGGGCTCATCGTGGTCTGTCCGTATCTCCCCGACCTCCTGCACGGCGCGACCGCCTTCGAAGACGGCCCGCGCTTCGCCGAGTTCATCGTCGAGGAAGTGCTGCCGCGCGTCTACAAGGAGACGCCGGCCATCGGCACGCCAGCGACCACCGGAGTGGACGGAGTGAGCCTCGGTGGACGGGCGGCCCTCGCCGTCGGTCTGTCGCGCCCGGAAGCATTCGGCGTCGTGGCCGCGATGCAGCCGGCCATCGATCTCGACGAAGTTCCCCCCTTCGCCGACCTCGCGAAGAAGGCGCGAGCGAAGAGCACCGCGTTCCGGCTGCGGCTCCTGACGAGCAACGGCGACTACTTCCTCGAATCGACGTCGGCCTTGTCGCAGGCCCTCGTCGACCGCGGGCTCGTACATCGGTTCGACGTCGTGACCGGTCCCCACAGCTACGAATTCAATCGCGGACCGGGCGTCATGGAAATGCTCCTCTTCCACGATCGCGCGCTCCGCGGCGTCGAGGTCCCATGAGCGACCCGAGCGCGGTCCCGAGCGTCACGACCCCCGACGAGCTCGCGCGAGAAGTCGCTCGTCTCCGAGACGCCTGGACGCAGGGAAGCCCCGAGGACATCCGGCTGCGGAGCGAGTGCGCGGCCGGACTCGAGCGGCTCCGCGCGCTCTATCGAAAAAATCCGTCGCTGTTCGGCCGCCCCGAGCTCGCGGCGCTCCGCGCGCTGGCCGATGCACTGGCCGACGCCCTGAAGACGCCGGTGAGCGCCCGCGCGCTCGACGGCGCGGCGCGCGCCGAGCTCAAGGCGACGTTCGGCTACGACACGTTTCGTCCAGGGCAAGAGGCGATCATCGCCGCCGTCGTCGCGGGCCGCGATTGCATCGGCGTCATGCCGACCGGCGCCGGCAAATCGCTCACGTATCAGCTCCCCGCGCGGCTCCTCGGAGGGACGACCCTGGTCGTCTCTCCGCTCATCGCGCTCATGAAAGACCAGGTCGACGCGCTGAGCGAGCTCGGGGTCCGCGCGACGTTCTTGAATTCGACGCTCGAGCCCGATGAGAAGAAGCGTCGCATCGACGCGCTCGTGCGCGGAGACTACGAGATCGTGTACGCGGCGCCGGAAGGACTGGAAGCGTCGGTCGGGACGGCGCTCCGGCACGTGCGGCTCTCGCTCATCGCGGTCGACGAGGCGCACTGCATCAGCCAGTGGGGCCACGATTTCCGTCCCGCGTATCGAAAGCTCGCCGGCCTCCGCAAGCGGTTCGGCGAGGCGCCGATCCTGGCGCTCACGGCGACCGCGACCGAAGACGTCGTGAACGACATCGTCGCGCAGCTCGGGATGCGCGAGCCCGCGCGTTACAAGGGCTCGTTCTTTCGACCGAACCTCCACGTGCATGCGTACAAGAAGGGCGGCGCGTCGCCCATCGACGTCCGGAGCTCGATCTTGCGGCTGGCGCGCGCGCGCCGCGGCGAAAGCGGCATCGTGTATTGCCTCTCCCGAAAGTCCGTCGAAGGCATCGCCGAGTACCTGATGCAAAACGGCGTCTCGGCGCGCGCGTATCACGCCGGCCTTCCGCCCGAAGAACGCTCCTCGGCGCAAGACGCGTTTCGCCGTGACGACGTGGCCGTCATCGTCGCGACCGTGGCGTTCGGCATGGGCATCGACAAGCCGAACATCCGCTACGTCATCCACCGCGACATGCCGCGTTCGATCGAAGGGTACTACCAGGAGATCGGCCGCGCCGGCCGCGACGGACTTCGAAGCGACTGCGTCCTCTTTTATTCGTACGCCGACGTCGCGAGCTACGATCGCTTCGTCGACGACTCGTCGCCCGAGATCGCCGAGCGCCACCGGCGCCAAGTGCGCGAGATGCTGAACCTCGCCGACGCGAGCGGCTGCCGGCACGAGCTCCTCGTCGGCTACCTCGGGGAACAGATCGCCCCTTGCAAGGTGTCGTGCGACCGCTGCACCGCGAGCGACATCGTGGCGAGCTCGCCGCGACTGGTCGAAAAACGGCGCGGCAAATCGAGGACCGAACCCGCGCGCGTCCCGGCCGACGTCGATCAGAGCCCCCCCGCGTACGACGACGCCGTGCCGAGCGAGCTCTTCCAGAGGCTGAAGCAGCTTCGCAAAGCCATCGCCGACGAGCGCCGCGTCCCGGCCTACGTCGTGTTCAGTGATGCCACGTTGCTCGAAATGACGGCGAAAAAGCCCTCGAGCGAGGCCGAGCTCCTCGACGTGTCGGGGGTGGGCCCCAAGAAGATTGCCGCCTACGGGAAGGCCTTCCTCGACCTCCTTCGCGACGGCTGAGAACTTTTTTCTCCGCGGGGCGTCCAAAGGCTTCGACCCTCGACGAGTCACACCGACGTCGAGAAGTGGAGGCTAGATGTCGAATCATCGTGGGCCGGCGCATTCGCCGGTCGTGGAAGACGTGCGTTCTCGTCAACGGAAGAGCCGGTTTCGGCCGCGGCTCTTCACGTCGAGCATCGCTGTGTTGCTCACCTGTGCCGTGGCTTGCTCGCGCGCCGTACCTACAGCGTCGCCGACCGGCGCCGGCTCAACGCCGCGCGACGGCCGCCTGGGCTCGAACAGCATCGACAGGGAACGATCCGACGTGGCGCGCAACGTGACCCCCAAGACGCCCGCGACGCCGAAGGAAGAGACGCCGCGCGACTCCAAAGGCGAAGCGAACAACGGCGCTCCCGAGCCCCCGCCCGCGCCCCTCGCGTCGGCGGCGACGTCCGAGATCGTCGACCGACCGAAAGCGGCGGCGCCGTCACCGACGATGGACGAATCCGCGACGACCGGCATGGTCGGGCTGCTGGCGGGCGGCGGACAAGCGCACGGCGTGGGCGCGGGCGTGGGCGGCATCGTGGGTCACGTTTCAAAAATGCGCGCGTCCGTGTCCGCCTACGGCGTGGCCGCCGGGCGAATGACCGCGGCCGCTCCGTCACGTCCGCTCGCCGTCGCACAGCAGCAGATGAAGGACGACGCGTTCAACACCGAGGCGTACAAGAGCATCCACGACAACCCATTCCGGCTCGTGAGCGAAGCGCCGCTCTCGACGTTCTCCGCGGACGTCGATACCGCGTCGTACAGCAACATGCGGCGGTTCGTCCAAGAAGGTCACCGTCCGCCACAGGATTCGATCCGCGTCGAAGAGTGGGTCAACTACTTCGGCTACGACGATCCGCTCCCCACGGGACCGGAGCCGTTCGCCGTCACCACCGAGCTCACGGATTGTCCGTGGGCCAAGGATCACCGGCTGCTTCGCGTCGCGCTCGCGACGAAGCCGATCGAAGAGGCGAACGTCCCGCCGCGAAATCTGGTGTTCCTGATCGACGTCTCGGGCTCGATGGAACCCGCGAACAAGCTCCCGCTCTTGAAGCGCGGGCTCGCGATGCTCGCTCGTCAGCTTCGTCCGACGGACACGGTTTCGATCGTGGTGTACGCCGGCGCGTCGGGCCTCGCGCTCCCTCCGACGTCGGGCGCCGAGCAAGCGAAGATCCTCGGCGCGCTCGAAAATCTCGAAGCGGGCGGCTCCACGAACGGCGCCGAAGGGATCAAGCTCGCGTACGAGCTCGCCGAGCACCAGTTCAAGAAAGGCGGCATCAACCGCGTGATCCTCGCGACCGACGGCGACTTCAACGTCGGCGTGACGAGCGAGGGCGAGCTCGAGCGGTTGATGGAAGAGAAGCGGAAGAGCGGCGTCTTCTTGACGTTGCTCGGCTTCGGCGAAGAGAACCTGAAAGACTCGACGATGGAGATGCTCGCCGACAAGGGCAACGGCAACTACGCCTACATCGATTCGCTCGCCGAGGCGAAGAAGGTATTGGTCCGCGAAGCGGGCGCGACGCTCGTCACGGTGGCGAAGGACGTGAAGCTCCAGATCGAGTTCAACCCGACGCGCGTGAAGAGCTACCGGCTCGTGGGCTACGAGGATCGCGTGCTCGCCGATCAGGACTTCAACGACGACACCAAGGACGCGGGCGAGATGGGCGCCGGACATCACGTGACGGCGTTCTACGAGCTCGTGCCCGCGAGCGGACACGACGGCGCCGCTCCAGCCGAGGTCGACCCGCTCCGCTATCAAGCCGAACGCACGCCGTCCGCGCCGTCGGCGAGCGATGAGCTCGCGACGGTGAAGATCCGCTACAAGCCGCCCGCGGGAGCGACGAGCGCGCTGCTTTCACGCACCGTGTGGGACCGTTCGGGTGCGCTCGCGTCGGCGTCGGAAAATCAGCGGTTCGGCGCGGCGGTCGCCGAGTATGCGCTCGCGCTCCGAGAAGCGCCGGGCGTCGGAGCGAACGACCTGACGAAGGCCCGGTCGCTCGCGGCGAGTGCGCTCGGATTCGACCCGCACGGCGAACGACACGAATTTTTGACGCTCATGGATCGGGCGTCGACGCTTCCGAAGCAGTGAGGTCGGGCGCGCGAACGGACGGGGGGTCGCCGCTCGCGACGTTCGCGAGACTCTCGAGCACGAGATCCAGATCCGGCGCCAGCGGTGCGACGAGCTCGAGCGGGCCGTCGCGCCGCTCGAGCCGGATCGCGCCGCAGTGCAAGAACGGTCGATCGAGGCCGTGCTGCAGCGAAAAGTGGAGATTCGTGCGCGGGTCGCCGTAGCGCGGGTCGCCGATGAGCGGGTGGCCGATGGACGCGAGGTGGCGGCGGATCTGGTGCTTTCGCCCCTGGTCGGGACGCACGCGGAGCAGCGAATGCCCCGAAACGACGTCGCCGCGCGAGTACCTCGTCCGCGCGAGGTGCGGCTCGCCGCGCTCGAACAGCGGTTTTCCGATGCTGCCTTTTTTCCGCGCGATCCCGCGGACGAGCGCGACGTATTCTTTTTCGCCTTCGGTGAGAGCCGCCGCGAGAGCGGGAACGAACTCGGGACGGCGCGCGAACAGGCAGACACCGCTCGTCCCGCCGTCCAGGCGATGCACCGGCACCGCGAGTGTGGCGTCCGGCAGACGGCGCACGCGATCGAGGAGCGAGCTCTCGTGCTCACCCTGCGGCGTGGTCGGCTCGTGCGGCGCCTTGTTCACGGCGATCAGCTCCGTGTCGGCAAAGAGCACCTCGGGGAGCGGCACGCGCGACGGCGCGAGTACCGCGACCGTCTCGATCTCCCGAGTCAGCGGCATCATGTCGAAGGGGCGAAGCTCGTCCGCCGCGTAGCCGCGCCGCGCGAGGTCGGCGAGATCGCGCGCGAGCGTCGCCGGCTCGCACGACACGTACACGAGGAGCGTTGGCGAGAGCCGCGCGAGGTCGATGCGCAGCGCGGGGGACAGCCCACGCCGGGGCGGGTTCACGATGACCACGTCGAAACGGCGTGCGGCGTCCGCGAAGCCGCGGGTCGCGCGGGTGGCGTCGGCGGCTTCGACCGTCACGTCGAGGGACTGGGCTCGAGCCGCTTCGCGGAGCTGCGCGGCCGCGGGCTCGAACGCCTCGACGGAGACGAGACCCGCGCCCGCCTTCGCGAGGTCGAGCGAGAGCGCGCCCGAGCCGCCGAACAGCTCGAGCACCGAGAGCCCCTCGAGGCGCCCGAGCCGCGCGCGGAGTGCCGCCAAGATGGTTTTCGTCAGCGATCGAGCGCCGTCCGCGTGCGCCTGGACGAAGGCGCCGTGCGTCGCGTAGTGAAAGGCACCGCCGGGAAACGTGCGTCGCTCGAGGCGCGACGCGCCGAAGATCGTGGTCGGGCTCTGGCCGAGCACTTGCGCGGAGCCCGGCTGACGTCGGCTGAGCGCCACGCCGGCGAGGCGCGGTTCGTCACTCGCGAGCCGCTTCGCGAACCTCTCGAGCTCGCCGACCTCCGCGCCGCCCTCGACGACGAACGTGACCAAAAATCGATCTTCGACGCGGCGAACGTCGATCGCGACGAGCGCGCGATGAAGCGGCAACGCGCGCCGGATTCGGTCGACAATCTCCAGGATGCCCGGATCGATCACGCGGCAACCCGGGATGTCGACGACGGCGTGCGACGACCGCTCGTAGAGCCCGATGCGCGTTCCTTCGACGACCAGCTTCGCGCGCGTGCGATAGCCGGTGATCGCGTGGGCGGGCTCGGTTGCGAGAACCTTCGCCGTCCGTAGCTCCAGAAAGCGCTCGTTCGCGCCCGCAACGCGCTCGGTCTTTCGCGCGAGCTGCGCGCCGTAGGGCAGCTCGATGAGCGGGCAGCCCGGGCACGTCGAGGCGTGCTCGCACCGCACCATGACGGCGTCGGACGACATTCGCTCCGGCTCTTAACGCTCAGGCCGTCCGCGCGCACGCCCGTTCGCTGAAGAAGCGTCAGGAAGCGAAGTGGGTAACGCGGCTAACTGTGGCGCCGCGAGTGATCGCGAGGTACAAAACCGATCGGTGCCTCTCGTCGTCGGCGGTATCGTGCTCGCTCTGCTCGGCGCTTGGTCGATGTCCGCATCGTCCGGCGACGACAGCCGAAAACGCAGCGAAAGCATCTTGCTCGGCGCAGGAATCGTCGTTCTGGCGATCGCCCTGTCGGTCCGCTTCGGACCGCTGTGGCTCGCGCTCGGCCTCATGGGCCTCTATCGCGTGGCCACCCGGATGGCCGGTAGCAGGTCACGCGCGGGTTCGGGCCCCCGTCGTGTCGAGTCATCGACCGGCGCGTCGAAGATGACCCGAGAGGAGGCTTACCGCGTGCTCGGCCTCTCACCGGGAGCGTCGCCCGATCGGATCCGCGAGGAGCACCGCCGGCTCATCAAGAAGGTGCACCCCGATCAAGGCGGCACGGCTTATCTCGCGATGCAGATCAACGAAGCGCGCGACGTCCTTCTCGGACGGTGAGTGCGCGCGAGCGCGACGACGCCGCGCAGATCAATACCCGCCGAGGTGCGCGAGCCACCACCCCTGCGAGACGGGAACCGTGTTTGCCGAAGCCGAAGCGGACCCGTCCGGGACGGACCCATCCGTGGGGGGCGTTTTCACGTAGGCGCTCCAACTGCCGACGAACGTGTCGACATGGGGAAGGTACTGGCCGGTGACCGTCCCTACGAAACTAACGTCGAGCGATCCGTTCCCGTAGAGATCGAACACACCGTTGGCAAGGGTCGTGCGGAAGGCGCCCGTCGCGTACTGGCAGGCCGCTTCGCCCTCGACTTCCGCGGTGAACTTGGAGTTTCCGCTCGTCCCGTTCAAGAGGCCGTGATCTTGGATGCGCGAAAATTCGCCGACCACCGAGGAGACCAGCGCAAACTTGATGGTGCCCTCGAAGGGAAGGTTCAAGCCCACACCGCCATCGAAGGTCTCGCTGCCGAACGCACCCGTATAGTTGCCGGGGCGGCACGGCTCGATGCCGGCGTCGTCACTGAAAAAGGACGGGCCCGAATCGGGGAGATTCGGCGCTGCTTTCTTTTGAATGGCGACCACGTCGGGCTCGATCGTCGAACACCCAGCGAGCGCCAGCAGCAACAGACCGGGCGCGCGCGACGTGAGCAGCACCAACGGATCATAGCATCCCTCGCGCGTCGCGACCCCGACGTCGAACGCGCTGCCGAGACCTTGCCGCGACGCAGCGCGCGTCGCGGACGTCTGCGCTATTGGCCCTGGTTGAGCGTCGCGAGCCGGGTGCGAAGGGACTCCGCCTCGAGGCTCTTCGGGTGGGCGGTCAAGAACTCGTCGATGGTCGCTCGCTCGTGAGCGGTGTCGCCGAGCGAACGATAGGCGCGGATCTTCGCGAGCCGCGCTTCCACGTCGAGGGGGCCACCCGACGACAAGTATTGGTCGAGGAGGGCGAGGCCGCGGGTCGGCTGACCGAGCCGATCGATCTCGAGACCCGCCAACGGAACGAGCACCGTGTGGGCCTCGGCGCTCGCCGGAAATGACGACACGAGCTCACCGTACGCCGACGCAGCATCCGCCCAGCGTTGCTCGCGGAGCGATTGGCGCGCCCGGGCGAGGAGCTCCGTCGCGCTCGGTGCGTCGGCGACAGCCGTGGCGGCCTCCGTGACCTCCGCGACGGCCGCGTGATGCGCCGGTTTGGCAACGACCGCGGGCGAACTCGCGGGGTCGGCGAGCGGCGGCGCGGCTGGCGAATCGGCAGCGGGCGCAGACGCCTCGGGTGCGTTCGCGGCGACGGGCATCGCGTCTTCGATCGAACGACCGGCGACGACGCCGAGCTCCTTCCAGTCGGAGGTCTCGGTGGGGGCGTGATCGACCAGCGGCGTGACGGTCACGTCACCTGCGCGATCCACGCCCACTTGATGGACCAGGACGAGCGAGCCGGTTTCTTCGGTGCCGACGCGCACCTTGCCCTCATGGACGACCGTCTGGACGCTTCCGTCCGGCGAGAGCGCCACGGTGAAGGCCGTGCCGAACGCGGTGGACCAGGTTCCGTTGGCGACGACGGAAAACCGCTGACCCGCGGGCAACGGGAAGAGCGCGACGTCGACGTGACCGGCGAGGAGCTCGACGCGACGTCCGGGAGCACCCAAGCTGATGATGCGCAGGCGCGCACCCGCCGGCAAACAGGCGTGAATCGTCGGTTCGAGCGCGACGCACGCGACGCCGCTCGTCACGGCAACGTCGCTGCCGAGTGCGAGCGCCGCGCCGCGCACGACACTGACGCCATTGGCTTCGACTTGGCCGGTCGCGACCTCGAGAACGCCGCCCGATGCGGCGCCGGTTGCGACGGGAGACGTCGCGCGAGTCCCCACCCACACCGCGAACCCCGCGGCGAGGGCGAGCGCCGCACCCGCGACCGGCGCGAATCGACGAATCACCGACGACGATCGCGGAGCCGCGAGCACCGTCGCGACGGCGCGGTTCGCCAGGAACGCCGCGCGCTCGTCGAACGCGTCGTCACCATCGGCAAACGCGGCGAACGCCTCGAGGAGGCGCGTTTCTGCTCGCGCCGCGGGAAGCCGCTCCGATTGGATCGCGAGAAACGACAGTTCCTCGGCCGTGAGCGATTCCCCCACCTCTTCGCGATCGGATAGCTCCGACCAGCGCTCGTAGTCCGTCACTAGCCCTGCCCCTTGGTGCGACCGAGCGCGAGGTCGCGTTGAATCAGCCGGCGGAGCTGCCGCCGCGCCGTGACGAGGCGGTCCTTCACCGTGCCGACCGGCACGCCCATGAGCTCCGCAATTTCGTCGACCGTGTATCCGAAAGAATGCTTGAGCACCAAGGCCTCGCGCTGAACGTCGGGCAGTGAGCCGAGATACTCCTCGAGCGGTCGCGGCGTCTCCGCGCGCACGTCCGACGAAGGATCCGCGTCGATGGCGAGCGCGTCGTTCGAATGGTGATCTTCGAGCGGCTCGGCGAGCTGAAAGCGGCGTCGCTCGTCCTTCGCGTGACGGAGCGTGATGCGCGCCGTGATGCGATCTGCCCAGCGCTCGAGCGACGACCGCGCGCCGTAGGTGCGCGCCGACTGGAGAATCTCGACGATGGCAACCTGTGCGGCGTCGTCCGCCCAGGCGTCGTTCCGCACGATCATGCGACTCAGTCTGCGCACTCGCCCCGCGAGCCTATGCGCGACTTCATTCATCGCTCGAACGTCGCCTGCCGCCACCTGAGACATGAGTCTTAAATCGTCTTGCCAGGAGCTCGGGACTCCCTCGGCCGCCTCTGCTGGACGGCTCATGGAACCCACAGGCTCGACCGAGGAGTGGAGCGGTGCGTCGATGTCGGTCGGATATTTCTTGGAAGTCACGGCCAAAACGCGACTCCGAGCTCGCCCGACGGCCGGATCTTGAGCGGGTCGAGCTCGACCAGATCCCGCCCATCTGTCCGACTCACATAGGAAAATTGGTTCAGACCGATATCTCCGCCGGCCGCCAAGTAAACACTTAGCACGCTGGTCAGTCTGTATTCCACCCGCAATCGAGGCGACAAGAGAAGGACGGCGCGAGTCGAATCACGACTTTCGGTGAGCGTCGTATCAGTGGTGACGTCGTGTCGCGAGGTGAGCTCGACGCCCCCGCGAAGCTCGAAGCCCGCGGCAAATCGACGCCAGTTGGTGCGGTATCCGACGGCCGCGCGAATGGGCACGCGCGTCACGCGGAACGCAACGTCTGGCGTCGACACCGATACGTCGTTGAATACGACGACGCCGAGTCCGAGGAGCAATCCGGATTCGAAATGGTACGCCCCGGCGAGCGCGATGCCGCTTTGCCACCACACCTGATGCGCGTACGCGTCGCCGTAATAGGCCATCGAAAGGTTGAGCCCATTCCGCCGATCGACGCGCTGTGCGGGCGGCACCGCGGGGGGAGGCCCGGGGGGGACTTGGGTGACCGGGGACGACGACGACCGGGACACGTCCGCGATCGGCTCCATACCGATCGTTTGCCCCGCGAGGAGTGCCTCGGTCGACTCACGCGTGATCACCGCGACCGCCTCGACTGCGGCCGCGGTGTCTTCCGCACGGAGCGGGACCCGCCTGACGAGGACGCGCGAGCCCGTCGGTTCGGCGAGATAGATCAGCCAGTCTTTGTCGGAGCTGGCCTGCACATCCAACCAGAACACGGCGACGGCCAGATGCGCGGCAGCAAGCGAACGCGCCTCCGAGACTTGCGCACGGAGCGGCGCGTCGTGAGTTGCGAACGATTCGAAGACCAGGTTCACGGAGACCCCGGAAAGTTGCGCGGTGAGCGCATCGCGCAACGACGCTTCGATATCGGGCGCGGCGGGAGAGACGAACACGATCGTGCGGCCCGATGTCTCTTCGGCGCGACTCGTTCGAGACAGCAATAGCCCGATGGTCAAAAGGAAGAGCGGGCCGAGCCGCGCGAATTGCACCGATCGTTTTTTACCCCGAACCAGAAAAAACTCCGACCGTTTCTCGACACGCGAACCCACAGGAAAGCGAACGGGTTGGCAGCGTCAGTTGCAGCGTCTGGACGCGCTGCCCGACGCAGAATGGAGAAACCGTCATGCGCCTTGAAACGGTAGGTAAGGTCGTCGCGGAGCGAACGCTGGATCTCGACGCAAACGCGAACGGGGCGCGGAGCGAAGTTCGGGTGCTCTTCGGCGCGCCGAAGCGGATCCCCGGATCCACCGACGTGTACTGCCCGTACCAGATCGTCGGGCTGGGCGATGAAACCGTCCGGTACACCGAAGGCGTCGATGGCGCTCAGGCCATGTACTTGGCCATGGAAGCGGTCGGCACGGCGCTGAACGGAACGCCGGAAATGCGGAGCGGCCGTCTCACTTGGTACGGCGAGCGCTCGCTCGGTTTTCCGGTTCGTGCGGAGCGACCCCGGCTACGACTCGTTGCGTCCAACTGACGCGGAGTCTTCGACCGCCAGCATCACGTACTCCACCGCCTCGACGAGGGCGTTCCAGCTGGCTTCGATGATGTTGACGCTCACGCCCACGGTGCCGAAGTTCCGGTGATCGAAGCGGTGCTCGATGAGCACGAGCACCTTGGCGGCCGTTCCGTCGGCTGAGTTCACGACGCGCACGCGGTAGTCGGTGAGCTGCAAGGTCGCGAGCACCGGGAACGCCGGAATCAGCGCCTGCTTCAACGCGTGATTCAGTGCGTCGACGGGGCCGTTCCCCTCGGCGACGCAAAGGCGTTCTTCACCGCGGACGCTGACTTTGACGGTTGCCTCGACGAGGTCGGTCGCTTGGCCGGCCGTGCCGATCCCGTGCACTCGGTAATGGTGGAGCTCGAACGCCGGTCGCCACGTGCCGACCTTCTGACGGACGAGGAGCTCGAAGCTCCCGTCCGCCGACTCGAACGAGTAGCCCTCGTTCTCACGTTCCTGGACTTC
>Ga0265320_10000484_pt1 | contig 31131 bp, 42 predicted proteins | sample 4827metaG_FD_202087 | JGI IMG/M metagenome (GOLD analysis project Ga0265320, IMG submission 202087) | Rhizosphere microbial communities from Carex aquatilis grown in University of Washington, Seatle, WA, United States - 4-8-27 metaG | ecosystem: Host-associated > Plants > Roots > Rhizosphere >... | reverse complement strand
GCCGTTTTTGGCTCGATTGGTTGCAGTTGACGGCCTGCACACCGTTGATGGTTTCCGGCGTGGCTGGAGTAAGGCGCTGATTGACGAGCTGGTTGCAGTTGACGGCCTGCACACCGTTGATGGTTTCATCCCTTTATGGTTGATTTCGGCCGTTTTTGGCTCGATTGGTTGCAGTTGACGGCCTGCACACCGTTGATGGTTTCACCGGATATTTGCGCGCGCACGAGAGCAGATCCGCTGTTGCAGTTGACGGCCTGCACACCGTTGATGGTTTCATCCCTTTATGGTTGATTTCGGCCGTTTTTGGCTCGATTGGTTGCAGTTGACGGCCTGCACACCGTTGATGGTTTCATCCCTTTATGGTTGATTTCGGCCGTTTTTGGCTCGATTGGTTGCAGTTGACGGCCTGCACACCGTTGATGGTTTCCGGCGTGGCTGGAGTAAGGCGCTGATTGACGAGCTGGTTGCAGTTGACGGCCTGCACACCGTTGATGGTTTCTCAACTGCAACGGCAGACGCGCATGACCGAGTTGAGTTGCAGTTGACGGCCTGCACACCGTTGATGGTTTCACGTCCCGCAGGTCTCCAATAGTTTCGGCGCTCTGGCGACCACATTGCGAGCGGCATTGATTCTGCGGTGAATCTCCGCACCGCAGTTGGCGCATTTACACATTGGATCATCTCGATAACCGAACGATTCCTTTGACCTTTCCCCACATTGCGAGCAGGTAACGGAAATGTCGGAGCACTCCACCTCTCGCACCCGAGAGCCAAAGCGCTGTTTGAGCAACGCCGGACCTAATCGCATCACAGAAACTTGATTGCTGGCTTTCCCATCCCAATCATGCGGGAGGTGGCCAACGTCACTACTCGAGGCTTCGACCTTGATCGTTTCCACTGTGGCCAATGGCTTTATAAGCTCGTTGTAAAGCTGATGCATGACGCGCCGCTTCATTTTTTGATGCAGCCGTCCGACTGTCGTACAATCGGCAGAGGGCCTCCGAACTGACTCCAGCGACTGCATTTGTGCGATCTGACGCGACAGCTCATGATTTCGAGGGTTCGATAGGATTCTGCCATCCGAGGTCGCGGCAATATCATCGAGCCCCATGCTCACGCCGACAACGCTTCCTGGTATTGCTGCTAGTAGCTGCCGAATCGGAACCACCTGTTTGACAGAGGCATACCACCCATCAGCCTGCTGTGATATTGCAACGCCCTGCATGACGCGTCCAGTCGGTTTGCGACCGGGTAGCTTTCCGAGAAACTTCATACCCTCGAACGAGATCTGGCAGTTGTACGAGCGATGTTGACCTGGCCGTTCGTACTTCGGCGTGAAATCACCAAGTCTGAAGCAGTCGCCGGATCGCACGAGCAAAGGCATATCGTCGTCGTGACGGCGAAACTTCTTGCGGCGCTGATTCTTTGCTCTCCCTTTTCCGCCTGCTGCGCGCCCGCTGTGGAAATAAGTATGAACGAGCGCTTGAAGCAAATGAGCACTCGGAACTACCTCGAGAGGCTCGTCGAGGTTTCCGAGAACCACCTCGCGCAATAACTGGTAGTCATGTTTCAGTGGCCGCTCTTCGCTTGAATAAAGAGCAATCATGTCCTTGAATTTAGGACGCCAGGAGCATTCAGGAAGCTTGTCTGTCGCCTCGTAAACTTGACGAGCCCACTCGCGCACCGCTTCACGATGTGCCTCAGTAGCAGCTTTAGAATCCGCGTTGCTCATTGAGTCGTAGTCAGGACGCTGCGGTTTCGGAGCCATCAAACCAAAGTGAACTGCGTATGCTTCGCGAGCGTCGATAACTTCTTGAGTTTGCTTGCACAGCCAGTTCCAGCATGTTTTTAGCGACTGTTGCAGCAATGTAAGCTTAGTTTCCTGCTCGCGTGTTGGGTAGATTCGGATCACTTCCCCGCGAATCTCGTGACCTTCTGGAATTTCGAATGTTGCCTTCATTCTCAACCTCGCCGAGAGACTGATACCAATTGGTAACGTTGTCAACTGGTATCAGCAACTACCCGAGTCAACACGAGCACTTAGACGAAACTGACGCTGAATCGCTACCACCACACCCCAGCCCCCTCATGCACCCGCGAAGCACACCGTCCGCCTGGTACCAGTGCGACGACTTCTTGGCTGCGCACGCCGACGGGCAGCAGTAAGCCTTCACGTCAGCCTGGAAGCATGTCGAGAGCATCAGCCACGAAGCTATAAGTGCGGCGTTCATGTTTTCGGCTCACACATGTTGCAGGCATCGCAGTACAGACCGGAAGTGCACGACGTCACCTGACTGGATGAGTTGAAGATGCAAGGGCAGTACAGCTCACCGAGCTGGGGACACGATGGCTTTGGTCCAATGTAATTGGCGCTGTACGTGGTGGACGTGGAGGTCACCACGCAAATTGCAGTCGCTACCGACGATCCGCCGGTTGCATTGGTGCCTCCCGTTGCAGCGACGCGCCCACCAGTCGCGAGCGCGCCTCCCGTCGCCTTCATTCCACCAGTTGCAAGTGCGCCACCGGTTGCCGCTCCACCCGTGGACGAGGCAGAGTCGCCACCCGTAGCGACACTGGACTGGACAACTTCCGCGTTCACCTCGCCACCGTCCACGATAATATTCGTGGTCGAAGTGCTCGAGCAAGCCACCAAACACAGTGCAAACGCCAGGAACCGCATAACTCAAGTATCCACGCCCAACTGCCGCGACACCAGCTCTTTTTGAACCATCCGCGTAACCATCTGGTATCACTCATTATCCAGCTTGCGCTCCTGCCGCTTGAGCATCTCGACTGTGGCCTTGGTTCCGTGGACTGCCTCATAGTATTTGAGCGAATCCGGGATCTTCACCTCGCCGGTCCTGTGGTGGTACCAAGGGGTTCTAGATGCGCGACGGCCCGCACGATTCTGACACTTAGCGCGCTCCAGTAGTTCGTCCTCGTCGGGGAGCTTTTCTACCTCGGGCGGCACCAACACACTGTCGAGCCGCCGAACGATGGCCGACAGTGTGTCACGTGCAACGATGAGGGCGCGACGGGTGAGAGTCATTGCACCGGATCCTTCGGATAGACGCACAGTGACTTTGCGTAGTCGTAGAACGTTTGACTGCACCACATCGTTCCCGTTTCAACATCGAACAACCTATCAACCATTGCCCCTGGCTTCCGTGGGTCCTTGAATGGCAGACTCGCAACGGCAACTAGCGGCACATGGTCTCGCATGATCGGGCACCAAATCCTCAGCCCCTCGTCTTCGTACGTTCCCGGGCATCTCTGCAGCGGTTCGCTACTCATCGCACGAGCTCCCGGTACAACTGCAGGTAGTCAGTGGCGCAGTCGAGCATGCTACGAGTGTACATTGTTCTCGTGTTGCGATTCTCGTCCGGTTTACTTCGTCCGTAAATCTCGTGGAAGCGCTCCAATTCTTCCAGCAAGCTATCCGCCGATCCCCACGTGTAATAGGGACGGCCTTCGCCGAATCGCTCAAATATCGTGGGAACGCTTGGAAGCAACATCGGACAACCGGCAGCCAGGCACTCGCTAACCACCAGCCCAAACGCCTCTTTTTTGGCCACCGCAGGAATCGCAAGGTCCACCGATTGCAGCAATTGCGGCAACTCCTTTGGTTCGTATCTGCCGTGCCAAGTGACATGCTCTAGCCCTCGCCGATCCGCGTGCTCGTGCCACTCGCCGAGCACCGAGAGTTCGAATCGTTCATCGGTTGCGATCCGGCGCGCCACTTCGGCAAATGCAGCCCACCCCTTTTCATTCAAGCAGCCGCCGACCCACGCGATACGCAGCTTGTCCGTTGTGCGGTAGGTTCGAATCACCGGGTACCGCGGTACGCCGTGCGGAATGACCATCGACCGCTTTGCTACCATCGTGCCCTCATTGCGATACCGATCCTGCGTCGCTTCGCTAGGGTAGACTACTGAATCGCATTTACTGAACATGTCGATGATACGTTGCTCGCGTTCCCCCAGCATTGCACCCCAGTCGTAGGTACCCTCGACCAGCACGTCTGAATGCTCACTTACGCACGCTCGGCACTGCTCGCAGTCCTGTGCAACAGTACGCCCGCAGGACCATCCGGCAGTGATGTAGCTGGGGCAAAGATAGAAATCATCGTGAACCGACAACACGACTTTTGCCCCCTCGTGTCGAACAATCTCGGGCAGTTTGAAAGTGCCATAGCCTCCCAGATGATGAAAGTGCACGACGTCTGGAGCGAGCGCACGCACCGTCAACTGGAAAAAGTCTTCCACGTGTTGTGCCTCAAAGTCGAACGGGAACAGGCCCAGTGAAACCTTCGACTGCACCAGTCTAGGTGACATCACGATGCGCATCACACCGTTTGCATCTTGATAGATGAGCCCGTCTTCGACCTGGTCCCCCCAGTCCCTGCGACTTGCACGAGGATATATCACCGTGATTTCGAGTTCCGTTGCAACCTGCTCTACTAGTCGCTTGGCAAAAACCTCGAGCCCTCCGACTTCGCCCCAATGGTGGCAGACGTACAGCACCTTGAGTTTTTTCTCACCCTGCAAGCGCGGCCGCAGTCGGTTCGCGATTGACTGTCGATGGTACCGCTGAACACCGAGCGCCGTCCACCTCGCGAGCTCTTCCAAGAATTCGGGGTACTGCTGCACAAACATCTCCTGATGCTCGTTGCGTATCCGTATCGACTGCTTTCCGAACGATGCCTTGTGTTTGTGATAGACGAATAGGTTGTCAGCGAGCACGCACTCAAATCCCGCCGCTCGAGCGCGTTGACACCAATCGGTCTCTTCCCCGTAGCCCTTGCCCCACTTCGTGTCGAACACACCAACCGCCGCGATAGCCTCGCGAGTCATCAGCATGCAAAAGCCAATCGAGCAAGGAACGACGGGAAACGCATAGCTCGACGTCTCTTGAACGATGCGATCCATCGTCTCCACGTCAACGCCTTTGGGTAGCACGTTGCTCCCTTGGTTCGGCACCGAGTACTGGCAACACTCGTTTGACAACGGCGAGACCGAGCAGCACTTCGTATTTGACCGTCGCGCCTCGTCCAGTCGCTCCACCCACCCGGGCGGAACAATGGTGTCAGAGTTGAGCAGAATCGGATCGGTCTCACGATCGATTGCGCGCTGAATACCCTCGTTTGCCGTACGAACAAAACCAAGATTCTTAGCGTGAAACACAGCACACAGCCTCGATCGGTTCCAAACCTCGTCGAGATATCGAATCACATCGCCTTCTTTGCTCGCATCATCGATCACTATGATACCGACTTCGCTCGGCGTATTCCTCAGCACCGAATCGATGCACTTCTTGACGTGCTCGAGCGCTCCGAAAACTGGAATAATGATGGTGTACTTGTTTTGCATGGTCTTCCTTTTCAGTGGAATCGGCCTTTTTTTGCGTCACTCATGTAACGGCGAAACGCGTCACGGTTGTTGACCGGAGGCGCTGACACCGATTCTTCGTCTTCAATTTCCAGCGTACTGCGAGAGTCAGGAACTATTCCAAGCTCAGCATTGTGAGCGGCCATGATGGCCACTGTCAGCGCGTCCAGCGTATCTGGGCTTCGTCCTAAAACCTTACGAAAGCAATCGGGTGAGCCGTCTTTTCTGGTTGCTGACTTGATCTCTTCCAAAAACTGATCGCGCCGACGTGTCTTCATATAATGCCAGTGGCAGTGCTGCATCTCTTGCACAAGGCGTGCGTTGTAAGGGAACACTCCGCCGCTGTGCAGCCAACGGGAAACGAGCTCGCGCCCCTCGTCACCCGTGTGTTCGTACTCGCGCCAATTGACTGCCTCGTGTCCAAAGAACACCCTCCACAGCTCGAAACGACAACGCTCATGCTCGTGGATGCGAGTGCTCTCCTGGTAGTTCTCCAGTCGATTCGCGACACGCGCGCCAACACCGTCAGCGTCAACCGCAATGAGAGGGAACTCGTCGGTAGAGATTCGGTGCACCTTCCACGCGTCAAGGCACTCGTGTAGGTAGTCGTCCATACGCCACCGATACGACGACCGCCATTCGAGCACCTTGAGACCGCGCATGACGCAAATGACAGCCATGTCGTGAGCCGCTTCGGTTTCACCCGACGGGTCGATGCCAATCAGTAGTCTCCCCGTGGCTTCGGTCGCTGCGTAGATCTCAACGTCGTGGGCCTTGATGATCTCGCCCGCAGCAAACACGGCCATTTCGTCCCGTGTTGGGTACTTACCGAGCACGCTGATTAGATACTCGGGGTTTTCTTTTCCACGTGGGTCACTTTGCTCGAGCATCTCGTTGTCTTGTCGCGTTGGTAGGTAGCTCTTGCCGGCGCGCGCCGCGACCTCGGCGCTCAACGTCACGACCTTCGCGCCCATTATTTTTCGCAAGTGCTCGTCAGTGCACATGTCGTGCATTGGACTTCCCTGCCCATCGAGAGGATTGCCGGGACCAATGAATCTCCCCTCAGGACGTACGATGTTTCGATTCCAGACGTCGAACATCTCTTGCTTGGTTCCTGAAAACTCGTCGCACACCACGATCATCTGCTCACCATGGTAACCACCGAGGGACTGCGCATCCTTGCCAGTGACGCCAACAATGAAACGCTCACTGTCATCGCTCCAGATCCCCTTGACCGGATTTTCACTCACCTTGCAGTCGATGATCTGCGAGTGCGGGCAGGGTCTCTGAGTTACGCCCACTTTGCGACAGTCGAGGCAAATGCCGGAACGATTGATACAACGCTGAATCTCGGCCCAGTCCTGCGTGCGCAACTGGTTGCCAGTGAAGTTGGTTATGCAAACTCGCCCGTAGGTCCAGCAGCAAAAGCGCCACAGGACAATCCACGCAACAGCTTTGGTTTTTCCAACACCGCGCGCGCTCGGCGCCAACACCAGTCGATTGTCGCGCACCGCAAGCAGGAATGTTACCTGGTCGTCCTCGCCATCGACTTCCCACGGCTCGTCTCCTAGAATGGTTGTGACGAATCCAACAGGGTCGTTTTGGAATTGCGTGCAGGGGAATGTGATTGAACGAACGCCTTCAAGCGCGTTCATTAGGCTCACGCTGAAGACGTTGCACTCGTCGCCACGTAGCTCCGTAATCACGCGAACACGCTCGTCAGGCAGCGGTTGTAGCATCCCGCACATGCTCGACAGGGTTGCGCGCCACGGCATCTCTTTGACGAGATCTTCCGGCGCGTCTGCCTTCTCGAGTTTCTCGAGCTTGCGCGTCAGAGCCTCACGAAACTGGGAATACTGTCGGTAGAGCCCCGATGACACCGTCGGGTCAATTGCCTCCTGTCGCATCTTCGACTCGAGTATCACCGACTGCAGTCGAGTGAGCGCGTCGCCCATGGCCACAGTGGGACCAGACTCGGGAGCTGGCAGCAGTACGTCCCGTAGCTCAGGCATCGTGCACACCGCGAGAACGCGCCGGCGCATGGCCTGGTACTGCTCGTGCGAGGTAAGGCGCTCTAACTCGTCTCGCTCCTCGCGCCGGTTCTCCGCCTCGCGACAGGTGTCGGTGCAGTAAGCCGTCTGTGTGTTGATCCAGACTGTCTGTTCGTTTTGCTTCGACTCGCCAAGACGCTTAGCGGCCGGCGCGACCTCGGGCAGCGGGTAAACCTTCAGCAGGCGCTCCACGAGGTCCGTAGACGGCGGACGCTTTCCCCCGCGCACAAGTGACAGGGCAGTTCCGGAGACTCCAATCGAACGGGCTACGGTGGCAGCGCCGTGCCGTTTGGATAGGTATTCCAGGTGCTCGAGGATGACAGCTGTCTCATTCGCCATTGTAATCACCGTTTACATTGCAAGAATTTAGTGGTCGGCCGTCCAGAACCGTTACTTGTTGGGAATTCTGAAAATCGGTTGCTCCAAAATCTGAGCCCATACGGCCTTGGGGCTCTCCCAGGACTGTTACCCCGGGGGTGTAATTTGCAAAGGAACACTGGAATTGCCTCTCAGTCTCAGTCCATCGCTGGCTGATTGTCCTAATTGTATGGCCACAACCCAGCCGTGTGAGTCGTTCCCATGAGTCGTTCCCACCACCCCTAAAGGGGTGGGTGGGAACGGAACGACTCAGGGCACGCCACTCACTAGGTGACTGATATAGATAGCGGGAACGACGGAACGACGATGTTTTCAAGCGCGCACCTCGTTCCCATGGTTCGTTCCCAACTCATCGGAACGACTGAATGGCATCTCAGCCTGCCGACTCTGCTCGGTCAGCCACACGGTTCCCTTGTTCTTTCCGTTGGTTTCGACGGTAATTAGTCCTAATTCTATCAAGTCCTTGAATCCGGCTATCATCTCAGCCTTGCGCCAACCGGTCATATGGTTGACCATCATCCAGTCCCTTGACCGAACCGACCCGCCAAGCTGCCGAATCTTGGCCAGCAGCGCATCCTGCAAGGTCTGCTTGTCGGTCGGTGGCAACGGCTCGGCGAAACCGTTGCGCGTTTTCTTCTTCGGATGTGCGCTCGCCTCCAACATGGCCGCTTCGGCTTCAGTCGCGAGTCGCAACGTCCCGCCCTTGCGCCCCTGCTCTTGCACGAGCCAGCGGTCAAGGAAGTGAGGGGCCTCGTTGCTCTTGTCGCAGTTGCAAAACACTCCAACAACGGTCTCGCACGTGTGTCGAGTGAATATCAGTTGCGACCGCACACCGTCACGCAGCCCGGTTGCGCCCCGTGAATCGTTCTTACCGAGCGCTATCGAATTCTTGCTCGAGTGATGTGCGCACGCAATCGAAGGGTTTCCTGGTAGGGTCGTGAGAGTTTCAACCGCTTGTATGAATCGAGTCGCGGCAGCGTTGTCCTTCTCGCTATCGGGACCAGCAAAGCGACTCAGTGGGTCGAGTATTACGAGCGAGAACAACTCCTGACGCTCCTCCGAAGCCTCAGTTAGCTCTCGCTTGAATCGCTCCAAGAACTCGGTGCGCTCAATGTTGTTTCCCGGGTTGCTCTGGACGATACTCACCTCTTGCCCCGTTAGCCCGTAAGCAAAGATTCGTCGTTGGCATATCTCACGCTCTTCCGGTGTGAGCTCAAGCAGATTCATCGCTCGCCACACCTGCCGATGAATGAGCTTGCGGTCGGACTCACCACAACACAGACAGACCATGCCCGGCGTCTGCACGCGGAATCCGCACCAGTTCAGCCCGAGCGCGACGCACACGGCGAGCTGAACGAGCACGGTGGTTTTACCGGTGCCGCCTGCCGCTGCGAGTATCCACGTTCGTCCGATTGGCAACGCTGGCTTATCCGTGAGGTTGTCAATCAGTAGCCATGTTTCAGGCGGCGGATCTTCGTTCAGATCCCCGAGCTCGGTAAGCCAAAAGCCAAGCGGCGACTCGTTTCGAGGTTTGAGCGCCTCGACTCGTTTTGACGTTGCCTCGAATGCCTCGAACGGGTCACTCACCGAGTCGGCAGCAATGCGAGCGGTGAGTGATCGGGCTTCGGCGAGCAGTGCGCGCTTGCAATGCAGCAGCAACAACTGGTCAGCCCAAGACTGGGCATCGTCAATCGTTCCTGCGGGCATCTCGTCAATGATTCGCCCGATGTAGACAGAGCCGCCAACTTGGTCGAGTTTGCCGCACTTCTTCAGGTGCGTGACGACGTTCGTGAGGTTGACGACGCCTTCCGCTCGTACGAATTCGATGGCCCTGGCTATCTGCTTGTGCGCATCGAGAGCGAAGTGGTCAGAACGAAAGTTGATTGAGTCCAAGTACTGAGGGGACTCGAGTGCAGCCGCTAGTAGTGACCGCTCAAGTGTCCCGTTGACAAGCGGAACCTCCTCGTTTGCTGGTGGGTCCTTCGACTTGGTCAAAGTTTCTCCTCGCGATCAATTCCTACGGTAGCTGGGCACGAGCTCGACACATGGATCAGCACGGGCCCGCGATATTCGGTGGACCATGAGCGGTTTTCGACGCACTTCCACCACGCGTCGGGTAGCTCGAAGATTGCCCACGCCCACGGTGCCTTGACGGATAGTGCAAGGATGCTCATGGGTTCGCCTCGAAGAATGCTCGAGCAAAGCCGGGAGGTGTCTCTGCCCACTTCGCAGCGTTGCCTGCATGGGGATGGGATCCGCTGGGTTTCACGAAGGGGCCGCGCGTAGGCAGCGTGAACGATCCCCATAAACACGTGCGCTTCGTCCACGCGTCACCAAAGTGATGGGGCTGGAACCAGTCGGTGGGGGTTCCCAGGAATCGACCGAGCAGTCCTTGCGGGTTCTCGAGTGCCCACCATGTCGGCTGGCACTGCAAGACGATTCGCATGCAGGCATTGACGCAATCCATGCCTGCAATCAGGTCTCGGGCGTGCCCGTTCTTCGCAACTGAGAATTCGGTGCAGGGTGGCGCGCAAAGCACCCCGTGGACTCGGGCGGGTGGATTGAAGGTGCGGACGTCGCTATCGGGCAGCGTCACTCGGCGCACGTCGTAACCCGCGTCGAGGTACGGTTGCGACCACGCCCCAGAGCCTGAGCAAAGGTCAAGAATCACGCGTTTTGCGGCACGAGCACCTGGTCGGGTATTACCCGCTCGAGCGTAAGCTTGGCTCGAGCGGGTAATACCCCAGCATCCCTGCAGGCATTGCCAAAGTATCCAGGGCCCAAGTGCACTCGGCCCACCCATGACCTTGCGCGAAACCTCAAGCGTTACGCGTTCGGCATCGGTGATACGCACAGCAAATACGTTCCCGCGTCGGTTACCTCGGACCTGGGACATCACGGTTTGATCCCCATCGTCTCGAGCAGGCTCGCCGCTAGCCACCGTCGCGCATGCGCATCAATGACCCGGCACAACTCGTTGAACCCCTCGTCAACTTCCTGCGCATCAAGCTGACCCGTCTCTCGACAGATGACGTAAAGAGGCCCCCACGGTTTCGTCATGCGTGCCTGACGCAACTTCTGCTCGGGTTTCACACGCCCACACTTGGTCTTGTTCTCAATCTCGATGTGCAGCGGCCCGAGCCAACCCACGAGGTCAGCCCCACCCTTGCCACCGAATGGCGCGTGATACGAGTCGCCGTGGCCCGTCTTGTTGTTCTCCCACTGGCCAAACGGGAAGTAACGCTTGTGCAGCCACAGGCGGACGTTTGCATCGAACGCGCGCTCGCTCATGTGGTCCGCTCCACGTGGTAGCTGCAAAAACTGGTTCCGTCTTGCTTCGCGCCCTTGAGGCCCAAAGGATACGCGCAGCTAAAACCACCTGGCTGTCCGCGATACCTGAAGGCCTTGAAGTTCACGCAGGTGATGCACAATCTTTGCGGACCATAAGCGACGTCCGTCTCACGGATAGCACTCAATGTGAAGTATGTGAGCTGCATCATCATGTCAGGTCGAACGTAGATGACTGGTAATTGTCGCGGATTCATGATGGCGCTCCCTGTGCGTTCTTGCTTCCGCGCTTCTGCGATCGACGACAGCCATCGTCGAAAGGATGCGCGTCCCAAAATGGCGTTTCTTTCGCTTGCCCATAGATAGGCTCGAGTCCAAGGACGGCTCGGATTGCATCGACTAGTGCGTGGTCAGAAGCAACGTAGCGGTGTTTCATCGTCGCACCTGAGCGGTAGTAACCGAGGCGAGTATACATCTCGCCTCGGTTGGTGACTTGACTACTTGACTTACTATTCCGCAGCTTTCAGCGTTTCGTACCGGAACCAGCCCGAACAATACGCGAGCTCTTCGTTGAACCAGTTGCATTGGATTCCAAAGGTTTCGTCTCGTGAAAGCGACGAAATAATCATCTTCGGACCGCCGCATTTGAGTTGCACGATTTGTCCAACTTCGATCGTTTCTGGATACATTATGGTCTCTCTTTCTTGCGCTGTGCGCCCTGAGTTTTTGAGTCATCCTCGCACCCGACCCCACGACATACCCTCGGGCATGCACCCGAAGCGCGCCTCGAATATGTGCAGCGCTTGACCGTACGATTTCGCCATACGCCGGATCGATTCCCAACTACGCGCCTTCTCTTCGTGGGTTGCATCCCGGATCACTGGATATATTCCGAAGTGCTCTTTGTAGACATCACGCAGCCATTGTAGAGACTTACCTGACGTCAACTGCACAGCACGCATGCGTGCCAAGGCCGCATCCTTTTCGTGCTGTGCAGTGTCGCGACCGTCCCATACCTCCGACATCCTGTCGTCAAAGATTTTCAAAAGCCTCACCTGTGGCGGCTGAACATAGCTACAGACGGGGCAAGTTCGGTCACGGTACAGTCTGATTTCGGTTACGCCACCGCACCTGACGCATTGATGAAGCTTCATCACCTTTCCGCGTTGGATCGGCTTTTTCCCTCCGATCCCATAGATACGATCCTGAGTCGGGATTCCATGCTTTATATAGGCCCCCACCAAGTCGATCACTAGACAGAATTTCTTGCTCTTATGCGGTCTCAGTCCACGACCCACGCATTGCAAATAGGTCGATTGGTGCTCGAATGCGCGAGCCAACAAAACGCAGCTAACTTGTGGAACATCAACCCCTTCAGTAAGTACGAACACGTTCCACAGTACAGTGACTTCGCCGTGCGCGAACTTGGCCAGCGTTTCCCGGCGTGTGTCTTCGTCGGTTTCACCCGTGATACACTCTGCGCGAACACCCAGGGACTTCATTTGCCGGGTCCAATCTTCGGCTTCGGAAACTCCTGGAGCAAATGCAATGGTTGTCTTCGCGCGTCCCAGCTCTAGCCAGGCCTTGACAGGGTGTTTCGACAATCCAGATCCGATGTCGGATCCGGCGTGAATTCTACATGGGCATATGTGACCTTGCGCAAGCAGCTGCGAGTACTGCGCGGCCACCACGATGCGATCGAATAGGCCATTGAGCGCCTTGCCGTCTGCTCGTGTTGGTGTCGCAGTGAGCCCGATTCGACGCTTGTGCACAATGGTCTTTTGAATATCGCTCCACTTGTCCGCGGCGTAGTGGTGGCACTCATCAATAAACAGCCAATCGCAGTCGTAGGGCTTGAGTGACTGGATAGTAGTAACGACGAGCTCCTGAAGGCCACCCCAGCCGTGCGCGTTGAAGGCACGGTCCAGGGTGGCTTTCGCTTGCGCTACCAGCTCCTCACGATGCGCGACCCAGCAGATGCGCCCGCCGAGTCTTGCGGCGAGCTCGGCGCCCATGGTGGTTTTTCCAGAGCCTGTCGGACTGACAAGGCAGACGTTTGACTCGTCGGAAAGAATGTCAGTAACGGCCGCTATCTGGTAGTCGCGGAGCTGCATTGGTTACTCCTTATTGTCGGCAAATAACGGAAGCAAATCGGGAAGACGGTGTTACTCAAAGTCTTGTGGTCGAGCGTTGAGGTCTTTATCGGAAGATCCGTAGTTGTCCTCGACAATGCCAGAGCCGTCATCGCCTGACTTTGCAGTCTCGTGCACTGGTGGCGGCTGAGTAGGCGACGGTGGCGAGGCGTAGAAGCTGTCGATCTCTCCCTGGTTCATTGCACGCGGTTGGTGAATGAGTTGCGGCGGAGACGTGTCCGTGCGGAACTCGCGTACCTCGCCAGCACCGTGGGAAATGTCTTCAACCTTCTGACACGGGGTGTCGCGGAATTCCTTCTGTTCTGCGATCTCGTCGGTCAGCTTGTTGATCTCGGTGTTGGCAAACGAGACGTTCGACTTGATAGACTTCGACCGGGCCTCGAAAGATTCTTTTTCGTTGTCGAGCGTTTCGTTCTCATGTGAGATCTGCGCGCGCAACTCTTGAATGCGACGAGCTCGGTACTGCAAGTCAGAAGATGACAACGCGCACGGCAAGCGACGAGTGAAGTTCGTGACGCGCACCGGATTTGGTGGCGTGCCCTTCGCTTTAAGTTGCTCGCCTAGTGAGGCTTGAAGCGGGCGCGAGTCCTGGGAAGTCTCGCTCTCTGCAGTCGGTTCGTCGGCAAAGAATGTACTCGACTTCTTTTTGCTCTTGCCTGGCTTGGGCTTTTGCGTGTCGTCTTTTTTGTTGGTGGGTGTGGTGGTCTTCGTTCGTGCCATTGGTGTCAGGTCTCCTTAGCAATCCGTTTTTGCGATTCTGCTGAAGCAAGTCAGCGAAGTAAGTCTCAGTGAAAGCCACAAGCGTGCTTCCGACCGAAGTGAGTACGTCGGCAGGCATCCCGTCGATTGTGAGTGTCTCGACGAGGTTGTGACGCTTGCACCAGTCGAGTGCGTCAGCGTCCCAAGCGGGGTCTGATTCGAGCACGGCCTCGAGGGTGCGCAGGATACGGCGGTTCGTCATGGGCTTCACTGCAGCACCATCCGTGAGTTTTGCCGGCGTGTGATCCGATTGCGCACGCGCACCGGGTAGCTGTCGGTCACGTGGTAGTCGCAGCGCCACTCAAGGCGATCGTCAGCGGTCTTGACCTGAACGTATCCACGTCGATCGCACTTCGTGCATACTGGGGGGAGCTTTCTCACCGGAGCCCTCCACCACGAGAAACCGTGCGGGTGCTCGCGAAGTGGTCGCGAGGCAGCTTGCCGTGAGACTCGTTGTCACACTCTCGACAGTAAGAGTCAGTTGGGCTGCGCTTCGGTCGCGTACCGCAACGTGCGCACAGCTTGCCGAACCCTGGACGCTTCTCGTTGCACTCGTCGCAGTACCAAGACCAACTCGACCGTGTCGGCCTGCCGCAACCACCGCGGCATCGCCTAGGCTCCCGCGGGCCATTGCGTGAGGTCATTGGTCCACCCCTCCGACCAATAAACTGGACCGTCCAGAATACTCAGTCCAAAGCCGTCCAATCGTGTCAGGTGCCGCTACCTTGACTTTGCGAAAATGCCGAGTAAAAGGCCCCCTGTCGAGACTGGCACTGCTTTGAGGTGCTAGTGGGGTAACTCCCGTGGAGGTTCGATTCCTCTTCTTCGCACTAACCTGGACGGCTTGTCCAGAATACCTGTCCAGAGTACTCAGGCGGTGCGCTTGGCTTCGGCAGCAGCCATCGCCTCGGCTCCCGCTCGAGCAGAAGTGCGCATGTAGCGAGCGGTCGTTGAGACCTGCTTGTGCCCCATGATGAACTGGACCCCGAGCAAGTTGTCGCCAGTCAACTCGAGCAGATGAGAGCCACCAGCAGAGCGCAGGTGCTGCGCGCACAACCTGTCGGCCTTGTGCTTCGGTAGTACCGTTAGAGCAGCCTTGTGAATCGACTCGCGATAGTCGTGCGCACCGAAGATTAGACCCGACGTCAGACCCAAAGACTCGAGTGCAGCCACGCACCGCGCCGGCAAGGGCAGCATTCTGGCATTGCCGATCTTGTCGTGCTCTGCAGGTATCCACCAGTCGAATCGCCCCGGTGACCAGGTGACTCCGATCTCGGCCACATTCGCCACCTCGGGCCGTAGCGCTAGATCGTAGCTCACGAGAAAGCGAGCACGAATCGGATAGCGGCTCACCCCGTCCTTGCGCGACCGCCTGGACCATTCGGGCAGGGCTACGATCAACGCCTCTATCTCGGCTGGGCTGTACTCGTCCGCAGCACACCGACGACGCGCATCGAATCGAGTACCCTTGGCTCGCTTCGGCACGCTGGGCACGGCAATCAGACGCGGCAACCAATGACGAGCGAACGCGAACTCGACCAGTGCTCGAAAGACCGCGAATTCCTTGCGGGCGGTTTGCGCCTGTACCACTGCGAGACGCGCCGATAGTAGCGCATCGAATCCGTCCTCGGACCAATCGGCAACGCTCGGCATTGCAGAGTCGAGCAAATGCAAATAGACCTCGTATGTGTTGCGAGTCTTTTCGCGCAGGCGCCCGACAGACTGGGCTAGCCATTCTGCACCAGCCTCAAAGGTCTGGAGAGTTGCGGCTGTTGGCTGCTTGTCGGTTGCGCGCTTACGCTTGGGTTCGAGCTCTCCACGCAGGGCCGCGAGGTAGCGTTGTTGCGCCTCGACTCGAGCCGTTTCGCGATCGTGCGTGCCGAGTCCGAGATCGTAATCGGTTCCGTCGTCGAGTGTGAAGAGCACTTCGTACGGACGACCTTTGCGCTTGCGTAAGCGGAACCCTTCGCGTTTTGGACGACCCATTCGACGATCTCCTCAGTCGCGAAAAGTAAGCGACCGATTCGATACTCGGTCAAGTGAGGCCGCACCCGACGCTTAAAGGTGCGCACGCTCACCCCGCACATACGAGCCGCATCGGGCTGGTTAACCAGGGTCATAGCTTGGCAACCCTGCGCAGCTGAGCAGCAGTTGCGGGTTGCTCGAACCAGTCCGGATCGATCTGGAGGCGCTCTGCGTAAATCTTGCGCCACTGATACACCGGGCGTCGGTTGCCACCGATATGCCGAGTAATTGTGCCCTGTTGCGATTGCTTGGCGATTCTACGGGCCAGCGCGCGGATGCCTCCGTAACGCGACGCAATCAGCAGCAGCTCGGTCGCGCCTCTGCTGGGGGTTGGTGTCGTCATGGGTACCGACGGTGATACCAATTGGTAGCGATGTCAATTGGTAATTCACCCATGAGCTTTCCAACGGTTGACACTGATACCAGGTGTCATCAATGATGAGGGCATGCAGAGGGAAAAAACAGAGGGGCTGGATTGCTCATCCGTATTTGGGAGCAATCTTGCAGCGGCGCGAACCGCGCGAGGCATTAGCCAGCGCGAATTGGCCGAGCTGTCCGGTATCAGCTCGGCGGCGATATCGCGATACGAAAGCCACGACCGAAAGTCGGCCAGCTCATTACCTACAGTGCTCCGGTTGGCGCGCGCATTACGCGTGCATATAGCTTGGCTGCTGCTCAACGAGGGTCCGCGCGATCTAGACGCACCCGTGATCGCGATTCAGATCGACGCCACCACGCCCAATCGATTGCGTGAGCTTGCCGATCAGCTCGAGTCCGGTTTCGTCACCCCGAAGAGTGACGACTGAGAGCTCGACAGCGGCCGCCGCGCAATACTCGGGGGTACCGAGCACATAAAGAACGGCCCGTTGCCGAACGGTAGCGCACAGCAGGCTACCAGTCTGCAATTGTACAGTGGTTAGGGACAAGTGGGAGGAGTGATCCATAGTGGGACACCGGACGGCGTAAGTGCATGATTCGATAAGAGCTGATCGATCGATCGATCGATACCAGTTGACAACTTTACCAATTGGTATCACTGTGGCCATCGGGACCTGGGCAGACCCCACGTTCCCGGAAAGGCCAACATGGGATCACCCGATAAACCCCCTTCACCGGTGCTCGTTATTGCATCGGACTTACTCGCGCAACGTGCCAAGAGGCTCTTAGACCAGCTCGCCTGCGGTACCTGGCAAGCCGGTGCCGACCTGCGCGCCGCGCTCGATGCGTACTACGCGGTACGCGAAAACGAGATTCTAACAAATACCATCGAGTCGTCAGACGAAGCGGCACCCCAGACTTTGAGGGCCCAGTCATGACCGAGGCGACCTCGCCGCTACAGATGGCGGAAGAATTCCGCGCAGCATGGCCGCAGGTAGCAGCGCCGAACATGTCGGTCCTAGCCGAGTCGAAGATCGCTGAACAATTCGCTGTCGATGCGGCCGCGATCGAATCAGCCAAGGTTCGATACTCAACCGTCGACGCAGCCACCAAAGAGGGTTACGCGCTGGCCATCGAAGGGCGCGCACTCTTTCGTGACACCCGTATCGCCATCGACAAGCGCAGGAAAGAGCTCAACGCCGACGCGAACGCCTACACGAAACGCGTCAACAGCGTCGCGAAGCAATTGACCGAACTCGTGTCACCGACTGAAGATGCGCTAAACGACAAGATCCACAAGGTGGACGAGGCTAAAGCCATCGCCAAGCAAGCCGAGCGTGAAGCTGCCGAAGCTGCCGAAAGGGCACGGTTGCGTGAAGAGCAGGAATCCGAGCGAGCACGCATGGCAGAGGAACGCGAAGCTATCGAGCTCGAAAAGAAGGCCCTCGCAGACCTACGCGCGAAGCAAGAGGCCGAAACTCAGGCACGACGCGAACAGGAAGAGCTCGAGCGCAAGGGCAGGGAAGAGGCCGAGCGCAAGCGTCTGCAGGAATTAGCGGCGCGCTTGGCACTACTGGCACGTCTGCACAATACCGGCATGCCCGGCTGTGCTTATGACGACACGTGCGCCACCACTGCCGAACTCACTCGCGCACCGATCCCCGAGTTTGCGGACATGCCCCTGCAACGCCTCGAGTCGCTGACAGTGACGAAGGAGCTTGCGGCAAAGGAGCTACGCGAAGCCAAGGCGCGCCGCGAGCAGACCGAGCGCGAGCAGGCCGAAGCCGAAGAGCTCCGCAAGGCACAGGCGCGAGACGAAGAGCAACGACGGCTCAACGCAGAGCGCGCCGAGCTCGACAAGCAGCGTACGCAGCTCGAGGCCGAGAAGCGACGGCAACGCGAGCACCGATTCGGCTTGCTCATTCGTCTGGTGAATCTCACGCCTGACTATCCAGCATCAGCACTGTGGACCGCCACGGGCAATAACGTCGAGGTTGACGACGAGGTCAAAGAGCCGTTCGCATCGATGGCAATCAGCGAACTCGAATCGCTTGTCGGTCGTCTCGAACTGGCGTGGAGGCAAGAACTAGAAGCACGCAGAGCGAGTGAAGCCGAAGAGCGACGTGTTGCCGAGCTCGAGCGCAAAGCGGCACTAGAGAAGCGTCGCGAAGCACTCCGCCCCGACTGCGAGAAGCTCCGTATCTATGCGGAGTCAATTCGCACGGTGCCGATCCCTGAGTTCAGCGACGACGCGGACGTGACGGGCACTATCAACACAACGATCGACGCTTTGCTCAACATCGCAGAGGCACTTGATAAGGCTGCCGACGCTATTGACGGGAGCTCGAGCAATGCCGCTAGCTGACGGAATCCACGAAGACATCACTTGGGACGAGTACAACGCCGAAGAGGCGATTCGCATCTCGTCACTTGTCAATATGTCGGTTTCCCCAAAGTACTACCGCTGGTGCCAGCTACACCCCAAGGACTCGGAGGCCTTGCGGTTCGGGCGCGCCGTTGACCTAGCGGTGTTCGAGCCCGAGTTGTTTGCCTCACAATATGTGCGCTGGACCGGTCACGACGCGGCGGGAAATAAAGTCATCAAGCGCGGTCACTACTGGGAGGACTTGCAGGCGATTGCTGGCAACGACGGGCAAGAGATCATCGACGAAGACGACTATCAGTTGGCGCTCGAGATCCGCAAGGCCGTGTGGGGCGACCCGCTAGGCAAGACGTACCTGCACCAAGGGCACCAGCAAGTCTCACTCATCTGGCACGATCCTCAGACGGGGTATCGGTGCAAGGCGCGGCTCGACTGGCTCTCACTACGGGCGGCACTAGTTGACCTAAAGACAGCGCGCAGTGTGCTACCTCGCAAGTTCCAAAGGGATGGCGCCGAGCTCGAGTACCATGTCAAAATGGCGTGGTACTCGGACGCGTTAGACATCCTCGGCAGGCCAGCGTCCGAAGTTGTGCTACTCGCCGTCGAGAAGACCGGGCCCCTCGACGTCGTGTGCTTCGACCTCGACGATGAGACGTTAGCCGTCGGTCGGTTCGAGTACCGCCGTTGGCTCGAGGAGCTACGCACCTGCATCGACACCGACACTTGGCCCGGCATTGCGCGCGGCAAAAAGGTGCCGTTCGAGATCCCGAGGTACAAGCGTCACGACTTCGACAATCTCGATATCGCGCAACTGAACAACGAGGCCCAAGGCCTGGAGATGCTGACATGATAAAGGTTTACGTAGCGTCTAGCTGGCGCTGCAAATATCAACCGCTCGTGGTCGCTGCGCTTCGAGAGCACCAGCGACTCGACGTATACGACTTCCGCAATCCCGGCCCCGGTAATTACGGGTTCGGCTGGAGCGAGATAGACCCCGACTGGATTGGTTGGGATCCGTCAGCTTTTCGCTTATGTCTCAGTCATCCTCGGGCAATCGAAGGATTCAATCTCGACATGAACGCGTTGCGTGAATGCGACGCTTGCCTGTGCGTCTTGCCCTGCGGTCGCTCAGCGCATCTTGAGTTAGGATGGGCGGCGGGCGCTGGAAAACATACGGCCATCTACATGCCAGCGGAGGAAAAGCACGAGCCGGAACTGATGTACAAAGCGCTCGGTTCGATTCTGGTTAGCGTCCGTGAGCTCTGCGAATGGGCAGAAACTGTGGGTGATAATTTATGACCCGCGACACCCAACCGTGCCCACCCCCTGACCACATAACGGCGGACAGGACGCTGGACGCGCTGAGGTCGCCTACGATGTCGCAACGGGCCGCGCTGGCCCTGCTGACTTTTGGGCAGGCGGATGAGTTTCCGCTCACCACCAACCACAAGACGACCATTGGGACACCGATTGCTGAGGAAACAGCACATGAGTGAACTCAAACTGAATCCTTGCCCTAAAGCCTTCGACGACTTCTATCGATCGAAGTTTTTTACCGGCGACGACCTCGTTGGAAAGAAGCCAATCTACACTATCGAGAAATTCTACCAAACCGACTTGAAACCGGAAGACGACGGCGAAGCGCAAACGGTAATCGTCGCCAAGCTCAAAGAATCAAAGCTGATGCTGAAGGTGAACTACACCAACGCGTGCTGCCTGAAGGCCATGTTCGGAGCCGAGTTCCGCATGTGCGAGGGCAAGCGCATCGTCATCACTGCAGAGCGCGAACGCGTCGGCAACGAGCAGCTCAACACAGTGCGCATTTACGGCAGTCCAGACCTGAGGGAAGACGTGCACGTCGAGATCAAGATGCCGTTTCGTAAAACCCTCGTGAAGCGCACGCTGAAGGCACCGAATCAGCAGCAGGGTGCACAGCAACAGGCAGCACAGAAAGCGCCTACAACACCCGCCGCACGCAACGACGACCCCGACGACTTCGATCGCGGCGTGTGATATACTCACTATTCATAGCGGCAATGCCGCAGAAAGCAGAACAGTATGACCACGCAAATTCGAGTGATAAACGAAGGTCCAAGCAAGATACGAATCAGCTCGATTGATCCAGTGACAGGGTCGGAAACCGGCAGCTACGTAGCCAAAGAGCTCAGTGCTGGCGAGTTGTTGCCGGCTCATTCGATGTATGTGCACAACGGCGCATCGCTTCGAATCGACGAAGTGAAGGATGCTCCGAATCCCGCGGAGTAAAGAAGACTAGGCGCAGTCAGCAACCCCCACCCAACTGACAGCTGATGCGCTCCAACGCCCCGGAAAATTGCAAAGCTTCCGGGGCGTTGTTTTATCCGGCCTCGCGAACTATCGACATGGGGGAGTGAATAGTTTATGGTTTTTCCGAAAAGTGTGCTATAACTATTGAGTCAGCAGCGAGCTGACAGAAAGCGAAACGAAGATGCTCACAATCCGAATCGACCTCGACACCGACCTGCGCGTAGCCTGTATCCCCGGATGCAATCCCGAGGCAGAGGGCGAGTCGTTCCGCTCCGCGTACCTGGCGGCCTTGGAGCGCGCAGCGAACGGTCGCGAGTATCGCACACTCGAGAGCCACGAGCGCGGATATCACGAGCACCACACGACCGAGGAGGAGCAGGATCTGTGGCAGGCCGCTCACGATGGCTGCTCTCGCAATGAGGACGGTACCTGGAGCTGACCACTCCCGCCCTTCATTCCGCCCCGCCGTCTCAGACCGCGGGGCTTGGGGCGTTGAAGGGACAGACAAATGAACTACTCAGACGCAAGACAGTGTGCGAAACGCGGCTCGACCGTGTCACTAGTTACACCGGACGCAACGGGCGACCTCTTCGTGCGCCACCCGTGCTGGATCGACGAAGACAACCAACTAGTTATGCCCCACCCCACGCAAGACACCGGCACAGTACGCGCGCCAGCCGATGGCAATTACAGACTCGACTGAACGAAGCGAAGATGACGACCAAACAAAAGAACCACATCCCGAGAGCCCTCAGTGCGGCCCTGGACTGCCCTGAGGGCTACCCGTTGCAGGCAGATGCCGAGACCATCGTGCGAGCTGCCCTAGACCGCCACCACACGCGCCGAGCCGCAGCAGTCGAGCTAGGGTTCAGTGACGCGACGTTCAGCGAGCTGCTCAAGCGCCACCCTGCACTACTCAGTGTACCAGCGCAGCCAACGCCGGCCGCAGTACGAACACCGCGGCAGTTATCAACCCAAGCAAAACCAAAACGGCTCCAACCATGATGCTGGGGCCTCGCACCGTCACCATTCCAGCATGAACACTGATTGGCCTGGTGACGACCGAGTCAGGCTCATCGTCGCTCATGCTGCTCAGCTTGTTCCGTCGCGAGTGAGGCGCCGGCATATCGGATAGCATCGCCGGACAGTCCGGATCGGTGTCGGCCTCTTCTCCGCCGTTCATACAAGGCAGACGGCGGACCTGTTGAGTAAGTGACATAACTTGAGTCGCAAGGTGCAGGTTGGCTTTTTTTAGCTCATGAAACGACTCCTGCAGGTCAGTGATCGCCCGCAGCATCTTGCCCAAATCCACCATCTCGTCTTGTGTCATATGAGGTCTTTCATCAGCAGTGAGCAGTCAATCACATGTTGCAGCGGCCGCCCCCAGTTCCACGACCACGGCCCGCGCTTGCTCGTGATTGCGTTGTCTGCAGCGCCACCGCCGGCAAGTTCGACTTGTCTGGTGTCGTCAGGGTCACTGATGCAAAACGCTACATGATCATTCGGCTTGCCGTCGTTAGCCCAATGCAGCAACGAGCCGGCAGCGGGAGCCGCACCCGACGCCGAGTAACGCACGAGGGCACCCTTATCGCGCGCAATCTGCAGCACCCAATCGATGGCCATCCCGCTCTTGTACGGGCACCGCAATAGCTCGTGATCGATCTGGCAGTGACGCCACACCCCGAGCGCGAACATGCCGCAGTTCGTCGTGATTCGAACGGCTTGCTCAGGGTCATCACCAGGAGCACATACGAGCTCAGCCAACTCATCACGACGATTCGACAGCGAACAACCAACGTAATCGCGCACGGTGCCGATGATGAGGCGTTGGTTCTCACTCCAGATTTCGGACACTTCTGTCATGCTGCAGCCCTCCTAGTGGGTTTTCAAGTACGCGCCGGATCGCCCGATGATTCGAACCCCGTTCGCGCCGTGCGTGTGAGCGTACCCACAACCGGTGCCATCGATAGGTGTTTGACTGTTGACTTGCGACGCGAAGCACCACCACACTGGGCCCCACGAAGTGCGCACCCAAACCATTAGTCACCTGCCATCAATGAGAGCATCCTGGTGACTCTTGCTGCGTTCATGACGTGTCCGGGATATGCGATAGGATCCAAATAATAAGTAAAGGTTGAGCCAACGGATCGAATGTAATCGACAATCGCATCCTGTTGTTCGTACCAAGCGGGTAGCCTTGTTACTGGCCAATACTCGTCATTGAGTGCACTGACTAAATCAGTGTGTCTACCAGGCCAACTCGCACCAATTCTAAACATCCCCCACCAGTCGATAGCGCAAGCACCTCCGGTATAGGCGGCGCTCAGAACATAAGACTCTGTATCCGAATTTACGTATGTTGTATCGACGCAAGGCCACACCAGGCCAGGAACATTGGAGTAATAGGATACGTAGCGGCCATCTAGCGCAGAGACGAGATTGCCAGCAATCCCGCCGCCTGAATGTCCAGCTAATATGCACTTCGACGGGCTCACATCGGAAACCGCTTGATTCGCACTGACAATAACATGGTGGACAAATTGCAGTAACGCTAGCGGCCCACCATCGCTATCCAGCGCACTTACCGCGTGCTCCGCAATGGCCGTCAGTGTTCCGCCTGTGTTGTGCCAAGATCCGGACGAATAAGTCCAGCTACCGCCGATTACTATGTGAGTTCCTACGGGATTTTGAGCGTAAGAGAAGGCTACTGTGTCGCACACCAACACGTAGTATCCAGCACCGAGTAGCGATCCAATTACGTTTCCCTCAGCGGCTCTATCGTAATCTGCCCATCCATCATGCCCGCACATCCAAACCACGAGCTTTCCGTTGGACGTCGTTGGATATAACAGATAGGTGTACTGAGGATCGCCACCTGGACGCTGTCCAGGGGCAGAGATAGTATACCGCGTCATGTGCGTGCAATTCGCGGGCAGAGCAATTCCTGCCCCTGCGTAGTTATAGTTTGCCTGCGAGACATCCGCTCCCGTGCTTGGTAAGCCATGTGGGTAGAGCAGATTGAGCAGAGACGTGCGAGCTGCTGACCACTGAGCAGCGGACATGTTCCAGCGATTGAACCAACGTGGGCTTGTTAGATGCAACAGAACCCCCAATTGTCGAAAACCGCTACCGCGTCAGTAATCATGACCCATCTCGGGACTGCTCCCGAGCCACTATCCGGCATCGCAAACGAGTAATCTGTTCCGGCATCTAGCCGGAAATGCACTTTACCATCTCCAGTCGAGTAGATGAGTATAGTGTGCCAGTTGGTATCAGGTGGTCCTAGGTCAGTGTATTGACCGGTGGTAACCTCGACAAGCGACAAGTTTACGTTTGCGTGCACGAATACAAATCTATTTAGCGTCACGGCCCACATGAAACCGCACGTTTCTGCGCCAGCGCCACGGTCAAGCCACATTTCAAATGTGTGTCCAGCTGTCTTCATTTTGACGCGGAAAGTAAGGGCCCACTTCTGTGAGCTCAATGCTGCGTTAGCGAGCAAGTTCAAATTATTCGGCGAGCACGGGGTAGCAAACAACACGTTCCAACCTGGGTAGTTGTAATCAGTCGCGCTGAAATCCAGCGTACTGGGCGCGGGCGTTTGACAGAAATGTGTCCCACCGGCGAACGCAAACATAGTGCTTCCGAAAGCCGGGTATCCGGTTGTCGCAAGAGTATTGAAATCGTCGAATTTGTAGCGCAATGCATTTGGCAAAACGCCGATTTTTGAGGCAGAATCAGCTAGAAATTGCTGGTCAACGCTCAGCGGAGAAACGATCGAGGAGGACACACCAACGCGCGCTGCGTATGCTGCGCCGACTGATTTATCCTCAAGAACGATCAAGTTTGGCGGCATACTAATCGAGCCTGTAGCTGGAGTAGTTGAAGTCATAGCGCCAGCTGTTCCCGCGCTTAGGTAGCAGGGCTGCCCAGGTACTGGCGCGGAGTCGAATGTCACAATCGGCTGAGCATGTAGAGGGACGACATTTGCCCCATCGTATACACCAATTACACTAGCCGCATGCGAAGCGGAGTCCGCTTGCGCTTTAGCGAGCACGCCGACAGAGGCTAGACGCACGACATCACCTTTGACGGCGCCTCCCGCATCATCGGTCGTGATGAACAGACGGCCCGACGTATCCGACGCGAACGTCGTAATTCCCGGAGGCCCCACCGGACCCCTGAGACCTCGTATCCCCTGCGGCCCGCGCTCGCCTCTTAGATTTGCCATTGTTGCTCGCCTTCCTAGTTACTGTGGTTGTTTGGTTGCTTACTGAACGGGTTGCACGAAGTCAGCGTCGAGGTCTGGACTGAAGAGCTGCGCTGATGTGAGCAGGTGGTAACTGCAATGACTGCCAATGCAGACGCCCCAATGGTCCGGCAGTGCGTCCCAGTGATTCTGCACCAACCAGGTATCGGTCGGTACATTGTATCCAAACAATCCCTCGGCGTGACCACCGTCAACTGGACCAGTGAGAGGCACGTTTCCGCAACGGTCGGGAGTCATCATCCCGTCGAGCCAATTCATGCCAGCGATAACCGGACCCGATTGAATCGCAACCTTGACCGCCGCCATGCCGTTGAGCACTTGGCAGCCCTTGGCAAACCCGTTTTGCACAAGCCACTTGCAGCCGCTCAATGAATCGCTACCGGTATCTTCTTGTGGCCACGAGCCTGGAACATCATCGTTGGCAGTGATCCACTTGTATGCGTTGAGCCCGGCAGTGTTGAGCAGCGCCTGAGTTGCAAACGATAGCGTCCGAGGTTTTGCGCAAGCTATATCAAGCTGGGTAAAGGCCTCGCACGCTCCCACTCTCCCTTGGTTGCCGGCGAACGGGTTGTTTGACAGCCACCCAACACTCGATACTGCAGTAGTGTCCACGCCCATGAATAGGCCAAACGTGGTCACCTTGTGCCGCGGTTTGAGTGACCGTCGAATCTCATCCAGTTGCCGCGGGTTAGGTCCCATCAATGTTGGCGGGTTACACGTGGGTTGCACAAATGGGTTAGTCGCCGCGGGTGCAGGCGGTGACACGGTTGCCGTCGGAACTGGAGTCGGTATCGGTGTTGGTATCGGTGTTGGTATCGGTGTTGGTGCAGGGGTTGGTTTGCATGCGCTCAACGCACAACCGAGCCACACGACCTTTGCGATTGAATTGGTAGCCACGGTCCCTTTACCTTCTGCCGCCTTCTGGACGGCGCAACACGGGTCAGGGTCAACCGTCATTGTCATTGGCGTTCGTTGCTGGACCCAAAAACCAACGAACGTACAGAGCGCGATCACTGCCGCAACTACTGCCCCAATCACTCGCTTGTCGCTCAGCGCGGTCAGTAAGTTTACCATCAAACCGCGTTCAGCGGCCTTGACGTCATCGTCTGAGATGTTCACTTGCGCACCTGTACAACTTGCATCGTTGCCTTGGGATAGAGTACTTGCAGTTGCTGCTGCTGCTCCTGAGCCGCAGACTCGGTCGTTGCGCAACCGAGGATTACCGCCTGCAACCCGAGAGGCGCCAGGGGCTGCTTGACCTTGATGCAAAACTGGTACAACTGACCCTCTGCATCCGTTGCGGCGACTTGCTTGATTGACGCGCCGCACGCACTCAGCAGAGGGGCAAAGAGCAGCGCAAACAGGATGACTTTTATACCATTCATGCTTCTATCTTCCTTTCAGCTCGCATAATTGCCGCCGCCGTCAATATCGACGTAGACGACGCAGTCACGGACATTGGTCATGGTGGCACTGTGATGCACACTGATCTGGATAGTTCCGTTGTTCGTCCCGAGCAGAGTTAGATTTATGATCAGATCATCGTCCGCAGCTATGGCACCGATTCTGCGAACTTCTGTGATGCTGTCCAGTTGCCACGTACCACCAACTCGCTGGTAATAGATCAGGACTTGGAGCGTCTTGTCTACTGGCAGGTTACCAGACGACGTCATGTATTGAGCGCGAATTGTGATCGTTGCCATCGTGTACCAGGTGGCAACATTCGGGGATACGGCGTCAGCTTTCCACGTTGACTCAATATAGGTCAGTAGGGTTGGACTACCGGAGTCACCTGGAACAAATGCCTGTTGGTCGTGGTATTTGTGGACTCGATGTGTGCCAGTCTTAGTCACCAGCGGATTGTTCGATGACCAAGTCCCACTGCCGAGCGAATCTGTTGCTGTCCACACCTGGCCAGGAGATGGCGAACCGCTTCGAACCCGAAGCGTCGGAGTGTCAACATGAGCGCTCGGATCTATAATTCCGCCCCAGCCAGTGAGCCCCGTGTAATCCATCCAGAAGCGCGCGTGGGTGGGGTCGGATTGATTCGTGAATACCAACGCGCCGCGGATTCCTCCTGTAGTGGAGTGACTGTTGGCGTGAATATCCCAGCTAGAATAAAAACTACCGCCGGCATCGCTGAGCACAACACTCGTATTTCCCGAAGTCCCGTTGACCATCAGTGCCGGACGTGCGCTACTCGCGTTGATACTAACTGGCTCGGCAACGGTAACCAATGAACCGTCATCCGTGATCGACGAGTTACCTAGACCGCCAGAGGCGAACACGGCAACCTTGCCCGCTGTGCCACTAATGGCGTCGAGCTTGGTCTTGTCTGCCGCTGACATTGAGCCTGCGGCATAGTCCGTGGCTGGCGAAAGATCTATTTCTGTCCCTGTCTTCGTGAGTGGAGCGGCTACTGTTATTTCTGTAGCGCCAGAAAGTTGCAAGAAACGCAGAGCATTGGTGCCCACCACATCGAAGCCGCTGATGTTGGTGCAGTACCAACCTGTACCGACCGTGCGCACCATGAAATACGCGCCGGCTGCAGCTGTCCCCACAGCCATGTCACTGGCGAGAGTCCAGGCGCCAGAGCCCGTCAGATACAACCCGTTCCCAGTGCTCGTTAACTGAGCCGTGGCCAACACGCGCATGTTGGGGTTGCTCAGAACAACACCGTCGGAGCTAGTCTTATCTAGGCCAGCTAGTGCAAAATTCACAGTCAGTACACCATCAATGACAGGGTGCGGCGCCAGCCCTTGACGGGAGGAATCGACGTACGCCTTATTGGCGGCAGCCGTCGGATCGGTAGGCGCACCGATCTGAGTAAGTACCTGACCATTCAAGCTTACCGATCCAGTCGCGCCAGCAAGCGCGCTGTGTACAGCGGAAAACGGCAATGCGTGTATATGATCCGCGCTAGCGAAGTCCGCGCTTGTCCCTGCCTCATTGGTTGTTCCGATGTTGGAAGGTGTGCCACGAGTGCAGGGGTGCAGATGGTTCGCCAGCGCCACACTATCACCGGACCCCGTGTCACCAGCACTGCCAACGACAATCGCCACCGGATCGCCAGCGGTGAATGTGACGTCGTCTAAATTGACGACCGCAGTCCCATATTTCTCCCCGCCTGCCGGAGGCTCGTACGTTGCTACCACGCTCCCGCCAAGCAAATTGATCTTGTCCACCGGAGCCGGCAGAGCCACGCCATTGCTCTCGACCTGTATCGCGCCGGCTCCGCCTTGCAGTAATCGATCGAGATATCCCGCGCCAGATGATTCGCTCATGTCCCTGCTCCAAAGTGGATGATGCTGCCCCACGCCTGGTTAGCCGTTCCCGTTGTTTCTTCGTTGGGCCAATTGTATTTAGGAGTCGGATCGACCAGTCCGTTGCATACGCTGTAGATTGACAGATTCGAAGTGGTATTCGCCGACCACGCCCACAGACTCATTGGGACATTGTGCGCGGCGGGCGCAGTGAACAGTAACGACGCCTGGAATTCGAACGGGACAGCGGTTCCTGACGTGTTGGCGATGGACTCAAAAACTCGAGTATAAGAGGCGCCTGCTATCCGCAGCTGCACGTACGTCAACGACAGGACCGTATCGACCGACACAAGATTGATAGGTCCGACATTTACCAGCAGTTGATCGCCGATCTCTACATTCGGACCAACGACGGCTAACGGCGAGCCACTCACGTCGAATATTTGGCGTGGGGTGTTGTTTACCGTCTGCGGAGACGGGCCCGTGTGAGTGTTGTCCGAGATGCTTTTGCTGAGCCCCGCATAGAACCCCTTGGCCACGAGAGCACCCGTCAAGCGCGTGTTCAGGTTTGCCGTTCGATCGGCGAGATCTTCGGTGGCTGCAGCAGAGTTCACTTCGCCGCGCACGTCACCATCCTCAATCGCGCGAACGTTTGCGGGGAAATTTGCTGGATTGCCGGGTATATTGATCATTGGTAGACCCTGTCTCCCGCCAAGTACGCAGCGTGCGGGTTACGATGACTCATTACGGTCCACGTGCCGTCGGGTTGTTGCGCGTTCCACGTGGTTTCATTCCACACCACAATGGTGTGCATGTGCCGAATGTTGCCGGAGCCCTGCGAGCGAATCAGACTCGCGATACCTTGCACTGTACCGTACACGGTACCCGTGAGAGCATCGCCAATCGGACCGATCCCCCACGTGCCGCCGTCTCCGCACCTTCCACCGGCGGGGCCGAACACACCATCGTCGGTCCAGAACGGTGGCTCATAGATGATCAACCAGAACCGAGCCGGGAGGTTCAGACCATCCCAATTCCACGCCATTGAACCAATCGTGACCGTGCCGGCGCTCCAATCCCAGTAGCGGCCACCGTTGAACACGACCCGCATATGCAGCGGGAAGGGTGTACAGTACGCCGCTAGTTGCTGCATCTGTCCCAATGGGTGACCAAGTAGCCGCTTCGAGTCGAGCCACAGCAGCAGCCGGGCGACTATCTGATCGTCCGTCTCATTGGGACCGCGCAGCACGTCACGGTCACGGCACAGCTGCGGAATAGCGGTCGGATTGAACCCAGGGAAACGCGAGGTGAGCGCTTGCTTTGCTGCTTCGCCGAACGCGTCAGCCACCAGAATCATCGAATAGATGAAGCGCGCGCCCCAAAACCCCTTGAGCCACCGAGGTAGGTTTTTGAAGATCGAATCGCGGAAGGTAAGGAGCTCCATTAAGTCCTCACCACGATGTTGACCTGCGCAGTCACGTCACCGAGCACTGGGACCCCGTTGACAGGGCAAGACACATCGGCTGCAAGATTACTGATCACAGTGTGGAACGTGTCATCGGGAAACACCGTCTTGATAGTGCCGCGAATGTCGTCCACAAATACCCAGCCAACATCGGGCGCGCTCGGTAGACGGTCACCACCAATTGTGCGAGTAGCAAACGACTCCTGAAGAGCCAACAAGATGTCCGCCTGACAATCGCGGCTAGACTTACCGACGCTCGAGTAAATCCAGACTTGGTATACGACATTGATCGCAATGTTGACCGTGCTGATGATGGCTATCGTGCCACCCGGCGGAACAACGTGCGTATACAGGTAGTAGCTAAGCGCTCCGAGGTCGGTGCTCGTGTCGTTCACGTTGCCAGGGACATTCCCCGAATCGGTGGCGACATAGATATGACACGACGCATCACCGGGACCCGCTACCACCCGAGTGCGGGTCACTCCGATGGGGCTGCCATCAAGACGGGTTGCAGCCTTCGCGTAGTACGAATAGGCGCCGAATGGTCCGTTGTTAGACAGCGTCGCGAGCTTCTCTTTGCATCGGACCTCGAGCGCTGTATCACTCTCAGCGTCGCTAGCCACGAGCGAACCTGCGTTGCTGCATGTGACCTTGAGCATGCGCGGACTGACAATCGTGTCGATTGCGCCCGGACCCGAGTTTGACGCGCTACCAGCCTCTAGAGCCTTGAAGTTCAACGACTGTGCGCCAGCGCCATTCAGTGACAGCGGCTCCGTATTCACGTACTGCTTGCCAGTCGTCGAATTCTTTACAATCACCTTTCCAGCTGCATAGGAGTACACACCGCCGCCGGCATTCGTGAGCGTGACGGGGTTGCTCGCGAACGTAGCCGGGTTGCGATTGACGTTGTAGACGTAGAGAGCAACCGCGGTTTTCCACGAGCCTGAACTGAGCCCCAAGAACCCCAGGTTGCACAAGTTAGCAATCAGCATCGATAGCGGCGACAGGATGACAGCCACCGCAGCAACGATCGTTCGAACGACTG
>Ga0265320_10000483_pt1 | contig 31134 bp, 64 predicted proteins | sample 4827metaG_FD_202087 | JGI IMG/M metagenome (GOLD analysis project Ga0265320, IMG submission 202087) | Rhizosphere microbial communities from Carex aquatilis grown in University of Washington, Seatle, WA, United States - 4-8-27 metaG | ecosystem: Host-associated > Plants > Roots > Rhizosphere >... | reverse complement strand
AGACAGTGCAGATCGACGTCAAGAACAGCGTCGTTGCCACGGCGCTCCAGTACGCCATCGACCATGGTCCCCAGAAGCTCATCGACTTTATGGGCGGCACTAGCTCAATCGAGCAGAAGATCATCGCCCGACTGCCCATCGTCCCGGCGACCCCGACTCCCGCCCTCGTTCCCGCTGCCTGATGGGGTGGCTTATCGACCTGCTGGCCCGACTGGGGTTAACGCTCCTGTCGGACTGGCTGCAGGGCTTCGGCCGCAAGCAGGTGGTAGACCATGACGCCCAAGTGGAGAAGGAGCACGAAGACGCCGTGGTCCAGACCCAGCAGGACGTCGGCAAGCTCTCTTCGGATCAAGTTCAGGAGGAACTCCAGACATGGGCAGCGCCCGACGATTCATCCAAGCAGCCGTGATGGCCGCAGTCCTTCCTGTCTTGGGGGGCTGCGCCATCAACACAGCGATTTCGCATACGCTTCCGTGCAACGTCGGTCCGATTCTCACCCACTCAGGCGACCACATTTCGGACGCCACCGGCCGACAGATTATCGTGCTGAACCGCACCGGGGCGACGTTCTGCGGCTGGGCACCGCGAAAAGCAACCAAATAAGAACTGAACCGACTACCCAGCCCCAAAGGGGAACCGTTATGCTCGGAACCATCTTAGTCGTCGTACTAATCCTCCTGCTCATCGGCGCGCTGCCGAACTGGGGCTACTCAAGAGGATGGGGTGCGGGCCCATCTGGCATCTTTGGGGTGGTCCTTCTGGTCGTAATCTTGCTCGTCGTCTTTGGGAGAATCTGACGAGCAGGGGGCCGCGCCCCAGAAAGTAGTGCCTCGGTATTTTTAAAGTTAAACCCAAACGGCTGTGTCAAGGCCGTTTAGTTTTCTAGGGGTAAGGGACTTGGACTTTTTCGGTCACGACTGGAGCTTCTGGGCGGCGCTGTTCGGTGCTGCTATAGTCCGCGTTCTCACATCGAAATTCCATTCTATCTTGTGGGCATCCGGACAGATTTTCGTATCTGTGTTCATGGCGTGGCTGCTGACTGACGGTGTAATTGAGTACCTGCATATCAACCCTATGATTTACCGAGTCCCGATGGGCGGCATGATCGCACTCACCGCCGATGGGATCGTACGATTGGCACTGAATTGGGTGGCCCATCCCTCTTCTCCTCTGGCATTTTTGCTGAGGATCAACAAAAGGACACCCGACGACCCAAAGGAAGGTGCAGAATGAAGGACTCCAACAAGATATGGCTAGTAGTCATCGTCTCCGGGTGGCTGCTGCTGGTAGGAAGTGCAATTGCCACCAACAACTTCCAACACTACCCCAACTGGTGGCAAGCCGGAGAAAAGCAGTGACGGGCAAAACAGAACGCGGGCTTTAAGCAAATTGCCCGAGCCCCCGTCGTTCGCAGCAGATGTGTTCGATGCTAAACTGTCCAGCATTATTGCGCGGCTGGAAGGTATGGACAAAGCGTTACAGTTGCTACAGGCGAACGCTGACAAGACCCCGACGACCAGCAACGTCCAAGGGGAAGTAGCTGCGCTTAGAGAACTAACGCAAGCCAATTTTAAAGCCCTCCGCGAATTGGTGGATTCAAAATTCGAAGGGAACAAAGTAGCTCTGGACGCGGCGCTTAAGACCCAAAAAGAGGGCAGCGACAAAATCGAAAGCAACTTCACTAAGCAGATTGACGGCGTCCTGACTGCAGTTGGGACACTGACCAAAACCACCGACGATAAGATCGGGGACTTAAAGGACCGCTTTAACACCCGAGAAGGACAGACTTCCGGCACTAAAGACGCTACTGTTGACAACCGAGCGCTGTTGTTCTCGGTCATCGCCGCGTTGGTGGGTATCGGTGCGATAGCCATCGCTCTATTTAAGCCGTAAGAGGGTCTGAAATGCGCCTCACCGATCTTGAGCCCAGCTGGCTAAAGCTGATCGACGAAAAATCATACCAGACCAACGTGTCGATGGCGGAGGCACAGGGGCTCCTGTTCCTATGCCCGCTCTGCTTCGCCAAGAACGGTGGTGCGGTGGGAACCCATGGCATCATCTGCTGGTCGCGGTCGCGCGGGGTGCCTGATAGCCAAGACCCGAAGCCGGGACGGTGGACGTTCGAGGGCACTGGGTTCGAAGACCTGACTGTAAACGGTGATCCGCCCGGTAACGCGCGTTCTATTTTGTTGCTCGGCGGCTGCGGCTGGCATGGCTTCATTACCAACGGAGAAGCGGCATGACCGGCTCTATCATCAAGGTGCTATCTGAAGACACCGGTCTTATTGGGTTCTGGTGCCCCGGATGCCTTTCAACCCATCAAATCCAGACTAAGGGTAACGCCCCGTGGGAGTACAACGGCAACCCTGATGCCCCGACGTTCACGCCCTCGGTGCTCATCACCAGCGGCCACTATATCTCCACTTTCAAGCCGGGCGACGACTGTTGGTGCACTTTTGAGGCGCGCTTCGGCTACGATCCGGGCTTCCGATGCAAGCGGTGTCATTCGTTCGTGAAGGACGGTCAAATCCAGTTCTTGGCCGACAGTTCACACGAGTTTGCCGGGCAGACTGTGCCGCTGCAGCCCTATCCTGATTAACGAAATTGCGTCGGTAGAAGGTTTCCTCCTCCCTTCTTTCTATCGACGCAACTGGCTGGCCGGGGTCACACGTTAGAGTGAGGGCTGCGGGGACCCCGGCCAGCTTCTTCCCCTCACAACCCAAGGAGATTTGCTATGGACAAAATCGAAGCCGTGGGGTTCGGCATCTGGCTGATCGGTGCCGGACTACGCGGCCTGCCCGGCCCCAACATGGGCCTCATGGGGTCCATCGCCATGGTGGCAGGAGGCGTCGTGTTCCTCATCGGCGTGTTGGTCTGATGGATGCGCCCATCCACTACGGCTTGCTTGCGTCGGGTCCAGACATCCGACGCCTCGAAGCGAAACTCGACTTGCAAACGGGTCTCGTGCGTATTATTTTGCAAAAACTCGGCACATCAGCGGCCGAGAGAGCCCTTATCATCCAATTGGAGACGAAATTGACCAAGGAAATCGACGACCTCAATGCGGCCATTGCCGACCTGTCCACTGCCGTTACTTCGACCGATACCCAGATCGCCAGCCTCAGCCAGCAGGTGCTCGACGCCCACAACAACGACGACTCGGATGGTGTCGAGGCGGGCGTGAACCAGATTCGCACGCTCATCGGCAACCTGAACACAGCGGTTTCGGCGGTGTCGTCGGCAGTCCCCCCGGTGGCGGCTGTGGTCGCAGCGGCTCCCGGCGCGGGCGGGGCGACGACCTAAGCCGACCCCAGTCACGCGTACGGCTTAACCGGCCGGGCAGAGGTTGATTCCGATGCCCGGCCGATCTGTATTCAGCAGTTCCAGCCGGGGACGTCCCACCAGATTCGCTCTTCCAACCAGAGGCGCGTCACGAACGCCCGGCCCGGGGCGCATTGCATCATGCCAAGACGGCGGGCCATCCGGCGCTTCAGGGGCTCTACGGCGGGGGCCAGCATCGGTCCGATAGAAGCGAACTCCCCGCCACCAAGGGAAAAGGGGCGAAAATGGTCAAAGGAAGCAGAACGGCGCATAGAGGGTCTCCTGTGTTGGAAGCCCAACAATAACACGCCTCGGCTATTGGTGCAATTTTTTGTAGTACCCTAGGATCGTCCCGGCAATCTGTTCTTTTCGTTGCAGGGCCCCGGCAATCGCCTCTTCGACCGGCGAGCACACCGGGTCGAAGAGGACTGTAGCGTCAGTCTGGCCCTCGCCCTGATTGCGCTCCATCGTCTGGGACCGGGTGTCGAGGGAGTAGCCGTTCTCATAGTAGTAGATCGTCTGGCACGGGTCGTCGGGCGTGCCCATCAGGGTGTGGCCGTACTTGATCGCTTGATCTTGCCCGATCATCACCCGGCACTTGGGGTCGTTGTTGAACTTAAACTTCTGGGCATCGACGTCGCCGGTCTTCATCTTCCCTTTGATCACGGCCGGATGGTAGTCGGCCAGTTGCTCGGTTAGGGACTGGATCGTCGGGGCGTGGTGCGCAATGACGATGGTCTTGCCCTCGATCTCGCTTTCGAGCAGCGCTTTCAGGTCAAGCATCTTGGGGGCCTTGGCCGGGTCCACCAGCCAGTGGGTCGTGCCGTCCTCGCCGTAGAAGAAGCCGGACGAAATCTGCTGGAGCTTCAGGTGCTTGGTGATCACCTGCTCCACCGACACCCCGATTTCCTCGCCCAGCCAGACGATGAAGTCCTCCTCCATCGACTGATAGGCGGCGCGCTGCGCCGGGAGCATATCTACCGGCCGCGTCACCTGCTCCGGCTCGAAAAACGTCGCCCAGTCGCGACGGCGAGCATAGAAGGCGCACCGGAAAATTAACTCTTGGAGGGCGTCTTCATTCTTGACCCCGAGGACCTGCTTGCCTTTGAACCCGCCCATCACGCAATAACGGTTCCGGAACTGGAAGTAGTTAACGCCGTCGAGGTGCCGCATCCAGCGGAACTGGGAGTACAGGTCGTGGGGGCCCTGCACGATGGGTTTGCCGGTCATCGGGCGCACGACGCCGCCTTGCCGGGCCAAGATGACGGAATTGCGGAACACCAGCGACTCACGGTTCTTGATCGCGATCGCCTCGTCCCCGGCCACTAGTGTCTTTTCGTCAACGAAGTCCTGTAATAGGGCACACAAGTCTGGATAGATCGCGGCCTCCCAATTAACGACACAAATGCCTCGGTCGGCTTCAATAAACTTCTGGATTTCCTTGCGGCGCGACGATTCAAACACTAAAATGGGATCGTCTATACCGAAGCGCCGGGCCTCCAAGGCCCATGAGCCTTTAAACTTGTTAGGCGACCAGATTAGAGCTTTAGTGAAACCGTGGTCTCGTTTGAACAAAGCGTACTCGGCTAACAATATTGGAGTTTTGCCGACCCGCATTTCACAATAGTGGCCCCAGCCAATGGCCGGGTCGCGCGTCGAGCGTATCTCTCTAGGCGACACAAGGCCACCACGGGCGTCTTGATACGCCATCCCAGTATAGGACCGTGCCAACGCTTCCAGTTGAGCAGGGCGCGGATCGCAGTCGAGCAACCAATCGACATTCGGAGGGCGAAATTCTTCATTTCTCACCGACATACTTAGCCCCCTTGGATAGGTTGTCAAAGGCCCACAAAGGTTGCAGATTTGTATAGTGGCAAGCGATGTGCTGCTGGGCCGGGTTGGTCAAGTCAAATGAGGCTAATGGGCGAATGTGGTCTATGTGCCACTTGCCATGGTTACTCCACGACATTCCGGGCTGAAACAGCGACTCCAGATAGTCGCGCAAAAACACTGGCGAGCAGCCGATAAGGTCGAAGGTCTTAGCAGATTTGTTTTTTACAACTTCTAAAATACGTATTTTGATCGTTAATTTTAATTTATGTAGGGGGTCGGTAGCCTTTTTGCGCCGTTGATACGAAGACACGTACGCTTTGTGTTTTTTGCTCTTCATGTACGCTCGACGCTGATCGGTTTTAGCGTACTCGGCCATGTATGCCTTGTATTCTGGACTGCTACGGCGTTCTAGTTTTAGGGCGACACCTTTAGGGCTCTTCTTGTAGTCTTTTAGTCTACGCCTGTCACACTCTACGCAATTACCATTACATAAGCGACGTTCGCACACGTGCCCTTTTAGACACGGCTTCCCCGTGTAATACCTCGTCAGCCCGAGAGCCTTGGCCTCTTTACGATTAATAACCTGCACCTATACTGCGTCCTTCTCCATCATCGGGTGGATACTCGGGTTGTAGATCGCAGTGATCTTGAAGAGCAACGTGTCGAAAGCCCATTTCGGGCCTTGGGCCTCGTCCCAGTCGAACTCTCCCCACGCCTGCTCAGCGTGTTCCCGGATGTCGCGCATGACGTGCCACAGCGTGCTGTTGCCCATCGCCATTTCCTCCTTGACGAACACGAGGGCTTCAAGACAGTCGGCCACCTTCACGATGCACCTGATCTCGGTGGTCGGGGCTACCCCAAGGTCCTTTCGGTCTTCCCACCCCTTGATGGCTGCCCTGATGGCGGGTTCCTGCTTGAACGGCGACGGGATGTCGCTCGAAATAGCTTCGGCCTCGTCATGCACCAGACAGTGGAGGAGCAGCGCCGCGAACAGTTCGGCGTACCGGGCGGTTGCGTGGAACTCCACCAGCCATAGGGCAATCGGCATGACGGCGGCCGAATGCTCCAGCACGCTCTGGCGACGGAGCGTCGGGGTGGCGCTCCACCGGGGCACCCACATCAGACGGCGAAGGCGGCGCATACGCTCCGGGCTCATAAAGTCAGTCATAATCGGTGTCCTTCTCAAAGCGCGGCTGCGAGCCATAGGGGATGAAAATCGGAGGGCGGGGGTCCGGGTCTTGTTTGTCCCAGAATGCCCAGATGTGGAAGAAGTAACGAGGAGCGTTGCGAACCACGACGTTCTTCTTGAACGAAATCCGGTCTTGAAAGAACAAAATTTGGGTCGGCTCACCGATGACCTCGAACAGTCGGGTCGCATCGCGAGTTTCGAGGAACTGGACGCGCACCAGCACAGCCATGCCGTGGGTCGCCATATCAAACATCCGCCGCGCCGTGGCACGCGCATCGGCATATGCCGGATTTGTAATCACGTACGCCCACTTTCCGGGGAGAGGCGGCTGGGTCAGGAAATCGCGCTGGCCGGTCTTATAGTTGCCCGTGAACTTGTCGCCCCGCCACCTCCGGTTGTCGTAGGCGCTGACCATCGCGCCATACTCCTCGAAAGTCTTTGCCATGTGCCCCGCTCCGGCCATCGGCTCTAGTAAGGTAGCACCCTTGAATGCGTACCCGTGCTCCCAGAGGTGGACGACTAGGGCCCGGGTCGCCCATGGCGGGGTTGGCCAGAAGTCGCCATCTTCCTTAGGGGCATGACGCGCGATCTCGCGGGGACCGGGCATCAGGCGTGTTGCTCTGTCGTCCAGAAGACCCGGGGCGGCTGGTCTTTCCGAAACTCAACAGTTACTTTGGCGTTGTCTGGCCAAGGGTCCTCTTGGGCCCGGAGCGCCTCCGCCACCAGATTCAGGGCCTCAGGGAGGCGCTCCGTGGGGGTCTCTTCGGCCGAGAGCCGGTCCGGAGCTACGTCAGTAGCGTCTGGGGCCCTCAGCGGGCCTCCCGGGCTCTTTTTTGCTAGCTCCCGGTAGCGCTCACGCTCCTCCTCGGTTACTACCCCCTCCGCTACAAAGGTACTCAAGAAATCGTGGTGTGGGTCCTGCTTGCCTTTACCCTTGCCGCCCCGGTCTATCGCCGCCGTGGCCGCGATCATGGCTAGATTCGCAATGTCTGCACTCTCTAATAGCACCTCCACGGTGTTGTTTTCAGCCACGGCGTCAGACAGTTCTTTCGTCTCGCCCTGAATACGTGACAGACAATGCTGTACATCCGCGATCTCGAATGACGGCTTGTGCGAATTTTTGCGAAGTTTGTAGACCATCGCGTCGAAGAACCGCTTGATGGCGAGTTCGTTCTTCTCAAGCTCTGGGGGGATGTAGACCCGGATCGTGCTCATTTCTTCTCCCGTGTCGTTACCACAACCCCATGCTCGGGGTTACCGACGACCTTGCCCACGACCCCCTTCAGTCGGAGTTCCTGTAGGACCATAGCGATTGCGTTCAGGGTCTCTCTTCCGCCTTGGCGAGAGACTTCTTCGACGGTTGCTTCCTTACCCCAGTGGCCGTTGCCCGTAAATTCGATAGTCATAGTCACCAGAGCGCTGGCGGAGTATTCGAGTTCGATGCTCATGGCGTCCACACCGTGATGTCCGACGACTTCGGCCCCCATCCAAGCAACGTCGCCTCGGGGAACTTACCCGCCACTTGCAAATAGGGCCGCTGGATGTGATTCCAGACGAAATCGTCCACTTGGTCTTTCCGCAAGTACTCGACAAAATTGCAGAAGATGACGCTCGGGGCGTTGGCGAACACGGCCTGTTTGAACTGGATGTCCGACCATGTGAAGACGCGCCGGACGCGCTTGGTCACCGTGGTGTACTCGGGCTCGACCCCGATCCGATCCCACGACGTCTCCATCTGGTCCGGGTAGCACGGGCCCGACGACCCCTCGGTGTTGCCGACCCGGATTGGGAACGTCCGGACCGACATGATCGACTTGCGAAACATCGACGGCGGCAGCCCGGCGTCCGATAGAGCCTGCGACACAGTGCATTCGCGCGTGGTGACGTGCGGGTAAAAGCCGCTGTTGATCCCGAGGCTGTACCCCTGCGACACCTCAAGGAACATTACCGTGTCTCGAAACTCCGGCTGGGGCATGAACGGCCCACTGACGAACATGGGGTCGAACCAGTCTGGTAGCTGCCCCACCACGGCACGCTCCCCGCGTCCCAGTTTCTTGATGATCGCCGGGCCGACGCCCTGTCCGGTCCCCGCGACGGCCCGTACGTTTTGGACATCGGCCTCCCGGTCGCTGGCGTCGATTACCGCCGCGTTACGATTGAGGATCGGACGGATGCCGTACAGCGCGGTTTCCTTGGCGAGGATGGCCGGATCGATCACCGCGCCTGCCGTTAGGACGGTTGCTATCGGGGACCACCCGGACGCTTTTCTGGCGATCACCGGGAAGGTGGGCAACTGCTTCAGGACGATCTTTTCGTCGCCGTAGTACGACGTGTGGCCGCTATTTGGCCCGGCGTTGGACAGCACCATGTCCACCCGGTCGTAAAAGAACTCAGCCAGTGCCCCCGCGATCAGGCCCTTGCCAGTGCTGCCGAATTGCCCGTCCACCAGTACGTAGGCCCCCGGCTTGTCGAACCAGCCAGTCATCGCTCGATGTAGATTGTTGTTCATGTCGTCCTCACTTGGAGCAGCGGTTGGCCTGCAGAGTAGCATACCCGGCCTTGTCTAGCCAATGCTCCTTCAGGTCGGGGTCCCCGGCGAGGATGCGCGATGTCTTGGTGGCGTCAGCCTCCAGCGCCTCCATCGCCGTGAACGACAGCATCGGTAGCTTCAACTTCTGGCGGTTGAAATTTGCCAGATGGATGACGCCCTTTAGCTGCTGGGCCACCTCCGCCTGCCAGTTGAAGTCGCCGTGGGTCTTACCACGTTCATTCAGAACATCGTCGACTTTGGTCATTTTTCGTTTACCTCTCTGAAAGACCGGACCATAATGTCCAGTGGGAATCCTTTGCCTTTAGCCCAGCTTCCGAAGACCAGCGGGCCCGTACTGGAGGCCGAGTCCAGCCGCTCCGTGGCCCACGGAAGCACGTACAGACGGGCCTCGCCGCCCCCGAAATCGGCCACAACTCCAATGACGCCAGTGCCCCCGGCCTGCTCGTACAACTTGAGTTCCTCGCGCTGCTTGTCGGTGGCCTCGATCTTGCGCGAAAAGTCGCGGTCCAACCGTACGCCCCGAAACAACTTGACTTCCATCAGCACGCCGCCGATGCCCAGCAGATGGAGGATCAGGTCGGGCTTACCGGTCTGCATCGACGACGACCATTTGCCCGCGTAGTTACCCTTGGCCCGCTCAGCCTTGATGATCTTGTGCTGCCAGTCTACTTCTGACAAAGCGCCGCCGCGAAACTCGGTCATTGGAATGTGTCCTCGCTGATGCCCTTCTGCCGGGCGATCCAGTCGGTCGCCAGCACCGTCACCTCGAACGTGCTGTCAGGGTCGCGCCGGATTTCGATCTGCGACTTGGGGAAGAACTCGGGCTCGTCCCGGTAGTGGTTGAGGAACAGCACGGCCCGGTTGGTGTCGTGTAAGATCACCCCGGAGAACTGATGAAACTTGGCCATCTAAAACCCTAGCCCCCTAAGTCCCATGTACATTAGCACCAACCCCACTATGGCTGTTGCGCTCCCCACTCCTGTTATAGCAAAGCCCCATACCACTAGTTGGGCCATCAGAGGCGGCCCCGGGCGTAGCCTTGTACCAGCGTGCAGCCGACTAGGGCGATCGGCCCACCGAACCACGGGGACACCCAGCACAGCGCCGCCCCGGCTGCCATTAACATCAGACCAATCCACCCAGCGTGGAGCTTCATTTCCAGTTCTCCTCAGGGCCGAATGATCCTTCGGCCCAGTTCTTACCATGGTCGGCCTCGACGACGAACGGCACCCGCAGATTGAACGGCGGCTTCTGGACGTCCACCAGTTCCTCCAGCACCCGGTCCATCCGGGCGTGGCCTTTCGGGGTGTCGGGGGTCTGGAACTCGAAAGCGTCGTGGACGGTCATCAACAGTTGGGTTTCGTCGCCTTCGGCCTCTAATTGCTCGTCCTGCGTGACCATCATATACTTGAGCAGATCGGCGTTGCCGCCTTGAATGATCTTGGACGCCGCCTTGTAGGCCAGTCGCGAGCTTTCGAGGTGCGCCCGGCGCTTGAGGATGGTACGAACGTACTCCCGCTCGATTAGGGCGTCTTTGGCGTCGTCCTGAAACTCCTTGATGTCCGGGAACTGACTGTGCCAAAGCTTCCATTGCTCGGTGGCCCGGGCGATGTCCCAGCCCATGTGCTCCGAGAACGTCTTGGGGTACATCCCGGTGAAAATGCCCATGTTCATGCGCTTGGCCGTGGGGTCGCGCTCGACATTGAGCATCTTGGCAACGACGTCATGCACGTCGCGGAACGGCTTGGCATTATACCCGGCCAACAAGCTCGGGTCCTGTGAGTAATGGGCGTATAGCCTCGGTTCGCACTGGCTCCAGTCTGCCTCATAAAACGACATTCCGTCGTCGGGCAGGAACAGTTTACGGAACAGTTTCGCGATTTCCTTGTCGCGCTTCGGGATTTGAGTCAAATTGGGCTCCGACGATGATAGTCGCCCCGACACCACGCCCACATCGTCGGCCTTGAGTTGGTTGAGGTGGGTGTGCACCCGCCCTTCGAAAGAATGGCGCTCGATCATCGGTGTCACAAACGAATTTTCAAGAGTGGTCCACTTTCGCAGTTCCACGATGGCCTTGCCCTCGGGGAAAGTCTTGAGCCACTTCTCCGGGAATGACGGGTTACCCTGCTCGGTGGTCGGCCAGTCGGTGTGGCCGGTGGATAAGATGTACTTGTGCATCTGCGGCCCGGACCGGACGTTTAAGTCCTTGGGCAGGACGGCCTTGGCCGCCTCGACTTTGGTCCCGATAATCTTGGGCAGCTGCTTGAGGTAGTCCATATCCAGCTTGATGCCCCGGCTCTCCATCCGAAACAACGTCCAGATCAGCCGGTTCTCGATGTCCCAGATGTAGCCCATATCCTCCGCGAGGATTTTCGGCCGCTGCACTTCGAACAGTTCGTAGGTCGATACCCCGTCGCCCTCGGCGTACTCCACCGCCACGGGGTCGTCCCCGGCGATCTTCCAGAAATGCTCCATTGAGTCGCGGGTCGCGGGGCCGCCGAACAACGTGGCTAGTCGCTGGTATAGCTCGTCGCCCTTCTTGGCCGTCACCCCGTGACGCTCGGCGCAGGCATCCAGCGAATACGACCGGGCGTACTCGTCTAGCATGGCCTCATTGTTCTGGGTGTCGGAAAGATTGCGCCCCAGCATAATCCCGGCTCGGGCCGAGAAATGCGCGTCGAACTTGATGTGGTGGCCAACGATGAGCCCTTGATCGCGGGGCTTGGCCCGGCGCTCTTTGAAAGCTTTGGCGAGGGCCTTCTCATATTGAGAGGGCTTGAACGGCTCGGTTGGCCCTTTAGGAGTAGGGCTACCTGCCAGATTGCCTCCGCCGCCATGTCGGACCGGAACGTAAACGACTGTAGCTGCCCCGTCTCCGACGACATAACCGACAGGAAAATTCTTGCGCCAGTCGAGGCCGCTCGTCTCCGTGTCATAGCTTAGTTCCTTAGCCTCGCGCACGATGCGCAGCGACATTTCAGCTTTATCAGCAGCCGATAGACCCGTCATCACTCGTCCTTTAAAATCGGGCCCCTTTTATCCCGCCGCCAGAGCCCTTACGAGGCTGTGGCTAAGAGGGGCCCTGCCCCGGTGTGAGCGCTCACACCGGTATTAGATGTCGTCGCGCGACTTGCCGGGCTTGCGGGGGGCCGAACCCTCGCCCGGCTCGGTGTCTTCCTCGCCCACTTCGTTCTGGACGCGGAAGTTGACCAGCGAATTGGCGTACTGTTTCGCCGTATCGTACTGCTCTTCGGACGAAAATCCATCGCTGACGAACTGGAAGTTCTTGAAGTCTTGGTTCGACGTGTTCTTGTCGTTCGTCGACTTCGCCATGAACACCACGGCCTGCATTGGCCGACCGTTGTCGAGGTGGATTTTGATCTTGTCGTTCAGGCCCTTCTTGGCGTTCTTGACGGCCGAACGGGCAAGCGACAGGACGGCGGGCCCGAGTTCCGGGTAATCCGGCAAGATCACCAGATAGTCATAGAACAGCGTGGCGGCCGGGGGCGAGTCCGGGTTGTCGGCGCGCGACGTACCCCATTTGTCGAGACCCGACGCCACGACATCCAGATCGTCGATGCTCCATTCTTCGAGCTTCTTGCTATCCTTGAACTTGACGTTCCACTTGCCGGTGCGGTCCCACGTCTTGTGGTCGTCGGCCCGGGCCAGAATGCCCTGTCCGTCTTCCAGCGGGGCAACCAGCAGGTACTTCTTGTTGCGCGAACAGACGATGAACCGAAGTTCTTCGCCCAGCGGCTGGTCGAGGCCGGTGTGCCAAAAGACGCCGGGTTTAGCGTTGTTGAATGACTCACATTCTTTGCTGGTGCCCTGCAGCAGTTTGATGCGAGGGATGGCGACGTCAGAATTGTCGAAATTGTCGCCGGTATTGATGGGGCCCTTGGCCTCCAGTGCTACAAGGTACGACGGCTTGTCGTCCTTGACCGCGACTGAGGTGCTGCGGGGTGCCACTTTGGCGGGGGGTTTAGCCATGGTTGTAGTTCCTGTTGGGTTACTGTGAACGCCAGATCGACTAGAGGCTCTGGCAAGGCCCCTTATTTAGGCGAGTAGGCCCGGTGCCCCACGGTGTAGTACGTGCTATACTTGAAGATGTCCTCCGGGGGGTCCTTAGCCTTTTCGGCGATGTACTCGGACAGAGCTTTCGCCAAAGTTTGGGCGTTCACCGTCTCGGTGACGAGTTCGCCCAAACCGTTGTCCCGCAGCCACTCGAAGCCACGGGGTTTATCGAGCATCGACGCCGTGCGTTGCTTCGACAGATTGAAACTACGAGCGATTTCGGGGACCCTGACGGAATCAAGCTCCTCGCGCTCGAACGCCTTGGGCACCAGCGTCTTGTCCATAAAGTCCAAGACGTGGTAGACCTTCTTACGGGCGTCGTCGAGCCCCTTGTAGCCGACGTCCAGCATAAAGAACCCCGTGGCGATCTTGGCCAAGGGTTCGGCTTCTAGTGCGTTGGCGTGGTAGTCCAGTTCCTTGGACAGGGCCTCGATCTGAGCCGAAACGGCAGCGAGGTCTTGAATGACGGCGGTGAGACGCCGGGCTCTTGGCATTCTGTTTTACCTTTCTCAGAGGGGGCCTCCGTGGCCCAGTCGTGTCCTCTGGCCTGCATACCCTAGCATAGTTCGCCCGGGCTCACCAGCACCAGTTCCCGGATACGCAAGAGCCCCGATTTTCAGGGGGGCCGAAATCGGGGCTCTCGGTGCGGTTGGCTTCAAAGGTCAGGAGACCAGTCGAGCCCTTCGAAGTCAACGCGCTTTAGCGCATCAGGGGAGCAGAGGGGCGATCCGTCCCTTAGCGCATTCGGTGATCAGGCCGCCTTCTTGCGCGGGGCCTTGGCCTTTGGCGCAGCAGCCTTCTTGTCGGCTTTCGCCGGAGCGGCGGCGTTGTCGTTGTTGGCCTTGATCTTGACGCCGTCGTGGTCCTCGGCCGGGCCGTCCAGAGCCTCGCCCTTGCTGTTGACGAGGAACTCGTCCGGGGCATCCATCCAGTCGCCGTCGAGATCGTACAGGCCGAAACGCCGACGTCCCGCACCGCGCAGCGCGTTGCCGATGTTCATCCGCATATGGCCGGGGTTGGTGTCGATCTGGGTCTTGGCAGCGTCGATCTTGTCCTTGGGCACCTTGTTCAGGGCGGCCAGCTTGAACAGTTTGTTGGCGTTGAACTCGGGCTTACCGTCGCCCTTTTTCGGCGCGTCGTAGCACAGGTCCTTGATCGTGGCGGCGACCCAGTCGTCCTGATGGTCCTTGCCGTACTTGCCTTTGTACTTCTCGTTGATGATACTCATGGGGGCTCTTTCAGAAACGCGTTGTCGGGGGCACGGGGATAATCCGTGTTTGAGACTAAAACACTTTGTGTTCCATGGGGTCAAGCCGAGCTTACGCAGTCAAGCATTTCTTAGGTACTCCGCTAGCCTTTGGTCGTACAGTCCGGGGCGCTCGAAACGGAGCGCAGGCACCCGTTCTTTCAACGTAGTTCGCCGGTAGTTCTGGTCGTCTAGACGCCGGGGCGGCCGACGCATCCGGTTACTGCTCGGCACGTCCCCTGCCATTGCCCACCACATTTCGTAGAAGTTGGGCGGATAGATTTCATACTCCGGGGCCGACAGCGCGAAATCGCGAAACAATGCAGTTTTAGCCACCCACTTCAGCCACGGCGTCCCGCGCTGCGAGGCGTAGTCCACCCCGAGCATAAACACATCGAGGTGCTCTAGTTGGCAGCGCTCTGCCAGCCGTCGCTGCCACCAGTCCTCAACCTTCAACAGCTTGCGCTCTCGGCCCCAATTGTAGGCCCGGTCAGCCTTGGACTTCGGGATCAACCCGTTCACGTCTAGCGCGGTCAACAGCGGGTCCACTCTCGGCATGATATCAGTCCACCAATTGCGGCCGGTACGCCGCGAGGGGCCGGAACCGCAAGCACCGCTGTCTGATCTGGCCCTCGGGCGTTTGGATTCGGGCGTAAATCGTCTCGATATCCTCAGGCAAGACGGAGCGGAGCACCATCATGAACCCAGTCCTCGACAGGTGACATTCGTCGTCCCCGCGTCCGAAAATCGAACTCTCGAACCGGCGATAGTCAGCGTACAGCGCCCCGATGCTGACAGTCCTGTACCACGGGCCCTCGCCCCGGGCGTCCCCGGCCTTAGCCGCACGGCTCAGCTGTGAACCAGCCCGTACCCGGCCGTCCCACCACTTCTGGACGAACGTCTTGTTGACAATCCTAGCCATGGGTCAATACTCCCCGCTGTGGGCATCGCCGGGGCCAAGGTCCTTGACCGCCTCTTCGATGCTGGTGTCGAGCGACGACGCGTCGAAACTGAAGTTGGTCTCCAAGTAGTACTGCACCTTCTTCTTGGTTGGGGCCAGATGGAGCGCCACGCTCTTCTTCACTTTCACGCCCTTTCTAGCATCGTAGTCTTCAACCATCAATCGAATCCGGGAGTCCTCGGCCTGTTTAAGCTTGCGCCGGGTCAGCTGTATCCCGAGTTGCATTTCATTTAACAGATGCTCGTTACGAGCGTAGGCCCGGCAGAACGCGGTGTAATCCTTGACCAGTGCCGTCATACTGACGTACTCGGGCCACTCTTGCCGCAGGATGTCGTGGCGCTTCTTGTCGAAGCCCTTGGGCAACGCGTCGTGCCAGAACTCATGGTTATTTTCCGCCAGCGGGTGGCCTCTGCCCAGCCACGTTGCCAGCCATGCATCGAAAGCAGGCCATGACCGCTGCTGCATGTTGGCTTTCGCCGCCGTGACGTACGGGGTCGAAATCAGCGCCGGGGTGTAATGGTAGTCTAGTAGCCACCGCATTACCTTGGGCCGGTTGCCGTCCAGCCACGTGACGAATGGAATCCAGAACTCCTCGACTTTGTTGACGTACTTGTTGGAAACCTCCGCCACGGTGTAGCGCCGGTCGCCGTTGCCGTCCTCCAGCGAGATTGCGTCGTCCACGTCGTTGGAAGTGAACATCAGGCGCATATGGTTCGGCTTGAAGTACGGGTCCATACCCTTGGGTTCTATCTCGATGTACGGGTCGGTGACGATCGACTTTAGCTTGGCCGTGGTGGCTTTCTGGCGATTGTTGACCGCCTCGTCACAGCACACGAAAACCTTGTTGTCGAACAGGGCGTTGAAGCCTCGGGTGATGCTCTCCACCGACTTGGTGCTAGCCGCGTGGGTGTCCCCGATCATCGGCATTATAATGCGGTGGCCAAGGAACGACTTGCCCGCCCCGGGCTTTCCTACTAGCACCAGCGCCGTGCCGGTCTTCTTGGCCGGGTCCTGCAACAGATTGGCTAGCCACGACACGATCCATTCATATAGCTTCTTGTCGCCGTCTGCCAGTACGTCCAGCACGTAGTCTAGGAACATCCGGACTTCGCTGTCCTTGACCGTCCCATCGAACGGTTTAAGTTCGAACCCGCTCCATTGGTTGATCTTTCGGCCCTCGCGGGTGTCCACGATGAACGGTTCGCCCGGCATCATGGTCAGCCCGGCCACCCGGGTCGTGGTCTCCAGATTGAACAGCACGTCGGCCAGCAGCCGCCGTTTGCCCCCGACGTCGATGGCCCGGTGGCTGAAGCTATTGACGAATGACTGCCTCGTCATGACTGGTTTGGCCATGCCGTTCCTAGCCTGATCCATGTCGATGACGACGCCGGGCCCCTGCCAGATCGCGAACCGGCTGGTAAACTCCTCTACCGCTGCGATATCGGGGGAATCGGTCAACAGCGTATAGAGTTTGCCGACGATGGTCTTGTCGCCCGTGATCTCCGCAATGGTAGTCGCGCCGGTCACGGCGGCCCCGCTCTGGGCCTTGCGCCACGTCATCTGGAACGTCGCCAGCCGCGCGCCCCGGTCGGCAGTGTTGGGGTCGGCCAGCGCCAGCAGGACGTGCAGGAACCGGTCGGCCTCGTCCTTGTCCATCGAGAACGCGCTGCCCCCGATGCCCTCTGCGATTTCATGAGCCTTGTACAGGAAACCCGAAAGCGCCATCACCAGATTGTTGCGCACGCCCTCGGTCCAATAAGGGGCCAGTACCGCGATGGCCCCGGCGAACCGTACCCCTTTGACGATCTTGCTAATGTCGGTGACGGACGGACTGTTCTGAGCCCGGTTCAGGTCGGCCCATTCGTACGCCTCGCCGGACGGGTGGACGGAGCCCGGGAGCAGCGAATACTCGCCCCGGGTCTGCTGGCCGCCGCGTATCTCGATGTTGGCCTCGGGGATTTTGCTCAGACGGTTGAGCACCGGCCAGTCAGTCGGGTCGTAGGGCTCGTCGTCGCTGATCTGGTAGACCCGGTGCGTCCGGGGCCGGGACTTGCGCCCCCAGACGTGCGAGCAGGACGGCAGGAAGTTGTCTAGGGCCTCGGTCAGGTACGGCGCGTCGGAGTCCACGTCAACGTCCACCATGTTGCCGTACAGATGGATGCCTAGATTGGCGTCGTTGCGGTCTAAGTCGTAGAGCGTCTGGTCCGACTTAGACCGGGAGTTCGACCGAGGGTCCCACCCTTTGCCCGGGTTCTTTTCGCCCCGGGGTGCTTGAACGGCAAAGTTGCCGCTATTCCGCAGGAAGTCGAGCGATACTTTCCGCTGAATATCTACGATCTTCCCGTCCCCGAGATTGCTCTGTTTGCCCGCCATACCGTGCCGCCTCGACAAGTCTTTGGTTTAGAACATTGGCAACGTGAGCCAAGAAATGGGACATCGTGCTGCCGTACAACTCACCCACGCGATACTGCGACTTATAATCGTCGAGCACGGACGAGTAATGAGAAATGGCGTCTCGAAGGAACGTCGATTCGAAAGGCGGATCAGCCGCTATGACTTTCCAGATCGCCGCCGTCCCATTGGTGATGAGAAGACATGATTCCCCAATCTTCAGCCCTCTCCACGGCATCACCCGCCACGATAACGCGAGGAGCCTAGGCTTGGGCCACGGGGTAAAATCGCACTGGCACGACGCCATGCGAGGGTCGTCCGGGCCGATCTCCTCGAACCCGTGATCGGCGCAGAAATGACTAGGCTTGGGCTTTTGCATCCAGTTCCTCCCGTGTCGGAAAATCGAAATCTGATAGATCGCGGCCCAGATCAACCCGAACGATCATATGAGCCGCATTGGAGGACCGCGTGAACCGAGGAGTGGACTTCCAAGCGCCTTTGCCGCGCGGGACTGGCCCCTGTAAGAACAGCCCAGTCTTCCGATCCCGGATCGCGATGTCAGAAGGCGCTATCGTCCCCATTTACCGTCTCCGTCCTCCTTGTAGCCCACAATCTTCAGGTGACCGTTCCTGACCAAGCGCGCGGCTGTCAAAATCGTGTCACGCCGCCCCTCGGGGACCCATATGTTAATCTGCACTAGTCCAGCTTCTTTATAGCGCCGCCGCTGACGTTGCAGACCGGTCTCCCGGGGCTGTTGGATGGGCCACACGACATCCGAGGGTTCAACTGACATTAGAATGGGATTCCGTCGTCGTCAAAGCTGGTTTGTCCGGCGCGACCCGATCCCGGGCGGCCACTGGCCTTGTTCTTCGGCCCCGTGAAGCTGTTACCATCGCCGCGCGGCTTGGTTTTCGGCCGCTCATCGCTGTCGTCGTCCGATTTGGCCCGGTCCAGCATGATGAACTTGCCGTTAAACGGCTTGACTACCACCTGCGTCGAGTAGCGGTCCTCACCGTTCTTTTCGTACTTGGTGGTCTCCAGCTGCCCCTGCACGTAGATCAGCTGGCCCTTGCGGGCGTACTGGCTAGCTACCCGGGCCAGTCCTTCATTGTAAATGGTGATCCGGTGCCACTCGGTCTTTTCCTTGCGCTCACCCGAATTCTTGTCTTTCCACGACTCACTGGTCGCGAGGCTAAGGGTGACGAAGTCCCCGAACTTGCTGCTGTGCTCCTCGGGGTCGGCTCCCAGCCGTCCGATGAGTTCGACGTTATTCAGCATTGGTTAAACCCCTGTGTCTAGGTTGAACCGTAGCACGCAGTCAAGAGCCCCGGCAAGGCCCCGTTCTAGACGCGCTCGGGTTGCTTGATTCGAGTGCCGTTGGCGGCCTTGTCCTCGACTTCGATCTGGCCATCGGTCCAGACCAGAATCGGCCGCATGAAGCAGTGGCACCGGCCGTTGATCTTGGCCAGCACTATCTGGCCGCTCTGGATGCGGGACAGGATCGTCGGGACGTGCTCCTTGGCGACGTATCCCAGCATCGCCATGTGCAGGTCGTGCACCGCCAGCGCCGCCCCCTCGATTGACAGGACCAGCGGTTGCCCATCCACCAGATGGCAGAACGGCGCAGAGTGTGGGGACTCCGGGGCCTCGGCGTCGATCCACGTCGCCATACGGAAGCCCTTAGACATTTCGGTAAAGCTCCCGCGCTTGCATCCATTCGCCGGGTTCGTCGCCGTCCCATACGACCCGGACCAGCTTCTTGCCGTCGCGCTCGGCCAGTTCCATGACGATGCCGTGCATTTCGACGCCGTTAAGCGTCTGCGCCACATCCTTGCCGAGTTCTACCGTCTCGGCGGGCTGCGGCGACATGTTGATTGCTACGCCACCCAGCAGCATCGCCATCGGAATGGCGTCCTGCCAGTCGTTGCTCCGGGGCTCCCAGTAGCGGTATAAATTGGCGTTGGCATCGACGGCGTGCCAGACAACGGTTCCGTACAAAATCTTCAGCGATCTGGACAGATTGGTGGTCCAGATTCCGAATAGCGGCGCAACGTCGTTAATGTCGCCGTTGAGCGTGGCGTGGATCACCACCGGCGTCGGCTCGCCTGATGGCGCGGGGTACGAGTCGATGTGGGCTCGACCATACGGGAAATCAACGAACTGCCCGGGCTGGCCAAAGCCCGCCCCCATCAGCCCGAGGACGTCGAGTTCGACGTGCATCGCCACCATCACGAAATGCTTGCTCATTGGCCCCGGGCCTCCTTGTTGCAGCCTGCAGCGATCATGTCGCGCTGCATCAGAATGTAGTCGATGATCAGGCCCTTAGGCCAGTGCTCCGGGAATCGGGCCAGCGTGCGCCGCCCTTCGTACCAATACCGGGCCTCAGTGACGGCACGGCCCCCCACCATGAGGTGCCGGGTTTCAAACCCCATTATTTCCATGATGATCATTGGTGCCCCACCTTGCTAAACCACTTGCCCGAAAACCAACCTTTCTGGACGGTCACCGTAGTGGCTAGCTGGACGCCTTCCTTGGTCAGCCACGTCCAGCCGTCCCACCGCTCCGCCAGTTTAGTCTCCAGAAGCTCGTCGCGCCCCTGCTTGGTGACCAGATTGCCGTCCCACGTCGGACCGTTGACGAACAGCTGCCCAAGGGTCGTGATGGCGTTGTGTGACAGCGGGATCATTCTTCCAACGCCGCGTAAGCTGCTGCCACGGCCTCATCGAACGAGGCCCCATGATACATCGAAGGACGGCTACTGTCCCCTACTCGAATAACCCAGTCTTTAGTGGCGTCGTCCTGAGAAATCTGGACGAAACCAGACGTCCCGTTCTCGATGTACCCGCATAGTCTGCGGATTTGCTCGCCCCGGCTCACCTCTTTCGCAGCTGCATAGGCCATCGGGTGAGAGCGCCCCATATGCATAATCTCCGCCAATTCGCCGGGGTCAGGGTTGGCAAACTCCAGTACATCGGATTCTAGCGCACCGCTCCCGACTTCGGCCCGAGACGACTTGATGCCGACCAACAACAACGCTTCTTGGAAAAACCGAGCCACCGTAGTCTTGCCCGTGCCCTCGGTGCCTTCAATCGTGACTTTCATGGTTCGGCTCCAGCCTGTATGGCTTGGACCCTAGCACGTTCGGCCGCGTCGGGTCCAGCCTGATGTTCTAGTAGCAGTTCGTAGTCCCAGCGGCGGCGAATGGTCTTCTTGGTTGACAACCAGTAGTCGTCGATCCCCATCAGCCACCGGATGTAGGCGTACTGCTCGGCGGCGTAGGTCTCGGTCCCCGCTAGCCACCGCAACCCGGCATCACGATTGTTGCGAACCACGGCGCTATTGACTGCAGCGGTGGGCTGCAGGGTCCGGGCGTCGTGGAGCTTCAGCTGCCACACTCGGACGCCGATCTCGATGTGATCGGGAAGCAGATGGGAATGTGGGTCAATCTCAGTAAGAAGTTTCATTGCCATCCCCTGATTTTACGCCACGCGTTGCGGGCCTCTATATAATTGTACACCGCTGTGGGGTACGAACGCAACCCTGCCCGGGCTTCGTCCATTTCGGCCTGTCGCCTAGCATAGACCGCCTTCAAGACCCAACGACGCGATTTAGGGCCCTTTTTGCGGGACGTCCCACGCAGTCCTTCGTAAGGGACCCTCATTAAGTTTTCAGCTTTCTCAAGGCCCGTAAACAGACCTTACACGTCACGTTCCCCCAGTGCTGGGTCGTCACCGCAAACCCGCTCTTGTCCATGTGGCCGCAGTACGAGCCGCGCCCTACGCCGAACTGATTGACGCGCAAGAAATGGACCGCCCTACTCATAGTCTTCCCCTTCTTCGGCAACCTTGCCGCCCAGTTCCTCGACCATCACCTCCATAACGCGCCGGTCGTCGGTCTCCTGCTCTGTCAGTTCGTCCCACAGCTTAGGGTCACGGAACGACAGGATGGCCTCCTCGATAATCTTGGAGATCACGCCGGGCTCCAGTGCGTCAAGCTCCCACGAACTGTCCGTACCATGTTCGTGCTTATATTTCCCAAACCGGCTGTCCGTTTCCTTAGCCGGGTTCGGGGGCGGCGAATACTTGTGCACCTGTTCCGAGTTGAGGGCCAGCCGCACCACCATGATCGGCACCCCGGCGAACAGTTCGATCCGGGACGTCAGGTCGTCGGTCATATCGAAGCCTGAGGGGTCGTGGTCGGCCAGATGGAAGATCACCGGCCGCTGGCCCTTCTGGACATACTGGGCCATCCGCTGGCCCGCCCGCCATTGCTCCGACTGGCTGTTGTAACCCTTAGTGGCGAAGAAGTCCACCCGGAGCTTGGAGCAGGCCGACCCGATGACGCCTTCCATCGCCTGCTTTTCGACCCACACCTCTGGCCGCCACAGCTGGTTAGCCCAGCGATCGATCTTATATTCCCGGGTAGCGGCTCTGAAAGACTGGGCGGGGCTGTCGAACGTCCGGTAACCCTGCAGATTGCGGCCCCGGTCCTCTAGCGCCGTCCACGACACCAGCCCGGCCAACCGGGCGTCGGAAATGATGCGCCCCAGCCGGTCGTACTCGCGCTGATTGTTGGGTAGCAGGCCCAGCGACACAAACTGGTAGTACAGCTGCCGGAGCGTCAGGCTCAGGCCCATCGGTTCATACTTCTCGATGATGGTGTTGGCCTGCTGGATGACGCGCTGGACGTCCGGCGTGAACTTGCGCTCGACGTAGCAACGATAGGTGCCCTTCGATTCGGTCATTTCTTATAACGCTCTGTCAGGATGTCTAGGATTTGGTGCATCGCTTCGGGGATGGACCAAGCACAGCGGATCGGCTCGCCTTGGGGCGAATGTACGAGGAAGACTGGGCCGGGAATAACCACAATGCGCCATTTTTTCATTCTGCGCCCCATTCCATGTAAGTGGCGTCGTCGCCCACGGCGCTAAACGATGCCTTTTTGCCATCCGGAAGCGTCAGGGTAAGGACGCCCTCGTACTCCGCGTTATATTCCACCTTGACACCGGGGGCCAAGAACTTCTGCAGACGCCCCAGCTTTGCAGCTTCCATACGCTTGGCTTCCGCGATCTCTTCGGCGGTCTGCTCAAGATAGCCGGTCTTCTTGTTGAACCTCATCCGATCCTCCCCGCCGTGCGGCTCTGCCCGGCCTGCTGGTCGAGGCTGACGCTCTTGCCCGCCTCGCGTCCGGCCTTGTAAGCGGAGTAGTCACGATTGTCGGCGCGGCCTCCGCCCATACCGTAGTTCCACGGGGTGCGGCGGGCGTTCTTGCGTTGCTCGGCCTCCATCTTCTGGGCTTCCTCGGGGTGGTCGGCGGCCCACTTAGTGTACTCGGCTTCCGCCTCGGCCTGCCGCTTGGCAGCTACCGCGATCCGGGCCTCACGCCGGGCCCAGTCGCCCTCGCCGTACAGGAAGTCATGGTTGGCCTCCTGCTCCTGCTTGACGACGGAACTTAGCGTCAGGGCCCGGCTGGTCGAAGCATCGGCCATGCCGGAGGCTGCGGCACGCTCGGCCGCCTCGTGGGCCTTGATCTGCTCCTCGCGCAGCATGTCCTGCCGCCGTTGGTAAATCTTGTTAGTGATTTCCTCGGCCACGCCCTGCCGGAACGAAGTGGCATAATTGGTCCAGAACTGCGTGGCGTCGTGGTGCAGGTGGTCCCGAACCAGTCGCTCCACCACCTGTTCGAGATACTGGGCCATGTTGCGAGTGGCCACCACGTTGACGGTGCGGCCGACCAGCCGGTGTTCGAACCGAAAGCCGCCCATTACCTTGGTGCCCGCCTTGCGGGTCTGGTATTTGTTGACCTTGTCTGGGTCGTAGTTGTATTGCGACCAGTAGTAGCAGAAGTGCAGCTTGGCCAGCGCCTCCCAGATGTCGCGCTGCCAGCGGTACAGGCCCCCGGCCATCTTCTCATCGGAGCGCTTGACCCTCTCGGTGCCGCCCTGCTCGATCACCGACATATCCAAGTTCAGGTCTTCGAGCAGCTTCATCCCCTTCGCCATGGCCTGTTCGGCCTCGTGCTTATTGGGGTTCTTGCCCGCCAGCCGGAATAGTTTCTCAGCGGTTTGCAGGGTCTTCAGCTGGGCCGGGCTCAGGTCGTCGAGGGAAGCGGCCATCACAGGCCCCCCTTGGCGTCGTCGAGCGCGGTCAACAGGGTCTCCAGCGCGGAGTCAACGTCGTCAAACGACTGGACAACCTCGTCCAGTCGCTCAGTAGATTCTTCGATGGCCTGTCCAGTTGCACCCTGCTGCAGGCCCTCCGACATGTTGTCGAACTTGTCCTGCTCGGCGCTCTGCAGGGCCTCGGCCTCGCCCTTGGCGTCTTGGAGTTTGCCCTGAAGGACAGAAATTTCTTCCCACAGCTTGGTAAGTGCTTTACGGTCGGCGGCGTTCATGTCGGTCTCCTGTTGAACGGATATCCCCAACATATCACACCGGAGCCAATATCGTCAATTACCTATCAGTCGGGTCGTTGCCCGCCCACACCGAGACCGAAACTCGCCCCCCTCGGCCGGGGCGGTTCCATTTAATACTATAAAATGCGCCATTGAACCTTAGACCCAGCAGACCTTGGCACCCAACCCCCATCGGGTAATTTCGTTGCGCCGCCTGAAACGCTTGCAACAGGCCAGTCATTTCGTCTTCCCGGCCGTGTAGGATTAACTTAGTTATCATCGCGTCCCTCCTCCGAACAGTCTTCACACACTTCGCCGCCCTCGTCGTTGTTCAGTTCGTCGGTGGAGCAGTACCAGCCGCAACCGTCGCACAAGAAGGCCAGCTGGTCCCAAGCCGACAGGAAGTCCTGACTGTCGATCCACTCGGGATGGGGGCTCTGCTCGACCCACTGCTCTAACGATATGACGCACTGGCCGATCAGGGCATCGGCGGCCTCCTGTGCCATGGCGTCCGGGGTCAGGTCTCGATCCATCGGTTCACCTCTTTGGTCAGGTGCCCGAAAGCCAGTTGCAACCGGGGCGTCAGCAACCCGCCGTGGTTGGCGTGAATGTCTGACATGGCATCTACCACCTCCTGCGACTGAGCCACCAGATCGACGATCTGCGGCACTAGCTCCGGGGTGTCGGGCATCAGAAGTCCTAGACGAGCGATCAGAGCTTCGCGTTGGCGCTTGTTCATGAGTCAGCCTACTGGCATAATGCGGTCGAGCCACTTGCCGAAGTTCCGCCAGAACGACGGGCGATGTCTCTTGGCTTCTTCTTCGGCTTGCACCCGAGCAACGGCCTCAGCCTTAATTCGCGCCAGTTCGCGCGGGGACAATCTGCTGTCGGTCATGGTAGTTGCTCCCAAGTGGGGCGAGAGCGGGAAGGTTCGTTCTAGAACACCTCTCCGCTCCCCAGTTGAACTTACAGGCAGATCAGGGCGTGGCAACCAGTACCAGCCGGTCCCGTTGGGCCCTGCGGACCAGTTGCCCCGGTCGGGCCAGCAGGGCCCTGCGAGCCGGTGGCACCCGTCGCCCCGGTGTCGCCCTTGTCACCTTTCGGGCCGGTTGCTCCGGTAGCGCCCGTGGCTCCATTGGTGCCATTCGCTCCGTCCTTGCCGGGGGCCGGGCTGAAATTGTGACCGCCACCAGACACGATGGTGATCTCGCGTGGGCCCTGCTTCGACATTGCGATCAGGTGCAAGATGCAAGCATCGACTTGGGCGTCGGTGCGCGCGTCGTGGTTCATCACGAAAGCGCAGTCATCGCCTGCAATGACGAGAGGCACGTGCCCAGCCATCGCGAAAGCCGGGGACGCAAGGGCCGCCAACGCAGAACTTGCTAGCAAAAAAGTCGTGAGTTTCATGGTCGTTCTCCTAGACGCACAATTGCGTCAGCACAACAAAAAATCTTAGTTCTAGTCTAGACGGCAAGGTCCCCTTCTACAATCGCCTCGAACCTCCCATCTTCGAACTCGTCTTTGGGCCGGGCCCACAGGGTGCCGTCCTCGGTGGCCCGGTACACCGCGATCAACTGGCCTTCGGCAGCCACTGTTTGGAAGTGCGCAACGCCGCCTTCCACCTGCACCAATTCGGCCTCGATCAGCCAACGGGCCGACTGGAACGACGCGAAGCCCAACAGGGTGTAAGTAGAACCGCGCTTCCTGTGGCGATGAGTGGGCTGCGGGCTAGTCGATCCAACATCCCCCAGATTTTGCAAGGCGGTGCGCGCAATATTCTGCGCCCATCCTCGCTTTGGCGGGATTGGGCTGGTGGCGATCTGTTGCAGCGCCGCGAGGGCCTCATCCCGCTGGCGTTCTGCGGTTTCGAGAGCGCTCAATGGTTCGGAGATAACAACGGCTCATCATCGGCAAGTCGTCGTCAGGATCACGATTAGGCGTATCGAGAACCTTGTTCGCCAGTTTGATCGCGTCGTCGTATTCGCTCATTGGCGTGGCTCGCGAAGGGCGGCGAGTGCATCTGCCACAGCGTAGGCACCTTTGGCACGCTCGTAATGATCGTCGTGAGCGAATATGTCCCCAATCCGGCACGCCGCCTGCGTGCATTCCGCAATCACCGCATTGCGCGCCTCCATCGCGGGTTGGCGGGGTGCGGAGGAGAGGGCCGAAACGGTCTTCTGAACCGTCAGAAAGTCATCGAGAGATCGGCACTCCAATATCGCCAGTTCCAAGTCGGACGGAACAGACGGCAGGTGCATCCACTCGGACGCTGCGTGAATGTCGTCGCTGCACATCACCATCGTGTCGCAGGCACAAGTTTTGATGCAGTCGATAACTTCGAGGCCGCAACCGGCACAGGTCCATTTGCTCATATTCCGTCGGCCCCCGTATGTTCACCGCGCTCTAAGGCTCGGTCGTGCGCCTCCTGTTCAAGCCGTTCAGCCGCTGCTGCCAGCACCCAACTACGCTCTCGCAAAGTCTGTGCTCGCTCCATTGCAGAAGCCGTGCTCTCATCGACGCGAATTGACCCCCGCAGCGGCCCGCCGGGCTTCTCTGCTTCGGCAATGTGTTCCGATGTGATTTCGGGGCGAAGAGCCCCACGGGCGCGGGCAATGCATGCGTCATAGCCTACGGCCCAGTCGGCATCGGTGTCATCGTCAAGTTCCGCAATTTCTGCAGATGTGTGCTGTCTGGCAATGTCGGCCAGCGCATCTTCCACCTCCGCATTGCGCGCTATCGTAGCCGGGGGTGCGGTACGGATATGCGCGGAAGCCAGCCAGCCTTCCCACGCCAACACCTTGCGCATGGAGTAGCCGTCAATCTCCGCGTGCTTCCACTTCGCGCCATCACCGTTCCACCACGCCTCAAACTTGGTCGGTTCGTCACCCGCCTCCGCAGGCTCTAGCCTTGGGAGGGATGATAGGGCGGCTTCAAGAGCCGCACGCATGATGATCTCCGGTTCGCCCGGATCGAGTTCTTCGAGGAAAAAGGTCCTCACTTCCGCCGTTTCGAATGGAGCGGCATTAAGTGCCGCCTCGACCATCGCGTCTGTCACCAGTTCCCCCGGCGCATCGGTGGGGGCGGTCGCGACAGAAACGGTTGCGCCGGAATTGCGGAGGAGTTCCGCCATGTGACCAAGTGTTAGTTCCTTCTCGCCGATCTTGCAGCCAGCTGGGACTTGACTGAACCAGTCGGGGTCAGTCGGCATCGCAGGGGCAGCTACCAGAGCCGCTTTGATAATCTCGAAGCCAAGAGCCACGGCGTCCCACTCGGGGCCACTTACCGGGTGGTCGCCTAGCGGCAAACCCAAGATTGCACGGCCAGCTTCCTCTAATGCTTCTCGGGGCACTAAAACAAATGCGGTCATTCCTGTTCCATCCTTGCGATTTCGCTATCAATCTTGCTGTCCATCCGGGCCTCTCGGGCCGCGAAGTGTCGGCGCACCTGTGGCGTGTTGAGTATGGTGCCCGCGTTGCGCCGGGTGCCACCAACCGTGGCGGGTAACATCAGGACACGGGTGCGAGTCTTGCCAGTGAAACGGCCGGTCTGGGCAACGACGTCCGGATGGTGGATTCGCATGCCCCGCACCACGGTGTAATGCTCAATGACTCCGTCAAGAAAGCTCATTGTCTTGGACCTTCTTGTCCACTTCGAACTCATAGCTCCGCCAGTAGACACGGGGCGTCTTGCTGTTGAGGCGGAAGTTGCTAGGCTCGCGCATACGCTTCTGGGCATAAGCCTCAGCGGCTTTCCCCGTGCTAAACACGCTGTCCGGGTAGTCGTTGCCCATCACGACGTACATCATGGTCATTTCTTCGCCCCTCTGGCCTTGGGGGCCAGCGCCACGACGCGCCAGCCCTGCTGGAATTTTTCGATGAAGACTTCCGCTCCGTCCTTGATCTCGACGCGTATCTGGCGCGGCATCAACCAGTGCGGGGCCCCAGTGTCGTCCACTAGCTTGATGTGGACCGTCCCGTCTGGGCCGATCACGGTGGCACGGCGCTTTTCGCCAAGCGGGACGGTCATATCTTATGTTCTTTCGGCCGCAGCATCACGATGGGCGAGTTATGCCGGGTTTCCCAGAACTGGTGTAACTGGAAGAACCCGAAGCGCCGGGCCGTGTCCCACTCGTAGCGTTGCTGCCAGCCGATCCGAAAGAACCCGAATGGCACGTGGATTTCGATGTTCGGGTCGCGTAACGACACATGGAAGCCTAGCGACCACGCCCACCAGCCGACACACCAGAAATAGGCAACGGGCATACGAACTTTTCTGTCGTCCCTCATGGGTAGCCCCACGAATCTGCAATACGGACGAAAGCGGCATAGCCATCGGTGCCCGGCCGCCCCGACAGTTGAGAGATCGGCGTGCCTAATTGCTGACACTCAGGCAGGCAGATCGGGCATGTGACGCGCAGGCAGGCCGCAGCCGTGTCATTGGCATAGGCGTGGCCATCCGCCAGCTGGCGCATACCGCAAGCCATTAAGCCCCACCACGGGCCGGGGTGCGGTCCTATAGGAGGACCTCCATCTTCGTCCCAGATACGGTAGTCCGGGCGCTCGTCCACCAAAAGGTGGACCATCTTGGCGCTCATGACATAAACCTCAGGCATCCGGGCGTGCTACAGTTAGCTCTGACCACGTCGCCGCGTCTCCCGGACTGTTTGCTGTAGTTCAAGCTATAGTTGCCGCACTTGGGGCAGTCGAGTACTCCGGTGCCATACGACGCGGCAGCGACGGCCTCGATCGCGACGTTGAGGCGCGCGAGTTCTAGCTCAGAATTTCGAGCGGTCATGGTCGTCCTCCTCTTCGATCAAGTCCTCGAAAATGTAGGCTGGGACGGCCTTGCCGCTGTCCAGCACTTCGTCATACCCGTCTGAACTTACACGAGTGAGCCTCCAGTCCCGAGGACCAGATGCGTCACGTTTGCCGCCTAGCCACTTCGGGGCGTGACGCTGCCACCAGTTGCGAGTATCGGGAAGGTTCAACGACACGGTGTCACCGACCTTCATTGTGCGCCTCCCGGCCACGGCCTCAGACATTCGGCCACCTTATTGATGATCTGGGTGTCGGTGTCGTCCGGAAGATTGATGGCGTCCATCCTTGCGGTGGCGCGCTCCAGCAAGTCGGCCACTTGACCCCGGGTCATCGGTGGGCAACTTGCGATCCACTGCGCATCGGCGTAGGCCGGGTCTGTCGGGGCACCCGAAAGCGTGACGGTACCGCTCCCGCCAAGAAACTCGGGGCCCACCGTGGGCGTGGTGGCGAAGCGTCCTAGCCCCTGCGCGTCAGCGGAGCAGGGCAACAGCAATACGGCGGCTAGTGTTAAAGCGATCTTGTTCATTTGTTCCTCTTGCGCGCCTGTCGCGCGGCCTTGTTGGCCTTTCGGCGCTTCTTGACCACGTCGGATTTAGGCGGCGGGGCGTAGCGGCGACGTGGGCCACTCGGCACGGTGCTAATGAACTCGAACTCTGGGCCGTCCCACGGGGCTCGAAATCCCGTGCTGATTGTGTCCTCCTGCCTGAACGGGCCAACATAGCTCGCGAGCTTGGCGGCCGCGATGAGCATCAAGCTCTTTCCCTGTTCACGCATGGCCGCGCTCCTCTGAAATGTAGTTGATGGCCTGCAGGTGACCCGGGGCGACGATGTAACAGAGCCGCTGGGTGCTGTCGTAAACTAGCGACGTGACACCGGTGTCCCGGGCCCAGAGCCACGCCGCCACTACGGCTTCATCCTCGCCCGGGTAAGGCTTTCTGCCGTCCTTGCCAAGCTCGCGAACGAGGAACGTCATGCCTCCACCTTCTGGGTAGGCTTGAGATCGATGATGTCGGCTCCGCCGTGGTGCTGGACGACCATCGACGTGCCGGAGTGCTGGGTGCGGAAAATCTGCACCGTGCCGTTACCGCTGTCCCCAATCAAGTCGAGGATCAACTGGAAGGCCATCAGCTGCGACAAGGCGTCTTCTCGTACCCCCCGCAGATAACCCGGGGTAGCGTGGGGCTTGTTATTAAAGAGAATCTGGGTGGTCATTCTGGTCTCCTGAAGGGTTGTGGCCCCGGGCAAGATACACCCCCGGGGCGTGGTGTTGCAATGTCGGGGTTCCCCTTAGAGGGCGAACCCGTACTTAGCGGCGCAGATCGGCCCGATGCCAGCGGCGATAGACTTGGGGTCGGTGAGTTCCCGGCCGCAGCACGAGCACTGCCCGACGCGCTTGCCGTAGGCGATCGAGGAGGCCAGCGGGTCAGCCATCGCGGCGGCGACGGCCTCGACGATGGGCAGCGGGCAGGTCCGGGTGTACTGGAACTTGCCGTCCTGAATCTTGCCGTAATAGACGCTGTCAAAGCCGGTTGCGGCCTTGATGTAGACCGCCCCGGCATTCTTGCTGGTGGCCTTGGCCAGCGAGGCGACGAAGCCCTCGAACCGTAGGATCGGGTTCTTTAGGCCGGAGGCCAGCGCGGTCGAAAATGCCGCCATCAGCTTGTCGGTCTGGACCACCGGGGCGCTGGCGGCGCGCTCGATAGCCTCGGCCTTGCGGGCGGCGGCCTTATCAATGCAGCGGTCCACGGCGGCCGACTGCTTCTCGGTCAGGTAGCCGTACTTGGTGACGGCGTCGAGCATCGACTGGGCGAACTCGAAACGGGGGGACTCGGCCTGCATCCACGCCCACTGGGCGGGGTAGCTGGTCTGGAATGCGGTCAGCCGGGCTACCAGCGCCTCGGCCTCGTGAACGACCTTGCGCTGGTCGGCGGCGCGCTTCTGCTCAACCGTCACGGCCCGCATGAAGCCGCCCTTACCCTTGCAGGTCTTGCACGGCCCGACGTAGCGGCCCGAGTATCCGTAGAATGAGCCCGAACCCCGGCACTTGTCGCACGGGTGGAAATAGGGGGACGTCTTGTCGAAGTCGCGGGTGGCCTTGGGCTTCAGCTGCACGGTGCCACGATCTGGGCGCGGGGCGGCGTCAAGCTTGGCCTGATCGACCGAAAGGGGAGCGCCCAGCCAGTCGGACTCATCAAACAGCTTGGGGGAGGAGGCGCTGCCTTTTGCAGTGTCAACCGGGGCCTGATAGGAATGATCTGGATCGCGCATGGTGGTCTCCTGTGAACGATGCCAACACAATAACACACATTGAGGCGCGGTGTCAATAGGGCTTCCTAAAATGGGTAGGGAGAGCCGATG
>Ga0265320_10000482_pt1 | contig 31136 bp, 32 predicted proteins | sample 4827metaG_FD_202087 | JGI IMG/M metagenome (GOLD analysis project Ga0265320, IMG submission 202087) | Rhizosphere microbial communities from Carex aquatilis grown in University of Washington, Seatle, WA, United States - 4-8-27 metaG | ecosystem: Host-associated > Plants > Roots > Rhizosphere >... | reverse complement strand
GCGCAAATCCAACGAATAGGGTCGACCCATCGGCTGCCTCCGAATCACCTGATCCAAAGACAGAATCGCTCCTATCCAAGCCCTGCGGAATCCCCAGACCGATTCAGGAACAAATCAAAATGCTCTAAACCGCCATATTGTCGATCAGCCGCGTCGCGCCGATCCGGACCGCCGCCAGGATGCGCGCCGGCCGGTCGAGACGGTCGATCTTCGCCAGGGTCTCGGCGTCGCGCACGACGACGTAGTCGACGCTGTCGAATCCCGCCTCGCGCAGGTCGCTGCGCCCGAACTGTTCGACGTTCTCGATACTGTCGCCATGCGTGAGCCGCATGATCGCGTCGCGCAGCACGACATTGAGCCGACCCGCGATCTTGCGCTGCTCGGTGCTCAGATAAGCGTTGCGCGACGACATGGCGAGCCCGTCCGGCTCCCGCACGATTGGCGCGCCGACGATCTCGACGGGAAGGCCGAGGTCCAAGGTCAGCCGGCGGACGACGAGCAACTGCTGATAGTCCTTCTCGCCGAACACGGCGATATCGGGCAGCGCCGCGATCAGAAGCTTGGCGACGACGGTCGCGACGCCGCCGAAGAAGTGCGGCCGAATGTCCGACTCGAGGCCCTCGCTCGGTCCGCCGACGGCGATCTGGGTCCAAAAGCCCGGCGGATACATCTCGCCCACCGGGGGCGCGAAGATCAGATCGAGGCCGACCTGCGCGAGCTTCGTCGCGTCGCGGTCGAGGGCGCGCGGGTAGCGGTCGAAATCTTCGTGCGGCGCGAACTGCGCCGGGTTCACGAAAATGCTCGCGACCGTCCTTTGCGTTCGCTTTTGTGCCTCGCGCACCAGCGCCAGATGCCCGTCATGCAACGCGCCCATGGTCGGCACCAGTCCGATTCGCGCGCCCTGGCGGCGCCAGTCTGCGATCTGCTCGCGGAGGGCAGCGACGGTCGAGACGGTATGGGGTGTCTTCATGCCGGCAACATAGCGCGCCGCGCCGCCGTCGCGCTAGAATGCACGCGCATTCTGAGTTCCCCAGCGATCATGATCACCTCGCCGCTGCGCGACGCCATCTCCGCCGCCTATCTCGCCGATGAAGACGGCGTTGTCGATGCGCGCATCGTTCAGGCAACGCTGTCGCCGGCCGAAAGTGCCAAGACTGCCCGCGTGGCGGCCGAGCTGGTCGCGCGCATCCGCAAGGACGCGGGCAAGGGCGGCGGGGTCGACGCCTTCATGCGCGAATACGCGCTCTCCAGCGAGGAGGGCGTGGCGCTGATGTGTCTCGCCGAGGCTCTGCTGCGCGTGCCCGATGCCGAGACCGCCGACCGGCTGATCCGCGACAAGATCGGCGGCGCGCGTTGGGACCGCCATCGCGCCAAATCGGACTCGGTGTTCGTCAACGCCTCGACCTGGGCGCTCATGCTCACCGGCCATATCGTGCGGTTGGACGACGCCGCGAAATGGGACTTCGAAGGCATCTTCAAACGGCTTGTGGCGCGCTCCGGCGAGCCGGTGATCCGCCAGGCCGTCACTTACGCCATGCGCATCCTCGGCCGCCAATTCGTGCTCGGCCGCACCATCGGCGAGGCGCTGAAGGAGGCGCGGATATTCGCGGAGAAGGGCTACCGCTTCTCCTTCGACATGCTGGGCGAGGCCGCCTACACCAAGGCCGACGCCGCGCGCTATGCCAAGGCGTATGGCGATGCGCTCGACGTCGTCGCGCAACACAATCCGAAGGACGGCCGCTCGGTCTTCGAACGTCCCAGCCTGTCGGTGAAGCTGTCGGCGCTGCATCCGCGCTACGAATGGATCAACCGCGCGCGGGTTTTCGCCGAGCTGGTGCCGGTCGTGCTGGCGCTCGGGGCGAAAGCGCGCGCCGCAGACATCGCGCTCACCATCGACGCGGAAGAGGCCGAGCGGCTCGATCTGATGCTCGATCTGTTCGAGGCGTTCGGCGCGGCGCCCGAACTGGCCGGTTGGAACGGTCTTGGTCTGGCAGTCCAGGCCTATCAGAAGCGCGCGCTGCCGGTGTTGGCTTGGCTCACCGACCTGGCGCGGCGGCAGGACCGGCGCATCCCGGTGCGTTTGGTGAAGGGTGCCTATTGGGACAGCGAGATCAAGCGCGCGCAGGAACTCGGCCTGTCCGACTATCCCGTCTTCACGCGCAAAGCGGCGACCGACACATCCTATCTCGCCGGGGCGCGCGCGATGTTCGCGGCCGGCGAGGCGCTCTATCCGCAATTCGCCACGCACAACGCCCACACCCTGGCGGCGATCGATGCGCTCTCGGGCGGGCGCCGCGACTTCGAGTATCAGCGCCTGCACGGCATGGGCGAGGCGCTGCACGAAATCCATCGCGGCCAGGGCAGCGTGCCGACCCGCATCTACGCGCCGGTCGGCAGCCACGAGGATCTGCTTGCCTATCTCGTGCGCCGGCTGCTGGAGAACGGCGCGAACACCTCCTTCGTCAATCGCCTCGCGGACGGCGAAGCGCCGCTCGACGACATCATCGCCGATCCCGTCGCCCAGATCGCCGCCGCCAGGCCGCATCGCAATCCGCGCATCGCCCTGCCGCGCGATATTCTGGGCGACCGCAAGAACTCCTCCGGCTTTCTTTGGAGCGATCCGAAGATCGCCGAGCCGATGCTGCGGCGGATGCAGGACGCGCTGGCGTTACCGTTTGCGGCGCCGCCGCTTGTGGACGGCAAGACGCGGGCAGGGGAGCGAAGCGACGTTCGCGATCCGTCCGATCGGCGCCGCGTCGTGGGAACGGTCGTCGAAGCCGGTGCCGAAGACGCGCGCGATGCTCTGGCCGGCGCGCACAAGGCGCAGCCCGAATGGGATGCGCTCGGCGGTGCTGCGCGTGCCGGCATTCTGGATCGGGCGGCCGATCTGCTGGAAGAAAACCGTGCGCTGCTGATGGCGCTGGCGGTGCGCGAGGCCGGCAAGACCGCGCCCAACGCACTCGGCGAAGTGCGCGAGGCTGTCGATTTCCTGCGCTACTACGCCGTCCAGGCGGCGCAGCAATTCGAGCAGCCGGTGCGGCTTCCTGGCCCGACCGGCGAATCCAACGAGTTGTCGTTGCACGGCCGCGGCGTCTTCGCCTGCATCAGCCCGTGGAATTTTCCGCTCTCGATTTTCGTCGGCCAGGTCGCCGGCGCGTTGGCGGCCGGCAACAGTGTGCTCGCCAAGCCCGCCGAGCAGACGCCGCTGATCGCCGCGGCCGCCGTCGATCTGCTGCACAAGGCCGGCGTTCCCGCCGGCGTGCTCAATCTTCTCCCCGGCGACGGCCCCAGGATCGGCAATGCGCTGTTCGCCGATCCGCGCCTCGCCGGCGTCGCCTTCACCGGCTCGACCGACGCGGCCACCGCGATCAATCGCGCGCTGGCGGCGCGCAGCGGTCCCATCGCCACGCTGATCGCCGAGACCGGCGGGCAGAATGCGATGATCGTGGACTCGACCGCGCTTCCGGAGCAGGTGGCGCGCGACGCGCTCGCCTCCGCGTTCGACAGCGCCGGCCAGCGCTGCTCGGCGTTGCGCGTGTTGTTCGTGCAGGAGGATGTGGCGGACAAGATGCTCGCCATCCTGCTCGGCGCGATGGACGAGCTCAAGATCGGCGATCCGATGCGGCTCGACACCGATATCGGCCCGGTGATCGACGAGGCGGCGCAGCAGATGTTGGAGAACCATGCCGCCCGCATGACCCGCGAGGCCAAGCCTCTGCGCAAGCTGTCCGTGCCGCCGGAGCTGTCCCACGGCACCTATTTCGCGCCGCATGCCTTCGAGCTCGACCGGCTCGACCGCCTCACGCGCGAGGTGTTCGGCCCGGTGCTGCACGTCATCCGCTATTCCGCCGGCCATCTCGACAAGGTGTGCGACGCGATCAACGCGACGTCGTTTGGCCTCACGCTCGGCGTGCACAGCCGCATCGAGGAGACCGCGGCCTTCATCCGCGCGCGGATCCATGCCGGCAATATCTACGTCAACCGCAACCAGATCGGCGCCGTCGTCGGCGTGCAGCCTTTCGGCGGCGAGGGTCTGTCCGGCACTGGACCCAAAGCCGGCGGTCCCCACTACCTGCACCGCTTCGCCCTGGAGCGCACCTACACCGTCAACACCACCGCCGCCGGTGGCAATGCGGCGCTGCTCAGTTCGGGGTAACGCATCGCTTTCGGGTTTCGACGTTCCTGTTGGTGTCATGGCCCGCAACTGCGGGCCATCCAGGTGACGCTGCTTCGAACCACGACGGCTTTGGCGCACCAGCTGGGTGGCCCGCATTCGCCGGCCATGACAATTGAGGATTTGATGTTTCCCAGGGAATGCGCGCGCCTCTAGACTTGGAAAATCCCCCGCCGATACCGACATTGGGGGCGGAGGGCTCATGGCTGACAATCTTCCAACCAAACCGTCATCGTCGTCGCGCGACATCGCGGCGTTTCTCGACCGCGCCGCCAAGCTGCCGACCCTGGCGCAGGCCAAGGGACGACTGATCTTCGCCATCGACGCGACGATGAGCCGTCAGCCGACCTGGACCAAAGCCACCGAAATCCAGAGCGACATGTTCGCGGTCGCGCAATCCATCGGCGGTCTCGCCGTCCAGCTCGTCTATTTCCGGGGCGCCGGCGAGTTCCGCGCCAGCGATTGGACGGTCTCCGCCTCCGTGCTCGCCAACCGCATGCGCGACGTGAGCTGCCGCAGCGGCTTCACCCAGCTCTGCCGCGTGCTCGATCACGCCGCCGCCGAAGCGGCGCGGACCAAGGTCGGCGCGCTGGTCTATGTCGGCGACGCGTTCGAGGAGGATCCGGACCCGGCCGCCGCGGCCGCGGGCCGGCTGGCGCTGCTCGGCGTGCCGGCTTTCATGTTCCATGAGGGCGACGATCCGCAAGCCGGGACTGTATTCCGAGAAATCGCGCGACTCACCAAGGGCGTCTATGCCCGCTTCGACGCCGGCGCCGCCAAGCAGCTGCGCGATCTCCTGATGGCCGCGGCGATCTACGCCACGGGCGGCGCGGTGGCCTTGCGCGAACACGCGGCCAAGTCCGGCGGGGAGTTCCTGCGTCTCGCCGATCAGATGGGCCGCAAGTAGATGGGCGAGATCCTGCTCGGCGCCGTCGCCCTGGCTCTGCTCGTGTTTCTGCTGCGGGCGTTCGTGAGCGCCAATCCGCAGGCGCTCGCCAAGGGTCTGCGCTATGCCGCCGCGATCGCGATAGGCGCGCTGGCGGTCGGCCTGTTTCTCACCGAGCGTCCCGCGGCGGCGGTCTTCGTGGCGAGCGCGGCCTGGAGCGTGTTCACCGGCGGACATATCTGGCCGGGCGGCTGGCCGCATTACGGCCGGCGCGCGGGCCCTTCGCAGAACCAGACATCCAACGTGCGCACTGCCTGGCTCGAGATGGAATTGGATCACGCGACCGGCGCGATGCACGGCACGGTCTTGAAGGGTGCCTATGCCGGCAAGCGGCTGGACCAACTGGACCGCGACGCGTTGCTGGCGCTGCTGGACGACGCCGGCCGCGACGATCCGGAATCGGCGCGTCTCCTCGAAGCCTGGCTCGACCGCACCGTCGGACCCGATTGGCGCGCGTCGTCGCACAGGGACGACGCGTCGCCGCCGCGTGGTGCGACCGGCATGACGCGCGCCGAAGCGCTCAAGGTCCTCGGCCTGCAAGACGGCGCCGGCGAAGACGATATCCGCGCCGCGCATCGGCGCCTGATGCTCCAGAACCATCCCGACCGCGGCGGCTCCGACTATCTGGCGTCCAAGATCAACGAAGCCAAGGACGTGTTGTTGGGTGAGTAATTGTAGATGCCGGCATTCTATATGTTGTCATCCCGGGTCTCGCTCGGCTTTTGCCGAGCTCTCCCGGGATGACAGTTGAGATCAGTGCGACGACGCCAGCACCGTGAAGCAGGTCTGGCCGCGCTGCGTCAGCCGCGAGCACACCTCGCGCGCCTCGCGCTCGACGAAGGGACCGAACCGGGCGCGATAGAGCGTGTGGCCGTCCACCGCGGTGAACGGAATGACGATCCGCGCCGCCTGTCCCAGGATGTCCATCGACTTCTCGGCATAGGACGCCAGCTGGCCGCGCGCCTGGTTGAGGTCGGCGAAGGCCCCGATCTGGATCGTCCAGGCTCTCGGCCCGATCGTCACCGGCGTTCCGGCATCGCCGAAATCGCCTTCGCCGATCGCGGCGCGCAGCGTCGCCTTCGCCGCCGGCTTGGGTATGGGCGCCGCGACGGCAAGCTGCCGTGGCTTGGGCGTCACCACCGGCACGTCCGCCGCGGCGACCAGCATCTCGCGCGGCTTGGGCAGCGGGTGGGGCGCATTGGCGATGCGGACGGGCTTTGCCGGCGCCGGCGTCGGCGCCGGATGCGCCGGCAGGATCGGCGTGGTCGCGATCTGCGCCACGCGCTGCTGTGGCGGCGGTGGGGTGAAGGTTTGCGTCGGCGGCGGGGCGGCCGGCACGGCGACCGCCGTGTTGGGACGCGGCGTCGGCGGGGCCGCGATCACGTTCGTGTCGTCGTCGCCATTGTCGGCGGCGGCGGCCTCGGCGCTTTCCTCGTCGTCGCCGGCCGCGGGCGCCACGTCGAGCGTCGCCACCACGGCGGGGGCGTTCACGGCGACGCTGCGCCACGGCACGCCGGCATGGGCGACGAGCGTGGGATTGCGACCGATCTGGGCATAGGCATCGTCGAGAAGGTGCATCATCTCCGTGTCGCGGCGGTGCGCGGTGCGCCCGCCCATGACGACGCCGATGACATGCGTGCCGTTGCGCACGACCGAGGAGACCAGGTTGAATCCCGACATGCCGGTGTAGCCGGTCTTGATGCCGTCGGCGCCTTCATAGCGGCCGATCAGATTGTCGTGCGTGACGTAGTTCACGCCGCGAAAGGTGAAGGCGGGCGTCGCGAAATACGGGAAATATTGCGGAAAGTCGTAGGCCAGATGCCGCGCCAGAACCAGCAGGTCCGACGCCGTCGTGATCTGCATCGGATCGGGCAGGCCCGATGCATTGTGGTAGAACGTGTCGCGCATGCCCAGCGCGCGCGCCTTGGCGGTCATCAGCTCCGCGAAATGGCCTTCCGTGCCGCCCAGCGCCTCGGCGATCGCCACCGCCACGTCGTTGGCGGAGCGCACGACGATGGCCTTGATCGCCATGTCCACCGGAATCATGTCGCCGGCATAGAGATGCAGGTTCGTGGGATGCTGGGTCGCCGCGTGCTCGGAGATCGGCAGCATCGTCTGCATGGTGACGTCGCCGCGCTTGAGCGCCTCGAACAGCAGGTACAGCGTCATCATCTTGGTCAGGGACGCGGGATGGCGTTCCAGCGAGGCGTTGCGGGCATAGATCACCCGGCCGGTCTCGCCGTCGGCGATCAGGGCGGCGTCCTTGGCGGGATCCGTGGCGCCAGCCGCGATCGGCAGGCGGGCCCGCCCGCCGCGATGGTGATGCCCGCGCGCGAAGGCGGCCTCGCTCCCCGCGAGGAGGACGAGTCCGGCCAGGAACGCTGCGAACAGCGTTCGCGCGTGAACGCCGAATCCGGCGCGCAGTCGCTTAGGCATTGCTGCCCCATCTTGTCGTTGTCGGCGCCCCAATCAGAATCGATAACACCAAAAAGAGGCTCCCACCGCAATCGGTATTGATGCTACGGAGCCCCCATTTACGAAGCGTTAACGCTCCGGTCTATCAGGGAAATTCCCGCTGGCCGGGAACCCTTGATGCAGTGCAGCAAACCCCCTTGACAGAGCCCCTATTGCACCGCATATATCCCATGCTGCACCGCAACAAGGCCGCTGGCCGCGGCGGTGTCCCATGAACCTTAACAGGAGAGATCATGATGGCGAAAGCAAAGACGGCCGGCGAGAAGATCAACGGCACCGCGGAAACGTTCGAAACCGCGTTCAAGACCGGCTCCGAAGCGCTGAAGGCGAACTTCGACAAGGCCGTGAAGAACTATGACCAGCTTCTGGGCTTTTCCAAGGATACGGTGGAAGCCTATGTGAAGGCCGCCAACGTCGCCGGCAAGGGCGCCGAAACGCTGCACAACGAGATCTACGGCTTCTCCAAGACCGCCATCGAAGGCGCGATCGCCAACACCAAGGCCCTGATGGCCTCCAAGTCGGCGCACGAGGCGTTCGAGTTGCAGACCGGTTTTGCGAAGTCCGCGTTCGAATCCTACGTCAACGAGCTGACCAAGCTCGGCGAACTCTTCGTCGCCACCAGCAAGGACACGTTCGAGCCGATCCAGGGCCGCGTTCAGGCTTGGGTCGAGGTCGTACAGAGCGCCCACGCGGCATAATCCCCCCGCCGCGAAAGCGTTGGAAGGGCTCGGGAGCAATCCTGGGCCCTTTCTTGTTTTTGCCGCAATCCGCGGTAACCGCGTCGGCAATAGGCTCTTGATGGGGGCTTTGCTTGGACCTCTTATGGAATAGGATAGGCATCACCATATCGGGTCTATGATGCAACGACATGAAAGACGGGCGTGACGGGCGCGGCCAAAACGGCCAGGGAGACGGCAACAGCGGCACGGGCATCGTCACCAAGACGCGGCCCAAGACCAAGAAGCCGAGCCTGTACAAGGTGCTCCTGCTCAACGACGACTACACGCCGATGGAGTTCGTCGTCCACATCCTCGAGAAGATCTTCAACAAGAACCGCGAGCAGGCGGTGGAGATCATGCTGCATGTCCATCGCCACGGCGTCGGCATCTGCGGCGTTTTCACCTACGATGTCGCCGAAACCAAGGTGGCGCAGGTCATTGAATTCGCCCGCCGCCATCAGCATCCTCTGCAATGCACCATGGAGAAGGAGTAGAGCCTAAGATGCCCTCACTCTCGCGAAGCCTGGAACAAGCGTTGCACCGCGCGATCAAGCTCGCGAGCGACCGGCACCACGAATACGCGACCCCCGAACATCTGCTGCTCGCCCTGATGGACGACAGCGACGCCGCGCAGGTGATGAAGGCCTGCAATGTCGATCTGGAGGCGCTGCGCAAGACGGTCCAGAAATACGTCGACGAGGAACTTCGCACCCTGATCATCGAGGACGGCGAGGACGCCAAGCCGACCACCGGGTTCCAGCGCGTCGTGCAGCGCGCCGTCCTGCATGTCCAGAATTCCGGCCGCGAGGAAGTAACCGGCGCCAATGTGCTCGTGGCGCTGTTCACCGAGCGCGAAAGCCACGCCGTCTACTTCCTGCAAGAGCAGAACATGACGCGCCTCGACGCGGTTTCCTATATGAGCCACGGCATCGCCAAGCGGCCGGGCATGAGCCAGCAGAAGCCGGCCAAGGGTGCCGACGAAGAGGGCGAGGACGGCGAGCCCAAGAACAAGCAGGGCACCGAGGCGCTCGAAGCCTATTGCGTGAACCTGAACGAGAAGGCCAAGCAGGGCCGCGTCGATCCCTTGATCGGCCGCATCGCCGAGGTCGATCGCACCATCCAGATCCTGTGCCGCCGGCAGAAGAACAATCCCTTGTTCGTCGGTGATCCCGGCGTCGGCAAGACCGCCATCGCGGAAGGGCTCGCGCGCAAGATCGTCAAGGGCGAAGTGCCCGAGGTGCTGAAGAACAGCGTCATCTATTCGCTCGACATGGGCTCGCTGATCGCCGGCACGCGCTATCGCGGCGATTTCGAGGAACGCCTGAAATCGGTCGTGAAGGAACTCGAGGCGCTGAAGGGCGCGATCCTGTTCATCGATGAGATCCACACCGTGATCGGTGCCGGCGCCACCTCGGGCGGCGCGATGGATGCGTCCAACCTGCTCAAGCCCGCGCTCCAGGCCGGTACGCTGCGCTGCATCGGCTCGACGACCTACAAGGAATACCGCCAGTATTTCGAGAAGGACCGCGCGCTCGTCCGCCGCTTCCAGAAGATCGACGTCGTGGAGCCGACCATTCCCGACACGATCAAGATCATGATGGGCATCAAGCCCTATTACGAGGAGTTCCACAAAGTCCGCTACACGGTGGACGCGGTGAAGGCGGCGGTGGAACTGTCGGCCAAATACATCAACGACCGCAAGCTGCCCGACAAGGCGATCGATGTGATCGACGAGGTCGGCGCCTCGCAGATGCTGCTGCCCGAGTCGCGGCGCAAGAAGGTCATCGGCGTCAAGGAAGTGGAAGATGTCGTCGCCACCATGGCGCGCATCCCGCCCAAATCCGTGTCGAAGGACGACACCGAGGCGCTGCGCACCCTCGAAGCCGACCTGCGCCAGGCCGTGTTCGGCCAGGACGCCGCGCTGCATGCGCTGGCGAGCGCGATCAAGCTCGCTCGCGCCGGCCTGCGCGCGCCGGAAAAGCCGATCGGCTCCTATCTGTTCTCGGGCCCCACCGGCGTCGGCAAGACCGAGGCGGCCAAGCAGCTCGCCAAGACGCTCGGCGTGGAGCTTCTGCGCTTCGACATGTCGGAATATATGGAGCGCCACACCGTCAGCCGCCTGATCGGCGCGCCGCCGGGCTATGTCGGCTTCGACCAGGGTGGCCTGCTCACCGACGGCGTCGACCAGCATCCCCATTGCGTGCTCTTGCTTGACGAGGTGGAGAAGGCCCATCCGGACCTCTTCAACATCCTTCTGCAGGTGATGGATCACGGCAAGCTGACCGATCACAACGGCAAGAAGATCGATTTCCGCAACGTGGTCCTGATCATGACCACGAATGCGGGCGCGTCGGACGCCGCGAAGGACGCCATCGGCTTCGGCCGGGGCAAGCGCGAAGGCGAGGACGAGGAAGCGATCAAGAAGCTGTTCACGCCGGAATTCCGCAACCGTCTCGACGCGACGATCACCTTCCAGGCGCTCAGCCGCGACACCATCGACCATGTGGTCGAGAAGTTCGTGCTCGAACTCGAGGCCCAGCTCGTCGACCGCGACGTGACCTTCGATCTGACGCCCGAAGCGACGCGCTGGCTGGGCGAAAAGGGCTACGACGACGCCTTCGGCGCGCGGCCGCTGGCCCGCGTGATCCAGGAGCATCTGAAGAAGCCGCTGGCCGACGAGATCCTGTTCGGCAAGCTGAAGGAGGGCGGCACGGTGCGCGTGCTGCTGGACCGCGAGGCGGACAAGCTGGCCTTCGAGTTCGTCACCAACGCCGACAAGAAGCCGAAAGCGCTGCCCCCGCCGAAAAAACCGAAGGCGGAAGAGCAGGTCTGAAGCTCACTTGTCATCCCCGGCGAACATCGCGCGCCTAGGCGCGCGATGTGAGGGAAGGGGACCCAGGCGGTGCAACGCGCTCGGATTCTCCGGCCAGCCGCGCTATCCTCGCGCCATGCGCGAGCACGTCTATTTCGTCTACATGCTGGCGAGTCGCCGCAACGGCACGCTCTGTATCGGCATGTCGAATGACGTAGTGCGCCGAACCTGGGAGCACAAGAATGATCTCGTAGCCGGCTTCACCAAGAAATACGGCGTGCACATCCTTGTATGGTTCGAGGTCTTCGAAGACATCAACCTCGCCATCGCGCGCGAAAAGAGCCTGAAGAAGTGGAATCGTGCCTGGAAAATCAAACTGATCGAGCAGCACAATTCCGGCTGGAACGACCTGTACGAACGCCTGCTCGGAGAGATAGCGCTACCGGATATACCTGGGTCCCCTTCCCCTCACGCTGCTGTCGCAGCGTTCGGCCGGGGATGACAGGGGAGCAAGAGTGAACCAACACCAACCCTCCATCGCCGCCGCCCAGAAGGTTCTCGACAACTTCATGGCCGCGTTCAACGCGCGCGACATTCCCGCCTTCGAGGCGACGTTCAATTTTCCCTCGGTGCGGCTGGCGTCGAACACCATGGTCATCCTCAACAACGGCGACATGACGCCGGAACGCTTCACGACCGGCGCGCTGGCCGAGTGGGACCATTCGGCCTGGGAACGGCGCGCCGTCATCCATGCCGGCGCCGACAAGGTGCATATCGACACGCGCTTCACGCGCTATCGCAAGGACGGCTCGGTGATCGGCGGGTTCGATTCGATCTACGTCATCACCTGCGAGAACGGCCATTGGGGCGTGAAGGCGCGGTCCAGTTTCGCGCCGTGAGGGCCGCGAAAAATATTTTTCCGCGCAACAAAATATCGTTCGCCGCGGCGCAACAAAAAACTTATCGACGCGCCCCCGCGAAAATCTTCGCGGTCTGCGCGCCTGCGCGCGCGTCCGACCGTCGATAAGTCTGTGTACGAATTATTTTCACCGCCCCCTTGAACCGAGTCGGTCCAGCCACCAAATCTCCCATATCCCGACAATTGCATCCGAACCGGATTGCGGTTCTCACTCGCGCCGGCTCATCGCATCGGCGATCCAGCGGGCGCGGCGGTTCTCCTGTGCGTTGTTGATCGCCAGCACCGCGTGCACGAACGCCGCCAGCCAGAGCAGGAATCCGACATGGTAGAAGATGATCGTCGCCCAGAATACGATCGACAGGATGTAGAGGACCAAATTGAACAGCGCCGAAACCGGCTTGCCGGCGAACAGCAGCGCCAGGGGCGAGCAGAAAAGAGCGATCAGATAGATCATGGCGTCGATATAGGCATGGCCGCGCCCGCTACAAGGGATTGCCGTAATGCTGCACGGTCGGAAACGGCTCGTAGAAACCGTGCAGCGCGTCGCGCCACGGTCCATAGCGCTCGGATTGGCGGAAGCCCACGGTGTGCGCTTCGACCGTGCTCCACCACACCAGCAGAAGGTAACGATCCTTGGTCTCGACGCAGGGGCGCACTTCCATCTTCTGGAAGCCTTCGGTCGCCTCGATCAGGCTACGCGCCTTGGCCAATGCCGCTTCGAACGCCGCGGTCTGGCCTTTCTTGATGTTCAGGACGGCGTGCTCGACGATCACAGCGCGGCCCGGATTTTCTCGGCGATCGGCAGCAGCGCTTCCGGCTTGACCATCGTGCGGCCGTGCAACTTCAGATCGAGGCCATCGGCGCGCGGCAGGATGTGAAAGTGCAGATGCGGCACGCTTTGTCCGGCGGCGGCGCCGTTGAGCTGCACCAACATGATGCCGGGCGATTCCAGCGCCTTCTGGACGGCGGCGGCAACCTTCTGCGCCGTGCGGATCACGGCGGCGGCGCCGTCGGGCGAGCAGTCGAAGATGGTCTCCGCCGGCTCTTTGGGGATGACCAGCGTGTGGCCGTCCGCCGCCGGCATGATGTCCATGAAGGCGAGGGTCAGATTGTCCTCATAGATCGCGATCTTCGGCAGCTCGCCGCGCAGGATCTTGGCGAAGACGTTATTCGAGTCATAGGGCATGGTGGAATCCGTCGTGTCATGTGGCGCAATGCGCGGGCGCCGGAATCGCGAAGTTGTCGGCGACCCGTTCCAGGCTCCAGGTCACGCCGGTCTTGGGATCGAACAACGTCACATGATCGGCGTCGTTACGCTTAAAATCGAAGCTGTCGTGATAAAAGTCCTGTGTGGTGTCCACTTTCTCGCCGCCGACCGTCAGCGTGACCTGGGTGTAGCGGTCGGCGTCGAAAGCCCAGGTGCCCGTTTCATCCCAGTTCAGAATGTTCTCGCAATCGGTCGAGTCGCGCCCCGACTTGCGGAATGTGCCATCGGCGCGCGATTCGGTGACGATCTGGTAGTGGTGGTCGCTTTCGATGTTCTCGGTGTACCAACGGCCGATGGGAAATTCGTCGGCCGCCGCGCAGGGAAGCGCGACAATGGTCAAAAAGCCTAGAAGAAGCAGCGCGGATCGCATGGCGGTCACCTCGGTTGCATAGTTCTAGAGCAAGTAAAGGAAGCCGAAAAGCGTCCTATTCGTTCTTGCGGAACGGACCACGCTCGGCCAGTTCCTCGATGTGTTCGGCGACCGCGGCGCGCTCGCGCTTGAGATAGTCGTCCACCGCGCGGCGCAACCCCTCATGCGCGATGTAATGCGCGCTGTAGGTCGGCGTCGGCATGTAGCCGCGCAGCAGCTTGTGCGCGCCCTGCGCGCCGGCTTCGACTTTGGCGAGGCCCTTCGCGATGGCGTAGTCGATCGCCTGATAGTAGCAGGTTTCGAAATGCAGGAACGGCACGAACTGGGTACAGCCCCAATTGCGGCCATAGAGCACGCCGCCGCCGGCGAAATTCAGCGCGCCGGCGATGTATTGTCCCTCCCGGCGCGCCAGGATCAGGACGATCTGATCGGCCATCGTGGCGCCGACGCGGCTGAAGAAGTCGCGGGTCAGATAGGGCCGGCCCCATTTGCGTCCGCCGGTGTCCATATAGAACTCGAAGAACGCGTCCCAGACCGCCTCGGTCAGATCGGCGCCGGAGAACCAGTCGAATGCGACGCCGGCGTCGCGCACCGCCTGGCGCTCCTTGCGCAGGTTCTTGCGTTTGGAGGACGACAGTTGCGACAGGAAATCGTCGAACGTCGCATAGCCGCGATTTTCCCAGTGGAATTGCTGATCGGTGCGCTGCAGGAAACCCATCCGGCCGGTCGCGTTCCACTCGTCTTCTGTCAGGAACGTGATGTGCAGCGACGAGGCGCCGAGCTCCTTCACGGCCGTCGCACCGGTGGCGAGCAGCGCCTCGCGCGTCGCCGCCGCGTCCGCGCCGGCCGCGACGAGCAGGCGCGGGCCGGTCACCGGCGTGAAAGGAACCGAGCATTGCAGCTTCGGGTAATAGTCGCCGCCGGCGCGCTCCAACGCGTCGGCCCAGGACGAGTCGAAGACATATTCGCCCTGGCTGTGGTTCTTCAGATAGGTCGGCAGCAGCCCGACAATGCGCGCGCCGTGTTCGATGACAATATGTGCGGGCTGCCAGCCGGTGCGGGCGGTGGCCGAACCGCTCTCCTCGCAGGCGGCGAAGAATTCGTAGCGGGTGAAGGGATGCGGATCGGGGGAGCCGTCCGGATTGGCGCAGGCGTTCCAGGCGGCCTCGCCGATCTCCGCCGCGCGTCCGGCAGTGCGGGCTGTGAAGTCGCTGGTCACGCGATCTCGATTACCGCTTCCACTTCGGTTGCCACATTGCGCGGCAGCGAGCCGGCGCCGACGGCGGCACGGGCGTGGCGGCCGGCATCGCCGAACACCGCGACGAACAGGTCGGAGGCACCGTTGGCGACTTCGGGCTGCTGCGCGAAACTTGGCACGGCATTGACGAACACCGTCACCTTCACGATCCGCTTCACCCGGTCGAGGTCGCCGCCGCAGGCCGCTTTCGCCTGGGCGATGACGTTGATGGCGCACAGTCGCGCCGCGGCTTGGCCGTCTTCGAGGCTCAGCTCCTTGCCGACGGTGCCGACATATTTCAGTCCTTCGGGCGTCAGCGTGATCTGACCGGAGGTGTAGACCAGATTGCCGCTCACCACATAGGGCACATAGCTCGCGACCGGCGCGGGCGGCGCCGGCAATTCGATCTTGAGTTCTTTCAGGCGGTTCTCGATGCGCATCATGTCCTCTTTCGTCAAAACATTATCGCGGCCCTTGGCGGCGCGCTATAAGCGAACATGACCAAACGGTTGGACGCCGACGATCCCTGTCCCGCGCGCGACGGCTATGCGATGCCCGCCGAGTGGGCGACACATGCGCGCACCTGGATGTGCTGGCCGTGCCGCGTCGAAGCCTGGGGCGGCCCCGAAGCGCTGCTGCGCGCCAAGCAGGCGACGGCGCGGGTGGCGCGCGCCATCTCGACCTTCGAGCCGGTCGTCATCGCGGTGCGCCCGCCGGACGCGGCGGAGGTCAGGCTGGCGACCGCCGGCCGGACGGAAATCTTCGAGGTGCCGCTGGACGATTCCTGGGCGCGCGATATCGGCCCCACCTTTGTGACCTCTCCCGACGGTGGCCGCGCCGCGGTGCAGTGGCAGTTCAACGCCTGGGGCAACAAATATCAGCCCTGGGCCCAGGATGCGCAGTTCGCGAGCCGAGCCGCGCGCCGCAGCGGCGTTTCCATCTACGCAGCCCCGCTGGTCTGCGAAGGCGGTGCGATCCATACCGACGGGGAGGGTACGCTCATCACGACCGAGCAATGCCTTTTCAATGCCAACCGCAATCCGCATCTCGACCGTCAGCAGGTGGAAGAGCGCTTGGCGCTCTATACAGGTGCGCGCCGCGTGATCTGGCTCGGCGACGGCTTCAGCGACGACGAGACGGACGGCCATGTCGACAACATCACGTGTTTCGCGGCGCCGGGCCGCGTCCTCGTCGGCGTGCCGGCCGCGCGCAGTCATCCCGATTTCGAGCCGGCGATGGAGGCGGTCCGCCGGCTTCGCGAGGCGCGCGACGCCCATGGCCGCCCGATCGAGATCGTCGAAGTCGAACAACCATTGCGAATTGGGCGCGACTCGCGCGGGCGCCCGTTGCAGGCGAGCTACGTGAATTTCTATCTCGCCAATGGCGGCGTGGTCATGCCGGCCTTCGACGATCCCAATGACGAAAGGGCGCGCGCGGTGATCGCGGACAGTTTTGCCGGCCGCGATATTCTCCAGATTCAGGCCCTCGACATCGTCGCCGGCGGCGGCGGCATCCACTGCATCACCCAACAGGAACCGGAATGAGAAAGGTCAGCTTCGCGGCGACGCAGTTCGCCTGCTCCTGGGATCGCGCGGCGAATGTCGCCAAGGCGACGGAACTCGTGCGCGCGGCGGCGGCCGAAGGCGCCAATGCCGTTCTGATACAGGAGCTGTTCGAGACTCCTTATTTCTGCCAGGACCAGGCGGCCGAGCACTTCAAACTGGCCGCGCCTTTCGCCGGTCATCCGCTGATAGTTGCCATGGCGGAACTCGCGAAGGAGCTCCGCGTCGTTTTGCCCATCAGTTTCTTCGAGCGTGCGGGTCATGTGCATTTCAATTCACTTGCCATGATTGATGCAGACGGTACCGTGCTGGGGCTGTATCGTAAGTCGCATATCCCCGATGGGCCGGGCTATCAGGAAAAGTTCTACTTCACGCCGGGTGACACCGGCTTCAAGGCTTGGCGCACGCGCTTTGGGACTTTCGGTGCCGCGATTTGCTGGGACCAGTGGTTCCCCGAGAGTGCGCGCGCCATGGCGTTGATGGGTGCAGAGGCTCTGTTCTATCCGACCGCGATCGGCAGCGAGCCGCCGCCGGCGCCGCCGGTCGACAGCCGCGATCACTGGCGAGGCGTGATGCAAGGGCATGCGGCGGCGAACTACATGCCGCTGATTGCTTCGAACCGCATCGGGACCGAAAAGAGCCGGGCGGGCGAGATCACATTCTACGGTTCGTCCTTCATCGCCGGTCCGACCGGCGCGATCGCGGCGGAGTTGGATCGGACGCAGGAAGGCACTGCGACCGCGACATTCGATCTCGACGAGATCGCGCAGGCACGAGCGTCTTGGGGTCTGTTCCGCGACCGGCGGCCGGATCTTTACGGGCCGCTGGTCAGTCATGACGGAGTGAAGCGATGAAAACATCGGTTCTGCTTGCCGCTTTCGTCGCGGCTGTCCTTGGCGCCGCGCAAGCCGAACCGATAAATCTCGTCTCGCATCGCGCGCAGTACGACGTCTCGCTGGCCTGGACGCGGCCGGGCGGTATGGCGGCGGTCAGCGGGCGCACCGTGCTCGAATTCCGCGACGCCTGCACCGCCTGGACTTCGACGCAGCGCTTCATCGCCGACATGACCGATGGCAAGGCGGCGACCGTGCACAGCGATTTCATCGTGTCGTCGAGCGAAGACAAGCTCGGCCGGCAGATCCGCTTCAAGGTTCGCAACGCGATCGACGGCAAGACGACGCAGCGGCTCGATGGCGTGGGCGTCCTCGCCTCCGCCGGTGGCGAGGTGCGCCTGACCTCGCCGCGCGGCCAGCATTTCGCGCTGCCGACGGGCACCTTGCTGCCGACGCAGCACACGCTGGCGGTATTGCGCGCGGCACTCGCGGGCGCGGGGTCGTTCCACGAAACGGTGTTCCAGGGGGGTGACCGCAACGAACTCTATGACACCGCGACCGTGATCGGCCGGCCTATCGCGATGGACAAACTGAAGACGGACCAGTCCGCCGATGGCGATCATCTGCTCGCCGGCGTCAAGGCGTGGCCGACGCTGGTCAGCTATTTCCCGCACGACTCGACGGGCGCGGCAGCCGATTATGAGATCGCGTACCGCCTCTATTCGAATGGCGTGATCTCCTCGATGTCGCTGATCTATCCGAACTTCACCATGAAGGCGGAGCTGGTGAAGCTGGAGAAGCTACCGTCGAAGTGCTGACCTTGCGCGGCCCTTGATCACGGCCTCGCCGCCGAATTTGGCGCGGACCTTGTCCATCGCGCGTTCCGCCGCCGCGCGCTTGCCGGCGCCGTCATCGACGAGATCGGCTGGATCGCAGGCGCTCTCGTCCTCGATCTGGCCGATGCCGACGCCCAGAAGGCGAAATGCCGTGCCGTCCGCCTCGCGCCGCAAGGCCGCTCGGGCGGTGCGGAAGATGCGGTCCGCCAATTGTGTGGGCGCGTCCAGCGAAACGCTGCGGGTCCGGATCTTGAAATTCGCGGTCTTGAGTTTGAGCACGACGGTGCGGCCGCCATGGCCGGAAGCCTTGGCCCGGGCCGAGACGCGCTCGGCGTGGCGCCACAGGATCGCTTCGAGTTCCTCGAACTTCGAAATGTTCGTGTCGAAGGTGGTCTCGGACGAAATGCTCTTGAGTTCGCCGTCAGGCTCGACCTTTCGGCTGTCACGGGCGTGCGCCAAGCGATGCAGCCACAGGCCTGTGTTGCCATAACGCTTGGCGAGTTCCTTGGCCTCCATATCCTGAAGCTGCCCGATATGCGTGATGCCGTCCTTGGCGAGGCGAGTCTGCAAGGCGGCGCCGGCACCGCGGATATATCCGACCGGCTTGTCGCGCAGGAAAGAGCGCGCCTCGGTCTCGCCGATCACCGCAAAGCCGCGCGGCTTGTCGAGCTCGCTGGCGAGCTTGGCGAGGAACTTGTTGAAGCTGAGACCGATCGAAACCGTGATGCCGATATCCGCTTCGATGCGTTTGGTCAGTCGTGCCATCAGCCGGGCGGGCGCGAGTCCGTGCAGCATCCGCGTGCCTGAAAGATCCAGGAACGCCTCGTCGAGCGACAGCGGTTCGACCTGCGGCGTCAGTTCCAGCATCATGGCGCGGATCGACTTGGCGGCGGCGGTGTATTTCGCGAAGTTCGGCTTGATGACCACGGCCTGGGGACAAAGCTCCAAGGCCTTGAACATCGGCATGGCCGAGCGCACGCCGGAAATCCTTGCCACATAGCAACAGGTCGACACCACGCCGCGCCGGGAGCTGCCGCCGACAATCACCGGCTTGTCGCGCAAGGCCGGGTTGTCGCGTTTCTCGATCGCCGCATAGAACGCGTCGCAGTCCAAGTGCGCGATGGCGAGGGATTCGAGTTCGTCATGTGCGATGAGTCTGAGGCTGCCGCAGGTCTTGCAGCGCCGCGAGCCCGGCGTCGTGTCGGCGAGGCAGTCGCGGCAGAACGCGCTCATGTCGCTTCGAAGGCTTCCTTCTCGCTCCACAGCCAGGCGGCGCCGCGCACGCCGCTCGAGTCGCCGTGCTTGGCCTTCACGATGCGCGTCGGCCCTTCCGGCGTGAAGGCGCAGGCTTCGACGCGGCGCGGCAGCTCGTCATACAGGATATCGATATTGGACAAGCCGCCGCCCAGCACTATGGCGTCGGGGTCCAGCACATTGACGATGCTTGCGAGGGACCGCGCGAAACGGTCGTAGAAGTCCTCCATGGTTGCCTTGGCCGAGGCGTCACCCTGGGCCGCGGCAGCTGCGATGTCCGGTCCGAACAATGCGCGGCCCGTACGGCGCTTGAAGTCGGCGGCAAGGCCGGTGCCGCTGATCCAGGCTTCGATGCAGCCCTTGCGACCGCAATAGCAGGCGGGAGCGGTTGCGAATTCTTCATCGGTCGGGCGGGGCAGGGGATTGTGGCCCCACTCGCCGGCAATGCCATGGGCTCCGGTGAGCACGCGGCCCCGCACGCTGATGCCGCCGCCGCAGCCGGTGCCGACGATCACGCCGAACACGACATCGGCGCCGGCGGCGGCCCCGTCGCTTGCTTCCGATAAGGCAAAGCAATTGGCGTCGTTGGCGACGCGCACCGGGCGCCCGATCGCCTCGGTGAGATCGCGGTCGAGCGGATGGCCGATCAACTGGGTCGAGTTGGCGTTCTTCACCAGACTGGTTCTGGTACTGATCGTGCCGGGTATCGCCACGCCGACCGTGCCGTGGCGGCCGAGCCTGTCGTTCGCCGCCAGGACGAGATCGCGCATGGCACGGATCGTGTCGGCATACCCACTGCGAGGCGTCGGCACGCGCTCGCGCAGGATCTCGCGGCTGCCATCGAGTGCCACAATCTCGATCTTGGTGCCGCCGAGGTCGATCCCTAATCTCATAACCCGGCCTCGCTGAGTTTCTCGTCGATGAAGCGATATGCGTCCGACCAACGTTCGGCCCGCAGATGTGCATGCGCCGCAGGCGGCAGAAGGGGTTTCAACCTGTCGTCGCCGATCAGATGGATGCGCCAGATGTCCGGCGCGGCTTCGGCGGCCGAGGCCAGATTCTGCGGAATGTCGTCGACGAAAAACGCGGGCCGGCCGGCTTGCGCCGCGAGTGCCCTAAGCGCGGGGCCCTTCACGCCGCTATTGGCGACGAGCGAAATGTCGAGGCCGAGCGCGGCCAGATTGCGCTGGCGCGCCGCTGCTTGCGCCGACGAGATGTTGGTCAGCACGACGATGTCGACTCGCGCTTCCAGCGCGCGCAGCGCCTCTTGCGCGCCATCGACGAGTTCCAGCGAATCGAGTTCGCGGCGGAACTCCTCGAGCAAGGCGGTCACCTCGACATCCAGAACCGATGCACCGTCGGCCTGGCGTTTTACGTTGCCGTGCAGGCGATAGCTGGAGAGGTCCAGGAACAACCCGCCGCCGCGCAGGAAGCGGTCGAAGCCGTCGACGAATCGCAGAATCACCTCATCGGCGTCGACCACCAGGAGGGGGCGTCGTGGCGTCAGCCCGGCGAGCGCCGCCGCAATGTCGAATCCGCCGGTCATGGTCCACCCAGGACGTGGCGCGCAACGTGGAGCGCGCGGGGGTCGCTTGAGCCATTTTCACAGAAATCGAGCAGAAGCTGCTCGTCTGCCAAGATAAAATCCAAAACGGAGACGAGAAACTCGACTTCTGCGGCACGTGCCGACACCGTCGCCGGGTCGAGGCCCGACAGATCGGCGAATCGCTCGAATGTTTCCTGCCGCACGGCGAGGAAGGCCAAAGCCTCCAAGGCCAGGGTCGCTGCCCGGTCGGAATTCATGCTGGTGAGGGACCTGGCCATTTCATCCGTAAGTTCGTTAACGCCCCCGATCTTAGCGGCACCCGCGCGGCGCGCCATCCCGCGACGAAATCGCATCGGCGGCGCGCCGCCATTTTCGTGCCCGATTCGCCGCGCACTGCACCGTTCTGGTGCGGCTTTCACCTTACGAGAGCCGGTTTCGTCAAGGGAGCGTTAAGGGTTGGGCCCTAATACTAACCATCGCAAAGCCCTGGGTAGAGCCGTTACGGGGACGGCGTCGCCATTGGCCGGCGCGTGCAGCGAAGAGGCAATTCATGGACGCCAAGACCAAGACAGTGCTGATCGTCGAGGATAACGAGCTCAACATGAAGCTCTTCCACGATCTGCTCGACGCCCATGGCTACAACATCCTCCAGACCAAGGATGGCATGGAAGCGCTCGACATCGCGCGCGAGCACCGCCCCGACCTGATCCTGATGGACATCCAGCTTCCGGAAGTGTCCGGTCTCGAAGTCACCAAGTGGCTCAAGGAAGACGACACGCTGAAGACGATCCCCGTCGTCGCCGTCACGGCCTTCGCGATGAAGGGCGATGAAGAGGTGATCCGTCAGGGCGGCTGCGAAGCCTATATTTCCAAGCCGATCTCCGTCACCAGCTTCCTGGATACCGTCCGCCGGTTCATTGGGTAGGCACAAACCATGACGGCGCGCGTTCTGGTCGTCGACGACATTCTCTCCAACGTCAAGCTTCTCGAAGCGAAATTGACGGCGGAATATTTCGAGGTCGTCAGCGCCTTCAACGGCCTGGAGTGCCTCGCCAAGATCGACCAGGCGGCGCCCGACATCGTGCTGCTCGATGTGATGATGCCCGGCATGGACGGGTTCGAGGTCTGCCGCCGCATCAAGAACAATCCTAAGACCGCCCACATCCCGGTGGTGATGGTCACCGCGCTGGACCAACCCTCCGACCGCGTCGCGGGCCTCGATGCCGGCGCCGACGATTTCCTGACCAAGCCGGTCGACGATGCCGCGCTGTTTGCCCGGGTGCGCTCGCTGGTGCGGCTCAAGATGATGACAGACGAGCTGCGCATGCGCGAGACGACCGGCCAGAGCATGGGCCTGATCGATCCCGCCACCACGTTGATGGACGCCAACCCGACGGGTCGCATCCTCATCATCGAGGATCGGCCCGAATCGGTGGCCTGGTTCGCCAACGCGCTCAAGCCGGGTCACGACGTGGCCTCGGTCGATACCTTCGAGGAAGCGCTGGTGCGCGTGCGCGGCGGCGATTACGACCTCATCGTGGTCAGTCTGGGCATGCGGGGTTTTGACGGGCTGAGATTGTGTTCGCAGCTTCGCTCGCTTCCCGAGGGACGCAATGTTCCGATCCTGGTCGTCGTCACCGACGGCGATCGTCGTAAGCTCAATCAGGCGCTCGAGATGGGCGTCAACGACTATCTGACGCGTCCCGTCGACAAGAACGAGCTGGTCGCGCGGGTGCGTACGCAACTGCGCAAGAAACGCTATTCCGACCGGCTGCGCCACAATGTGCAGCTCAGCCTGGAGATGGCGATCACCGACCAGCTCACCGGCCTGCACAATCGCCGCTACATGTCGCGCCATCTCGATAATCTGGTCGCCTCGGCGGGCCGCAACGGCAAGCCGCTCGCCTTCCTCATCCTCGACATCGACTACTTCAAGGCGGTCAATGACGGCCACGGCCATGATATTGGCGACGAGGTCCTCAAGGAGTTCGCCAACCGCATCTCCGCCAATGTGCGGGGCATCGATCTGGCCTGCCGCTATGGCGGCGAGGAATTCGTGGTGGTGATGCCCGATACCGATATCGCGCTCGCCTATACGATCGCCGAACGCCTGCGCAAGTCGATCGAGACGACCCCCATCGTCATCAGCCGTTCCCCGGGCAAGCTGAACATCACGATCTCCATCGGCATCGCGGCCACACAAGGTCAAGGCGACAACGCCGAGGCGCTGCTGCACCGCGCCGACCAGGCGCTGTACGCCGCCAAGCGCAACGGCCGCAATCGCGTCGTCACCGCCGCCGCGGCTTAAGCCCTAGAACCGCCATTGCACGCCGACCGCGAAGCTGCGCGGGATGGCGTTGGCATCGGGCGCCGGGAACTCCTGGTGCTTTGCATGCAGCAGATTGAAGCAGGACAGCGACAAGCGCAGCGAGTCCGACAGGCTCCAGCCCAGGCTGGAGTTAAGCTCGACGTAGGATGGCACCAGCGGGTTGGGCAGGCGTCCGACATAGCGCAGGTCAGCATCCCAGGTGACGTCGTCGCCCAGATTCATCGAGGAGCGCAACGTCGCGCTGCTGGCGGGATCGTCACCGATCTGAGAGACACCGATCCCCGGCAACGTCGCGCCGGGTGCGAATTTGAAGTTCTCGGTCAGCGATGTGTAGGAGGCGGATAGCCGCCACCATGGGAGCATCTGGTAGTCGCCCCAGGCCTCGAAACCGTAGGTCTGGCCGCGAAGATTGTTGCCCCAGGTCAGGTTCAGAAGCGTCGCTGTGCCCGGCCCGAGTTCGACGCTGCGGATCTGCAAGTAGTCGTTGAGAAAACCCGAGACGGAAACGGAGAGCTGTGAGTTCAGCTCGGCGCGCGCTCCGACTTCATAGGCCGTGAGTTCGACCGAGTCGAATTGCGGATTGCCGCTCAGCGAGATCAGCGTTCCCATCCGTTCCTGCACGTCACGGTCAAACGGCGTGGGCGAACGGATGGCACGCGACGCCGCGGCCCAGATCATCGTTCTATCGTTCAGCTTCCAAGACAACCGCCCGGTCGGCAGGACCGCGAGCCCGGAATAGGGATCGGCTTCGATCTTCAGCGCGAGCACGGCGGTCAATGCCGGCGTGAGAGCGATGCTGTCCTCGACGAAGGCATCGGAGAGATTGAGCGAACGGCTGGCCGGGGCATAGAACAGCGAGGACGTGCCATAGATATGATAGCGGTTGACGCGCATCTCGCCGCCGACCGTGACGGCGTTGCTGGCGTCGAGATTGAAACTGTGTTGGACATCGAGGTCGTACATATCGAGCCAGAATCGCCCGCCACCAATCGGCGTGGAACGGCTGGTTCCGTCATACCAAGCGCGCACCTGCAGACTGGCATCGTCGTCGAACGCGTGATTCCACTGCATCAGGACATTGTGTCCGGAGACATCCTCCGATCCGGCGCCTTGGCCCTCCCAACCCGAATAGGCGTCACCCTCAAGGGTGACCGTGTCCTTGTCCGACGGCGTCCAGTCGAATCGAAGACCGCCCTGCGGCTTCGACCAATGGTCGTGCGGATTGCCGGCCGCCGCCTGCGTGTCGCTCCCGCTATATTCGCGCAGATAGGCGCGATAGGTGAGATCGTCGGCGAGGCGCCCGCCGTAACGTAGAGACACGCTCTGCTCGAGATTGCCGGCCGAAATGCTGAGCAGCCCGCCCTGGGTATCGCCCGATTTGCGCGTGATGATGTTGATGACGCCATTGACCGCGTTGGCGCCCCACAGCGTCGCACCGGGACCGCTGATCACCTCGATGCGCTCGATGTCCTCCGGCATCAGATCCTGCATGTCCCAATAGACGCCGGAGAACAGTGGCGTGTAGACGCTTCGCCCATCGATCAAGACGAGTAGTTGGTTGGAGAAGCTCTGATCCGCGTTGTTGCCGCTAAAACCGCGCGCGGTGATGACGTAATGGCTGGCACTCGTCTGGTTAACCTGAAGATTGGGCGCGAGGCGCAGGATTTCAGGCACGGTGACGCCGCCGGACCGCAGGATGGCGTCGTGGGTGATCACGTAAACCGCGGCCGGCGCCTCGCCCAGCGCTTCGGTCGTCCGGGTCACCGATGTGACATCCAGACTCTCCAATTGGTCGATCGACATCTGCTGTAGATCTTGTGCCGATTGGGCATGAGTAAACGCGACCGGGCACACGGCCCAGATCCCCAGACATGTAATGGCCGTGCGCGACAGCCGGCGCATGCCCCCTCCACCAGAACTGTGCTGAAACGCACAATTTGCCAACGGGTTCCCGCCCGGATCCCCGTTCTTAATACCGCGAATACCCTAATTGGGTATTGGGGACGCTATAGCGCCTGCCCGTCGTCCACGGTCAGGAGCGAACCCGTGATCGCGCGCGCGGCGTCGGAGGCGAGGAGCAGCAGCATGCCGTCGAGATCGCTTTCCTGTGCCAGGCGCTTGCGCGGGAAGCCCGCGATCTGGGCCTTGCCCTTGTCGGTGGTGAACCATTCGCCGTTGAGTTCGGTTTCGATGAAGCCGGGACAGAGCGCGTTCACATTGATTCCCTTGCGCGCCCATTCCCGCGCCAGGCACTGGGTCATCATCGCCACGCCCGCCTTCGAGATGCAGTAAGGGGTGACACCCGGCAGCACGCGATAGGCGCCGATCGACGCGATGTTGATGATCCGTCCCTCGCGCTTGGCGGCGATCATGCGGCGCCCGACTTCGGTGGCGAGCAGGAAAGGCGCGCGCAGATTGGTTGCCATCACCAGATCGAAATCGGCAGCAGAAACGTCGATCGCCAATCCCTGCACGCTGAGCCCGGCGTTGTTGACAAGAATGTCGATCGGTCCGAGCGCGGCCTCGGCAGCGTCGAGCGCTGGCGCGATGGCGGCGGCGTCTGTGACGTCGAGCGGAACGGCAGCCGCCTTGCCGCCGGCAGCCTCGATTTCGGCAGCGACGTCCGCCAGCCGTTCGGCCCGGCGCCCCGAGACCGCCACCGCTGCACCGGCGCCCGCCAGCAACCTGGCGAAGTGACGGCCGAGCCCGCTGGTGGCGCCCGTGACGAAAGCGGCCTTGCCGGTCAAATTGGTATTGGACGCCACGAGCGTGCTCTCCAAGTCGTTGAAATCGCAAAAACGACGTACATTCGAAACTGCGGCTTGCGATAGGGGTGGCTGTTCTGCCTCAATCGCCTGTCGCGGTCGCAGGACGGCCGTTTCGCAACCGGGTTCGTGTCATGCAGATCGACGTCGTCTCCGATACCGTGTGTCCGTGGTGCTTCATTGGCAAGCGCCGGCTCGGTCGCGCGCTGGCCATGCGGCCGGAGATCGCGGCCACTGTAGTCTGGCGACCCTATCAACTCGATCCCACCATTCCGCGCGAGGGTGTCGACCGCCGCGCCTATCTGAAGGCCAAGTTCGGCGACAGTCCGCGCACCGCCGCGATGGGCGAGACGATCCGCGGCGAAGGCCTGGGCGAGGGGATCGACTTCGCCCTCGACAAAATCGCCAAGTCGCCGAACACGCTGGACTCGCATCGGCTAATCCGCTGGGCCGGCGGCGCGGGCAAGCAGGACGAGGTCGTCGAGCGTCTGTTCGAAGCCTATTTCATCGACGGCCGCGACATCGGCGATGCCGGTGTGTTGACCAAGATCGCCTTCGAAGCCGGCATGGATGCCGATCTCGTCGCCGAGCTGCTCGCCAAGGGCGCCGATTTCGAGGCCGTCGAACGCGAGGCCGGCATGGCCAATCAGATGGGCATCTCGGGCGTGCCGACCTTCATCTTCGACAGCCGCATGATGATCTCCGGCGCACGCGAGCCGGAGATCCTGGTCAAGATCATCGATCGGGCTTTGCAAGCCGCGCAGCCGGACCAGACCCAATCGGCGCCGTGACGGCGTTGCTCTGCGACAGCACCTTCACCTGCGTCACGGCATAGTGCGGCAGCGGGAAGACCGCCGTCGCCTCGATCGGCAGCAGCGCCTGGATGACCACAGAGCCAGCCGGCGGCGGTGTGGCGAGAAACTCGACGACTTCGCTGTCGGACTCCGGAATGTGGAACTCCTTCAGGTGCAGGCGGGGCAGCACCCAGCCGCCTGACTGCACCGCGCCCATCGCACTCACCACCAGATGGTTGCGGATGATCGCGGCGCTGACGCGGTCGATCCGATAGATCAGCGTCGGCGCGGCTTGGGCCGCGGTTGCCGCAACTGCCGCCAAGGCGAAGATCGCGCAGCCGAGGATGGTTCGACGCATGCAGTTCCCCTTCGGTTGTTCTCGCCAAAAGGGCCAGCTAAGAGGGAATTGCGGCGCAATTGCGATGAGGCATGAGATGGGACCGTTGCAGGGAATCCGGGTGGTGGAGTTCGCCGGAATCGGGCCCGGACCGTTTTGCGCGATGCTGCTGTCGGACCTGGGTGCCGACGTCGTGCGCATCGATCGCAAAGGCGGGCGCCCGCCGCACAAGACCGAGATCTATCTGCGCGGACGCAAAACCGTGGCCCTCGACATGAAACATCCGCAAGCCGTCGAGGCGGCTCTGCAACTGATCGAAAAGGCCGACGCACTGATCGAGGGCTTCCGCCCCGGCGTGATGGAACGGCTGGGCGTCGGCCCCGACGTTTGCCTGAAGCGCAATCCCAAGCTCGTCTATGGCCGCATGACCGGCTGGGGCCAGACCGGACCGCTGGCCAACGCCGCGGGCCACGACATCAACTACATCGCGCTCAGCGGCGCGCTGCACGCGATCGGCGGCGCGGCCAAGCCGGTGCCGCCCTTGAACCTGGTCGGCGATTTCGGCGGCGGCGCGCTTTATCTCGCGCTGGGCGTGGTGTGCGGCATCTTGGAAGCCAAGAACTCGGGCAAGGGCCAGGTGGTCGACACGGCGATGACCGACGGCGCGGCGTCGTTGATGACCATGTTCTACGGCATGGCGGCGACCGGGATGTGGCGCGACGCGCGCGCGTCCAATCTCCTCGATGGCGGGGCACATTTCTACGATACCTATGAGACCAAGGACGGCAAGTTCGTCGCGCTCGGCTCGATCGAGCCGCAGTTCTACAAAGAGCTGATGGAGAAGGCCGGAATTTCCGATCCCGCCTTCGCGGCGCAAATGGACCGCGAGGCGTGGCCGGCGCTGAAGGCGAAGCTGGCCACCGCCATCAAGACCAAGACGCGCGACGAATGGGACGCGGTCATGCTGGGCAGCGATGTGTGCTACGCGCCGGTGCTCTCGCTGGCCGAGGCGCCCAAGCATCCGCACAACGTGGCGCGGCAGACCTTCGTGGAGCGCGACGGCGTGGTGCAGCCGGCGCCGGCGCCGCGCTTCTCGCGCACCGTGCCGGAAATCCAGAGCGCGCCGCAGGCGCCCGACAGCGCCGCTGCGCTGAAGGCCTGGGGCTTCTCCGACGACGCCGTCGCGAAACTGTTGAGCGACGGTGCGATCTAAGAATGGAGCACCCTCATGCTTCGACAGGCTCAGCATGAGGAGATTAGCTAGGGTCCTCATCCTGAGCCTGTCGAAGGATGAGCAGCACGGAACAGCATGACCTACCTTCCCGGCACCGCGTCGCGGCGGCGCATCTATCTGATGCGACACGGCCATGTCGACTATCTCGCCAAGCATGTGGTGAGCGAGGGCGCGATCAACGTCGTGCCGCTGACGCCGCGCGGGCGGCTGCAGGCGCAAGCGGCCGGCGCGGCGCTGGCGCACGTCGCTTTCGAGCGCTCTCTGTGTTCGGGCTATCCCCGCACGCATGAGACGGCTTCGTATGTGCTGGCAGCGCAGAAAGTGCCACCGGCCTTGGAGATCGACGAGGGCCTGGTCGAGATCGCGGGCGGGCCGATGACCCCGCCGCCCAAAAGCCGCGACGAACTGATCGAGCGGATGAAGATCCGCTTCTCGCAAGCGGGAAATCCGGCCGCGAGCAACGGCGACGGCGGGGAGAATTATGGCCAGGCGCAAGCGCGCGCCGTGGCGGCGATCAAGCGCCTGCTGGCCGCGCCCGGCTGGCACACCGCACTGATCGTGGCGCATGAGGGCATCAACCGGCTTATCCTCAGTTGGGCCTGCGGCGCTGGGCTGGCGGCCATGGGTGCGTTCGAGCAGGACACCGGCTGCATCAACGTGCTCGACTTCGATCTGGATGGCGGCGCCATCGCGCGGTCCATGATCAAGGCGGTGAATCTGACGCCCTACAACTGGCTCAAGCACGGCATGAACCTGACAAGCCTGGAAGCGATTTTCGAACGCGACGCGACCGAAGAGCTGCGTTAGCGACAACAACATAGGGAGACGCCCATGACCGAGGCCCTGATCATCGATGCCGTCCGCACGCCGCGCGGCATCGGCAAATATCCCAAAGGCGCGCTGTCGCAGATCCATCCGCAGCGGCTGGGTTCGGCGGTGCTGAAGGCGCTGGCCGAGCGCAACGATCTCAAGACCGCCGAGGTCGACGATGTGATCTGGGGCACCAGCGCCCAGCGCGGCACGCAGAGCTGCGATCTCGGCCGCATGTCGGCGCTCGATGCCGGATACGATGTGCGTTCGAGCGGCGTGACGCTGGACCGCTTCTGCGGGTCCGGCATCACCTCGGTGAACCTCGCGGCCTCGACCATCATGGCGGGCATGGCGGACCTCGTCGTCGCCGGCGGCACCGAGATGATGTCGATGCCCAACCGGCGCAACGCCGAGGACGGGCCGCCGCTGTTCGACACGGGCAATCTGCATCTGCGTGCGCTGCAGCCCCAGACCAATCAGGGCGTCTGCGCCGATGCGATCGCGACGCTGGAAGGCATCACCCGCGCCGATGTCGATGCCCTGGCGCTGGAGAGCCAAAGGCGCGCGGCGAAGGCGATCGAAGGCGGACATTTCAGGAAGAGCCTTGTCACTGTCTATAACGACGATGGAACGGTGGCGCTGGACCGCGAGGAATTTCCGCGTCCGAACACGACAGCGGAGGGGCTGGCAGCGCTCAAGCCGTCCTTCGAGCAGCTTGCCGACGTCCCGCTGAACGCGGACGGGCTCACCTTCCGCAAGCTGATCCTGCAGAAATATCCGGACCTCGAGATCCATCACATTCACCACGCCGGCAACTCGTCCGGCGTGGTCGACGGTTCGGCGGCGCTGCTGCTCGCTTCGCCCGACTATGCGAGGGCGCATGGCATGAAACCGCGTGCCCGCGTGATCGCGACGGCGAACCAAGGCGATTGCCCGACGCTGATGCTGAACGCGCCGGTGCCGGCGGCCAAGCGCGTGCTGGCCAGGGCCGGTCTCGCGCTCGCCGATATCGACCTGTTCGAGATCAACGAGGCCTTCGCGGTCGTGGCCGAGAAGTTCATCCGCGATCTCAAGCTCGACCGCGACAAGGTCAACGTGAACGGCGGCGCGATGGCGCTGGGCCATCCCATCGGCGCGACAGGCTCGATGCTGATCGGCACCATGCTGGACGAACTGGAGCGCCGCGACCTGCGCCGCGGCCTGGTGACGATGTGCGCTGGCGGCGGCATGGCGCCCGCGATCATCATCGAGCGCGTGGTGCACTAGACGATCCTCTCGCGTCTGGAAAATGACATTAAAGTTTGTTAAGGAAGCGCCGTTCAGCTTTGAGGGGACGACATGGCCGAGATTGCGAGCCGGGCGGAAGGCATTCCCAATTCGCCGGTCGGGGCGCGGGCGCCGAAGGAGGCGTGGAACGCCGACGCCGGCTTCTATCTGACGATGGTCCTGGTGTCGGCGGCGATCATTTTCGCCGGCTTTTCACCGTCCTTCTATCTGAAATCGGTCATCCACGCGCCGCCGCCGCTGAGTCTGCTCACCATTTCGCATGGCGTCGTCTTCACGGCGTGGATGGCGTTGTTCATCACGCAGGCCTCCCTGATCGCGAACGGCAAGCCCGCGCTGCATCGTCAATTGGGAATTCTCGGTGCGCTTCTTTTTGGCGCCATGGTGACGCTGGGAATCTGGACCGCGGTCACGGCCGCACGCCTTGGGCATGTGCCGCCCGACGGGCCGCCGCCCCTGGCCTTCCTCGCCCTGCCGCTGTTCGCCATCGTCTCGGCGGCGGTCCTTGTGGCCGGCGCGCTGTGGAACCGCCAGCGCAGCGCCTGGCACAAGCGTTTGATGCTCGGGTCCTTCTTCATCATGACCGGGCCGGCCGCCGGACGGCTGGCCGTTCCGCTCGGGATCGCGCCGCTG
>Ga0265320_10000481_pt1 | contig 31186 bp, 28 predicted proteins | sample 4827metaG_FD_202087 | JGI IMG/M metagenome (GOLD analysis project Ga0265320, IMG submission 202087) | Rhizosphere microbial communities from Carex aquatilis grown in University of Washington, Seatle, WA, United States - 4-8-27 metaG | ecosystem: Host-associated > Plants > Roots > Rhizosphere >... | reverse complement strand
CGCACTTGGGGCAGATATGCCCTTGGCCGAAACGGCTGTCGAAGATATGCGCGAGGCACGCTTCATCCGTGGAGAACCTTTCGTGAAACTCACGAATCGTTATGCTGGTTTTGGGCTTCATTTGCCCTTAATATACACCATCCCTATCTTATGTCAAGGGGATAGTTCCGAAAGTTTATGTCAGGGAGCGATGACACCACGCCCTGCCAGGCTCAGTGCCTCAGTCCCTCTGCTCCTTTACTCCTCCTCGCTCCCGGCTCCCTGCTCCCCGCTACTTCCCCTCCCACGCCCGATTAAAGGCGCTCACCAGCGCGAGCAAACCCGCCTGCTCGATGTTCGTGTCGATGCCGCAGCCCCAGAATTTCACGCGGTCGCTTTCACGTTCGATGAGGACGTAGGCCGCGGAGTCCGTGGCCGAGCCGACGCCGATGGCGTGTGATCGGTAGTCGAGCACGCGGAAGTTTTTCCAGCCTTGGCTGCTCAGGGCCTGGACGAAGGCGTTGATGGGGCCGTTGCCCGTGCCATGGATTTCACGCGCGTCGCCGTTCCATTGCATGCGCCCGGTGAAGTTGAACTGGTGCTTGCTCGCCGGGTCGGCGTGTACGTCGTAGTCCACAAGTTGCAGCGGGCGGTTGGCGCCGAGATACATCTGGTCGAAGAGGCTTTTGATTTCCGCCGGGGTCAACTCGCGCGCGAGTTTGTCGGCGGCGGCATTGACGGCCGCGCCGATTTCCGGGTGCATGAGCTTGGGCAAATCGAGGCCGAACTCGGAGTGGAGCACGAAGGCGACGCCGCCTTTGCCGCTCTGCGAATTGATGCGGATGATGGCCTCGTAGTTGCGCCCGATGTCCTGCGGATCAATGGGCAGGTAGGGGACTTCCCACTGGTCGAAGGGCTTCGCGTGCGCGGCACGACGGCGGTCCATGCCTTTCTTGATGGCGTCCTGGTGCGAGCCGGAAAAGGCGGTGAAGACGAGGTCGCCCGCGTAGGGCCAGCGCGGCGGCACTTCCATGCGCGTGAGCGTCTCATACTCGGCGCGCACGGCGGGCAGGTTGGAAAAGTCCAGTTGCGGGTTGATGCCCTGCGTCAAGAGATTGAGCGCGACCGTGACGAGGTCGAGGTTGCCCGTGCGTTCGCCGTTGCCGAAGAGAGTTCCCTCGACGCGGTCCGCGCCGGCCAGCAGCGCCAGTTCGGTCGCCGCGATGCCGGTGCCGCGGTCATTGTGCGTGTGCAGGCTGATGAGCGCCTGGTCGCGCCGCCCGTGTTTTTTCAATTCACGCCCGAACCATTCAATCTGGTCGGCGTGGACATTCGGCGTGAAGTATTCCACTGTCGCCGGCAGGTTGAGGATGATGGGGTCCTGCGCTGTGGGCTGCCACACGGCCATGACGGCCTCGCAGACTTCGAGCGCGTAGTCCGTCTCCGTGTCGGTGAAGGACTCCGGCGAATACTCAAAACGCACGCGCGTGCCCGCGGCTTCCAGCCCGTGCGCGAGTTCCTTGACCAACTTCGTACCGCTGACGGCGATTTCCTTGATTTGCTCGCGCGAGGCGTCGCCAAAGGTGATTTTGCGCTGGAGCGGCGAAGTGGAATTGTAGAGGTGGACAATGGCGTGCTTGGCACCGCGCAAGCTCTCGAACGTGCGGCGGATCAAATGCTCGCGCGATTGCGTGAGGACTTGGATCCACACGTCGTCGGGGATGCGTTTTTCGTCAATGAGGCGGCGGATAAAGGCGAATTCGATGTCCGAAGCGGAGGGAAAGCCGACTTCGATTTCCTTGAAGCCCAGGCGCACGAGGAGCGCGAAGTATTTGAGTTTCTCCTCGACGTTCATCGGGATGGCGAGCGCTTGGTTGCCGTCGCGCAAATCCACGCTGCACCAGATGGGGGCGCGGGTGTGGGTTTTGTCCGGCCAGGTGCGGTCGGGGAGGACGACATGGGGAACGGGGCGGTATTTGGTGATGGAGCCGGGTTGCATGGAAAAAAGGAATTATGAATTAAGAATGCAGAAGTAAGAAGCCGGAAATTGGCGGGCGGGGCGGGGAACGCAATGCGTTCGTGTCCGCGAGGGACTCCGGCCAAGGCGAAGCAGGCAAACGCAAGCCTGGGATTTTACCAACACGGCCGCAAAAAGGCGGGGCCGCCGCGCGCGCGATTAGGCTCCCCGCCCGGGGAGTCGGAGCAGAGCCAGCAGCAGGGCTGTGTGAGCGCGCAAAATCATTTAACACGCTCAGTTTAACGCCTTGATCGGTCGCGTCAATGGTGGAATGAGCGGGGCTTTGGGCTTGAGCGAGCGAGTCAATTGCTTAGGCTATACCTTCCATGCCCTCCCTCGACGGCCGAACGATTGTCCTTGGCGTGACCGGCTCCATTGCCGCATACAAGGCCGCGGATATTGCCTCCGAGCTGACGAAGCTCGGGGCGGCCGTGTTCGTGGTCATGACCGAGGAGGCGACGCAGATTATCGCGCCGCTGACGCTGCAGGTGCTGTCGCGTAATCCGGTGGGCGTGGATTTGTGGGACGAGGGCAAGGGCTGGCAGCCGGGGCACATCGAACTGGCCGACAAGGCGGATTTGCTGCTCGTTGCGCCGGCCACGGCAAATATCGTGGCTTGTTTCGCGCACGGCCTAGCGCCCGATTTGCTCACGGCCATTTATCTCGCCACGCCCGCGCCGGTGCTGATTGCCCCCGCGATGAACGGCAAGATGCTCGCGCACCCGGCGACCCAGGCCAATTTGAAAACCCTCCGCGCGCGGGGAAATCAATTCGTCGACCCCGTGGATGGACTCCTCGCCTGCGGCTACGAGGGCGAGGGCAAGCTCGCGCCGGTGGCGGAGATCGTGCGGTGCGTCGAGAAATTGCTGTCCAGCAAGAAGGCGAAGAAGTAGGGCTTAATGCGCCGCCGGCACCGCGCCGGGCAACGGATAGTGGTAAAGTTCGCCGGCAAAATTGCGCAGCACGACTTCCTCGTCGGTGAATTCCTTGACGTAATTCGGATTGAGCGGCACCTTGCCGCCACCGCCGGGCGCGTCGATGACGAATTGCGGCACCGCGTAGCCGGTGGTGTGGCCGCGGAGAGCGCGGATGATTTCCACGCCCTTGCGTGGGTCGGTGCGGAAGTGCGCGCTGCCCGTGATGAGGTCGCACTGGTAAAGGTAATAGGGCCGCACGCGCATTTGCAGCAGGCGGTGGACGAGCGACTTCATCGTTTCCGCATCGTCGTTCACCCCGCGCAGCAGCACGCTCTGGTTGCCGAGCGGGACGCCGGCGAAGGCCAGGCGGTCGCAGGCTTCCTTCAACTCCCAAGTGCATTCACGCGGGTGGTTGGTGTGGATGCTCATCCAGATGGGACCGTGCTTTTTGAAAATATCGCACAGCGCGGGCGTGATACGTTGCGGCAGGAACACGGGGATGCGCGAGCCGATGCGGATAAATTCGATATGCGGGATGGCGCGCAGGCGGCCGAGCAGGTAGTCGAGCTTGTTGTCCGCCAGCAGCAGCGGGTCGCCGCCGCTCAGGAGGACATCACGAACTTCGGGATGGTCAGCAATATACTTAAGGCCCGACTCAAACTCCGGATGAAAATCGTAATTCTGCGCGTTCGAGACGAGCCGGCTGCGCGTACAGTAGCGACAGTAGGCGGCGCAACGGTCGGTCACGAGAAACAGCACGCGGTCAGGGTAGCGATGCACCAGCCCCGGCACGGGCATGTGGGTTTCCTCACCCACCGGGTCCAGGCGCTCCTCGGGGGAGACCACTAGCTCGCCGCCGCGCGGGATGACCTGCAAACGGATGGGGCAGGCCGGGTCGTCGCGGTCGATGAGATTGAAAAAGTGCGGCGTGATCGCGACGGCGAGCTTGTCCTTGGCGTGTTCGCAACCGGCGCGCTCCTCCTCCGTCAGTTCCAAATGCTGCTCCAGTTGCTCGATGGTCAAAATGCGGTTTTGCAACTGCCAGCGCCAGTCGTTCCACTGCGCGGCGGGCACGTCGGCCCAGAGGCCCTGGCCGCGGCTCCACTGGGAGGGATGATCGGAAGGATGCATAAAAATCCGGCAAAAAACGTATAGATGAATTCAAATATATGAATTTATCGATGAATATGCCACAATTCCGGCCCGGGTCAAGGCTGAACCGACCAGAACCCGGTGGGTGTTACCCGACCAGGCCCACTTTCGCATTTGACGCGCAACGCCATCATCGTTAATACTTTGCAAAAGCGCCTTAACACTTCCTTAGCTTTTTTGGCCCTTATTTTAATTCGCCCCATGCCCACGCGACGCAACACTGACCTGGCCAAACAGCTCTGGGCGGCCGGGGATCCGGTGCGCCTGCGCATCCTGCGGCTCTTGCCGCCGGTGGCGGATTGCGAGCGGGGGAACAACGTCTCGATGCTGGCGAAGCGGCTGGGTTTGTCGCAGCCGACAGTGTCGCACCATTTGCGGGTGTTGCGCCAGGCCGGACTGGTGTCGTATCGCAAGATGTGCCGCGACGTATATTACTGGATCGATTCGCCCGGGGCGAAAGGGATGTTGGCCAGTTTTGGCGAGGTGTTTGCCGCGCCGAGTCCACGCCCGGCGAAAAAAGCCAAAGTCGTCCGAGGTGCCCGATAGCTTACGCCTAGCGCTTCGCTTGGCGGCCGCGTTTTTTCGCTTGGGCCGGGTAGCGGTATTTGGCCTGCCAGTCATTCACGCCATCGCCCAGCAACCCGAAGAAGTGCCATACGGGACAAAACGCGTCGAACGGCCCAAAATTCGCCGAGGCTACGTGCATGACTTTCCCGCGCACTTTTTGAAACGTGGACACGCCCGGCCACCAACTGTCCTTGCCTTCCTTGAACCCGAGGTCCTTGGCAAAGTCTGATTTGCGCCCCGACACCATCGGGAAGCGCCAGCCACGGCCTTGGGCAAATTTCTTTTGCGCGGCGGGTGCATCCGGTGACACCACGACAAAGGCCGCGCGGTCGGCCAAGTGCGGATATACCCCGTTGAACCCATCCGCCCACATCGTGCAGTAGGCGCACCCCGCGCCCATGTTGTGGACGACAATCAGGTCCTTCCTGCCGCAAAAAAGCGCGGAGAGTTTCACGGGGCCGTCCAAGCTTTCAAAAGCGTAATCCTCCACCGGCTGGCGCGGCAGTTTGCGCTTCTGCTTGGCCAGTTTTTTCAAATGCGAGGTAATTTTCTCTTCCTGATGGGTCAGTTTCTTGGCGAGTTTTTTAGCTTTCATGGCGATGAAGGGTGGGGGCGGTTGAAGTCGGGAGACACGAAGTGCCCTCTCGCCTTTATACTGATTCTGTAAGGCACCGCAATCCGCGAGTTTGTGACAATACCTTTACGTCAATGCAGTTGCCAACGCATGGGCCACATCGAGTATAAAGTGAAATATGCGTGATTCGCAGAAATTCATTCGCACCATGCCCAACGTGGCCGCGGTCGGATTGTTGATGGGCCTGCTGCTCCTCGCGGCCGGGTGCGAGACGATGGATCCGCACGGTCGGATTGTATTCACCGCCGCCACGATCAATGGCAAGCCGGCGAAAATACTTTTGGACACCGGGATGTCCGCAATGATTGTGCCACAGTCCGCAGCCTCCTCCTTTGACCTTAAAATCTCCAAGGATTACACCGCCCCCGCGAAATTGACTTTCGGTGAAAATGACTTTACGACGCCATTTTGCATCGATACTGCGCCGTGGTATCTTCGTATGATCACCAATACCGATTTTGACTGTCTGCTGAGCTGGGAAAACGTCCGCGACAATATTGTGGTTTTTGACGCCGACCGCCACGAAGTCCGCGCATTGCCGGACTTGCCGCCGGAGACCGCCGAATGGGTGAAATTGAAAGTTTCCACGGATAACGCCCTGATTTTGGAAATGCCCCAAACGGACGGCTCAACTGGGGAGCTTTACGTGGATACTGGCTCGCCCTATGGCTTGTCCCTGTTCCCGGCCCAATGGCAAGAGTGGGATAAGGCGCACCCCAATGCACCCTCCATGTGGCGGCTGTTGGATATCGCCAACACCATATCCTCAAGCCAAGAGGCCTGGGCCGATGAAATCAGCCTGGGCCCCTTGAACTTTACCGATGTGCCGGTGCACGAAGCCACCGATTATGAAGTCCGCACATTTGACCATTATGCCGGCACAATCGGGCTATATGCGCTGGAACGGATAGATTTGATTATCGACGGTAAGAACGGCTTCGCCTACCTGCGGCCGCGCCCCGCCCCCGGCCCGCCTTATCCGGGCATTAATCGCCAAGGGGTTAAAAAATACGCCGACGACAAAAATGGCGAAGCCCCCAACTGGACGGTGGCGGGCAATGTGCGTTTAAATTTCACCAGTAATTTGCTCAACGTCGCCGAGCGAAAACTGGCGAACAATGACATCAAAGGGGCTTTGCACGATTATACGCAGGTCACGGAATCCGATCCGCATAATTTCCGGGCGTTTTACAACCGCGCAGTGGCCTATGCCAGAGAGGACAACATGGATGGCGCGCTGGCCGATTTTACCCAGTGCACCCTATTGGATCCGGCCAACTCCACGGTTTACCTCACCCGGGGCATGATTGAATCCTACCAGGGCGATTACGCCCGAAGCATTTCCGATTACAACCAAGCCCAGGAACTCGACCCGAAATATGCCGATGGCTACTACCACCGGGGCGTGAGCAAACTCGGTGCGGGTGATGATGCGGGCGCCTTGGCCGATTTCGAGCAAGCGATGGAGGGCAATCCCGGCCAGCCGAATTTCTCACAGGTCTTTTATCGGCTGGTGCAAATAAAAATGAGCCAAGCGCCCAACCCGGCGCCAACCATCATACAGGAATGGAAAAACAAATGGGCCCAAACCCTCTATCAATATTTAACGGGCGAAATCGACGAAGCGGCCTTGTTAGCCCAGGCGGAAAAACAACACGCCGAGCCGCCGGCCGGACAAAAATGCGAAGCATATTTCTTCATTGGTGAAATGCGTCTGGCCCGCGGTGACAAAACGGGGGCGCGGGATTACTTGGAAAAATGCGTGAGCACGAAGCAGAAGAGCCATAACGAATACGGCTTGGCGCGCGCCGAATTGGCCCGGCTCGACGCCGCGCCGGCAAAATCGCCGTAGCGCGGACGAAATTTGTTTGCGCCCGGCGCGGCGGCGCGTTAATTCTCCGGCCCCATGGCTGACTCCTCATTGCAGACCGGCGTGCTGGCGTTCGAAGACGGCAGCGTCTTCCGCGGCTCGGCCTTTGGCGCGCGCAAGACCGTCCTCGGCGAGGCGGTCTTCAACACCAGCATGACGGGCTACCAGGAGATTTTGACCGACCCGTCGTATTTCGCGCAGATTGTGACGATGACGGCGCCGCAAATCGGCAACTACGGGATCAACCCCTTTGACGCCGAGAGCAGCGGGCCGAAGGTCGCGGGCTTTGTGATTCGTGAACTCAGCCCGGTGACGAGCAGTTGGCGCAGCCAGCAGAGTTTGGAGGATTATTTAATCGGCAGCAACATCCCGGGCCTCGAAGGCGTCGACACGCGGGCGATAACCAAGAAGCTGCGCGTCACCGGCGTGCTCAAGGCCTGCCTGAGCACGGAAGGATTGGGCGACGCGGAGGCGGTGCGCCGCGCGCGGGAATGGCCCGGGCTGATTGGCGTGGACTATGTGAAGGAAGTCACCTGCCGCGCGCCCTACGTTTTTACTCCACTGGATCACGAGGAGGTGCCGTTCACGGTGCGCGGCACGAAGTTGTGTCCGGCGCGTCTCGAGCGCAAGCGCTACAAGGTGGCGGCGTTTGATTATGGCGCGAAACGCTCGATTTTGCGCAAGCTGGTATATCACGGCTTCGATGTCACGGTGATGCCGGCGACGGCCACTGCGGCGGATGTGGATCTCTTACGCCCCGACGCGGTTTTCCTATCCAACGGCCCGGGGGACCCGGCGGCGCTCGACTACGCGCACCGCACAGTGAGCGCGTTGATGCAGAAGTATCCGATTTTTGGGATTTGCCTCGGCCACCAAATCATCACGCACGCGCTCGGGGCGCACACGTTCAAGCTGAAATTCGGGCACCGGGGCGGCAACCAGCCGGTGAAAAATCTGGAAACGGGCATCGTCTCCATCACCGCGCAAAACCATGGGTTCGCCTCGCGTCCGGAGGAAATCGGCCAGGTTGGCGCAATTGTGACGGAGGTGAATTTGAACGACCAGACGGTGGAGGGGCTGCGCCACCGCGATTTGCCCGTGTTTTCGGTGCAATACCACCCCGAAGCCGCGCCCGGCCCGAACGACGCCGATCCGCTGTTTGAGAATTTCTACCAGATGGTGCAAAAGCAGCGGGGTTAACATGCGCCCGTTGCGCGCATGGCTGTGGTTGATCGTCAGCGCGGGCGTGGCCCACGCCGCGACGGCGCTCTACGATTCGCCTGCCGGGGGCTTTGCGTTCACGCCACCGACGGGGTGGGCAATCAAAACGGAGGCGGGTGAGCCATTCCCGACAATTTCCGGCCCGGCCGAGCAGTTTTATTCACCCTACGTCGTGGTCAAGGCCGTGCACGACCAGAAGGACCTCTTCGACCTCGGCGATGCGACGATCAAGGAAATGCTCAAGGATTTGCGGTATGCCCTGAACATTCGCGACGCGTTTGAGACGGCGGACAAACAATTCGGGTTGAAATTTGTTTTGACGGTGAAGACGCCGAGCGCACCGGGTGGAAATGCCGAAACCACGCCGACTTTGAGCTACCGGCAGGCGTATTATTTTGTCGAAGGGCCGCCCGGGACGATTTACGCGATTCTCGCGACGGTGGCCGAGCCCGGCTGGAAAAAATGCGAACCGCTGCTGGATGAGATGATGAAGAGCTATCATCGGCGTCCGGTAATCGCGGTGGGCCTGCGCCGACCGTAGACTAACTCGCGCCGCACAAGTGTGGCCAAGGTCGCCGCTTATGGGCCTAATGCGACCACTATTTAGCCAGAGAATGCTTACAATATATACGCAAGAATGTTCCAAGCTGATGGAACTAAAAGTAAAAGGCCCATGAAGATCATGCCTTTCTTTCGACTCCTCATTTTCATTGTCTGTATAAGTAAGCTCATGCCAATAATAAGGGATCCAAGAAATAAAATGAAAACATCCCAACCCAGCGACGGGAGGCTTTCGAGCATTCCTTCCAAAAGCAGCCCAAATCCAAAAATGAAAATGAGCAATGAAAATAAAAACATTGCGTTATGGTTGGGACTGTTTTCCTCAGCTTTCATTAATTTAAATGCTGTCAGCGTCTCGGCGTGCCAGCTGCTGCTGGCGGAGCTGGAGCTGCCACCGGTCGAGGCCTCGGAGGGGCTGGTGGTGCTCCTAACTTTCCTAATCTTAGATCATCCTTAAAAAAAGAAAACATGTCTTGCGAAAAATCCCGGCATGTGCTTCCCCAAAATCTGTATGGTTTATTTTGGTATGTTTTAAGTAATAATTTTAAATAATCCAGAGCAATCTTGTCTTCCGCATCTGTAGTAACTAAATACATCGAAGATGAAATGCTTGTTGGCGGATCATCTTCGTAGGCCGATCCGGCATTATTGAATGGATTGAAAACAGCAAGACGAGTGTCTGTCCCAAAAGTATAAGAAGAATAGCTGCCATTTGGATTACCCACATTGATATCTTGATGAATTCCGCGCGACCCAACCCAAACATCTAATCCGAGAGGATCATTGTAAGAGATTGGGTTGTTTGCGGCGTAGGCATACAGGTTAAGCCCGCCAGCTTCTCCTATTGGGTCTCTAGAAAGCCACCGACCCTCTGATGGATCATAAATCGCGTGCGCGCAATTCGCCGTCGATAAAACCGCCAGGATGATCAAAACGGTCGAATTGAATTTTTGGGGCAACATGGCGGGAATGGAAGGTCTATTTTCTGAGCGAAATATCTCGGCTTGGCAACATCTGAATTGATTTACCCTCGCTTAATCTAATAAGTGCCAATTTAACAGCCGGCCAGTCGGGAATCAATGCGGCAGCTTCGGCGTAGGTCTGCCTGGCCTCCACCATTCGGTTCGTGGCATCGAGGCAAGCCGCGCGGGTCTCTAAAAAAACCGCCAATTCTTGGGCTGGAGTCATTGGTTGAAGGTAATGACCCATGATAAGTTCGTCATCAGACATTGGGTAAGGCCACTTTCTGTAGTATGCATCGTTTTCGATGTGAAATCCGTGGCCGGACCCTTCAATATTCACATGGGCGTTGTTCTCGCCCAATTCCCATTGGACAAAGAGATGAGCTTTGGCGGCGGCTAATTTCAAGGGGTATCCCAACCGGCGGCCAATTGCCACATATAGAACCGGCAAGGAACTGCAGGTGCCCATTGCCCGCGTAGAGGCCAAGCCATTTAGAAATACATCCTTTGAGTCGGCGAAAAAAATGTTATCCGGCTCGTCCAAGCCGCCGATTGGAATGCGTGCCGGATTATATTGAACCTTAAAATCCTGTTGCAGCACAGTGGTCAGCATCCCCATTTGATAATAGATGGTAGAATTCTCGTAAGCCGCAGGATTATCCCGGAATCGGTGAAGGTTTTGCCTGGTCTCTGATCTAACCCAGACCGCCCATCGATCAAGCGTAGTCTCAATTTCATGAATATTCATATTTTCCGATCCGTTCAGCCCGGTAGCACAAAGCAAATTCATGCGAGCGATATCCACCTTGCCCAAATCATCTGGACGCATGGACAAAAGTTCCGCCAAGGTTTCGGGGGGTCTAAACTGCGGCTTTACTATCGAGGATGGACTGATGGCATTATTGAATGAATCGGCTGTATTTCGGCTCTGTTTTACTTGTTTTGAAGGATTGATTAGTCCAAGCCACACTACCAGACCAAGTATAACGCAGCTAACATACACGCCGACGTATGAGGTCTTTGACGATGGCGGACTGACCGAGCATGCCGGCAAAGAATTTTGCGCATGGTTACTAGTTCGTCGACTTTTCATGGATGGGCGTAAGACCACATTTTTAACCACGATAAGTATATTCGATGGTCAAAATAACCATTACAACCTAAAAAATCACATCAAAACAACCTAAGGCTTCATCTCTACCTTCTGCAAATACTCCACGGTCGCGGCTTTTTCGAGCGGCACCGCCCCGGGTTTCAGCAGCCCCAGGTTTTCCATGAGGGAGATTTCGCCTTGGATTTTGAGGAGGTTGAGTGTGCCGTAATCCTCGCCTAGCGCGGGGTCGCCCCGGCCCAGGTTGAATTTCAGGATTTGGTCGCGCTCGTATTTGAAGAAATCGTCGTCGGCCTTGGGATTGCTCTTTTTGATCAAATCATTGCCGGGCGCGGGGTCGCCTTCGCAATAGTCCTTCCAGCCGTGAACGAAGGCGCGGAGGAAGGCGCGCAACTGTGCGGGGTGTTCTTGGGCGAATTTTGCGCTGGTGAGCAGGGTCACCTCCGGCTCGTAGCCGGCGTCCCAGAGCGGAAGCCATTTCACTTTCGCACCGGCTTTTTCGAGGAAATAAGGTTCGGCTATGAAAAAGCCCTCCTGGATAAAATTGGGGTCGGCGAGGAAATGCGCGGAGCTGAAGTCCTGCGGCACGACGGTGAAATTGATTCCAAATTTCTTTTTCAGGTAAGGGAGGTAGACGGCCTCGGGGCGGGCCATGATGGTCTTGCCATCGAGTTGCGCGAAGGACGCGAGGGGGTTTTCGGCGTGCATCATCAGCCCTGTGGGCATGCGATGAAAAATCGAGGCCACGTTGATGACGGGCAGGCCGCCCGCGACGGCTTGGATGACCTGCGTGGTGGCGGATTGTCCGATTTCGGCCTGGCCGGTGGCAACGAATTGAGTGACGAGCACATTGCTGCCGCCGGGGAGGAGGGTCACGTCGAGGCCCTCGTCCTTGAAATAGCCCTTGGCGAGCGCCTGATATAATCCGCCGTGTTCCGGCTCCGGGAACCAGTCGAGCTGGACGCGGACGGGAAAAAGTTTGGTCGCGTTGCCGGAGGAGGGGGCTACGGAGTCGCTTTTGGCGCAACCGAGATGGAGCAGCGCCGCCAACAAAACCACGACGAGCCGGGACGGGCGGAGCCAAGGGGCGGAGAGGGGCATACGCCGTCAGTTTGGCGCAGTTTTCCGGGCGGTTGCAAGCGCGCGCATTTTCATGGTGATTTTCTGTCCGCGGGCGCTATGCTGGCCCGATGTTTCGCAACACTGACGACGTGCGCATTGAGACGCAGCGGCCGCTGATTCCGCCCGCGATCATGGCCGAGGAAATGCCGCTGACCGAGCGGGCCGCGCAATTGGTCACGGAAACGCGGCAGCAGATTGGGCGCATTTTGCACGGGCAGGACGACCGGGTGTTGGCCGTGGTCGGCCCGTGTTCGATTCATGACCCGGCGGCGGCGCTCGATTACGCGGCGAAATTGAAGGGCGTGGCGGCGCGCGTCGCCGACGATGTGTTGGTGGTGATGCGCGTTTATTTTGAAAAGCCGCGCACGGTGGTCGGCTGGAAGGGGCTGATCAACGACCCGTTTCTGGACGGCAGTTTTCAAATCAACAAGGGGCTGCGGCTGGCGCGCGAGCTTTTGCTCAACCTCGCTGATGTGGGCGTGCCGAGCGGGACGGAGTTCCTCGACACGATCATCCCGCAATTTCACACGGACACGATTTCGTGGGCGGCGATTGGCGCGCGGACGACGGAGAGCCAGATTCACCGCGAACTGGCGTCCGGTTTGTCGATGCCGGTGGGATTCAAGAACGGCACGGACGGGGATTTTCAGATCGCAATTGACGCGATTCGCGCGGCGCAGCAGCCGCACTGGTTCCCGTCGGTAACGAAACAAGGCGTGGCGGCGATTTTCAAAACTTTGGGCAATCCGGACTGCCATGTCATCCTGCGGGGCGGCTCGCGCACGGGGCCGAATTACGACGAGAAGAGCATCGCGCAGGTAGTGGCTTCGCTGGAGAAAGTGAAATTACCGCCGTTGCTGATGGTGGATTGCAGTCATGCGAACAGCGGGAAGGAATACCGGAACCAGCCGGTGGTGGCGCGCGCGCTGGCCGCGCAAATTGCCGCGGGTTCGCGCCAGTTGTGCGGCCTGATGCTGGAGAGCAACCTGGTGGAAGGCCGGCAGGACTACGTGCCGGGCCTGGCGGCGAAATACGGGCAGAGCATCACGGATGCGTGCATTTCTTTTGAGCAGACGGAACCGGTGCTGGTGGAATTGGCGCAGGCGGTGCGCGCCCGCCGCCAGGCACCATCCAAGCGCCTGACGCCCGCGCCGTTTGTCGAGGCGCGGGAGTAATATCAGTTCGTTGAGGGCAGCACCGGCGGGGCGTGGCCGGAGGGCATATCGAGATAGGTGCGCTCGAGCGATTGGCCTCGCGCAACGGAGGAGACGCGCGCGTGATTATCGAGCAGCACGCGCAGGGCAATGGCAATGATGTCTTCGGCCTCGCGCCCGGGTTGCACAACAAAGCGAATTTTCAGCGTCTGCGTCGATTCGTCCCATTCGATGGTATCGGTCGGAAGCGCGGCGCGGATGGGATCGAGCGGGCACGGGCCGGCGGCGAGGACAATCTGGATTTCCTCGTTGCGGCCGGTGACCTCGGAAATCGTACCGGACTTCATGAGCCGGCCGTGGTCGATGAGGGCGACATGGTCGCAAATGGTTTCAAGCTCGTGGAGGTTGTGCGAGCTGACGACGATGGCGCGCCGACCGCGCTGGCCGGCGATGAATTGGCGGATTTCGTGGGCCTGGCGGGGGTCGAGGCCGTTGGTCGGCTCGTCGAGGAGGACAAGCTCGGGGTCGCCGAGGAAGGCCTGCCCGATGCCGAGGCGGCGCAACATGCCGTGGGAGAGGGTTTTCGTGCGGTGGCGGGCGCGGTCGGTCAGGTCCACGAGTTGGAGGATGCGGTCGACTTCGCCGCGAATTTTGGCGTGGGTGACGCCTTGCAGCCGGCCGAGGTAGGTGAGTTGGTCCTCGAGCGTGAGGTCGCGGCCAAGGGCGGCGTCCTGCGGGAGGGCGGTGATGCGGCCGCGGTGGCGTTTGGCGTTGAACGGGCCGTCGCCCAAGAGGTGGACCGCGCCGCAATCGGGTTTTAAAAATCCGCAGGCGATGGCGAAAGTTGTCGTTTTACCCGCGCCGTTTTGGCCGACGAGGCCGAAGATGGAGCCGCGCGGCACTTCCAAATTGAGGCCGTTAAGGGCCTGAAGGGAGCCGTATTTTTTACCGACGCCTTCGAGGCGCAGAGCGGGTGAGTTGGCGGCGGCGGTCACAGGTCCCTCCGGCGGTAGAAGAATAATCCGATGCCAACGTAGAGCACGGCGAGCAAGGCCAGAGAGGCCATCGCGACGCCGTAAACGCTGGTCTCGGGATACCAGAGGTCATTCTGGTGGGCGTAGGGCGAGAAGAAATCGAGGAAGCGCCAGGCCTTGGCCTGGGCGCTGGTGGCGTCCAGGGTTCCGAGATAAAGCAAGGCATCGTGGTGAACCGCCCAGAGGAAAATAACGCCGACAATCGAGAAAGTGCGGGAGGCGACGGTGGAGCTGGAATTCATCGAGCAGAGGGCGGCGAGGCCGAGAAAGGCCGCGCAGTAGGAGAAGAGCCGCGGCCAAAACAGCAACAGGGCCGAGAGCGTGGGAAAAAACTCAAAATCCTGCAATTTATAGGAGGCAATGGCCATGCAGATGCCGCCGGCCAGGAGCGTCAACAGCGCGACCGTGACGGCCTGACCCAAAACTTTGCCGAGGACAAATTCCCCGCGCCCGGTGCGCAAGGCCACAAAACGAATTCCGCGCAACTGATGCTCTTGGGCAATGGATTCCGACGAGGTCAGCATGATCACAAAAGGCAGGATGGTAAGCGAAATGAGCATGTGGAACAATGTGATGGGCGGCATACTCAGGAAAAAGTCCACGGCGGTCTTGTCAGTGACGGAACTGTTCAGCAAATCGCGGAAGGGGGAGCCGCGCTGAAAGAGGCGGCTTTGGGCGGGGGTCGACGTGTCTGCAGGAGCGGCAGGAATAGCGGGGGCGGGCGGGTTGGCGGGAGTGCGCGGGCCGAGGTCGGCTGGCGCCCGGCGTTGGCGGAAAAAGGGCGGCGGGGCCGTGAGTGGCTGAACGCGGGTGAGCACATCGATGAAGGCAAAGGAGCCGATGGCGGCGACGAGGAAATACAGCGTGGCGAACAGGAAGGCGCGGCGGCTGCGGGTCATCTCGCGCAGCTCAAAGCCGGCGACGAGAAAGATGTCACGCAATGGGGTGGGGCCGAACATGAATGTCTCCGCAAGGCATGGGGAAAACCGCGGGCAAGTCAACGGCCTTCGCGGTCATCCGCGCGTAATTTTAGATTAGCCTCCCGGGGCAAAGCTGTGCATCCTCGGCGGCAACCGATTTTTCACCATGTCTTTCCGCATTCTACTTAACGGCTATCAGGGCCGCATGGGCCAGGCCATTCTTGCCGCCGCACCGGGTGCGGGGGTGGAGGTGGCGCGCCGCATTGACGCCGACGATGCGCTGACCGCCGCGACTTTTGCGGGGGTGGATGCCGCAGTGGACTTTAGCTCGCACGAGGCGACCGCCGCGCTGGCAAAGCTGGCCGCCGCGCGCCGGGTGCCGCTGGTGATTGGCACGACGGGGCACACGCCGGCCGAGCGCAAGGCGATTGTCGCCTTTGCGAAAAAAATCCCCATCGTCTGGGCGGGTAATTATTCCGTGGGCGTGAATGTGCTCAATTTTTTGGCGCGGCGGGCGGCGACGGTGCTGGGGCCGCGTTACAATATCGAAATTGTCGAGATGCACCATCGCGACAAGAAGGACGCACCGAGCGGGACGGCGGAAAAGCTGCTTTCCATCGTGCGCGAAGCGCGCGCGTTGGGCGAAGAAAGTGTGACGCACGGTCGCCAGGGGTTGGTGGGGGCGCGACCAGAGGGGCAGATTGGCGTTCACGCCCTGCGCGGGGGCGACGTGGTGGGCGACCATACGGTGATTTTTGCCGGCGACGGCGAGCGGCTGGAGCTTACGCACAAGGCGTCCTCACGCGCGATTTTTGCCGTGGGCGCGCTACAGGCGGCGCAATGGGCCAAGGGGCGCGCGCCAGGGTTGTATGGCATGGAAGATGTATTGGGATTGAAGAGCTGATGGCAAATTTCCCCCCATGATTGTTTCCCTCGAAGGCCTGTTGGTTGAATGCACGCCGTTGCGCGCGGTGGTGGAGGCGCATGGCATCGGTTACGAGCTGAGCATCCCGCTGACAACGGCGGAACGATTGCCGCCGCCGGGCCAGCGGGTGAAACTGCACACGCTGGCGGTATACCGCGAGGACGCGCAGACGCTTTATGGATTTTTCGCGCGGGAGGATCGCGATTTTTTCCGGCTGCTGGTGGAAAAGGTTTCCGGCATCGGTCCGAAGACGGCGTTGAATCTGTTGAGTCGCCTGTCGGCCGACACGCTGAAATCCGCGATTGCGCAATCGAATGTCGCCATGCTGTCGAAGTGCCCAGGCATCGGCAAGAAGACGGCGGAGCGTTTGGTGGTCGAGCTGCGCGACAAAGTGTTTGGCGAAGGGATGGCGGCACCGACGGCCGAAGCCGCCGCGCCGGCGGGGGCGGAGGGCAGCGTGTTCACCGATGCGGTGGGCGCGCTGATGGCGCTGGGCTACAATGCCGCCGATGCCGACAAGGCCGCACGCCGCGCGCTCTCGGTTCTCGGGACGAAGGCGACCTCGGAAGCACTGGTGAAGAAAGCGCTGGCGCAAACGTAAACTTGGGTTACGGCGCTTTGATCGGAACCGACGGGGAAATGCCGACGGGATTCTGTTTCAGCGATGCCACCAAGTTGCGCAGCGCAACATTATCCGGGCGGAGGCGGAGGGTTTCCTCGTATTCGCGGAGGGCGTCGGCGGGGCGGTTGAGTTTGGCGTAGGTTTGCGCGAGGCTGAAGTGGGCTTCGGCGTAATCGGGTTGCAGCGCGACGGCTTGCTGGAGATGCGGCAATGCCTGGTCGTAATGGCCTTCGAGAAAGAGGATGTAGCCGAGGTCGTAGCGGAGTGCGGCGGATTGGTTGCCGAGGCGCAGCGCGGTGGCGAATTGCTCCTTGGCGTCTTCCAAGCGCCCGGAGAGGAACATGATGTTGCCGAGGTTGGCGTGGGCGGAGACGTAATCGGGCTTGAGGTCGATGGTTTCCTGAAATTCCGCGTAGGCGTAGTTGTCGAGGCCCTGGTCATGCATGAGGAGGCCGAGTTGAAAGTGGGCGACGGGGTCGAGGGGATGGGCGGCAATGATTTTATGCTGAATGAGCATGGCGGCGTCGTAGTGGGCTTTGGCTTCGAGGGCGTGTCCGTTTTGCTGATAGAGTTGCGCGAGGGTGCGGTGGGCGACCCAGGCGTCGGGGTTGGCCTGCGCGGCGCGGGTGAAGAGCGTTTCGTCGTCGTGAAACGTGGTGTCGTAGCGGTGCGCGGACCAGGCGAGCAGACCTATCAGAATAATTCCCGCGGTTGCGAGCGCCGGGCGAAACGTCGGCCAGCGCGCCCAGGCGGCATCCGCGCCCGCCGCCGCGAGGCCGACAATGCCGAGCAGCGAGAGGTAGGCAAAGTGGTCGGCGGTCCAGGTTATCCACATGTAAGCCATGGTGATGAAGCCGAGCACAGGCACGAGATTGAGAAGGAAAAATCCGAGACCGAGCAAAGCGGGCCGGCCCCAGGTGGCGCGCTTCATCCACAAGCTGGCAAGGACGGCGGTCAGCGCGGGCCAAGGCAGAAATTGCGCAAGAGAGGGCGGGTCGACAGCCCAGCGCGGGTTCATGGGCATCAGATTCACGGGAACGACGCACTTGTAGAAATAATAGCCGATGGCGAGGCCGGCGCGGGCGAGGCGCGATGAAAAACCGCCGGCGGGGACGTATTCGTCGCCAATGCCGTGGGTGGATTGAAACCAGACGGTGATCAAGCCGAGCATGAGTGCGCCGGCGAAAAAGGGGAGGGTGGGTTTGAGGCTGGTGTAATCGAGTTTCACGCCTTTCCACCAGATATAAAGCAACAGGACAAACGGCAGCATGACCACGGAGGTTTTGCTGAGCATCGCCGCGACGAAACAAAACCAGGACGCGAGATAGAAGACGCGACTGGGATTTTTCGCGGAAACCGAAGTGGAATCGCCGGATGGATGGCCGAAGGAATTTTCCCAGGCGACGAAGGCCGTGAGCGAGAGCAGCGCAAAAAATTGCGAGAGGGTGTTTTTGAGTTCCGATGCCTGCGCCACCGATTCAACCGCGAGCGGATGAACCACCCACAACAGCCCACCCAGCCACGCCAACCGCACCCCGAGTTGCCCCAGCAGCCGCCAGAGCAGCAACCCGCAGCCGATGTGCAGCGCGACATTGACCAAGTGGAAATAGAATGGGTGGTTGCCAAAAATTTGCCACAAGACCCAATCGGCGGTCGTGAAGAGCGGAAAATAATCGACCTGCGAAGGCGCGAACCAAATTTTCCAAAAACCCGCCGGGTCTTGCACGACGGAGTTGTGGCTGATGAGCAGGGTGTCGTCCCAGACCCACGCGCCGTTCAGGGCCGGGGCATAAATCCACAAGCCGAGTAGAATCATGGCGACGACCACGGTGCAGGCGGCGCGGCAAGTGAGCGCGAGGGAAGTGGAGCCTGGGTTCCCCGGATTCATAACGTCGATGTTTCCTCTCCTATCCAAGAAGTTGCCGACGGAGCGACGGCCCGCGAATTATACCACCGTCCCGCTGGGGACGACGCCGTTTTTGGCGACGATGATGACGCCGTCGCGGACGAAGAGGTCGCCTTGCTGCCATTGGTCGGGCTTGCCGACGGGGGAGAGTTTCACGTTATCCCCGATGCGGGCGTTTTTGTCGATAATGGCGGAGCGGATGTCGCAGTTTTTGCCGACGCCGGTGTCGGGCTTGCCGGTTTCGCGGTTGCGGCGGCGGTCGGCTTCGGTCTCGAATTGGTCGGCGCCCATCATGATGACGCGGTCAAAGCTGGTGCCGGGGCCGATGATGGAGCGCACGCCGATGATGGCGTCGTTGATTTTGGCGGAGTGCAGGGTGCTGCCGGCGGCGACGATGGTTTTGTTGATGACGGAGTTGATGAACTTGGGCGGGGGCAGGTAATTGAGGTGGGTGAAAATCGGCTGGTTGTGGTTGAAGAGGTCGAAGGGCGGGTTTTCGGTGGTGAGGAGCAGGTTGGCCTCGAAGAAGGCGCCGACGGTGCCGATGTCCTCCCAATAATCGTCAAAGACAAAGCCGCAGAGCCGTTTTTTTCCGAGCAGGCCGGGGATGATTTCCTTGCCGAAGTCGAAGGCGTTGCCCTCCATCGCCGCCTTGATGATGCGGCCGGTGAAGACGTAGATGCCCATCGAGGCGAGACAGTATTGTTGGCCGGGCTGGGCGTGTTTGATGCGCGCGCGGACGGCCGGGCCGACGACGAAGCTGTCCACCACTTGCGGGTCTTTGGGTTTTTCGGCGAACTGGGTGATGGAAAGGTCGTCCTCCACGCGCATGACGCCGAGGCCGTGGACTTCCTCTTTCGGCATGGCCTTGGCGGCGATGGTGACATCGGCCTTGGTTTCAAGGTGCTGGCGGATGATTTCCCGGAAATCCATGCGGTAAAGCTGGTCGCCGGAGAGGATGAGGAACAGATCGTCATCCGCGCCGTGAAAGTGGTGCATGTTCTGGCGGACGGCGTCGGCGGTGCCTTGATACCATTGGTCGCTGGCGTGGGTTTGCTCGGCGGAGAGGATGTCGACGAAGCCGTTGTCAAACGGGTCGAACTGGTAGGCGGACTGGATGTGGCGGTGGAGCGAGGCGGTGTTGAACTGGGTGAGGAGGTAAATCTGGTTGTAGCCGGAATGGATGCAGTTGCTGATGGGGATGTCGACGAGCCGATATTTGCCGCCGAGGGGGACGGCGGGTTTGCAGCGGTCCTTGGTCAACGGGTGGAGGCGGCTGCCGCGGCCGCCGCCCATGATGATGGAAATTACGCGAGGGGACATGAAAGAGGGGTTAAGAATTAGGAGGTGGGAATTATGAAGCAGAAAAGAGCCAAAAGAAAAGAAGCGAATGAAAATCAGGACGCAAACAAACCGGGGAGCAAATCGACTAAAAAAGCCACAGGGGGGCTGCCGACGCTGGCCAGAACTGCCGCAACGTGAGGCGCGGGGGTGGGGCGGAACGCATCGGGCCTTGCTTAAGGCTGTGGTTTTGCGTTAATTTGGCAATTCTTATGTGTGGAATCGTCGGCTATGTGGGCAAACAAGCGGCCAGCGGCATTTTGCTGGAGGGCCTCAAGCGGCTCGAATACCGCGGCTATGACTCCGCGGGGTTGGCCGTGAATATGAATGCGGGCCTCGAGGTGATAAAAAAGGCCGGGCGCGTGGAGGTGCTGGCGCGGGCCGCCGCCGGGGTCTCGGCCTCCGCGCACACGGGCATCGCGCACACGCGCTGGGCGACGCACGGGCGCGTGACCGACGCGAACGCGCACCCGCATGTGAGTTCCGACCACAAGATCGCGTTGTGCCACAACGGGGTGATTGAAAATTACCTGGCGATCAAGAAATTTTGCGAAAACCACGGATACACTTTTCAGTCCGAGACGGACACCGAGGCGCTGGCCAACCTCATCGCCTACCATTACCACAAGGAGCCGGCGGAGGCGAAGCCCTCGACGAATGGAAAGAACCGCTTTCTGACCGCCGTGCGCAAGGCGCTGTTGCATGTCGAGGGGACATATGGGATTGCCGTGCTCTGCGCGGATTATCCGGGGCATATCGTCGGCGCGCGCAAAGGCTCGCCGCTAGTAGTCGGGGTGGGCCACGGGGAAAACATGATCGCCTCCGATGTGTCGGCCTTCACCGGGCGGACGCAGAATGTGATTTACCTCGACGACGGCCAGGTGGTGCACCTCACCGCCGAGAACTTTACCATCACGACGACGGCGGATGAGGCGGTGGACCCGGTCATTGCCACGGTGGATTGGGAAATCGAACAGGCCGAGATTGGGCGCTTTTCGCACTACATGGAGAAGGAAATTTTCGAGCAGCCGCAGGCGCTGGAAAACGCCATCCGTGGCCGTTTCTCCGACGACCAGAGCACGGCGAAATTTGGCGGGTTGAACATTGACCCGCTGCAGTTGCGCCATGTGGACCGGCTACTGTTTTGCGCCTGCGGGACGGCGTGGCACGCGTGCCTCGTGGCCGAATATTTGATTGAGCGCTTTGCGCGGATCCCGGTCGAGGTCGAATACGCGAGCGAATTTCGCTACCGCAATGCGCCGCTGGACAAAAACACGCTCGTGATTGTCATCTCGCAGTCCGGGGAGACGATTGACACGCTGGAGGCGCTCCGCGAAGCCAAGCGCAAGGGTTTCCGCACGCTGGCGGTCATCAACGTCGTCGGCTCGACGATTGCGCGGGAGACGGACGGCGGCATCTACCAGCACGCGGGGCCGGAAATTGGCGTGGCCTCGACCAAGGCGTTCACCTCGCAAATTTTGCTGACCGCGATGCTGGCGCTGCATTTTGGGCGCGCGCGCGACCTGAGTTTCACGGAGGGCCGCGCGATGGTCGAGGCCTTGCGCACGGTGCCCGGGCTGGCGAGCCAGGTGCTCGACCAGGCGGACAACATCAAGGCCATCGCCCAAAAATACGCGCGGGTGGAGGACTTTTTGTTTTTGGGGCGGCAGGCGATGTTTCCCATCGCGCTCGAGGGCGCGCTCAAGCTCAAGGAGATTTCCTACATCCACGCCGAGGGCTATCCCGCGGCGGAGATGAAGCACGGACCCATCGCGCTCATCAGCCCGGAATGCCCGACGGTGTTCCTGGCGCCGCGCGGGGAGATGCTAAAGAAGCTCATTTCCAACATTCAGGAAGTGCGCGCGCGCAAAGGCCCGGTCATCTGCATCACGTCGGCCCCGCGCGACGAATTGCCCGAGGATTTGGCCGACGACATCATCCGCGTGCCCGACACGCACGAGGCGATTGCGCCGATTCTTTTTACGATCCCGATTCAGTTGCTCGCCTACTACATCGCCTGCGAGCGCGGCTGCGATGTGGACAAACCGCGCAATCTGGCGAAATCGGTGACGGTGGAGTAATGCCTTTCCCATGCCCGAGCGACCGACCTTGCCGTCCATCGAAGTCCTGAGCAGCGCGTGGCCGGACTATGCGTTGCTCGACTCCGGACGGCGGCGGAAACTCGAACGGTTTGGTTCTCAAGTCATCATCCGCAGCGAGCCGAAGGCGTGGTGGGAGCCGATGCTGCCGGAGGCCGACTGGGCGCGGGCGCAGGCCGTGCACGTGGACGACGACCGCTGGAACCTCGCACCCGGTGCGGTGCGCGAGTGGACGATGCGCTGGCGCGATTTGACGTTGCAGACAAAACTCACAGATGCGTCGAAGCACCTGGGCGTTTTTCCCGAGCAGGCGCCGCATTGGGAATTTATCCGGGCGCATAGTCCCAATCAGGTTCGGGCGGAACGCACTCGACCCGCCGGGGAAAGCCTCAAATTACTCAATCTGTTTGGTTACACCGGGGTGGCCACGCTGGCGGCGGCAGCGGCTGGATTTGCCGTCACCCATGTCGACGCCTCAAAGCCCGCCGTGGCATGGGCGCGGCACAATCAAAATCTTTCGGGGCTGGAGGACGCGCCGATTCGCTGGATTCTCGACGACGCGGTGAAATTTGTCCGGCGCGAAATCCGGCGCGGGGTGCGGTATGACGCGCTGGCGCTCGATCCGCCGTCGTTTGGGCGCGGGCCGGCGGGCGAAATTTGGAAAGTGGAGACGGGGTTGCCGGAATTGCTGGCGCTGTGCCGCGAGGCGCTGGTGGAAAAGCCGCGCTTTGTGCTGCTGACGCTTTATAATCTGGAGGCGTCCTCGCTCATGCTCGGCAATGTGCTCGAGCAAATGATGCGCGGGGAACCTGGGCGGGTCAGCATCGGTGAACTCGCCCTAACCGCCACCGCGCCCGGCGCGCGCCTGCTGCCTTTGTCCCTCTGGGGTCGCTGGGAAGGTTCGGCGTAGACCCAAGATCGCCCTATCGTTTTTCCTCGGAGATTTTGGGGGCGAGGCGGTCGACGATGGAGGCGTCGTTGGCATGGCGCAAAGCGTTTTCGAGCGTGATATGGCCGCGTTCGTAGAGGGTAATGAGGGATTGTTCGAGAGTGTTCATGCCGTCTTTGTTGCGCGTTTCGAGGGCACCGTAAATTTGCTGCCAGTTGCCGGAGCGGATGAGGTTGGCGATGGTGTAGGTGTTGCGCAGCACTTCCATGGCCACACAGCGTCCCGGCCCGTCGGCGCGGGGGACGAGTTTTTGGCTGATGATAAAGGAGAGGCCGAAGGATAATTGCACCATCAGTTCGCGGGCGCGTTCGGGGGGAAAGAGGTCCACGAGACGGGTCAGCGCGCCGACGGTGTCGCGGGTGTGCATGGTGGAGAAGACGAGGTGGCCGGTTTCGGCGGCGGCGAGGGCCTGCGCGGCGGTTTCAGCGTCGCGAATTTCGCCGACGTAAATGATGTCGGGATTTTCGCGCAGGGCGCTGCGCAGGCCGGCGGCGAAACTGGGCACGTGCTCGCCGACTTCGCGCTGCGAAAACAGCGCGCGCTGGTTGGGGAACACGAATTCGATGGGTTCCTCGAGGGTGATGATGCGCACGGGGCGCGTGGCGTTGATGTGGGTGAGGAGGCTGGCGATGGTGGTGGATTTACCGCAGCCCGACACCCCGGCGAGCAGGACGAAGCCCTGTTTGGCGGCGACGATGCTGCGCCAGGTCAGCTCGCTGGGGAAGCCGATTTCCTCGACGCGCGGGATAAAGGGCGGCAGCAGGCGGATGACGGCGGCGAGGCCGTCGCGGTCGCGAAAGGCGTTGACGCGGAAGAAGAATTTTCCGCCGGGCAGCCCGTAGGCGGCGTCCACATCCGCCAGCGGGTCGCGGCGCAACTGGGCGATGTCGTTGGGGCGCAGCAACGCATACACCATCTGTTCGATCAACTCCGGGGTCAGCCGTTCCCCCTGCGGGAGAATTTGCAATTCTTCATCGAGGCGGTAGCGCACCGGCTCGCCGACTTTAAGGTGGAAATCGGAAATGCGCGGGAGTCCTTCGTTGAGATGTTCCGGGGCGACGGCGTAGGCGAGCAGGTCGGCGATGCTGTAAACGTGCTCGCCCGCGCGGTAAATTTTTTGCTGCGCGTCGTAGGGCCCCGGTGAGGAGGCCGGCGTGGGCGAGTCCGGCATGAGGGGAAAGATGCGGGCGGTTTACTGACTCGGCCAATAGACGACGCGGCCGCAACTGTCGCAGGCGACGGGTTTGCCGCCGTGGCGGGCGACTTCGGAAATTTCATTGGAGACGCGCAGGTGGCAGCCGCCGCAGCGGTGGTCTTCGAGCGGCACGACGTAGGGGGGGCGCTTGGCGCGGGACTTCGCCGTGTCGTAGGCGCGGCGCCAGATTGCTGGCACGGGGGCCGCGGCGGCTTCGACGGCACCGGTTTGGGCCTCGAGGCTGGCGCGGCATTGCGCCTCCTTGCGCTGGACAAGGGCGACCTGCCCGTCGAGATTCGCCACGCGCGTCTTGTGCTCGGCTTCGGCGGCGCGGAGGCCGGTGTTGGCCTCGTCGATTTTCATCATCTGCTCCAGCTCTTCGGTCTCAATTGCGCCGACCCCGGCCTCGGCGGTGGCAATCTGGTGGGTCAGCGCCTGGTATTCGTCATTTTTGCGCACTTCGGCCTGTTGGGTTTTAAATTTATTCACCTGCGCCTCGGCCAGCTTCAGGCGGTTGTCCATGTCCTTGCGCTGAACTTCGAGGTCTTGGACGATTTTGCGCTTGGCCTCGAGGGCGGCCTTTTCGTCCGCGGCGGTCTTGGCGAGCGCGGTGAGTTCGGTGGGGATTTGCTTTAATTGCGTCTCCAACTGGGCGCGGGCGACGTCGGCCTCCTGGAGTTTGAGCGTGGCGGCGAGCGCCGCATTGGGGTCGGCTGCGTTGGAAACTGCGCCGCGAGTGGACAAGGGGGCCATCGACATGCCGCCATTCAGCCCGGCGGCGCTTAAAAACGCAACTGAAAATGCCGTTGGGTCAATGCGGTGGCGAGTGGGAACGACGGAGCACACGGAGGATGCGGAGAGAGCGGAGAAAGCGGTTCACTACGGATGAACGTGGATGGTAGCGCTCCATTGGGCGGTGGTATAGCTTGGTTGCTGAGTCCAGCTTGGAGTAGCGCGTTGCTGTAGCCCGCGCTGCTTTACCATGGTGGATGCAGATGCGGGCTAAAGCGCCGCGCCACGAAGGTAGTGGAACTTCAAATTAAAAAATCACTACTTTTTGAGTGGCACCGGTCTGTCCCAAGCGGGCCTTAATAAAATCTTAATTAGGGAAATGGAACGTTCTTTGCTAGGATGGCGCAAACCCAGTTCCTCGCGGGAGGCAAATAATTGGCTTTCCGGAAGTCAGGAAATCGTTTATACGCGCTTAGTTAAAAGACTACCCACGAAGCTCGACGGGCAAGCCGTTTTCCATGATATCATTGTTCACCGCCAAGGCTGGAAATGCCATAGTCAACCGTTGCCGCGAAGACGAGGCCACCCGCCTGCGTCTGCGGTATAAGCCTTACTATCACACGTTCGACCGCCAAGTGGGCACGCATGTGTGGCTGGACGGGCGGGAGATGATCATGCTGAGCAGCAATGATTATCTGGGCCTGACCCACCATCCGAAAGTGATTGCGGCGGGGCAGCGCGCGCTGGCGGAATGGGGCACGAGCACGACAGGGGCGCGGCTGTCGAACGGCAGCCGCTCATATCACCAGCGGTTGGAGGAAAAGCTGGCGTCTTTCATCGGCAAGGAAGCGTGCCATATCTCCGTCGCGGGATATATATCCTGCATGTCGGCGATCCAGTCTTTTGCACAAAAGGGCGACGTCGTTTTGGGCGACAAGAATTTGCACTCGTCGATTTGGGCGGGCATCGGGCTGACGCAGGCGCGGGCCGAACGGTTTGCGCACAACAACGCGGAGAACCTCCGCGAATTGCTGTCCTACGAAGCGCCGGAGACGGCGAAGATTGTGGCGTTTGAGGGGGTTTATTCGATGGAGGGCCACATTGCGCCGATGCCTGAGATCATCGCGGCGGCAGCGGAGCAGAATTGTTTTCTCGTGATGGATGACGCGCACGGCTTTGGCGTGCTGGGGAAGGAAGGGCGCGGGACGGCGAATCATTTCGGCGTGACGGACCGGGTGGATTTGATCGCGGGGAGTTTTTCAAAGGCGTTGGCGAGCACGGGCGGGTTCGTGGCCGGTTCGCGCGAGGTGATTGAGTATTTGCGGTCCCATTCGAAGCAAACGATTTTCAGCGCGGCGCTCGCGCCGGCCCAGGCGTATGCGGCGGAAGCGGCGCTGGAGTTGTTGCACGACGAGCCGGAGCATTTGCAGCGGCTGTGGGCGAACACGAAGCGTTACAAGCAAATCCTCCATGAACTCAAGCTCGACACGTGGGGCAGCGAGACACCGGCGGTGCCGATTGTGCTGGGCACGAAGGAGCGGGCCTACCGGTTCTGGCAGCATTTGATGGAGCGCGGGGTGTTCACGGTGATGTCGATTGCGCCGGCGGTGCCGCCGGGGAAGGATTTGGTGCGCACGGCGATTTCGGCGTGTCACACGGAGGAGGATTTGGCGAAAATCGCGGACGCGATGGCGTTTGCGGCGCGGAAGTTGTAATTGGTTGGCGGACGACCGAGGGAGCATTTGATTTGGGAGTCGACGCAGCGGCGGATCTGCCCTGCATTGTAACCATGTCAGTTGACAAAATGGAATGCGCGGGGGCAAAGGAGTGGCGTAAGGTGGCGGTCGCGGTGCTGGGGGTGTTCGCGATGGTGGAGGTGGTGGAGGCGCTGATGGGCCGCCTGTTGCTGGGGCCGGACGGCAAATTCGGCTGGTGGGAGGGCGACATTTGGAGCAAGGAGATTTCACAACGATTTGCGGATCCGTATTCGTTTTCGCATCTTACGCATGGATTTTTGCTGTTTGGCCTGTTGTGGATGGTCGCGCGGAGGATCCGCCTGCCCTACCGGATGCTCTTTGCCGTGTTCATCGAGGCCGGATGGGAACTGCTGGAGAATTCACCGTTGATCATCGAGCGTTACCGCCATGTCACCATTTCGCTGGGCTACAACGGGGACAGCATTCTGAATTCATCGAGTGACATATTGATGATGATAATCGGCTTTCTGATGGCTTCGAGGTTGCCATGGTGGGCGGGCCTCGTGGCGGTGCTGGTGATGGAGATTGGGTGCGGGATTTTGGTGCGTGATAATCTCACGCTCAACATCATCATGTTGATTCACCCGGTCGCGGCCATCAAGGCCTGGCAGACGGCGGGGATGCCGCACCCGCCATAATTTTAAAGAGATTTTTACCACTGCCACCTTGCCGTGGCGGAGAATGGCGTTTAGGGTAAAGACCCCAGCTTCACTCCATGGCAACTAACGGCAAAATGCGAATTATCCTGGCCCGTCCCGACCGTATTGGCGACGTGGTCATCACGAGTTCGTGTCTGGAACCACTGCGGCAGGCGCTGCCGGAGGCGGAAGTTTATTTGATCGCGCAGGGGCGGATGGAGCCGCTGTTTCGCTCGCATCCCGCGCTGGCGGGATTTATTCCACTGTCGGCCAACGCGGATTCAACGCGGCGAATGGAATCGCTCGCGGCGCAATTGCGGCGGCTGGGGGCGCAATGCATCGTGCATTTGCACGCGGATCCCGAGGTCGAGTGGGCGGCGGCGGCGGCGGAAATTCCGCGCCGGATTGGTTTTCGCGCGAAAGGGGACGAGTGGCTGACCGAGTCGCTGCCGGACTTGAAAAAGAAGGGCGACAAGCATGAAGGGTATTTTAATTTCGATTTGCTGGATTTGCTCAATGTGCCGGCGCCGCCGAAGCTGGTGCCGTGGCTGACGCCGGATGGCGACGCGCTGGACCGGTTGGCGCAAAAATTGCCGGCGGGGTTGACGCCGGGGCGTTATGCGGCGCTGCATGTGGGGGCGCACGCGAACAAACCGAGGTTGGCGCCGGAATTTTTCATTGCGGCGGCGCGCTGGCTGGTGAAGGAGCGGCGGCTATACGTGGTGTTGGTCGGGGCGGACAAGGAGGACGCGACGGCGGCGGCAATCCTCGAGGGCGTGGGGCGGTCGGTGTCATGGATCCATAATTTTTCGGGGCAGACGGATTTGGCCGAGACGGCCTACTTGCTGCGCGACGCGGCGGTGGTATTCGGGCGGGACAGCGGGCCGGCGCATCTGGCGGCGGCGATGGGCGCGCGGACGGTGACGCTGATGCTGGAGCCGGAGCAGGAGAATTCCGCGCGGCGCTGGGCGCCGCTGGGCGATTGTTCCTGGGTGCTGGAGAAACCGCTGCGGCGGCGGTGGTTCGAGACGCGCAGTGGTTTTGGCCAAAGGAATCTGGAGCAATACACGCCGGAGGAAGTGATTGAGGCGATCAAGTTCGCGCTCGACGCGTGAGGCGGGGCTTAAAAAAATTCCGTCCACAAGTAGTCCAGCTCGGGGTCGGTCTTGGTGTGATGGGGGCCGTTGACTTGATGCAGAAAAATAATTTCGAGGCGTTGCAGGCGGTCGCCGCCGGAGTGGGTTTGCTCCCATTGGTTGTCAAAGTAGAGGGCGGTGTTTTCCAGATATTTGGCATAATCGGGATACATGAAGTCAAAGAAAAGACTCCCCCAGCGTTGGTCAAGGTAGGTGGCGGGGATGTCGGCCGGGCGGTCGAGCGAGGCGGGAGCGTCGCCGGTGAGCAGGTCAACGGAATCGCCGTTTTTCTTCCAGCCGCGGAGGACGAACCAGCCGTCGTCGGTTTGGGGGTCGGGGGCAAACATGGCGAAGCCCTGCTCGAGGCCGAGGTCTTTGAGCACGCGGTGTTCGAGTGGCGGCTGCAATTTTGCATACTGCGGAAAGTTGCCCACATTCATTTCCACCACGCCGGCGAGGACAAGGAGGAGCGCGCCGTCCCGCAGCCGGCACAGCCAGCGCGGGGCTGGGCAGAGTCTGGTCGGGGAAGCAGCGGACGGGTGCGGAGAGCGGACAGAATTTATGTTTATTTTTTGGGCGAGCCAGCGGCCGGCCGGTTCGGCGAGGTGAGACCAAAATTCCGCGGGCAGAAACATGAGCAGGAAAACATTGGTCGCCACCCAGAACAAACCCATCTGCATGCAAATACCGAAGCCTAATTGCAAGGTGCCGAACAGAACGCAGCCGAGCAGACGCAGCCAGCCACTGGCGACGGGGGAGATGAGGAGGAACGGGCCGTATAATTCAAGATACAGGGTATAGATAGTCAAGAGTGCGGTCAGGGCATCGTATTGGTTGAGCCACTGGCCGAGGGGCCGGGCATACATGTCAAGGGACAGGGCGTAGGCGACGGCCGAGTGGTCGATTTGCCAGGAGACGCCGGTTTTCATCAGGGCGCTCATGACGTAGATGAGCAGGAACTGGATGATGGTGCAAATGCCCGGGATGCCGAAGTAGGCCGGTTCGGCGGGTGGCGGCACGCGGCCAAGAGTGGCATCGATCGAGAAGCGCCGGTTGAGGGGGAGAAACATGGCCCAGAACAGGGCGAGAAGCTCAATCATGTCCGCGCCGAAGAGCACGAGCGGGTTGCGGGCTTGGCGGGAAAGCAGGAGAACCCAGCAGCCGATGGTGGCGAGGCGGGTGCGGTAACCGACGAGCAGCATCACGGCGAAAACGGCTTCAAGGGCGAAAAGCGCGGCGGCGAATTCGACGCTGCCGCCGAGGAGGTGCAGGCAAAAATCCGGGGGCGTGTAGGCGCGCAACAGGGATCGGGGGAGAATGCCGTCGTCAGAGTAAAAGGCACGGAGGTCTTTGGCGCTGACCCAGAGGTCGGCCAGGATGACGAGGGCCAGCCCGATGCGCAGGAGGGCGAGCGAACGCCAGTCCAGACCGAACATTTTTCGCAGTGTGGTTTGACCCGGCATGGCGTGGGTGGAAGAGGGGGCGACCGGCAGCATGGGGAGAGAAACGGCGGGGCGCAATCTTGCGGCGGAGAGTGTTGGGCGTTGACGGCGGCGGCGCGGTGTGTCCAAATAACCGGTTCCACCCACGATGCTCACGCTCGCCGATGTCTCGAAGTCCTACGCCACGCGCACGCTGTTCAGCGAGGTATCGCTGTTTATCGCGCGCTCGGACCGCTATGGTTTGGTGGGGCCGAATGGGGCGGGGAAGACGACGTTGTTCAATTTGATTTTGGGCCAGGACGCGCCGGACGAGGGGACCATCGAGTGGGAGCGGGGCGCCGATTTCGGGTATTTGCCGCAGGAGAGCGCGCCCATTGGCGAGGAGACCATTCTGGAAATCGCCACGAGCGGGAAGAAGCTCTTGCCGGATTCGGACGATGACTTTGACATCGATTACAGCCTGGAGCCGCGGGCAAAGAAGATCCTGGCGGGGCTGGGGTTTCGCGAGGAGGACCATTTGCGGCAGGCCAAGTCGTTTTCGGGCGGGTGGGTGATGCGCGCGCATATTGCGCGGTTGCTGGTGAGCGAGCCGGCGCTCTTGCTACTGGACGAGCCGACGAACCATTTGGATTTGGAGGCGCTGTTATGGTTTCAGGATTATTTGCAGACGTATGCGGGCGGGCTGGTCGTCATCTCGCACGACCGTGCCTTCCTCAATGTCTTGTGCACGGGGATTCTCGAATTGCGCGGGGGGACGCTGAACCGCTACACGGGGAATTACGACGACTACCTGGTCGAAAAGGAGGCGCGCAAGAACCAGCAGGTTTCGGCGTTCAAAAACCAGCAGCGGCAGATCGCGCATTTGCAAAAATTCGTGGACCGGTTCGGCGCGAAGGCGTCAATGGCGTCGCGGGCAAAGTCGAAGGAAAAGCAGATCGAGCGGCTGGAAAAAGTCGCGGTGGATGAGCCGGAGGACGACCTGAAGCGCATCTATTTCAAGTTCAACAAGACGCCGCGCTCGGGGCTGAAGGTGGTGACGCTGGAGCATGTGCGGCAGGCGTATGGCGACCATGTGGTATACCGCGATTTGAATTTTGCGGCGGAACGCGGGCAGCGCATGGTGCTGGTGGGGCCGAATGGCGCGGGCAAGTCGACGTTTTTGAAAATTCTGGCGCGGGTGGTGCCGATCCAGGGCGGCACGTTCGAACTTGGCAGCAATGTCG
>Ga0265320_10000480_pt1 | contig 31225 bp, 27 predicted proteins | sample 4827metaG_FD_202087 | JGI IMG/M metagenome (GOLD analysis project Ga0265320, IMG submission 202087) | Rhizosphere microbial communities from Carex aquatilis grown in University of Washington, Seatle, WA, United States - 4-8-27 metaG | ecosystem: Host-associated > Plants > Roots > Rhizosphere >... | reverse complement strand
ATCCGCGCTGGCGGTCAACGCATCAAAGTCAATTGCGACAAGGCGATTCAGGACCCGTCCCAGGACCCGTCGGTTTATCCCAACGATCAGGTCCAGGTGCCGCGCCGAATCTTTTAATGGTTCAGTTTAACATCCTTTCCGGCAAAAAGGCGGGCGCTCAATCGGCAGCCCGCCGTTTTCCTTTCCGTATCGGGCGCGCCCCCGGGAATGAACTACAACTCGATGATGATGGCATTTGGGATCAGCACCTCACCCTGGAATTTAACCCGCAGAAAGGTTTCACGCTGGCCACAGCGCCCAACGCCCTGGCTGCCGTCAACGGGGAACCGGTTAAAGGCGCCATCCTTCACAGCGGCGACATCATCACCGTCGGTTCGGCCAAACTCCAGTTCTGGATTGCCGTCGCCCGCCGGCGCGGCTTGCATTGGAGCGAAACATTTGCCTGGGCGTTGCTGGCCGCCGTCACCACCGCCCAGTTTGCGCTGATCTACTGGCTCCTCCGTTAATGCCGGAAATGTCGCGCCCCGGTGAAGGCCATCGCGGCATTTCGTTCGTCCGCTGCCGCAATCACCTCAGCGTCGCGTACGGAGCCGCCTGGCTGAATCACTGCGGTGGCGCCCGCTTCGGCGGCGGCAATCAAACCATCCGGAAACGGGAAAAACGCGTCACTGCAAACCACACTGCCTTTCAGCGAAAGCCCGGCCTCACCCGCCTTCCAGACGGCAATCCGGCTTGCATCTACGCGGCTCATTTGTCCCGCTCCAATGCCCAGCGTCCGATCGGCCGCCGCATAAACGATCGCATTCGACTTCACATGCTTCACCACCCGCCAGCCAAAAAGCAGGGCGCTCAATTCCGCCTCCGTTGGCCGCCGTTTGGTCACGACTTTTAAATCCGCCCGAGCGACCGTTTTCAAATCACGTTCCTGCAACAGAAAGGAATTGGCCCCGACGCTGCGCAAATCCAGCGCGCCTGGCTGCAACGGCGTTCGCAACGTTTTCAGCAGTCGCAGATTTTTCTTTTTTTGCAAAATAGCCAGCGCCTCCCCGGAAAAATCCGGCGCCACAATCACCTCGCTGAAGATCTCAGCGATGGCTTCGGCGCATGCGCCGTCGAGTGGCTGGTTGACCGCGATGATGCCGCCAAAGGGCGCCTGCCGGTCCGTGGCCAACGCCTTGTCCCAGGCTTCCCGCAACCCCGTGCCCTGTCCCACACCACAAGGGTTGGTATGCTTGAGAATCGCCAGGGTTGGCGGGTCCTCGGAGAATTCCGCAATCAAATTCGCCGCCGCCGTCAAATCCAGGATGTTATTGTAAGAAAGCTCCTTGCCGTGCAGTTGCCGGAAAAATTCATTAAAACCGCCGTAAAGCGCCGCCCGTTGATGCGGATTTTCGCCGTACCGCAATGGCTGCGCCAGCGGCGCAAAAATATTCAGCGCCGCGGGCAGGCCGTCGGCTGGCGCCGGCTGGAATTCCTTTTGCAGGTGCGCGGCGATGGCCCCGTCATAAGCCGCGGTGCGGGTGAAAACTTTTGCCGCCAGTTTGCGGCGCAAGGCCAGGGTCGTATTGCCGTCGGCCGCGATCTGTTTGGCGACTTCGGCGTAGTCCAGCGGGTCGACAACGACCGTGACGCTCTCATGGTTTTTCGCCGCACTGCGGAGCATGGACGGCCCGCCGATATCAATGTTCTCAATCGCGTCATGCAAGGTGACGTCGGGTTTCGCCACCGTTTGTTCGAAGGGATAAAGATTCACCACGACGAGATCAATGGGGGCAATCGCATGCGCCTTTACCGCCGCTTCGTGGGTTTCATTGCCGCGAATAAAAAGCAAACCACCGTGCACTTTTGGATGCAGCGTTTTTACGCGGCCATCGAGCATCTCGGGAAAGCCGGTATGTTCACTGATGTCCTTCACTGTCAGGCCGGCTTCGCGCAGGCTTTTAGCTGTGCCGCCGGTCGAAATGATTTCAATTTCAGATTGGGCCAGGGTTTGGGCGAATGGAACCAAGCCCGTCTTGTCCGAAACTGAAATCAACGCCCGTTGAATTTTTGCCATAGCCCGACAAAGTCCTCCATGACCGCCGTGGTCGTCAACGGCAAATCACGGCTTTGCGGGGGCGGGGTTTTGAGCCATTTCCGCGCCGATGGCGCGCTCAAACCGGGCGCGCGCGGCATCGTAATCATGCAACGCCTGCGCCTGCGTGCTGCGCGCCTGGGTGAGCGAATTCTCGGCATCGAGCACGTCCAGTTGCGTGCCGGTGCCGGCGTCGGCGCGGGCGTTGGCTTCGCGCAAAGATTCCTCGGCCTCGGCCAGCACGGTTTTTTGCGATTCCAGAACCTCCTGCGCTTCAAGGAAATCGGAATAGGCGGTGCGTACCTCCAATTCAACATTGCGCGCCTCTTCGTCCACGGCGGTTTGGGATTTTTCGTGAAGTGCCTTGGCTTGAACGACCTTGCCGCGCGTCAACAGCCCGTCAAAAATGTTCCAGTTCATCTGGGCTCCGGCGTTCCAGCCGTCGACATATTGATTGAGACCTGGGGTTGCCATTGCGGGCGGGTCGCCAAATTGCCGGTTCAACCAGTTGTAGCCGGCAAAAAGTTGCAGGTTCGGTTTGTAACCGGACTGGGCGTTGATGATGCTGAGTTTCTGCAACTCTTCCGTTTTGCGCAATGCGACGAGTTCGGGCCGTTTCGCCAGTGCCTGTTGCAATGCGTCGGACAAATTGATTTGATACGGTGCCGCGTCGAGTGTGTCGATCAGGTTCAGCGGAATGTTGTCCCAGACATCGCGCGGCAGGTTGTAACCCAGCAAATTGCACAGGTTGTTTTTGGTGATGCGATAATTATTCTGCGCCTTGATCAAGGGAGGACGCGCATTGGCCACGGAAACCTTGGCGCGCAACACGTTGAAATGCGGCACGGTGCCCGCGTCGTAACGGCGTTGCTGGTCTTCCAGTTCCTTTTCCAGCAGGTTGACGGAAGCCTCGTTCACGGTGATTTGTTGTGCCGCGAGCAAAATGTCGTAATACGCCAGTCGCACGGCCAGCAACGTGTCGGCGAGGGTCGTCTGATATTGCGCCAAAGCCTGTTCCCTGGTGACCTTGGCCGCGCGCACGGCCGCCTTGAGCGCGCCGCCTTGATAGATGGTTTGAACGATTTTCACGCCCCCATTCCAGTTTTGGTCTGGTGTGGTGGCGCCACCGGGAAAATTTTCAATTGCACTCCGTTCGGTGTCTTTGTACGTGCCGTTCACCGACAACTGAGGCAGCACCACCGCCCGCGTTTGTACCACCACGCCATACTGCGCATCCAGATCGTTCTTGGCTTTGAGGATGGTGGGGTTTTGCGAGAGCGCGATGTTGAGACTATCCGCCAGCGACAGCGGACGGGTGATCCAGCCGGGCACACTGACGTTGGCATTGGTGCTTTGGCCAAAGATGGTCCAGGCAAAACAAATGAGCGCTCCAGCGCAGACAAGTAACTTCTTCATAGGGATCTGAATTTATCATGTGGACGATGCGACGCAAACTTGCAAATTTCCGTCACATGGGCTTTCCTTGTTCAATGTGGCGGCGAAGTGATTTCATCATGGCCTGTGTTTCACTGCTGGCTGTGATTGCCAGCGCCGGCTGCTCGCCGGACCCGGCAAATGTCTTTCAAGGTTATATCGAGGGCGAATATGTTTATGTCGCCTCACCGCTCGGGGGTGCGCTCACGAATCTGGCCGTGGCCCGCGGTGACCAGGTAACCGGCGGCCGGCTATTGTTCGAGCTGGAGCGTGGTTCGGAGGCGGCGGCGTTGGCCGAAGCGGAAAAAAACCTGGCCCAGGCGCAGGCCAACCTGGTGCTTTCCGAAGCCGCGTTCAACCGCCGGGTCCAGCTGCGAAAAGACCAGGGGGTTGTCTCGGCCGAGGAACTCGACCAGGCCCGGGCGCAACGCGACGCCGGCCAGGCGCAGGTGGCGTCTCAAACCGCCGCGCTGGACAAGGCGCGTTGGTCGTTCGACCAAAAACAGCAATTTGCCCCGGCGAATGCACAGGTGCATGACACTTTGTATCGCGTCGGCGAATGGGTCGCCGCGGGCAAGCCGGTGGTCGAGTTGTTGCCGCCCGCCAACCTCAAAGTGCGTTTCTTTGTCCCCCAGGCGGTCCTGCCGAAAATCAAACCCGGCGAAACCGTGAGCGTGACGTTTGACGGCGGCCCGCAGGCGTATCCGGCGACGATCAATTATATTTCCACCGAAGCCGAATTTACGCCGCCGGTGATTTACAGCCGCGAGAACCGCGCCAAGCTGGTTTTCATGATCGAAGCGAAGTTTTCCCCCGCCGATGCGGCCGGCCTGCGCCCGGGCCAGCCGGTGGACGTACTGGTAAATCCATGAAGTTATGGGTGCAAACGATCTCGTGATTGACGTCCAGGGCATCACGAAGCGGTTCGGCAACCGCACGGTGGTGAATAACATTCCCATGCAGGTGCGACGCGGCGAGATCTACGGTTTCCTGGGCCCGAATGGCAGCGGCAAGACCACGTTCCTGCGCATGCTCTGCGGTCTGCTAACGCCCGACGGCGGGAGCGGCCGTTGCCTGGGTTTAGACATCTGCACCGATTGCCGCGAGATCAAGAAGAGCATCGGCTACATGACCCAGCGGTTCAGCTTTTACGAGGACCTGACCATCGAGGAAAACCTGGATTTCATCGCGCGGATTTACGGCGTGCCGGAGCGCAAGGCCGCCGTTGAAAAGAGCCTGGAACGCCTCGGCATGACCGCGCGCCGCCGGCAACTCGCCGGCACCCTTTCCGGTGGCTGGAAACAACGGCTGGCGTTGTCCGCCTGCCTCATCCACGAGCCGCAATTGCTGCTGCTGGACGAGCCGACGGCGGGCGTGGATCCCAAGGCGCGCCGTGATTTCTGGGAGGAAATTCACCAGCTCGCGGCTGGCGGACTGACAGTGCTGATCACGACCCATTACATGGATGAAGCCGAGCGCTGCCACCGGCTGGCCTATATCGCCTACGGCAATTTGCTCGCCCGGGGCAGCGTGGAGGAAGTTGTGAAAGCGGCCGGGTTGACGACCTGGGAGGTTGCCGGGCCGGATTTGCCGTCCCTGGCGGAAAAAATCCGGGGCCGGCCCGGGGTGGATCAGGTGGTCGCCTTCGGCACGACAATGCATGTCAGCGGGCGGGACGCGGCCGCCTTGCGCGAAAGCGTGGGGCCATGGATGACCGGTGCGTATCGCTGGCAACAAATCAAATGCGGTCTGGAAGACGTTTTCATCAGCCTGATGGAAACGGCCCGGGACAATTTCTCGTGAAACTGCTCGAATTCAACTGGCGGCGGTTTTGCGCGATTGTCGCGAAGGAATTCATCCAGATGCGCCGTGACCGACTGACGTTTGCCATGATGATCGGCATTCCGATGATCCAGCTCATTTTGTTCGGTTACGCGATCAATTCCGATCCAAAGCACCTGCCCACGGCGGTATATTCGGCCGACAACAGTGTATTTTCGCGGACCATCGTGTGGGGGTTGCACAACAGTAGCTATTTCGACGTGGTCTGTGAACCGAAGAGCGAGGCAGAAATCAAGAAGTTGCTCGCGCAAGGCACGGTCCAGTTTGCCGTGCACATCCCGGTGGATTTTTCGCGCCAGCTGCTGCGCGGCGAACGGCCCGATTTGCTGCTGGAAGCCGACGCCACCGATCCTTCGGCGGTCGGCTACGCCATCAGCGCCATCAACCTGTTGACGACTACCGTGCTGAATCGCGACCTGACCGGGCCGCTGGCGGGATTGCGCGGCACGCCCCCCCCGTTCAACCTGGTGGTGCATCAACATTACAACCCGGAAAATATCACCCAGTACAACATCGTCCCCGGACTCATGGGGGTGATGCTGACGATGACCATGATCATCATCACGTCGCTGGCCATCACGCGCGAACGCGAGCGGGGCACAATGGAAAACCTGCTTTCGACCCCGGTGCGTCCGGGCGAGGTGATGATCGGGAAAATCATTCCTTACATCATGGTGGGTTACATCCAGGTCTTTCTGATATTGATCGCGTCGAAATTTCTGTTCAACGTGCCGATCGTGGGCAGTGTGCCGTTGCTGCTGGTGCTGACGTTCTTGTTTATCGTGGCCAACCTGGCCGTGGGCATCACCTTCTCGACCATCGCCAAAAATCAGCTGCAGGCGATGCAAATGGCGTTCTTCTTTTTCCTGCCCTCGCTGTTGTTGTCCGGCTACATGTTTCCGTTCCGCGGCATGCCGGACTGGGCGCAGGCCATCGGCGAGGTCTTGCCATTGACACATTTTCTGCGGGTCGTACGCGGCATCCTGCTGAAGGGAAACGGCCTGGCCGAAATCGCGCCCGACCTTTGGCCGATTGCGCTGTTTTTGGTCGTGATGCTGGGGATTGGCATCAAGCGTTACCGGCAGACATTGGATTAAGCGGTCCGGCCTGACATCTTAATTACTTGTCGTTCAAGTAGTTGCTGGCTGAACTTGCATATTTTGCCCACTTCGGTTCTCCTTAATCCCAATGTGGCGATGGAGTTGCCTGATTTTAACAGTCGGACTGGTGTTGACCGGCAGGGTCTTGATCGGGGCTGAGTCGGCCGAGATCAACATGGATTACGTGGCGCAACGCGCTCTCGAGCGCGCGCGCCAGCCGTTTCACTCGCCGCGCGCAGATTTGCCGAAGGTATTGCGGCAGGAGAACCTGGATTACGACAAGTATCGCGAGATTGAATTCCGGCATGACCGGGCGTTGTGGGCGGCGGATGACCTGCCTTTTCGCGTGGAATTCTTTCATCCGGGCTATCTTTACCAGGAGCCGGTGCACGTTTACGAATTCTCACCCACCCACGTGCAGCCAATCCGGTTCGTGCAGGACTTTTTCAATTATCGCGCCTTGCACATTCAAAACGAGATCCCGGCGGACACGGGTTATGCCGGGTTCCGCCTGTTGTATCCCTTGAACGATACGAACAAATGGGATGAAATCGGCGCGTTCCTCGGCGCGAGCTATTTCCGGCTGTTGGGCAAGGGGCAGCGGTACGGCCTGTCGGCGCGCGGGCTGGCCCTGGATTGCGGTGAACCGGATCGACCGGAGGAGTTCCCCATTTTTACCGACTGGTGGCTGGGCAAACCGCAAAAGGATGGCGGGCAATTGACGCTCTATGCCATCCTGGACAGTGTCAGTTGTGCCGGCGCGTATCAATTTCTCATCCATCCGGGCGATACGACCGTGGTGGACGTTGAGGCGGTGCTGTTTTTTCGGGAAACCAACAAGGTTCACGCCGTGAACGCGGCGCGATTGCCCATCAAGACCATCGGTTGGGCGCCGCTGACGAGCATGTTTTGGTTCGGCAAAAATTCGGAACGCAAGTTCGATGATTACCGTCCCGAAGTCCATGACAGCGATGGATTGCTGGTCCGCATGGACAACGGTGAGGTGTTCTGGCATCCGCTCGACAATCCCTCCGTCCTGCGCCATCAGATTTTTTCCGCCCCGAATGTCCGCGGTTTCGGGCTGTTGCAGCGCGAACGTTCGTTCACGGCGTATCAAGACCTGTTCACCCCTTTTCAGCAGGAACCGAGCGTGTGGATCGAGCCGCGGGGCAATTGGGGCGACGGCAATCTGCATCTGGTGGAGTTGACGGCGAACTACGAGGGTTTCGACAACATTGTCGTTTTTTGGGATCCCAGGGAAAAGCCCGCACCGCTGCAACCTTGCCGTTTCGGCTACACCCTTCGTTGGATGGGCGAAACCAACCGATTGTCTGAAGACCGGGTCGTGTCCACACGCGTGGGACTGGACACGAGCGGTTCGAATGGCCGGCAGTTCGTGGTTGATTTCGACGGGCCGGGGCTCGACGCTACTCCCGAAAGCGACCCGCCCCAGGCCATCGCCAATTGCAGCACCAACGCGGCGATTTATTACAATCAAGTGCTGCACAATTCCAATTCCGGCACCTGGCGCGTCGTATTGAAGATGCAGCCCCGTCCGGGGAATACCGACCCGGTGGACCTGCGTTGTACCTTGCAAAAGGGGACCAATATTTTAAGCGAAACCTGGACCTACCAATGGAGCCCGCCATGAACGGCATTGGCGCGCTGACCGATTCATCCGGCCATCTGGCCGGACGCCCATTGGAGGAGTGGAATGCGGCGTATGAGAAGGTGGAGAATTATTTCCACGCCTTGCGCGTCCGCAACAAGGCCTTGCTCGGCCAGCTCGTACTGCGGGTGCTTGAACGCGCCGCCCGCCGGGCACCGGTCGAGCCCGCCCGTTCCGCCACCCAGCTGGCCGCCGAGGAAATGGATCATCTGGTCACGGAATGGTTCGCGGAAGTGTTGCGGGTGTCGCCCGCCGGGAGCGACCAGACCCTCTCGACCCGCGGCCGGCTGGCCTTGCTGCTTGCCGACATGCCCGGCCGATGGCAGGAACAATTCCTGCGACCGGGTCCGTGGCCGGAGGAATTTGTCAGTGCCATGCGGGAGAGTTTTTTGCGTGCCGGACCGGATTTCCAGCTGTCCAAGATGGCGCCGCGTCCGCTGGATCTCGGTCCCATTGCCACCCTGACCAATCTGGGCCGGATCCCGTATGTCCGGATGGTGCTGGCCTGGTTGTTGTTCGGCCTGTTGCTCGCGTTGATTTTCCGGCTCACGCACCAATAAACCATGCCGGATTCTCCTCAAAAACCGCCACTGACCATCCTGCCCGCTTCCCGCCTCCAGCATGGCCGGCGGTTGTTTCTGTTTTATTCCTCGGCCGTGTCGCTCACCGGCATCGTCTCGTGGCTGTTTGCCGACCTGCTCTGGCGCACGGGCTGGTCGATCTCACGTACCCTGTTGCTGGCCTTGTTTGTGATTTTGTTTTTGTTTATCGCCATCGGCGCCATGCACGGCGTATATGGTTTTTTTCTGAGGATGTTTGGCACACGCTGGCGCATCACCCGGTTGAAAAATTACCGCGACCAGGACATCGCGGGCATCAGCGCGGCGATTGTTTTCCCGATTTACCATGAGGACATCTTCCGGGTTTACGAGGGTTTGCGCGCGACTTATGAATCGCTCCAGAAGACCGGCCAGTTGGAGCGCTTCGATTTTTTCATTTTGAGCGATTCCACCGACCCGGACAAGCGGGTTGAGGAGGAACGCCGCTGGTGCGATTTGATCCGCGAGCTGGACGCGCTGGGCCGTATTTACTATCGCCGACGCCTGAGCAATGAAGGCCGCAAAAGCGGCAACGTCCGTGACTTTCTCAACGCCTGGGGCCGCCGCTACCGTTACTTCATGGTTTGCGATGCCGACAGCATCATGCGGGGCGAAACACTCGTGGACCTGGTAAAATTGATGGAGGTGCACCCGGCCGTTGGTCTGATCCAGACGGTGCCCGCCACGGTCAATGCCGAATCGTTGTTCGGCCGCATCCAGCAGTTCGCCAATCGTCTCTATGCGCCGGTCTTCATCGCCGGCCTGAATTACTGGGCGCTCGATCTGGGAAATTACTGGGGGCACAACGCCCTGATCCGCACCGAGCCGTTCATGCAATATTGCGACCTGCCGCAGTTGCCGGGACGCAAGCCGTTCGGCGGGCAGATTCTCAGCCACGATTTTGTGGAGGCCGCGTTGATGGTGCGCGAGGACCGGGAAGTCTGGTTTGCCTATGACCTGGAGGGTAGTTACGAGGAGGCGCCGCAGGCCATGATTGAAAACGCCCAGCGCGAGCGCCGCTGGTGTCAGGGCAACCTGCAGCATGGCCTGGTGCTGTTCGCCCGCGGGCTGCGCGGCGTGAGCCGGTTGCATTTGATCCTGGGGATTTGCGGTTATCTGGCCGGACCCTTATGGCTGGCATTTTTGCTCACGTTCAACTGGATTCGCTGGTTTCAGAACTACACCGGCCTGTCGGACATCACCGTTCATGCCTTCACTCCGTATTTGAACTTGAGCGGCACGGCCCATGCCCTGCTGATCTTCGTCATTTGCATGGGGGTCATCATGCTGCCGAAGGCCCTCGCCCTGGTGGAACTGGCGTATGATTCGGAACGCCGCCATGCGTTTGGCGGACTGGAACGTGCGACCGTCAGCGTGGTGATGGAGACGGTTTTCTCCACGTTACACGCACCCTTGCTGATGCTCTGGCATACGCGTTTTGTCGTCACCAATCTGCTCGGAGTCAGTGTGGGCTGGGGCCCGCAAATCCGCGCTGCCGACGGCACAACGTGGACTTACGCCATCCAGCGACATTGGGGGCACACGTTGATCGGATTGATATGGGGGGCGTTCATGTGGTGGTTGGGACCGTCGTTGTTCTGGTGGTTCACGCCGGTGCTCGCTGGAATGGTCCTGTCCATTCCATTAAGCGTTTTCACCAGCCGGCGCACTTATGGTGCCCGGGCCCGCAAAGTCGGATTGTTTCTGACACCGGAAGAAATCGCGCCGCCACCGGAACTGGCCGCGCTGCGGGCAAATATGAAGGTCCACGAGATCACCGAGGACACTTCCCCGCGGCGTCCCCACATGGGGTTGGCGGAAGCGGTGCTTGACCCCTACGTCAACGCCATTCACGTCACCCTGCTGCGCGAGAAACAGCTCAACCCGGTTTACGCCGAGCAATTGGCCGGTTTGGGCGTGGGCGGTCCCCACGTTCGGGCGCTGGGTGAACGGTTGCTGGCTGGAGGGCCGGACAAATTGACGCCGGCGGAACGGTTGTTGATCATGAGCGATGCGCACACCATGGTCTGGCTGCATCATGAAGCCTGGCTGCGCACCGGCGAATCGCTCGCGCCCTGGTGGCGGGCCTCCATCCGCGGTTACAGCCGGCAGGATGAGTGGTAACCGCGCCCGTCGGCACGGCTACAGCAAGCCCGGCAGGCGCTCTAACTCCGCGTCCGTGTTGTAAAAATGCGGCGAGAGACGCAGGTAATTTTGTCCCTGGCGGTCGGTGCGTAACGAAGCGATGATGCCGGCATCGGACAATTTTTTATGCACGGACGGCAGGTCCTGGCCGGGCTGGTGAAAGGTGATAATGCCACTGGCGTTTTCAGTTTTTGCTTCCGCATTCAAAACCGTGAAACCTTTGGCCTGCAGTGCCGGCACCAGCCACGCACGCTTGCGCAGCAGCTCGGCGGCGATGTTCTCCACGCCGATTTCCAAAACCAGCTCCAGCGCGGCGACCAAACCGACCAGGCCGATCAGATTATGCGTGCCGGCCTCGTATTTGACCGCGCCGTTGCGGAAGACGATTTGTTCCTGCGCGACAAAATTCGGGTTTCGCACGTTGTGCCAGCCGTAGACCGGCGGGCTCAATTTTTCCTGGAGTTCGCGCCGGACGTAAAGCAGGCCCGCGCCACAGGGACCGAGCAGCCATTTGTGCGCATCGGCGGCGAGAAAATCCACGTGTTCCACGGTCGTCGGAAACGCCCCCAGGGTTTGAATCGCGTCGAGGCAAAACAAAATGCCGCGTTCCTGCAGCCCTTTGCCAATGGCCTGGTGCTCCAGCCGGTAACCGCTGATAAAATGGCAGGACGCCAGCGCAACCAGCCGCGTGTTTTCGTCCACCTGCCCCAGCACGTCCTGCGGCCGGATGATCCCCAGGCCGCGGGTGTTAAGCAGGCGCACTTCGACGCCGCGTCCGGCCAGTGCCATCCAAGGGTAAACATTTGACGGATAATCGTCATGATAAATCAGAACGTTATCCCCCTTGCGAAAACCCAGCCCGGCGGCGACAAAGCTCAACGCGAGCGACGTCGGCCCGACCAGCGCGACCTCCTCCGGCTGGCAATGGAGCAATTGCGCGCCCAGACGGCGGGCATCGTTCAAGCGGTGGATGACCAAGGCTTCCTGGTCGCCGAGCGTGCTGCCTTGCGCACATTCGGCGATGGCGGCCGCCACGCGGCGGGGCAGCGGGCAGACCCCGGCGTGGGCAAGGAATACCTTGTCGCGGGCGACGGGGAATTCACGCCGCCGGAGTTCCTCGTTGGCAAGCAGTTCCATCAGTGTCATGCGGCGAAGTTAATTCGTGAAGGCCCGGGGTGCAAAGCGGAATTAAAAGTGGCTCGCCGCATTGATTTCATTGAAGTAACCCAGATAGAACTGGACGACTTTGTAGGCAATCATCAGCGCGACCAGCAGATAAACGAGCCGGGGAGTCCAGGTGGCGAAGGCATGGAGCTTGCGCGTGCCATCATCGTGGTACATCCGGTTCAAGTTGCGCAGCGATTCATCGAGTTTGCCGCTGATCTCGCCGCTGGCATAAAAGTTGGCGAAGGTTTCCGGGAACAACGGGCAGAGGCGCACGGCTTCAGACGGCATTTGACCGGCAACCATATGTGGTTTCCAGGCGGCAACGGTACGGCGCAGGGCAGGAGAGCCACTGGCGGTAGCCGCCAGGTCCCAGGCTTCAAAGACGTTGACGCCGGCGCTGATGAGCGCTTCGAGCGCCGCGGCGAGACGGGAAAGGGCGAGATAATGCCGGGCGGTACCCAGGATGGGGACCGGGCGCAGGAGCGATTCGACTCGGGCGCGCCAGTCTTCGTTGTGTTTGCTTTGGGTGGCATAAATCGCATATGCGGTCACCGCGTAGAGGGGGATCAGAACGCCGAGGGTTTTTGCCAGGTAAACCAGCAAATTGCCGGTCAGGAAGAATTGCGCAAAGGGAAAGATGAAGACGGCCATATGTAACAGCGCGACCGGATACATCAAATCGGCAATGACCTGGCGCGCAACCCGGGCGCGGTCGTTGTAATAATCGGCGAGCAGGCGGAAACAGGCATCGAGCCGCCCGCTTTTTTCGCCGGCCCCAATCAAAGCCAGATCGAATTCGGGCAACCAGTCGAGCGCCTGCAATGATTCAGCCAGGGTCGCACCCTTGGCGAGTTCATCCAGCAGGCGTTGCAACGGCACGCGGTAGGCAGCAGCGGGGGGGCTGCGTTTGATCTGCTCCAGGGCGCGGACGATGGGAATGCCGGCGGACGTGAACTGATTGAGTTGATGATAGAACTCGGCCCGCTGGGTAAATTGTCGGGGCGAGACGATGAGCGGCATAATCCCCGCCTCGCGGGACGGGCGGCGGTCAGGCCGCGACCCGGTCGAGGCTGGTCTTGAAATCGCGCTTGCTGCGCGCGCCGACGATCTGGTCGGCCACCTGGCCCTTGTGGAAGAGCAGCAGGGTGGGAATGGCGCGAATGCCGTATTCAGTGGCCAGCGACTGCTGTTCGTCGATGTTCACCTTGCCGATTTTAACCTTGCCGTCGTATTCATCGGCGAGTTCATCGAGGAGCGGGGCGATCATTTTGCAGGGGCCGCACCATTCCGCCCAGAAATCAACGAGCACGGGCACCGGCGATTGCAGAACCTGCTGGGCAAAACTTTCTTGCGTCAGCGTAACAATCAAGGGAGAAGCCATACGTCAAATGGTAATTGGAGCACGGAAACAATGCGATCAAAACCAGTTTTAACCGAGCGCGTCTTTGAGGATTAAAAACATCCAGGCCACGGTACCCACGGCAAATACTCCGGTCACCGCGGCAGCCATGATCAGCATGCGATCGAGCGCGCCGATCGTTGGAGCGCCAGCCGGCACTGCGGCTCTTTGGACTGTTGAAGCGGGACGGGTCTGGGCGACGGGTGCCGCGGCGGCGGCGGCGCGAGGTGCGGCGGCGGCCACCGGTGCCGGTTTGGCCGCGCCCGGCGAGGGCATGGCACTGGGAGCGCCGGTCGGACCACCCGGCGGCAGGGTCGGCAGTTTGATGGTTGGCGCCGTGGAGGGCTTGGGCGGCAAATTGATGCGGACGGTCTCTTTTTTGGGCTGGACCTTGCCGGTCTCTTTTTTCACCGGTGGGACGGCGCCGGCAGGGGCACCCGGAATGTTCTGTGGAATATCAGCCATAGTATTGGTGGTTCAAGATAAACGGCTGACGGCGACTGTCAAATTTAATTCTAAAACAAAACCGGGCCGTCCGCGTCCCGTCCTGCCAGGGGCCAAAGCCGTCCTTGGAGCCAACAAAAGGGATGCCTCTCAGGTCTTTTCCTCGATCAACTCCCGCCGCGCGCCGCCGAGCAATTGTTCAATGAAGCCGGTCGAGTAAACCCCGCGCCGGAAATTGGGGTCCTGCATAATGGCTTGCTGGAAGGAAACCGTGGTCTTGATGCCGGTGATCATGTATTCGGCAAGCGCCCGGTTCATCCGGTCCATGGCCTCCCGCCGGTCTTTGCCCGAGGTGATGAGCTTGCCAATCATCGAGTCATAGGTCGGCGGGATGGTGTAACCCGCATAGGCATTGGTGTCCACGCGCACGCCCCGTCCACCGGGTTGGAAATACATTTCGATGCGGCCGGGGCTGGGGCGAAAATCATCGAACGGGTCCTCGGCGTTGATGCGGCATTCGATGGCGTGGCCTTTGATTTGAATGTCACTTTGCGAATGTTGCAGCGGCTCGCCCAGGGCCAGCAGGATTTGATAGCGCACCAGGTCAATGCCCGTGACCTCCTCGGTGACGGGGTGCTCGACCTGGATCCGTTTGTTGACCTCGAGGAAATAAAAATTACCCTGGTTGTCTACGATGAATTCGACCGTGCCGGCATTGGTATAACGCGCCGCCTCGGCGATTTTCACGGCGGCTTTGCCGATCTTGTCGCGCAATTTGCGGAACCGATACTCCAGCAGCGGCGACGGCGCCTCTTCGACCAGCTTCTGATTACGGCGTTGAACCGAGCAATCGCGTTCGCCCAGGTGAATGATGCGCCCTTTTGTGTCGCCAAGAATCTGGATCTCGATGTGGTGGGGGTTCTCGATGTATTTTTCGATGTAAACCCCTGAATTGCCAAATGCTTTTTCTGCCTCGGTTCGCGCGGTGTGATAACCCTTCACCATCGATATGTCGTTATGTGCCACGCGCATGCCGCGCCCGCCGCCGCCGGCCACCGCTTTGATCATCACCGGATAACCGATCTGTTTGGCGATGGCCACGGCGTCGTGTTCCTTTTCCACGACGCCTTCTGAACCGGGGGGTGTGGGTACGCCGGCCTTTTTGGCCAGCGCCCGGCTGACGGCCTTGTCCCCCAGCGCCTGCATCGCCCGCGGACTGGGTCCGATGAAACGGATGTTGCAGCTCTCGCAGACTTCGACGAAATGGGCGTTTTCCGAGAGAAAACCGTAGCCGGGATGAATGGCGTCCACGTCCGCGATTTCGGCGGCACTGATGATGCGGTCGATGCGCAGATAGCTTTCCGAGGCGGCGGCTTTGCCGATGCAAATGGCCTCATCGGCCATCTGCACGTGCATGGAATTGGCATCCACCTCGGAGTAAACGGCCACCGTGCGAATGTTCAGTTCTTTGCAGGCGCGGATGATCCGGACCGCGATTTCGCCGCGATTGGCGACCAGAATTTTTTCAAACATGGGCTTTCAGTGAAAGCAAAAGGATTTAATGAACGTTTGGGTGCTGCAGTCAGGCCGGCCGGACTTTGAACAAGGGCTGGCCGAATTCCACGGGTTTGGCGTTTTCCACCAGAACCTGTGTGATCACGCCTTTGACTTCAGCTTTGATTTCATTCATCACTTTCATCGCCTCGATGATACACACAACCGATTCGGGACTGATTTCGGAACCAATCTCAACATAATTCGCGGCCTCAGGGGATGGCGCGCGATAAAAAGTGCCGATCATCGGCGATTTGACCTCGATTTCGCCAGTGGCGGCGATTTGTGGCGTGCCTGCCGGTGTCGATGTGCTGGAAGCAGGCAATAGAACGGGAGCCGCACCGCCCGCTACAGGCTCATCATATTGGACTACGGGTACGCCGCCATTGGGACCGCGTTTAAGCCTGATTTTTGAATCCTGACGTTCCAGTTCGAACTCCGTTATAGAGTTCTTCTTCATCAGGTCAATGATGGCTTTGATGTCTTTTATATCCACGGCACGTTTTCGTTAAAGTAAACTCAGATATCCCTATATAACCAAAAAAGCAGCGCCGAAGTTCGACTCTGCTTGAATCACTATTAAGTTAAGGTAAAGTCTAAACATGTAAAAACCTATCGTCAAGCCGCAAAATAAAAAAGTTTTAAATCTTTGAAAACGCCAAGAATTTCAAATTTTATGGCTTATTCTTGGTAACTTTAACGTCAACTGAAGCCTCCAAGGCTAAAATATATGATTTTTGTCCAAAACCAGTGATTTGCCCGCAACAGACAGGGGCAATCAGCGACTTTTGCCTGAATTCCTCGCGCGCATGAATATTTGAAAGATGGATTTCGATGGTTGGTATTCCTACCGCCACAATCGCATCACGTAGCGCGATGCTGGTGTGGGTATAGGCGGCAGCATTGATGACAATCACATCAGATTTCCCTTTTGCCTGCTGAATCCAGTTAATCAGCTCCCCTTCCAGATTGGATTGTCGGAAATCAATCTCCACCTTCAACTGCGCGGCCCGTTCTCGTACTTTTGCTTCGATATCAGCCAAAGTTTCGTGCCCATAGACTTCCGGTTCGCGCTGTCCCAACAGATTCAAATTCGGCCCGTTGAGGAAAAGAATTTTCATTTGCGGTGGGCAGGATACCCATTTATCGGCCGTTTGTCGATTTGATTTCCGGTCAAGGCAATGGAACTGCCCAATAAAGTAAACGCGGTCCAGGCCAGTGCGGGAACATAGAGGCCAAACTCGCCCAGTCCTTGAAGGAACCAGGCAAAAATTCCCAGAAAAAGGGCGAAGGCCACGGGATCGGTCGAATGCCAGACCCTCCGCCCGACCCTCAACAGCGCCAGAACAATCCATGTCCCGTAGAATATGCCGCCGGCGATTCCCGAATCGGAAAATTGTTCCAGATAGTCATTATGCGCCAGACGGGCCATTTCGGCCGCGGGCGGTTTGATGAGCGCGTAAGAGTTCTTAAAGGTCCCAGGGCCGGTACCCAACAGCGGATGACTGAAGGTGGTTTTTACGGCCGCCTGCCAGTAATCGAACCGTGCGCCGACGCTGGTGGCACCGGCGGCAAAGTAATTGTGGAACCGCACGGCGAAAATTCCCAACCCCATCGCCATGACCGGGACTAAAATCGCCCACTTCAACCGGGTTGGCCACGGCAGGCGAAGCAAACACAGGCCGCCCATTGCCATCGCAATCAACCAGCCCAGTTTCGATCCGGTCCAAAAAAACGCTGTGCCACCCAGAAAGATGGTCAGGGCGGTGGTGGCGGCGGGGAGGGGCGGACGCAGCCGGGTCGTGCTGTTAAACGCCAAAACCAACGATACTGGCAGCAACAACAAGATCATGCTTGCCAGGGCGTTGGGATAAACCAAGGTGCCCATGACGCGCCCTTTTGCGAGTTTGGTGAGAATGACCGGGTTTGCCACATCCACGCCGTTGGTGGTGATGACGGCCTGGTCGTGCTTCATTTCGGCAAACAAGTTCGGTGGAATGTTGGTCCAACCGGTGCTTTCGCCTTCCAACAACATCTGGCGGCTTTGCGGGAACTCGAACAATCGCTGGTTGATTCCTCGAATGAGGCACAGCGCAAACGCCGCCAGCAGGCCGATGAGCAGCCACTGCCGGGCACGTTCGTGCCCCAAAATCAATGCGCCAATGAAATAAGCGGCGAGGCATCCGGCAAAGTGGCTGAGCGTGGTGGCTGTGATCGCGGCGTCCCATGTTTGGGTGGCGGAGAGAACTTGCCAGCCAAACCAAAGCAAGGGCAGCAGCCAGAGCCAGCGGTTTCCCGGCCAGCGCGGGCGGTGCGCGAGCCCCAGTCCGGCGCCGGTTAGGGCGAGCGGCAGAAAAATCCAATTGCCCCAGTGCGTCGGCCAGGCGTCCGTCCAGAATTCAGCCGGCGAAGCCGGTGGCGCGATCTTCTGGTCCAGGATGACCGGGTTGCCGAATTTCAGAATCGCCAGGCCGAGAAACAGTCCGAAGATCAGCGGGTAAAGCCAGGTCCCGGTCGATTGTTTTTCGGACTTCATTGCGAGTTTTTGTTCGCAACCGTTAAAAATGCAGTTTGAGCAGGCCGACTTCCAGCGCCAACGCCTCCTGCACGTTGGTGTACAGCAACCGCTGGGTTTGCTCCAGGGTTTGCAGATTTTCCAGGGCCTGCCGCGGGGTGATGCGTCCGGCCACCGTGGCCGTGCCGGGAACTTCGGGGAACTTCAGCAGAGGTTTGCCCGCCGCCAGGGTTTGCAGCCAGACATCGCGCAGCCACCATTGCACGAGCAGGAGCGCCTCCACCCGCTGGCGGCGGTATTCCGCCTCGATGGCGGCGGTGAGTTCGTCCTCCCATTTTTCGCGCAGGTCTTTTTCCACCTCATCGTACTGTTGCAACGGCGAGCGGGCGGTCAGGACTTCCTCCACGCGCGCCCGGATTTCGCCGAGTTTTTGCAGCAGCGTGTCCAGCAACCGGTAGCGGCTGAGCAGGCTTTTCTGCCCGCTGGCGGCCAGCGCGTCAAACCGGGCAAGCCATTCCAATTGCGCCGGGTCGACCGGCCGGACACCGGCGCCGAAAAAATTCAGGCGCAGGCAGCGCGACAAAATCGTTTCCAGAATCCGCTGCGGCTCGGTGGAAAGCAGGATCAACACCGATTTTGCCGGCGGTTCCTCGAGGGTTTTTAAAAAAGCGTTGGCTGCCTGGGGATTCAACCGGTCCGCTCCCGCGATGACGGCCACTTTGTATCCGGCTTCCGTCGGCTTGAGCTGGATTTCGCGCATCAGCTCCCGCGTTTGATCGACGGTGATGATGCGTGATTTGGATTCGGGCCGCACCCAATGGATGTCGGCGTGGGTGTCATGGTCAATCTTGCGGCAATTGAGGCAGGCATCGCAGCAATCCGTTGCCGCGCCGCCGGTCTGGACGGGTTGCTGGCAGTTGAGCGTCTTAGCCAGGGTACGGGCGAGGGTTTCCAGTTCCTCGAGTTGATCGCCGGCGAAGAGGTGGGCGTGGCCGAGCCGCCCGCGGGCGAGCGAGCGCTGGAGCAATTCGATGCCCTGCATTTGTCCCGCAAAGTGTTTGAAGGCCATGAGCGTTTGATGGGATTGTGCGTGCCCCCGGCTGCCGGGCAAACAAAAATTTATTTGCCGGGGCGATTTTCCCAGACGGCATACTGGGCCAGCGCCGGTTGGGGCGTTTCGTTATACCACGAGTAACCGTCCCGGCGTTCCCGGGAGATTTCGTTCACGTCGTCGTGAATGCTCTTGTCCCGGTCCCCGAAAATCGGCCGGTCGGTGCCGATTTCATAATAGCGTGCCCAAAGCGGTCCATGGCCCGGGGTTGAAACGAGCTGACGTCCCTTCGCGGCATCAAAGGTATAGGCCATATCGTTGATTTTGGTTTTTTGAAACCACGCGGCGGCGGCATTGATTGCGGCCAGCATCACCGGGCCGGGTTGGGGCTGTTCCATGAGGAATCGCATGAGGTTAGCGCTTTCGGCGCCGGCCTGGGAGGGCATCTCGTAATTGCGGGCGGAGACCGGTTGCAGGGTCAGCATGTCATGCTGCTGGCACCATACCGTGCGGCGGCCGGCCACGACAATCTGGGTGGCCAGCACGCAGGCGATTCCCCGCCGGAGGCTGGCGGCGGCCCGCGTCCGGTAATTTGGAGACACGAAGGCGAATTCCCGGTTCAACCCGGAAACATCGCGCAACAAGACCAGCACGTTAAACATGGCATCGTCGTTGTAGGTGATCGCATCGTGGTAGCCACCTTGCAGGGGCCATACCTGAGGCCAGCCGCCATTCGGGTATTGCGCGGCAAAGATATAATCAAGCCCCCGCTGAAACGCCCGGCGATAAGCTGCCGACGAATTGGTGCCGGCGGCGGTGATCGCTTTCGCCAGGAAACGTATTTCGGTGACGGTTGCGTCATTGTCAAAAGTGCCGACATAGTCCCAGTGGGCATCGCGATGGACGTCAAAATCAGCCTGATCCAGATGACGCGAATCATTATTGGGGGCGAAATATTCGCCCCGGGCGCGCGGATGTTGCGCCAGGTCGAGGTTCTTGCTCCACCCTCCCGCTGGAGTCTGGAACGAAACGATGATATCGGCGATGCGTCTCCCTTCGCTTTCGCCATACCAGGCGGCGGGCCGGTTCAACGGCAGGCTGCGTACGCCATGGCCGGAGGGCGGAATCGCGGGTTGTTGGACGTTATATCGGTGCATTTCCGTCTGGAGTGAAGCCTGGTCCGTGTGCCACTGCCGGATTGACTGTTGCAAATAATCCTTCCAGGCCGGCTGCTGAGCCTGCGGCAGCGTGCTGATGCGTTGCAGCGTCAACGGCGGAGCGGGTGGATTGGTCCCGATGATGGCGGCGGGCAAGGCCGGGGCGAAAGCGAGGAGCCAGCCACACGAAGCCGCGAAGACCCGGCGTGGTCGCCACCGACAAAAACAGGCGGATGAACCGTGCATGTTTTTTAATTGTGCGGCCTGTCGGGAGCGTGTGCCAACAAAAAGTGCGTTTGCCGAAATGCCGGGGTGCAAGTCACATTTTGGTTACGCCTTCCAACGCGACGGGCTGCCGGCCCGTCGTATCCGGAAAAAACGCCGTCAGGCACAGGGTTACGTCACTTTTACGTGGAAGCCGTGGCCCGTCATGAAACTGTGTGTGTCTGGCCGGTTTGTGGAGGTTGATGAATGGAAGTATCCGTAAGATTTGAATGTGATAACGGTTGGAAATCTGAACGGTCGAAAATAAAAACAATTTAATTTTAATCATATGCTAAACAAAAAGTTCGGACTGATTGCTTTACTCGCAAGTGTTGCTGCCGGCGATATCATGGCAGGCGATTTTACCAGTTATGCGGTCGGAGATGTCCTGGTGTGTTTTCGAAAGGGCGGGAATGACATGGTCGTTGACGCGGGTCCGATATCCACGCTTACCAATGCGACCCCCAATCAGAGGATAACCATCTCCCAATACACCGGCAGCCAGCTCGCCGCGGTTGGCACCAACGGCGTCAGCTGGTCGGCTTTCACCTGGTCGAGTGACAACACACTGTTTGTGACCCGGGCCCGGGCTTCCTTGAACAGCCAGACTGTCCCGTGGCCGGCCCAGATCTCCAGCGTACAGTCAGGCACCGTCGGGCGGATGGTGACCATTCCACCCGGTGCGCGGGACGAATTGAACCTCCTGGTCTATCCGGTCAGCACGCCAACCGCCGTGGTCGAGGAAGACATCAGCGCCGGCAACCCCAATTATACGACCGGGGTCAGCTATCACGATGCCTTGGCCGGCGCATCTGGCGGCCAATTCAACAGCACTTTCGTGGGCAATCCGGAAAACACCACCTCCAACAATTTCACCACGGCGGGGAAGCTCATTCGCTCGGATTTTTATCGGATGATTCCCGCCAGCGGTTTTGCGCCGGGGAAATGGCTGGGTTACTTTGAGCTGTCCACCAATGGCGTGATGACTTATGTGGCGTATCCGAGCGCCACGCCGGTCGTCCAATCCGTCAGCCGTTCGGGTAATGATTCCACGATTACTTACACCACCGGGCTTTATGGCACTTATACCTTGCGGGGAACCAACAGTCTGACTTCCGGGACGCCGCCGGCCAATTGGCCGGTTATCACCACCCTGATCAGCGGTGATACGGCGGCCCACATCATAACGGATACCACCACGGACGACGCCAGATTCTACACCATCACCGCCCAATAACCCATTAATCAACACCGACGATAAATTTTACCAAACAATATCAACCCAAACAGAAACAAATAATATGAAAAAAACGCTCTTGCTCACCCTGGCTTTCGGCCTCGCCGGCGCCCCGGCGCTTGTGGCCGCCAACATTGACGTGTACCTCACCGGCTCTACGGCCTTCCGGGCCAACGTCTATACCGCCAGTCAAAAACTTTTTGTCGGCGGGAATCCATCCGTTTACTATGGTGACGCGGCGCATAACGGCGCCAATTCGGGCTTCAGCGCCAGCACGGCGGCCTGGGCCATGACCGGGACCCCGATCAGCGGATTGACCAACCTCGCCGGCAACACGCTGACCATCCACGGCAACTTCACCGGCTCGATTCAGGGGCTGCAGACGACGGAACAAGGCACCAAGCTCATTTTTCCCAACGCTTCCGGTACCGTTGGCGGGTTGACCGATGGTTATGTGACCAACACCCCCACCATCGGATTTTCCGATGCCTCCGGCGCCTCCGCTCCTTTCCCGGCGACGGGCAACTACGTTGAGGAAAACGTGTGTGTGCAGCCGTTCGTCGTCTGCAAATCAGTGACCACCGTTGGTGCCGTGACCAATATCAACAATGTCAGTTGGGAACAGCTGGAATATGGCATCCCGCAGGGGCGCATTCCGCTGGCGGCCTGGACGAGCAAGATTACGGACACGAACACATTTGTTTACTTGATGCAGCGCACCAAGGACTCCGGCACCCGCCGTTGCGAAACCGCCGGGAATTATTTTCAATACAACGATACCGTCGGTGTCTATATCTATGATTTTACCAATAACTTCTTCTATACGCCGACCGTTTCAGCCGCAACTTTGTTTGGCGCCTCCCCCAACGGGATTGTCGGTGCGGCAGGTCTCGGCAATGTGAACCTGAACTGGGGATCTGGCTATGTCGGCGGCGGTGACATCAAAAACACACTGAATAACAACAACGCCGCCAACCAGGCCATTGGTTATCTGTCTATCGCCGACGCCAAAGGGGTCAATATCGGCGGGACCAATTGGGGCGAGGTGGTCTCCTTCAATGGTTTTTGGCCGACGGTCGCCGGCGCAGGCATCCATGGCAATACCGGCACCAACGACTACTCGCCTATCACGCTCGGCTACTACCCGTGTTGGGGCCTGGAAGTCCTGGTTCACCCCATCAACCCCGGCCTGATCGCCGACCAGAACATTTCGCAGGTCCAATTGGGTGACCAGTTCACGCCCGGCAGTTTCATGGGTGTGTTCAATGCCCAAACCCTGTTCGATGGGGGCTCGCCCGTCGTGGGCAGCATCGAAAACGAAATCGAGCTGAGCAAGGTCGCCGGGGCCACCGCCATCCGTCTTTCCGACATGGCGAACGTCCGTCCGGCGGTGGGCGGAACGATTTTCCCGCCGTTCAACTGATCTCCGTCAAAACCCAAGGCCGGTGCGAATTTGTTCGCACCGGCTTTTCTTTTTTTGAGGATACCGCCTGACCGGCCGCAGATTCACCAGCCAGGCTGGCTTGGTTCACTGGTGCGGGTTCCGCGGATGACGCGGTTTTAACGCCGGAATTCAGGTCCAAAAGTTCCCGAATTGGCACGCGACCTTCATGCGGGCGTAACGCTCCCGGTTCAAATTTGCTGCCGTTAAATTTAAACCTATGAACACTGAAACTTTGATTGAATCGGAGGCAGGGATGGACGGGAGACTGCGTTTGTTCTCATTGTATGTGGATTTTGCCGCGGCGGTGCGTGCCCGCTGGGCGACCGGCCAGATCTCGCAGCTGGCCGGGGAACCATGGAAAGTTTCCAGCCAGATGTGGAACCTGGATTCCCTGACCACCAGCGGGCCCATCCGGAAGATGATTACCCAGGACGCAGCGGAGGCTGACGTGCTCGTCGTGGCCATGAGTTCATTGGATCGGCGGGAGCTGGAACTGGTCCAATGGCTGGATGCCCTGGCGGCGGGGAAAACGAACCGTCCGGCCGCCGGGTTGTTCATCGGCCTGCTCGGGGACGAAAGCGGCCTGGCAGGGGAACTGGACTGGACAGTGAAACAATTCCTGCGTTGCTCCCGGCAAATGGACCGGGATTTCATTTGGCACTGGATGGAGCCGGGGGTGATGGACGGCAACGACTGGCTGACGAGCAGCGTGGAAGCGCTTTTGATCCGCAAGCAACCCGGGCGCGACCTGGCGTTCCTGCAGGAAACGGCCATCGCCGCTGCCTGAAACCTTTGTTCCGGTCGCTCGCATCCGGCTCACTTCGGCCGGCCGTCAGTGCAATTGCCGTTTCGCCACCAGGAGCATCACCAGCGCGACGACGCCGGCGAGGATCAAGCCGAACAAAAGGGCGGAGAGCAGGACATGCATTTCACGTCGCCGTTGATCCGGTTGCAAACGCGGAAATAATAACTTCCCCAAGTTGAGTGTCATAAAATCAAATCCTTTGACTCGCCGCTTGGCAGTGCGTTCAACGCTGAAGGTTAAGAGCAGGTGACAAGTCCGCCATCTGGTTGGTCGTTCACGTCACAAATTTCCCGTTCCCCAGGTTATGAATTGCTGCGCTTGAAAAAGTCACCGGCTTGTTGCCGTCCCGTCTTTGACCAAATGAGCCAGCTGTGGTTGACTGGTCCGGCAAGCTAGTATTCCTACCGATGGTTAAAAGTTGGTCCTTCAGGCGCTGGTGCCCGCTTCGCACCAGCGCCTTTCCATTTCCGATTGGCACGGCGAAGGGACAGGCCCGGACTCGCCGGAAAAGAACCGTTTCAATTGGCCGCCTTATTACGGCGTGTGGGCACGGTAGAAATGCCGGGGATCAGCATTGTTCTGCGCATCGCTGAAGGACAGAACGTTGAGGCCAAAAGTATTGGTCTCGAGGGGCAGCCAATCCACAAGATTGGTTGAACCTTCCACGATCACTCTCTGCCCGACCGGGCCCATGAGGTCGAACCCAAAGCGGCCACTGGTGAAGCCGAAGTCCATGCCCGTGAGAATCGTGAACGCCGGCGATCCTTTGCGGATCGTTTGGTTGTCTGTGTCCGCCACATAAACGTTACCGGTATTGTCCACCGTGATCCCGGCAGGGAGAAGAAATCGCGCGATCCTTCCGGTGCCGCCGTTGGTGCCGGAGTGGCCTGCCAATCCGGCCAGGGTCGTCACCGCTCCTGCCGGGGTTATTTTCCGGATCGTATAATTGTCCGTGTCGGCAACATAGACGTTGGTCGCGCTGTCGACCGCCACGCTGGAAGGATAAGAAAATCGGGCCGCGGTCCCCGTTCCGTCCGCACTGCCGGAACTGCCGGCCAATCCGGCCAGGGTCGTCACCACGCCCGCTGGCGTCACCTTCCGGATAATATGATTCCCGTAGTCCGCCACATAGACGTTGGTGGCACTGTCCACGGCCACGCCGGAAGGACCAAAAAGCAGCGTGGCGGTGCCCACCAGCGTCGTCACCATCCCTGCGGAAGTTATTTTCCGGATTGTCTGGTTGTAGGTGTCCGCCACATAGACGTTGCCTGCCCGGTCCACCGTCACGCCGAAAGGGGTGTTAAACCGTGCGGCGCTGCCGGTCCCGTTGTTGGTGCCGGGAACACCCGCCTTGCCCGCCAGGGTCGATACCACTCCCGCCGGGGTCACTTTCCGGATGGTGTCATTGAGCGAGTCCGCCACATAAACGTTGCCTGCGGTGTCCGTGGCCACGCCGAAAGGCTTGTTAAATCGCGCCGTGCTTCCCGTTCCGTTCGCGCTGCCGGGAGTGCCTGCCTTGCCGGCCAGGGTCGTCACCACCCCCGCCGGGCTTACTTTCCGGATCGTATCGTTGTAGGTGTCCGCCACGTAGACGTTGCCGGCGCTATCGGCTGCCACGCTGGAAGGATCATTAAATTGCGCGGCATTTCCGGTCCCGTTATTGGTGCCAGAAAGGCCGGCATTTCCGGCGAGATGGGCGAAGCTATAAGGCGTATAAACTGATTGAGCCGGGCTTCGGCCGGCCATCAGCACCAGCCCGATTATTGTTCCGGCCAATGCCAGGCCTCCCCGAATTCTCATGGGGTTGCCATCGCGAGGGCTGCTCTTCACGTCAGATACCGGCATCCGCCAACAATCAATAAAGGCTTAAATACAGTCAAGTTACAGGCAGGTGACAAACCGGATTGGTTGTGGCTCAAGCAAATCGGACGGAATTTTCTCAATGGGGTTTCGCCCGGGTGAAGATTGGGTTACGGCGATAATAAATGGTTGCCGCAACAATTTACAATGTTGCACGATTGTAATCGTGCTATGAGAGATGACCCATTACATCTCGATTTGAACTCGAACGGGACAATGGTTTGCCGGTCGGTCTGGATTTCGGACATCCATCTCGGCACGAAGCACGCCCGCGTCGCCGAACTGCTCGACTTCCTGCGCGTGGTGGATTGCAAGTATCTTTACATCGTCGGAGATTTCATCGATGGCTGGGAATTGAAGTTCCGCTGGTTCTGGCGCGATGACTACAACCTGCTCATCCAAAAACTGCTCCGCAAAAGCCGCCGGCAGACCCGGGTCATCTACCTCAGCGGCAATCATGATGAGTTCATTGAGCAGTTCATTGGCATGGGATTTGGCAACGTGACGCTGGCGCGGCAGGCGGTTCACACCGCTGCCGACGGAAAAAAATATCTCGTCATCCATGGCCATCAAGCCGACGGCCTGACGCATTTCAATCATCTGCTGGAAAAACTTGGCTCGCATCTTTACAACTGGATTCTCGACTTCAACCAATATTTGAACCGGCTGCGGCGCGCCCTGGGCTTCGGCCACTGGTCGCTGGCGGCATACCTGAAATCCCGGGCCAAGTCCGCCGTGAAATACGTCACCGAATACGAGGACACGCTCGCCTCGATGGCGCGCCACCATCAAGCCGACGGCGTCATCTGCGGCCATATCCACCGCGCCGAGGTGAAAATGATTGGCGAGGTGCAATACCTGAACTGCGGCGACTGGGTGGAAAGTTGCACGGCGTTGATCGAAGATTTCGACGGCAAAATCAAACTCATCCAAATCCATGAAAATGATGTTTTGCGTGCTGGGCGAGGGCCGGGGCCACATGACCCAGGCGATAGCCGTAAAGGAAATGACCGAAGCGGCGGGGCATCAAGTCGTCGCCGTCACGCTCGGCGTGAGCCCGCAACGGCCGATGCCGGGCTACTTCGAATCGGCGATGAAGGTGCCCGTCCGGCAGCTGCCGACGTTGGAGTTCAAATATAAAGACAACCGGTCCGTCAGCAACACCGCCACCCTCGCCGGCGTGCTGGGCAATCTGCCGAAATACATCCGCCTGCTCCGGCGCTTCGACGAGATCGTCCGCGAAACGCAGCCGGCGGTCATCCTCAATTTTTTTGAGCCGCTTGCCGCGTTCTACACCATCACCCGCCGCCGGCGTCCACCGGTGGTTGCGATCGGCCATCAATTCATGTTTCAACATCCCGGCTACGTCCGCACGCCGCAGTTATGGAAACAGCAGTTAAGCATGAAACTTTACACGGGCCTGCTCGGCGCCCGCGCGACCAAGCTGGCGCTCTCGCTCTACGCCGCGCCGGATCTGCCGGAAAAGAGAATCATCGTTGGCCCGCCGATTTTGCGAAAACAACTGTTCGGGCTGGAGTCCAACCCTGATGGTGACTTCGTTCTCGTATATTTGCTGAACCACGGTTACGCCGGTCAAATCATTGCATGGAGCGCGAAGAATCCGCTGACGAAGCTGCACTGTTTTTACGACCGACCGGGCGCGCCGGCGGAATTTCAGCATTCGCCGTCGCTCACCTTTCACCGGATCGACGGCGAGAAATTTCTACAGATGATGGCCGGGTGCCGTCACGTCGTCTGCACCGCCGGATTTGAATCGCTGGGCGAGGCCGCCTGGCTCGGCAAACCGTTGTTCCTGGTCCCGGTGGAGAACCACGTCGAACAGCAGGTCAACGCCCTCGACGCGCAACAGTTCGGCATCGGCATCGCTGAAAAAAGTTTCAACCTCGACCGGCTTGCCGAACTGCCGGACCGTCTGCCCGTGGAAAAATTTCGCCATTGGGTGAACTGTGCGCCGGAAAAGCTTTTTGCCGCCATCGGACAGGCGGTAGAGTCTTCACGATGACGCGCGACAACATCCTGCATTTCCCGGCGGGCTTTCTCTGGGGCACCGCCACGTCGCCGACGCAGGTGGAAGGCCACCTCGAAAACGAATGGACGCATTTCACCGCGGAGGATGGGGGCAACTGCCGCATCGCTTGCGACCACTACCATCGCTATCCCGAAGACATCGAGTGGATGTCCCGGCTGGGCACAAACTCCTACCGCTTCGGCATTGAATGGTCGAGGCTGCAATCCGCGCCGTTCGCGGCGCTGAATCAGCACGAACTGGCACGCTATGTGGATTTGCTCGACCGGCTCAAGCGGGCGGGCATTGTCCCGATGGTTGTGTTGCATCATTTTTCCAACCCGCCGTGGATCAGTGCGATGGGCGGTTGGACCAACGCGGCAACGATTCCGGCGTTTGTGGATTTCGTCGCCAAACTCATCCCCGCGCTGAAAGACCGGGTTTATCTTTGGAACACCTTCAACGAACCGGACACCTACGCGTGCCTGGCGTACCTGCTTGGCGGATTTCCCCCGCAGCGCAAATGGAAACTGGGACAATTCCGCAAAGTGATCGACCACATGGCCCGTGCCCACGTGCAGGCCAGCCGCATCATCCGGCGCGAGGGCAACGCCGGCCGGGAACCGGAAGTCGGCATTGCCAAAAACTGGACTTTCTTCCACGCCTACAAAATCTATTCGCCCTGGGATCGCGCCACCGCCTTTGCGTGCCACTATACGTTCAATAAATTCGTGCTGGACGCTTTTCTCGGCGGCGGCCGGCGGAAGGACTCAACTTTTATCGGGTTGAATTATTATGGCCGGGTGCGCTTTCACCATTTCCACCCGATGATTCCGGCGAGCGGCACGCCGGTGAAACGGCTGAAGGATTTCGACTTCGTCTGCGACGACATGGTGGAGCGTTATTCCGCAGGCATGGTGAAAATCCTGGCCTATCTCCATCGACGCTTCCGGTTGCCCGTTTTTATCACGGAACATGGCGCGGCGTCGGAGGACGAAAAGTTCCGCGAGCGCGACCTGCGCGAATATCTCACCGCATTGCACGGTGCGATGGCCGGGGGGGTGGATGTGCGCGGATTTTTTTACTGGTCGCTGCTGGACAATTTTGAATGGCAGTTCGGCTACGCGAAAAAATTCGGGCTGCTGGCCGTGGATTTTGCGGACGAAAAATTGCCGCGCACCATGAAACCGCTGGCGGAAGTTTACGCCAAAATCTGCCGGACCAATTCCATCCAGCCAGAAGAGTCAGCCCGGGGGGAATGAATCCCCCGTTTTTTTAGGGAGTGCCCGGATTTCTGCCAGCCTGTTTTTCAGGAGGTCGACGTCCAACCGCCGCGATGAACCGTGGCCTTGCCCCTGCATAGACACCTGTCGCGTGGAAACGGTCCGGTTCCACCCGGATCGGCGGCGGACCCCCGAAGGCGAGAAGGGGACTTCAAGACCGTGCCCAGCCTGGGGAATTGCACCTCGGAGGCAGGAACCATTTTTCGGCCAACGGGATAGGGTTCGTTTGACGGTGACGCCAGCCTTAACCCGGGCCGCGGGAAATTGAAACCTGCCCGACAACCGGTTGTAACCTTCCCGGGCTGGGGAGATGTCCTGTGTCCGGCGAGCGGGTTTTCTTGTTTCAGGATTGTCGCCAAGCCGACACATGGCGGTCACGCGCCGCCTTCAGTGTGGTGCGCCCGTGACCACAGAGCGACATCTCATGCTGCAGGAACTGACGTTGCGTCCTTCCGGCGAATGGATTCCCCGCCATCATGAATGGTTCATGATCCGGGTGGCTGGGGGGGTCGGTTACTGGTTGCAACCGGGTGCCGCCGCCCGCCAGCTCGGTGTGGGAGACGGCCTGATGACGACCGGCAGCGGCAACGGGATGTTGCGAGCCAGCCAGCTGGGCGAATTGAAGCTGCAATTTTTTGCCGTCCAGCCGCAATACCTCAATGGCCTGCTGACGGTCACCGAATGGCATCAGCTCGAAGTGACTCCCCAGCGGCCGGCTTCACCCGCTTCGATTTTTGCCGCCGACCAGCCACTGGCCCAAAGGTTCACCCGGCTGGCGGAACAACCGCGCCGGGAGGGCCTGTCAGCGCGCTGCAGCCTGCTTCAACTGTGGGCCAACGCCATCGCCGATTTGTTGCCGGCCCCGGTCGCCGAAACCGCCGGGCCCGGCAAACTCCGCGAGCGATTCCGGCAACTGGTCGGCCGGATGCCGGAGGCCGAACTTTCCCAGTGCTCGCTCCGCGACCTGGCCGGGCAGCTCAATTGCAGCGAACGCCATTTTACCCGCCTCTTCCGCGAGGAATTCGGCGTGCCGTTCCGGGCGCGCCAGATCGAATTACGCCTCCAGCGCGCGCGTCAGCTGCTCGTGGATTCGGACGCCAAAATCATCAATGTTGCCTACGACAGCGGTTACCAGCATCTCGGCCTGTTCAACATGATGTTCAAGAAACGGTTTGGGATGACCCCCAGCGAGTGGCGGCTGCAGAGCCTGCGCCGAAACCCTCCAACCCTGCCCGGCGGCGGCCTTCCGAGAGCGGTGCGCATCGGCATCCTGTTCCTTCTGCTCAGCTTGAATTCTATTTTGCCCGGCCGGGCGCAAACCGATTCAATCGCCGCGCCACTTGTCGACGCCAGTCCAACAAGCGTGGCGGAGGATGCCGTCGGTCCTCATTTTAACGTCCGGGCCTATGTTGTCAAAAGCAACACGTCGTTACCCACGAACATCCTGACCCGCGTCTTTTCCGGGCCCACCGGCGCAAATGTCAGTTTGGATGAGATAGTGAAAGCGGCTGCGGACCTGCAATCGGAATATCACAACCAGGGCTATGCCGCGATGAGCGTCGCCTTCGCCCAGGAGCAAATCACCAATGGTACGGTCACGCTGAATGTCTTCCCGGCGCCGTTTCCGCAGATTTGGGTGTCGGGCAACCGTTACGTCCCTTCCGGCAACCATCCAGCTGCCGGCTCGAACCGCTCAACAGCCGGACCCGCAGTGGCGCCGGTGGTCCCGCCCGTGATCATCGTTGCCACTAACGCTGCCAGTCCCGAGGCTATCGCCGATGCGCGCGGGGCGTTGATCCAGAAGCTGGGCGAGATGGAGACGAAGGATAACGATACCCGGGTCCATGTGGTTTCCACGAATACCGGTCCCCGGTTTGCCGTGGATCAATACCTGGTCCTGGGCAACACCGTTTTGCCGCCGGAAGCCCTGGCCCTGGCCCTGACCAATATCGACGGCGCTTTTGGCACCAACGTCAGCTTCGAAGGGATACGTGCGGCGCTGACGGAAGTGCAGGCGGCGTATCGGACCCGGGGTTACGTGACGGTGTCTGTGGGTCTGCCCCGGCAGAAACTGACCAACGCCACGGTACAAATGCAGGTGACCGAAGGCCGGCTGGCCGCCATCAACGTCACCGGCAACCGCTACTACAGTTCCA
>Ga0265320_10000478_pt1 | contig 31265 bp, 27 predicted proteins | sample 4827metaG_FD_202087 | JGI IMG/M metagenome (GOLD analysis project Ga0265320, IMG submission 202087) | Rhizosphere microbial communities from Carex aquatilis grown in University of Washington, Seatle, WA, United States - 4-8-27 metaG | ecosystem: Host-associated > Plants > Roots > Rhizosphere >... | reverse complement strand
TCCTCGACCGCGCAGCCCAGCCGCTCGAGTCTTCTGACCGCGGTGGTACAGACCTCGAGCACTCCAGCCTCGCACGGCGTGTGCCCATTGAAGTCACCGGCCCAGGCGATGCGCGTGCCCTGCAGATCGCCATCGAGACTGCCACGAAACGGGGACCCGTCGCCATCCAGCGAGAGCGGGGAGCGGGCGTCGTAACCGGCCTGGACCGCCAGCAGCATCGCCAGATCCCCGACGTTGCGCGCCATCGGTCCGAGCACGCTCATCGAGGGCAGCCACGAGTCCGGCGCATCGGTCGGTATGCGGCCAATGCTGGTTCGGAATCCGAACACTGCGTTCCAGCCGGCCGGGTTGCGCAGGCTTCCGCCATAATCCGAACCGTCCGCCACCGGCAGCATCCGCAGTGCGAGCGCCACGGCTGCCCCGCCGCTGCTGCCGCCCGCGGACCAGTCTGCATCGTAGGCATTGCGGGTGAGGCCGTAGACCGGATTGTAGGTGTGCGAGCCCAGGCCGAATTCCGGCGTATTGGTCTTGCCGATGAGGATGGCGCCGGCCTGGCGCAGCCGGGTAACGAGCAGCGAGTCGGCGGACGGGATGTGGTCGCGCAATATCGGCGATCCCATCGTCGTACGCATGCCCCGTACCGCCTGCAGGTCCTTCACCGCATACGGAAATCCATGCAGCGGACCGATGGTCTCGCCGCGAGCAAGCTGGGCATCCCGTTCAGCCGCCTGCGCAAGCAGCGCCTCCCGATCCTGCAATGCCACGATCGCGTTCACGCCGGGATTGAATCGTGCGATGTGATCCAGATAAGCAGCCATTACCTCGGTGCAGGAGGCCCGGCGTGCCCGGATCGCGCCGGCCAGGCTGCCGGCGTCCATCATCACCAGCTCGTTCAATGGCCGAGGGCCTTCATGCGTGCAGCCTGGGCACATTCTTCAGTCATCGCGAAGTAGCGCTGCACAGCCTCCGGTCCCACTTCGAACGGGTGCAGTTCGCCCGGCCGGCGCCCAGCCAGCAGCCGCACCTTGACGTAGGCGCCGTCGAATTCCGTGTGGTTGGACATCAGCACCGAGGCGCCGGCGTCCGCCGCAGCCCGGGCCAATCTGCGCTGGGAATCGATGTATTGACCGAGCCGGTCGGGATTCTGGTACAGGCCCGCGATGGCCGTTCCGCCCGAATACACCACCGTCAGGGGGCGGCCGTGATCCCTGACCGTGAACAGCATGGACAGCGTGCCTGGCGTGTGCCCCGGCGTGCTCAGCAAGGTCACCGTGTTCGCCCCGACGGCAACTCTCTGTCCGTCGATCGCGACGATGTCACGCCGCGGCTTGCCTCCGGGCATTTCGGGACCATGTTCAATCAGGTCCCAGTCCGCGGCGGCGAGCACGATATGAGCGCCATAGGCTTCCTGCAGCAGCCTGGCGCCCTCGTCGTGATCCGCGTGAGCGTGGGTCACGATCACGTATCTGACGCTCCCTGGATCCAGGTGCAGCTTCTTCAGGCCCTCGACGATCTCCGGACCGACCGCATAGTTGAACAGCGTGTCGAGGATGATGATTCCCTGCGGATCAGTCAGTGCCCACGCGGAATGGATCCTGGTCCCGACCCAGTAGAGGTTGTCGAATACCTGCTCGGGCTGCGCATACCACTGCGCGCGGTCGGCGGCCTGGATGTTCCCGCCGACCGAGGTTGCCGGCGCAATGCATAGCCGGGCCAGCGTGCCCGGGAAATCGAACCCGGCCGCCTGCTTCGCCGCCGCGAGGTGGCCTTCGTAGCTGCCTGCAGGCGGCGCGGCGGCTGGCGCCTGCTGTGCCACGACTTCGAGCGCCCGACCTGCCAGCAGGCCGAGTGCCGAGAAGACCAGTATTTTCATGGCTGATTCCCGGTTCATGGCTGAACCCCCGCCGGTGACGCCGGCACCGTGCCGCCATGGTAGCGCCAATCTGCAATGACGGTCCTCGCGTTACGCACTAATGCGTAATGCGCGCAGGCGCCGGCCGGGCGAGAATCGCCACAGCTCCGCGGCCAGGTGAACCGTGTCCGAAACTGAAAGTACGCCGCGCAGACCACCGGTGTTCGGGTGGCCGTTCGCTCAACCGAAGCAGGGCTCCCGGCCGGTCGAGCCGAAGGCGAACCTGTCCCCGGAACTGCTGGAACTGGCGACGCTGAATGCTGCGCAGGCCCTGGAGCGCCTGCATAGCGCAGCGTCCGGTCTGTCGGCCGCCGAGGTGCAAGCGCGCCGCGAGCAGTCCGGTCCAAACGTCGTGGCGCACGAGGTTCATGAGACCTTTGCCGTGCAACTGCTGCGCCGGTTGCTCAATCCCCTCAATCTGATGCTGCTCGCGCTTGCCGGGGTTTCGCTCGCGACCGGCGGAAACGAGGCGGCAGCCATCATCTTCCTGATGGTGCTGCTGAGCCTTACTCTCGCGATCATTCAAGAGCGCCGGTCCGACCGGGCGGCCGCACGGCTGCGCGCGATGGTCCATACCACCGTCATGGTGGTGCGCGCCGGGGAGCCCGCGCCGGCCGAAATACCACTCGAGCAGCTCGTACCCGGAGACGTGGTGCATCTGTCGGCCGGGGACATGGTCCCCGGGGACCTGCGCCTGATCGCCGCCAAGGACACGTTCGTCGACCAGGCGTCGCTGACCGGCGAAGCACTGCCGGTCGAGAAGCACGCGGAGCCGCAGGCCGCGCCGCCGGCAGAGATCGGAGCGCTCACGAACATCTGTTTCATGGGCACCACGATCGTGAGCGGCAGCGCAACCGGTGTGATCGCATTGACCGGCGGTCGAGCCTATTTCGGCGGACTTGCCAATGCGGTATCGGCAGCCCGCGTGCTGACGAGCTTCGATAAGGGAATCAATCGCTTCTCATGGCTGATGATCCGCTTCATCCTCGTGATGGCACCGCTGGTATTCCTGATCAACGGGCTCACGAAGGGCAATTGGCTGCAAGCGCTGCTGTTCGCGACCGCGGTCGCGGTAGGTCTGACGCCCGAGATGCTGCCGATGATCGTGACGGTCAATCTGGCCAAAGGCGCGATCGCCATGTCGCGTCGCAAGGTGATCGTCAAACGACTCAATGCGATCCAGAATTTCGGCGCCATGGACGTGCTGTGCACCGACAAGACCGGCACGCTAACCCAGGATCGCATCATCCTGGAAAAGCATGTCGACCTGCTGGGTAACGACAGCGAGGAAGTGCTCGAGTACGCCTATCTCAACAGCTTCTACCAGTCCGGGCTCAAGAACCTGCTGGACGTCGCCGTACTGCACCACCCGGATGCGTCCAGGCTGGCCCAGAGGGCGCACGAGTACCAGAAGCTCGACGAGGTGCCGTTCGACTTCGAGCGTCGCCGCATGTCGGTGGCGGTCCAGCGGGATGGGCATCGCTTTCTGATCTGCAAGGGCGCCGTCGAGGAGGTGGTTGCGGTGTCGCGCCGGGGCCGGGCCGCCGGCCAGTCGGTTCCTCTGGACGCCACCCTCGGCACGCAGCTGCGCGCCACGATCGATACCCTGAATGGAGACGGGTTCCGCGTCGTCGCGGTCGCGATCAGGGATCTGCCAGCCGACCAGGACGTCTGCAGTCTGCGCGACGAGGCGGAACTCGAGCTGGTCGGATATATCGCGTTTCTCGATCCGCCGAAGGACAGCGCGGCCGCAGCCATATCGGCATTGGCCGCGCACGGCGTGCAGGTCAAAGTGCTGACCGGTGACAATGAGATCATCACCGCCAAGATCTGCCGTGACGTCGGACTGCCCATCACGCGGGTAGTACTCGGCAGCGAACTGGCGGCGGCAAGCGCGCCGCAGCTCAGCGCACTCGTACAGCAGGGGGAGGTGTTCGCGAAACTCTCGCCGCTGCAGAAGGCCAGCATCATCCGGGCGCTGCAGAGCAGCGGGCGCGTGGTCGGGTTCCTCGGCGACGGCATCAACGACGGCCCGGCGCTCAAGGCTGCCGACGTCGGGATATCGGTGGACTCCGCGGTTGATATCGCCAAGGAATCGGCCGATATCATCCTGCTGGAGAAAAACCTGCTGGTGCTCGATCAGGGCGTGATCGAAGGGCGCAAGGTGTTCGGCAACGTCGTGAAGTACATCCGGATGTCCGCGAGCTCGAATTTCGGCAACATGTTCAGCGTGATCGGCGCCAGTGCCTGGCTGCCATTCCTGCCGATGGCGCCGGTACAGGTGCTGACGAACAACCTGCTGTACGACTTCTCGCAGACCGCGATTCCCACCGACAACGTCGATGAGGAATACCTGGCCCGTCCGCGCCGCTGGGAGATCGGCAATATCGGACGCTACATGCTGTTCGTCGGCCCGATCAGTTCGATCTTCGACTATGCGACCTATCTGATCATGTATTTCGTGTTCGGCGCGACGACGCCGGCCCGCGCGCCGCTGTTCCAGACCGGCTGGTTCGTCGAATCACTGCTGTCGCAGACCCTGATCATCCATGTGATACGGACCCGGCGACTGGCCTTCATCGAGAGCCGTGCGAGCACCCCGCTGCTGCTCACCGGACTGGCGACCTGTCTGGTCGGCATCTGGCTGCCCTACTCCCCGGCTGCCGGGGCATTCGGCTTCGTCGCGCTTCCGGCCCTGTACTGGCCCCTGCTGGGCGCGATGCTGCTGGCTTACTTCGCGTTGACGCACGTGATGAAGACCTGGTTTCACAGACGCTTTGGTCTGGATTGAAGCACGCGCTGGGGGTCAGGCAGGACTTTCGCAGGCATACTGAACTTCCATGTCCTCGTCGAGGTACCCTGGATGGCCTTGCAGGTCGGCACCTGAATCCATGCGTATACCGCTGCTGCTGCTCGCCTGGACCTTCCTCTTCGGGGGTCTGATTGCATCTGGCGCGCTCTACCGCGACTTCCGCGATAGATCGTTGCTGGAGCAGCGGGGAACGCGAACGACCGGCACAGTCGTATGGTCATCGCGGTACGGCAAGCCCTGCGCGTCGAGCATTCGCGTCGTTTATGCCAATCAAGCGAAGCGCACATTCTCGAATTACTTCAACGTCTGCACGAATCAATATCGAACCGGGCAGAGCGTGGATCTGATCTACCTGCCCTCGGATCCCGGCGTGGCCCGCCTGTCCGCGGAGGAGTCTGCGGCGTCCGGCCACCACCGCACAGTCGGGGTGCTCGTGACCACAAGCTTCATGCTGGTCGGCGCAGTCCTCGTATTGCTGCTGCGGCGCGACGAGACCGCGCCTCAGCCATAGTCCGCCGGCTCACTGGCCGAGGTCAGATTCGGGCATTCGATGACGACGCTGGTGCCAGTGCCACGGCGGGTCCTGATCGTCACGGTGCCGCCGATCGCCGAGGCGCGATCCTGCATCGTCTTCATGCCCATACCGAGCGTGCGCTGCGCACGCGCGGCGATTCCCCTGCCATCATCGCTGATCCTGAGACGCACGAGCTTCGGGTCGACCACGAACCTGATGCTTACCGTGCGGGCACGGGCGTGGCGTACCGCGTTGTTGAGCGCTTCCTGTGCCATGCGGTACAGGTGACTGCGTGTCGAGGCAGGAATGTTCAGCTCCGCACTGCATTGCTCCTTGAGTGTGATGTCGGGTCCTCCAAGGTGAGTCAGCGGCTGGGTTGCGAACTCTCGTAGCGCGTTGAGCAATCCGCCCGCTTTGTCCTCGAGCGGCGCGAGACCATGCGCGATGGCGCGCCCACTCGCCACCGCCTTGCTGGCGATGCCCGCGAGGCGCTTGAGATCCGGGCGCAGCGATCTCCTGCGCAGGTTCGGAGTTCGGGCGAGGCTGTGCGCCAGCAGCGCCAGCGCGGCGAGCTCCTGGCCAAGGCCATCGTGCATCTCCTGACCGAGGCGACGCTGTTCATGCTCGCTGGCTTGCTGTAGCGCGATCTCCAGGCGCCGCCGCTCCGTGACGTCTATCCCGATTCCCCATTCCGACCAGCCGGGGACCCGCACCGTGGCGCCGACGTTGTTCCAGGCTATCGTCTTGGTCGAGCCATCCTTGCATCGCAGGGTCCACTCGCGTCCACGGTAGGGACGTCGCCGGCGCTTGCGCGCATCGGCAAACATCGCGCTGCGATAGGCGCTGTCCGGATACAGCAGCTCCAGGGCGCGCGGATTGTCGATGATTTCCGCGGCGCGGTAACCCGTGACACGCTCGCACTCCCGGTTCCAGGCGACGATCAATCCCTGCTCATCGAAGGCGTCCATCAGGACCGGCAGTCCTTCCACCATGGAGCGCAGGCGCTGCTCGCTCTCGCGCAATGTCTGCTCTGCCGCGCGACGTTCGGTAGTGTCCTGGACCAGGATGCAGAAATAGGTGGGCTGCCCCGCGGCGTTGCGGACCAGCGCGACCGTCAGCTGCCCCCACAGTACGCGCCCGGAGCTGTGCAGGAAGCGCTTCTCGTAGGAATGAAAGCGGGGAATGGTGCCCTCGATCATCTGCCGGCGCCGCGTGAGAATGATCTGGTATTCCTCCGGTTCGTTGAACTGCGAGATGTCGGTGCCCAGCATTTCGGCGGCAGTTCGCCCCAGGAACTGGCACAGGGCCGAGTTCACCCGCAGGTAGCGGCCCTCCAGAGACACCAGACCGATACCGATCGCGCTGGCATCAAAGGCACTACGAAACAGCTCCTCGCTCTCACGCAGGTTTTCCGCGATGGTCTTCAGCGCCGTAATGTCCTGGAAACCGGAGAGGAAGTAGCGGATGCATCCGGCCGCATCGCGCAGCGGCGCTACCGAGAGCTGTACCCAGATTGCATGACCTTCCTTGTGGATGTAGCGCTTCTCCCAGTGCTCGCTCGATTCCCCACGCAGCAGCTGGTCGCGCCTATCCAGACTCGCGGCCAGGTGCTCCGGATGCGTCAGCGCCTGAAAGTTCCGTTGGCGAAGTTCGGCGCGGGTGTAGCCGGTGATCCTGCACAGTGATTCGTTGACCTGCAGGAATCGGCCGGAACGGCCCACCAACGCCATTCCGATCGCCGTGCCCTCGAAGGCTGCGCGGAATGGCGCATCGCGCCGCAATAAGGAGGCGAGCGTGCCAACCGGCCTCTCCCGGCCAGACTGCGCGGCGTTGTTCCAGATCATCAGGATGAGTCCGAAGACGTGGCCAGCGGGACTGCGCAGCGCACGGGCCTGCAGCCGAACCTTCATGCGGCGGCCGCGTGGACGCACGAGCCGCGCGGCCCACCCCGTGTTCCCGGAACCAAGCGCGTCCATCCAATCGGCGAACGCCGTCGCACGCTTCCGGACCGGCGGGAATGGATCGATCAGATCGCTCAACGGACGGCCATGCAGGCTCGCCGGCGTCCAGCCGCTCAGCCGCGCCGCCTCGGCATTCACGTAGCAGACATTGCCGGCGCGATCCGCGGTGAGCGCGGCGCCGGGCAGCGCATCCAGGTCAATCGCGTGACGCCCGCGTGATGGTGCGGACCGCGCCCGCCCGTCAGTGCCAGCCTTGCGCCGGCCGGATTTCGTGTTCGGAGCGCGCGATTTCTGGGCCCTGCTCATCGACGCCCGCCTTCCGGTCCGTTCTGCAACCCGCCCGCCATTGTCGCAGACATCGGTATTGCGCCGATATTCCGCCCTGGCGGCCGTGCAACGCAGCCGGCGCGATCGCGCTAGCGGCTGGGGTGCCCTGCGCCAAGCAGGCCGCGCGCCTCATCGGCCCACCCCACCGCCTCGAGGTAGGCGCCCTGCAGCTGCGGCAATTCGATTCCTCCGGCCGTCGACGCGATCCACTCGCCGCGCTCGAAGGTCACCACGGATCTCAAAGTCGCGCCGATCGGACCGGCGTGGGAAACCAGAGCCGACTCCAGCTCCGGCGCCAGGGGCAGCGTTCGAACCGCCTGCGCGGTTGGTACGCCGAGCAGCGCGTCGAGGTGCGAGAGCAGCCCGGCGAGAAACAGCTGGCCGGAATGATCAGGGTGGGTGATGACCGACAGCAGCTCGCACATGCGCGCGCGCGTGAGGGTATTGACCAGCAGTTCCTGCGGCCGGTCATCGAAGGCCGCCAGCGCCATGATCGTGCACAGGCGCCGGAGGCTGTCCTGGCCGAGCATCAGGATGGCCTCCCTCACCGATGTCACGGTACGAGGCAGATGGTAATAGCCGGAGTTGATCACACGCAGCAGTCGGTAGACCAGGCCGAGATCCTGCTGCACGAGCCGCTCCAGTGCGGGCATCGGGCATTCCGGGTCCTGCAATGCGGATAGCACCTGCAGCGTCACCAGCCGGTTCGAGGTCGCGCGCTGCGCCACGAAAGTCTCAGGGCGCTGGAACCAATAGCCCTGGAATGCCTGGATGCCGAGCGCGCGGCACTGCTCGAACTGCTCACGCGTTTCGACCTTTTCGGCTACGACCTGCAACCCCCGCTCGAGCAGCATCGAGGCGGTACCGGCCCAGCGTTCCAGCGGTTCGAGCAGCAGATCGATCTTGACGATGTCCGCCAATCCAAGCAGCTCCTCGTCGTGCGCCGCGCTGACGAAGTCATCGAGCGCGATGCGGAAGCCGCGCCTGCGAAAATCCCGGATGCCCGCCAGCACTTCCCCATCCGCGCGGACGGATTCCAGTACCTCCAGGACCGTCCGCGCAGGATGCAGCGGCAATTCGGCCGGATTGACGATCAGCTCGCGGGGCAGATTCAGGTGGATGTCCGAACCGCCACTGAGGCGCTCGAGACCGATCTCCGCCACGCTGCCAATGACTACCTGCGCGGTCGCCGTCGCGTCATCGATGATCCGGGCGTGCCGATCCTGCGCCGAACTGCGGTACAGCAGCTCATAGGCCACAACCTTCATCTGGTCGTCGAAGATCGGCTGGCGTGCGACGCATACGGCGCTGGATCCGGCGATGCTGCCTTCAGTCATGTGGGTATGCAGTCCGGCACTCGACGCCTACTTCTGTCCGGGCACAACCCGCTGCGCCGCCATCCCCGGCGGCCACGCATCGACGAAATGACGGACAAATTCCTGCGGCGACTGCGGAGAATCTCGCGTTGAAATCCTCGGTCGCGAGGCTCCAGTTGAAGTATGGCCCGGTGGTATGGCCCTGCCGGCGGGCCATCTCGCCGATGATCTGCTCGGCGATCTCAGTGCGATTGAACACGTCGAATGGAACCCCGGTTGGAGGCCGATCTGGCGGGCGCAGCCGTACCGCCCGCAAGCCTTCGGCGAAGGCTTCGAAGCATCGGACAGCCCGTTCGGGATTGAAATCCGGTCGACTACCGATGATGCGGGCCGTAGTGACCCTGAGGATCAATCGGTAGCACTACGGATCGCTACGGCTTGGCGGACCGCTCAGCCCTGCTCCTGCCGTGTACGCCCTTGGCAGTGACCTGCCCGCCACCGAGATCCAGCAGCGCATGCCGGTTCTCGAGCGCGAAGTGCAGCAGGCTGTTGCTGCCCTTCAGGGCGAGTTTGCCGGTGATCTTCGCGCGGTGCGATTCCACGGTCCGCGGACTGACGGACAGCTCGGCGGCGATCTGCTTGGTCGTCTTGCGGTCCGCGATCAGCTTGAGCACCAGGCGTTGCGCCGCGGTCAGGTCTGCCAGCCCCGGTTGCGTGCGCGTCAACGCCATCGCACGGTTATAGCGAGGCAGCAGGTATCCGGAGAGCGTGGGGCTCACATAGGCCGAATCGGCTGCGACCGCGAGCATGCAATTGACGATCTCGCCGACGGCATTCTCCTTCAGCACATAGCCCTGTATGCCGAGGTTCATCGCCTGGTGGAATGCCGCTTCCTCGCGCAGCATCGTCAGAATCACGACGCGCGTCGGCGAGCGCCGCGCCTGCAGCGCCGCGGCGACCTCGAATCCATTCATCAGCGGGAGGTGGATGTCGAGTACCGCCAGATCCGGCTTGGTCTTCAGGATCAGTTCCAGTGCCTCCTGGCCCTGGTCCGCCTCGCCGACCAGCAGGAAACGCCGGTCCGAACGAATGACCTGACGCAGACCCTCGCGAAACAGCGGGTGATCGTCCACGATCACGATCCGTATCCTGCCCTGGATGCTGCCCATGGGCGCAATACTAGCGCTGGCGCGCGGCGGGCTGGAATGCCGCGACGGCCAGACTGGCCTTTCAGGGATTGGTGGAGCCGAAGGGCAACGACAATCCCGTGCAAGCCATTGAGCAGGCGAGGGTTTTCCGTCACGAAATTGCCTGGCTTAACCCTGGACCTGGCCGCAATTGCAGGCCTCAGCTGGCACGGCTCGGGCGGCGGTGCTAGCCTACCAAGGTCGCTTTACAAGTCAGGTATCGATGGGAGATTTGTATGAGTACCATTACGGTGTCCTCCAAGTACCAGATCGTCATTCCTGCGCGGATTCGAGAGGCACTTGGGATCCGACCCGGAGAGAAGCTGCACGCCATCGAATACCGCGGGAGGATTGAGCTGGTACCGGTGCGCCCTGCAAAGACGGCTCGCGGCTCACTGAAAGGGATAGATACTGATCTGCCACGTGATGCCGACCGTGTATGAATGTCATCGATTCGTCCGCATGGCTCGAGTATTTCGCGGATGGGCCCAACGCCGCGAGCTACGCGAAGGCCATTGAAGCAACGCGCTCACTCATCGTGCCCACCCTGTCCCTGTTCGAGGTCTTCAAGCGGGTGAGTCAGCAGCGAAGCGAGGACGACGCGTTGCGCGCCATCGCCATAATGGAACAGGGACAGGTGGTTGACCTGGACCGCGCAACAGCTCTTGAAGCGGCACGCTTGTCCATCCTGCACGCGATCGCGTTGGCTGATAGCGTGATGCTGGCCACTGCGCGACGCCACCGCGCCACCCTATGGACGCAGGATGCGGACTTCGACGGCCTGCCCGGCGTTAAATACTTTGCAAAGCGCTGAGCGCTACGTGCCAGGCCGGTGGCTCGCAGCGCTCAGGAAATGGATTTTTTCTTTTTTATTCAATGAGTTGGTGGAGCGGAAGGGGATCGAACCCTCGACCTTCGCATTGCGAACGCGACGCTCTCCCAACTGAGCTACCGCCCCACGAGGCGCGCGATTCTAGCACCCAGGCGCGCCGCCGTAACCAGCGACCAGGCCGCAATCCGAGCCTCAGACTGCTATCGCCTCGGCCGCACTGCCGAACTGCAGGGCGGCAAGGCGCGCGTACAGCGGGTTGCTGCGCATGAGCTCGGAATGGCTGCCGATGGCGATGAGGCGTCCGGCATCGAGCACGACGATGCGGTCGGCCTTGAGCACCGTGGCCAGCCGGTGGGCGATCACCAGCGTCGTTCGACCGCGCATCAGCTGGGCGAGCGCCGCCTGTACCAATCGTTCCGATTCGGCATCCAGCGAGCTGGTCGCCTCATCGAGCAGCAGGATCGGTGGATCCTTCAGGATGGCGCGCGCGATCGCGATGCGCTGGCGCTGTCCTCCCGACAGCCGCATGCCGCGCTCGCCGAGGAAGGTATCGTAGCCTGCGGGCAGCGCGCGCAGGAATTCGTCCGCGGCGGCGGCGCGCGCGGCGGCCTCGATCTGGGCCGCTGTGGCATCCGGGCGCCCATAGCCGATGTTGTCGCGCGCGCTGGCACCGAACAGCACGGTATCCTGAGGCACGAAACCGATCTGCCGGCGCAGCTCCTGCGGGTCCAGCTGCGCGATGTCGAGCCCGTCGATCCGGATCCGGCCGCTGGCCGGGTCGTAGAAGCGCAACAGTAGCTGGAAGCTCGTGCTCTTGCCGGCTCCCGAAGGGCCGACGACAGCGACGGTCTCGCCGCTGCGCACCGCGAGTGTGTACTCGCACAGCGCCAGGGTCTCGGGACGCGAGGGATAGCGGAAGCTGACCTGCTCGAACGCGATGTCCCCGCGCACGCGCGCCGGCAGGCGCAGCGGATGCGCGGGCGCCGCGATGGCCGGCTCCGCATCGAGCAGCTCCGCGAGGCGCTCCATCGCGCCGGCGGCCCGCTGCACTTCACCCCACATCTCGATCAGCGCAGCGGCCGAGGTCCCGACGATGGCCGCATACACCAGGAACTGGCTGAGCTGGCCCGAAGTCATCTGCTTCGCCATGACGGCGTGCGCGCCGAGCCACAGCACATAGGTGATGCCGCCGAATACCAGCATCGTGCCAAGCGCAGTGAGGACTGCCCGCACGCGGCTGCGGCGGATCGCGGTCTGGAAGCTGCGCTCCACGGCCTCGCGATAACGATCGCTCTGCAATTCTTCGAGCGTGAAGGCCTGCACGGTCTGGATCGCGTTGAGGGTCTCGTCCACCAGGCTGCTGGTGTCGGCGATGCGATCCTGGGCCGCACGCGAGAGCCGCCGCACCTGCCGCCCGACCCCGACCAGCGGCACGATGACCAGCGGGATCATGACCAGGATCACCGCCATCAGCTTGGCGCTGGTCAGCGCCAGCATCACCAGCGCGCCGATGACGTTCAGGATCGATCGCAGCGTGATGGACAGGTTCACGCCGGCTATCGCCTGTACCAGCGTGGTGTCGGCGGTCAGTCGTGACAGCACCTCGCCGGTCTTGGTGACCTCGAAGAACGAGGGGTCCATGCGCACCACCCGCCTGTACACCGCCTGGCGCAGGTCGGCAACCACGCGCTCGCCGAGCCAGGTCACCAGGTAGAAGCGCAGTGCCGCAAATACGCCGAACGCGACCGCGGCGGCGAGAAAACCCACGAAATAGCGGTTGACGACTTTCGCATCGGCGGTCGCGAGCCCATGATCCACCAGCTGGCGCAGCGCTACCGGCAGCGTCAGCATCGCTCCGGCGGCGATCAGCAGCGCGAGCAGTGCGCCGCCGAGCAGCAGCAGGTGCGGACGCAGGAACGGCAGCAGCGAGCGCAGCGGGCGCAGCGATCTGGACTTGGGTCGCTCGGTCACATTGGCCATGCATACTCCTTGGTCATGCATACTCCGATCTGGCCCTGTCGCCGTGCCGAGACACTGGTGCTCGATGCACGTTTGGCATTAGGTTAAGACGTTTGGCACCGACACTTATTGCTACGGAGGATCCGCTCATGGCGCTTTGGAAAGACACCAGCTCGACCCCGAGCCCGCCGGCGAGCGGAACGCCGCCCGCGGCTAACCCGACCACGGTAACCGAATTGCATGGCAAAGGCGCGGATCGCACGCCGCTCGAGCCGGGTGCGGCAGCCGATGCGGCACGACGGTCGGCGCCGCGCACGCCGGTCGAGTCCGTAATCGCCGCCGAACTGGTCATCGAGGGCAAGATCAGTGGCAGTGGCGATGTGCGCATTGCCGGGCGGTTCAAGGGCGACGTGCAGGTCGACGGCAATTTTCGCATCGACGCCGGTGCGCGCCTCGAAGGCCAGGTCCGCGCCGCGATCGTGGTCGTCGGCGGCGAACTGCAGGGCAATATCGATGCCGCGAAGCAGCTCGACGTCCTCAGCACCGGGGTCATCGTCGGGGACGTCAAGGCAGCGACGATCACGGTCGCGGCCGGCTCGCGCATGCGCGGCCACGTGGAGTTCGGCTGGGACGACAAGCATCCGGCCGTGGAATTCAAGGGGACGCCGCGCTCGCTATGAACGGCGCGCGCCCCGGCACCCCTGGCGCCACGCGGGTTTGTCCGCACTGCAAGGCCGTGGTGCTCGAGAGCGCGGCGATCTGTCCCGGCTGCCGGCACCACCTGCGCTTCAGCAGCACCGGGACGCCGGCCGAGGCGGCGTCGGGCTATAGCGCGCTGTGCGTCGAGGGAACGATCCGGCATCAGCGCGCGGCTGACCCTTGCGAGTACTGCATTGTCGTCGAGGTGCGCAACGAACAGGGCGAGCCGGTCACGCGCCAGGTGATCGGCGTCGGGGTGCTGCAGCCCGGCGAGGCGCGGCGGCTGAACCTCTCGGTGGATCTGATTCCGGCGCGGGCCGCCGCTCCAAAACCTGCCCCACCGCCCGCGCTCAGCGCCAGCGCAGGGCCGGCCGGCTTCGCGCGCAAGCCCTGAAGACCCCGACCGCGCGGCGGCGCGGCCGGGGCGGGTAAGGGACGGCGGCGCGTCCGGCTACGAGCCCAAAGCCAATCAGTGCCGCGGCTTGCGGAACTTGAGCAGGAACTTGTCCGTCTTGCCCTCCAGTGTGAATACCTTGGCGTCATGCGCGTCGTCAGGGTTGTGCAGCACGTCGCTGGCCGCAACGAACACGAAGCCGACGCTCGTGATTTCCTGCTTGGCGAACTCCGGATCGATCCGGTGCAGCGTGCTGGTGTCGCGTCCGCCGGAGCCGGGCGCCGCCGCGTGATCCTCGACGATGAAGATGCCGCCGGGCTTCAGCGCGTTGAAGACCATCGTGTCGAAGGCCTTCATGTCCACCGGGCCATAGTTCGGATTGTGCCAATCGTGGTAATTCTCGGAGGTCCAGACCAGATCGAGGTCCGGCGGCAGCGTGGCCTGCGCGACCGGCTGGCTATCGGCGGTGAGATTGGTGCACGGATTCGGCGGCGGGGGCGGTGGCGGTGTCGCGGCGGGTGCATCCGGTGGCGGACTCGGCATCACCTTAGGCATGACACGTAGTGTGGCGACGTGGCCTTTGGGGCCTGCGATCAGGCACAGCAGCCGCGTGTAGTAGCCGCCGCCGGGCTGCAGTTCGCCGATCTTCATTCCGGGCTTCACGCCCGCGAAGCTCAAGACCTGCTCGGGCTTGCGGTTCACGTCGCGGGCCCGGTCACGATCCGGCCGGCTGTCATTCGCGACCGCCGCCTTGATGTAATCGGGAATGCTGGCGCCCTGTGCGAGCGTCCCGCTGCCGGCGAGCAGGCCCAGCAGCGTGGCGGCAAGGCCGCGATGGAAGTTGACGATCATGGAACCCCCTTTGGTTCATTGGATTGGTTAGAGCGCGGCCTATCTTATCCCTGCGGCGCGCTCCCGCCGAGTGACAGCAGCAGCGCGACCGCGTCGGCGACGCGCTGGGCCTGCGCGCGCACCAGTCCGAGACGCGCCTGCTGGGTCTGCCGCTGCGCCTCGAGCACCTGCAGCACACCTGTATTGCCCGCGGCGTAGCTCTCGCGCGTCAGACTCAAGGTTTCGGTCGCGACCGCGACTGCGCTCCGCTCGCTTGCCAGCAGCTCGTCATCGTGCGCGAGGGATTCGAGCGCATCAGCCACCTGCCCGAGCGAGCGCAGCACCACCTGTTCGTAGCGCGCCAGCGCGGCCGCCTCGGCCTGCTGCGCCGCGCTACGTCGCGCGCGCAGCGCGCCATGGTCGAAAAGGGGTGCAACCAGGCCCGCCGTGAGTCCGCCAGCCTCGGCGCTCGCGTTGAACAGCGATCGCAGCGCGACCGCCTGCGGTCCGCCCGTGGCCCCGAGGGAAACCTGCGGATAGAGATTCGCGGTCGCCACACCGACGTCGGCGGTCGCTGCATGCAGCTGTGCCTCGGCCGCCTGTATGTCCGGGCGCCGATGCGCAAGCTCCGAGGGCAGCGTCAGCGGCAGCGGTTCCGGCACGCTGAAATCCGCGAGGCGGAACTGCGGCGCGCTGCATTCGGCCGGAGCGCACCCGACCAGCAGCGCCAAGGCGTGCTGCGCGAGCGCCAGCTCGCGACGCAGCGGTGGCAGCAACGCCTCGTCGTTCGCGAGCTGGCTGCGGGCACTCAGGGTGTCGACTCTCGTGCCGCTGCCGGCATCGAAGGCACTTTCGGCAAGGCGCACATCCTCGCGATCGTCGGCGAGCAGCTCTTCGACGCTGTCGATCTGCGCCTGCGCCGAGGCCAACCCAAGAGCCTGCAGTACCACCTCGCCGCTCAAGGCCAGTGTCGCGGCGTCGGTCTCGTGGCGCTGTGCCTCATCGCGCGCGCGCGCGGCCTCGACCGAGCGGCGAATGCCGCCGGAAAAGTCGAACAGGTAGCTGACCGACGCGCCGACAGCGTAGTAACTGAACGGCGGCAGACTGAAGCTTCCCAACGCCTCGGCGCCGAGTTTCTGGCGGCCAAGCCCTGCGTTCAGGCTTAACGAGGGGTAGAGCGCGGCGTCGCTCGCACGGGTCAGCGCATCAGTCTGCGCGAGCGTCAAGCGCATCGCGCGCAGGTCGCGGTTGCCCAGGAACGCGGCCCGCACCGTCTCATCCAGCGCGGTCGAGCGCAATTGCTGCCACCAGTAACCGTCCGAAGGCGCAACCCCCTGCCCCGCCAGACCGGCCGCGCTTCCTGCAACCGCGGCCGCGGTATAGCGGCTCGAGGTCGGCGCCGCTGGGGCAACGAAATCCGGGCCCGCCACGCAGCCGGCCAGCAGTGCGCCGGGCAGCAGTACACCGGCAAGCCGGGTCCGGACCCTAATCCAGCACGACATCTTTGGCTCCGGCTGGCGCGCCGCCGGTGCGCACCAGTAGCAACAGCGGTATTACCAACACCGTGAGCACCAGCATGAAATAGAAATCGTCCAGATAGGCCACCATCGCGGCCTGCGCGGTGACCTGCGCATTGAGCGCCGCCATGGAATGCCGGCCGCCGCCGGCCCCGAGTCCATGTACCGCCATCGCCAACGGCGTTAGATGTGCGCTCAAGGATGCGTGCACGAGCTGGGTATTGCGGACCAGCAGCGCCTGCACCGTGGAGATGCCGATGCTGCTGCCGAGATTGCGCACCAGGTTGAATAGCGCGGTGCCCTCGTTGCGCATCAGCGCCGGCAGGGTGGCGAAGCTCAGCGCCGCCATCGGCACATAGACGATACCGGTGCCGAGGCCTTGGATCGCTCCCGACCAGATCAGCGGCGCCATGTCCACCTGCAGCGAGAAATGGCTCATCTGCCACAGCGAGATCGCCGTCAGTGCGAACCCCGAGGCGATCACGAGGCGCACGTCCACACGTCCCATCAGTCGTCCGACGAACAGCATCGCGATCAGGGTCCCGGTACCGCGCGGAGCAGTCACGATGCCGGCCTGGAACGCGGTGTAGCCGAGCAGCCCCTGCAGCAGCGGTGGCAGCAGCGCGAGGGTCGCGAACAGCACGATGCCGACTACGAAGATCAGCACGTTGCCGGTCAGGAAATTGCGGTCACGGTACATCGCCAACCGGATGAAGGGCCGCTTGGCGGTCAGCGTGTGTACGATGAACAGGTACAGCGCCAGGCCGGAGACCACGGCCTCGAGCCGGATCTCGCCCGAGTCGAACCAGTCCTTGATCGGCCCGCGATCGAGCAGCAGCTGCAGCGCGCCAATGAACACTCCGAGCATCGCGAAGCCGAAGAAATCGAACTCCTTGCGCGCGTGCCGCGTGTCGGGAAAGTACGCGAGCACTCCCAGTACCGCCAGTATCCCGAACGGCACGTTGATGTAGAACACCCAGCGCCAGCTGTACTGGTCGGTGAGCCAGCCTCCGAGCAGCGGTCCGAGCGTGGGACCGAGCACGACGCCGATGCCCCACAGTGCCATCGCGCGTCCGTGTTCGGCGGGCGGATAGGTATCGAACAGCACCGCCTGTGACATCGGTATCAAGGCCGCGCCGCATAGCCCCTGCAGCACCCGGAACACCACGATCTGTCCGAGGGACTGCGCCATGCCGCACAGCGCGGAGGCCAGCGTGAAGCCGATGATGGAAACCAGGAACACAGGCTTGCGGCCATAGCGATCCGCGAGCCAGCCGGTGAGCGGAGTCATGATCGCCGCCGCGACGATGTAGGACGTCAGCACCCAGCTCATCTGGTCCTGGGTCGCGGACAGGCTGCCCTGCATGCGTGGCAGTGCCACGTTGGCGATCGTATTGTCGAGCGCCTGCAGGATCGAGGCGAGCATCACGGTGCCCGTGATCATCAGGCGCCGCGTGTGCGCTGCCGGCAGCGCGGCGGCGGCGGCGGTCGCGCTCATTGATGTGGCGCGGCTTGCGCCGTCTGCCCGAACAGGCTCCGCTGATGCCGCGTGTCCACGGTCACGCTGGCGCTAAGGCCGGCATGCAGCGGCACTGCCTGGAGTTCGGAAGGCCCGAACTGCACTCGCACCGGCACGCGCTGTACGACCTTGACCCAGTTTCCGGTCGCGTTCTCGGGCGGTAGCAGCGAGAACTGTGCGCCGGTGCCGGGACTCAGGCTCGCCACCTCGCCGCGGAATGTGCGACCCGGATAGGCGTCGATATGCACTTCGGCTGCCTGGCCGGCACGCATATAGGCGAGCTCATCCTCCTTGAAATTCGCCTCCACCCAGATGTCATGGTCGGAGATGAGGTTGAACACCGGCACCGCGGCATTGATGTAGTCGCCTGTCTGCAGCTGTTCGACCTTCGCGGTGATGCCGTCGCTCGGCGCCCGGATCACGGTGTAGGAGAGCTCGAGGTTCGCCCGATCCAGCGCGGCCTGCGCCTGCTGCACGGTCGGATGCACATCCACCGGCAGGTCCGGCCTGCCGCCCAGCATCGCCAGCACTGCTCCCAGCTGCTGCTGCGCCCCGGTCAGCTGCGAGCGCGCAACCTCCAGCGCGTGCCGGGTCTGCTCGAACTGGGAGCGGGAGCTGATCCCAGACTGCAACAGGCGCTGCTGACGCTCGAACTCACCCTGCTGATAGACCACGGTGTCGCGTGCTGCGGCGACTTCGGACAGCTGCCGTCGGTAGGTCGCCTGCGCCGCGCCAATCTGCATGCGCGCCGTGGCCAATCTGGCGCCGGCATCCTCGAGCGCGATCCGGAACGGCCGGTCATCCAGACGGAACAGCACATCGCCCTGCCGAACGCGCTGGTTGTCGCGCACGTCGATCTCCACGACGCGACCGGGCACGTTGGTGCTGATACTGGCCTGTGCCGCCTGGACCGAGGAGTCGTCGGTCGACACGTAACGGCCGCCGGCGAAGTAATACCAGATGGCGCCGGCCAGCACGACGATCACGCCACCGGACATCAGTACCCAGCGTCGCCGCGAGCGTGCCGCATCCGGCGGCGCAGTCGCGATGTCGCCGGTGCCGGAAGTGTTGCTGTCAGCGCTCATTTCAGCCGGAGCGCGCGTCCAGCGCCGAGAGCCGCGCATGCACACGCTGCAACAGCCCGACCAGCTGCTCACGCTCGCTCATGCTCAGCGCGCCGAGCGCTTCGGCGCGCGACTGATCGGCGATCTTCCAGATCCGCTGCAATACCGGACGCGCGGTCTCGCGCAGATACAGCCGGTGCGCACGCCGGTCCTCCGGGTCCGCCCGGCGCTCGATCCAGCCGTCCTGTTCCATGCGGTCCAGCGTCCGGACCAGCGTCATCGGTTCGGTCTCCGTCAATTCGGCGAGTCGGGCCTGGCTGATGCCTTCATGGCGCTGGAGATAGGCCAGCACTTTGCATTGCGACACTGTGATCTCGAGCTCGCGCGCGTGGCGCCCGAAGTTCTTCGCCGACAGGCGCGACACGTCGCGGATCAGGAAGCCGAAGTTCTGCAGTGAGTCTGCGGCGGTCACTGGCGTGGTCCCGAGAATAAAACTATTGATATAATATCATCTGATATTATATAAGACAATATAGATCCAGGTCACGTTTCCGTGACCATAGCGGACGTTCTGGTCAGCGCTAGGGAGCCTTGTCGGCCTGCGCGGCGTAGCGCCGCATCCCGGTTTCGATTTCCGCCCGGGCCGCGTCCACCCCTCCCCAGCCTTCGATTCGCACCCATTTGCCGGGTTCGAGATCCTTGTAGTGCTCGAAGAAGTGCTGGATCTGGAACAGACGCTGGGGATGGATATCCTCGTGCCGCTGCCAGTGGCTATAGATGGGCAGTACCTCGTCGTCCGGCACGGCCAGCACCTTGGAGTCCGCTCCTGCATCGTCAGTCATCTTCAGCAGCCCCAGCGGGCGCGAGCGCACGACGACACCCGGCAGCAGCGGAAAGGGAGTGATCACGAGCACGTCGACCGGATCGCCGTCCTCGGCCAGGGTACGCGGCACGTAGCCGTAATTGCACGGATAGTGCATCGCGGTGCCCATGAACCTATCGACGAAGATCGCGCCGCTCTCCTTGTCGACTTCGTACTTGATTGGATCCGCGTTCATCGGAATCTCGATGATCACGTTGAAGCGGTCGGGCGCCTTGGCACCGGCATTGACCAGATCCAGTCCCATTCCTGAAGGCTCCGTGGCAGCGGGGGATGTTCTCATGCTACCTGCGATCCCGGCGGACGGCACGCGCGATGAGTTCCACGATCAAAATGCGAAATCGTTCCTGCCGTAGCCTGGCATTCGCCGCTAGAGTCATCCGATTCCGTGCTCGCGCGTTGGGTTGATTGCGAGCAGTTAATGTTCAGGAGGTTCCATGAAGACATCCCGGCTTCCGCAGGCAGCGCTGCTGGCGCTGCTGCTCGGTACGCTGAACCTTGGCGGTTGCGTGGTCACCCCGCCGCGCGTGTACGTCGGTGGTGCAATTGCCGTGGCTCCGCCCGAGCCGCGCGTCGAGGTGATCGGCGTCGCGCCGGCGCCAGGCTACGTCTGGATCGGCGGCTACTGGAACTGGATCGGCGAACGCCACGTGTGGGTGCCTGGGCGCTGGCGCCCGGGCCGTCCCGGTTACTACTGGGTCCCGCACCGCTGGGTCGCCGGCGGCGGCGGCTGGCGGCTCGAGCCCGGACACTGGGCGCGCTGAATCCGAGCCCGGCTTCCTCCTCCCGGTGGATACCCGCATGATGGTGGCATCATCGGGAGTCCAGGTGCACGCATGAGAGAACCCGTAGCCAGCCCGGCGACTGACGATTCGGACAAGGCGGCGACGTACGATCGACTCGGCCTGCGGCTGACCGAGCTGATCGCAGGCCAGACCGACTTCCTCGCCAATATCTCCAACTTCGCCGCGCTGCTGTTCAACCACCTGCCGCGACTCAATTGGGCAGGCTTCTACCTGCTACGCGGCACCGATCTGGTACTCGGACCGTTCCAGGGCAAGCCCGCCTGCTCCTGCATCGCGCTCGGCGACGGCGTCTGCGGTACCGCAGCGCTGCAGCGGGCAGCGGTTCTGGTGCCGGACGTGCATGCATTCCCCGGGCATATCGTCTGCGATGAGGCCTCACAGTCCGAGATGGTGCTGCCGGTCTTCAAGGAGGAGGTCCTGGTGGGCGTGCTCGATCTCGACAGTCCGCAGCGCGGCCGATTCGACGAGACCGACCGCCAGCGCATCGAGCTGCTGCTGCAGATCCTGATGGCAGGTACCGTGGTGCCGCAATACCGCCTGGCCCCGAACGCCTAGTCGGATCCGGCCGGAAGCTGCCGCAGGGCGCGCAACGCCGGCGAGGCCATCGGTATCGTCAGCATCGTGCTGCCGACCGCCATCAGCAGCAGCGCGGTGAACGACGCGCTGGTGATGATCTGCTTGTCCAGCAGTATGTTCACGAAGATGATCATGATCAGCGCCTTGGTCTGTAGCAGCCAGCCGATCAACCAGCCCTCGCCGGCGCGCCACCCAAGGATCCTGCCAGCCAGAGCGACCCCGGCCAACTTGCCGGCGACCGACGCCACCAGCAGCAATGCCGCCGCCGCGAACACCGCCGCACCGCCCACCGTCCAGGTCGTGCGCAGGCCCGTACTCAGGAAGAACACAGGCATCACCACGAGCAGCACGTCGTGCCGCAACTGGTCCATATGCCCCAGCTCGAACCACTGCCGGTCGATGACGGCGCCGGACAGGAACGCACCGACCATGAAATGCAGACCAGCCCAGTCCGCGCCGAAAGCGCACGCGGCCAGCCAGATCAGGCCGACGTACCAGCGATCGCGTTCTGCCAGCCGGGCCATGAGGCGGCGGAACAGCCAGGCCGCCAGCACGAACAGCAGCAGAAACCCGAGCTGCCTGCCCATACGGTGCCAGTCCATCAGGATCAGGGCCAGCACACCCCAGATCGCGACGTCGTCGAGACTCGCGTAGCGCAGCACGCGCTGCCCGAGCGGCGCGCGCAGTATCTCGAGCCGCTCCATGAACAGGATCAGGATCGGCAGCGCGGTGACCGCGCAGGCCATTCCGAGACCGAGCACGAATTGCCAGCGCAATGCGGCGGGTCCAACCCAGCCGGGGTGAGCGACGATCAGCGCCGCGGCGCCACAGCCGAACAGCAGTGGCGTGCCAAGCGCGAGCCCGGCGGTGATGCCCCCTTCCCGACGGTGTTGCCAGGCCTGGCTCAGGTCCAGTTCGATGCCGGCGATCCAGACAAACAACATCACGGCCCACCAGGCGATGCCATTGAGCGCCTGGATCACCTGCGCGTTGAAGACGAACTGGTAGTAGTGCGGGAACGCGGCGCCGAGCACCCCGGGTCCGAGCAGGATGCCGGCGAGAATCTGCACCACGACCAGGGGCGCATAGTATTCAGTCCGGCCGAGCCGCCATATCAGGAACGGGATCGTGAAGATGATCGCCATCGCGATCAGGAAGATTTCGCTGGTGCTCATCGGCGCGCAGCTTAGCGCACCAGCCCGCGCCCTGGCCGGTTGAACCCGCGCGGGGCGACGCGTAGCTTAGGCGCTACATGGCGATGCTTTTCAAGGGCCGGAAACCCCGCGGTGGCACGGACGGCTCGGACGGCGCGGATGCGGTCGAGCTCGCGACCCTGATCCAGCGCATCCGCAAGCAGGACTCCGGTGCGCTCGAGGCGCTCTACGACCTGACCGTGCAGCGCGTCTACGGACTGGCGCTGCGCATCGTCGCGCAGGCTGCGGATGCTGAGGAAGTCTGCTGCGACGTGTACCAGCAGATCTGGCGCACTGCGCGGCAGTTCAATCCGCGCCGGGGCAACGCACTGCAATGGATTATGGTGATCGCGCGCTCGCGGGCACTGGACTGCTACCGCAGCCGGCACCGCCAGCGCACCCAGGTGCATCTATCCGATGCACCCGACGCGTATGCTGAGGAAGCGATGCCGGCCGCGGAGCTGCTGATCGAGCAATTCGAGTCCGACAGCGCGGTGCGCGCGGCCGTCGCTACCCTCAGCCCGGAGCAGCAACAGCTGATTGGTCTCGCCTTCTTCCAGGGCCTGTCGCATCAGCAGATTGCGGAGCGCACGCGGATGCCGCTCGGGACGGTAAAATCGCACATCCAGCGCGGCCTCACCGCGCTGCGCAGGACCCTCGGAGCAGCGGACCAGTCTGATGAGTAGCCCCAAGGACAAGACCACGGCGCCGGAAGTGCTCGACCCGCAGAGCTTGGGGCTGCTGGGCGCCGCGATTGCGCCTGCGGCCCTCGCGCCTGAGCAGGTCGCCGACCTGCGAGCGCGCGTGATGGCGGGGGTGGCCGGCACGACGCAGGTCCTGCGCGCTGCTGACGGCGAATGGAAGCAGCTGCTGCCTGGAGTGACGATCAAGACCCTGCACGTGGATCGCGAGCACGGCACGCAGACCTCGCTGTGGCGACTGGCGGCGGGGGCGCGCATTCCGCCGCATCCGCATACCAAGGACGAGGAGTGCCTCGTACTCGAGGGTTCGATCACGCACCAGGGAGTGGTCTACCGCCAGGGCGATTTCCTGTTCACGCGCCCGGGACTGCGCCACCGGGATTTCATCGCCCCGGAGGGTGCGCTGCTGATGATCCGCAGCGAGCGGATTCCGAACGCGCTGCTGCTACGGCTGGCAAGCCACCTCAGTTGAGCCCGCCCAGACGCTGGATGAACCAGAACAGCGCCAGCCCGGCGATTGCCGTCGATCCCCACGGCATCAGTCCACGCTGGTAGAAGCGGGTGGCGCGCAGCAGGTAGGCCAGCGGCATGACCGCCAGTACGACCGCCAGCTGGCCGGCCTCGACTCCGAGGTTGAACGCGACCAGCGAGAGCAGCCGGGCTCCCTGCGGCAGCCCCATTTCCGACAGCACGGTGGCGAACCCGAAGCCGTGCAGCAGCCCGAAGGCAAAGGCGATGCGCCAGCGCGACTCGGTCACGATCGGAAAGACGTTATTCAGGGCCCCAACGATGATCGACGCGGCGATCACCGACTCCGTGAGCCGGGTCGGCAGGCGGACAAGATCGAATGCCGCCAGCGACAGCGTCACCGAGTGCGCCAGCGTGAACGCAGTCACCACCTTCAGGATGCTCCACAGCGCCGGCGAGGCGATCGGTACTGCCTGCCAGCGGCGCTCGCGACGCACCAGCACCGCGGGCAGCAGCAGTGAGAGCAGGAACAGCAGGTGGTCGATGCCGCTCCAGATGTGCCAGATGCCGGCCTGCAGGTATTGCACGAATGCGTACCCTGCCGACGGGCGCTCGAGATCGAAGTCCTGGACCGGACGCGTGCCCCCGAGCACCGCCGTCTGCGTCCGCCCGCGCGCATTGAGCACGAGCAGACCGCGATGCGAGGGATCTTCCTGATCGAGCATCCGGTAGCCAATCTGCAGCCGCCGCGGATTCGATGCGCATTGCGCCGTGAACGGCAGCCACAGGTAATTGCCGTCCACACGCTCGTTGATCTGCACCGCGCCGGGGCGCAATACACAGCGCCCGTCCGGTGCGGCAAGCATCAGGTGCGCAAGCAGGTAGACGTCGATCGCGTCCCGCCCCGCCCGCACCTCGCCCCAACTGACCCGCCCGTCGCGATCACGATCCAGACCGACCGCGATCTCGGCATCGCGCACACTGAGCTCGAGCACGCCTTGCAGCTGTGTGCCATCGACATCGAGGCGCAGAAAGCTGTTGCTCGCGACATGCGCCTGCGCGAGCGCGCCGATGCACAGCAGCGCCACGGCCAGCAGGCAACGAGCGAGCCCTGTCATTGCGCTCCGGCAGCGGACACCAGCCGCGCATCGCGCAGTCCGGCATCCCGTTCGAATTGCAGTACCGGCAGGGCTTGTGACAGCGCATCGGCCGCGCGTGCGGCCTGCACCAGCACCAATGCGTCGTCCGGCTCGCGCTGCACGCTCCAGTTGGCGAGCGCCACGGCCAGTGCCTCGCGCGGGCGGTCCTCGATTTCCAGCAGGAAGCGGGCCTGCTCGCGCCGGTGTACCGGCTCGCCGCGCTGCGCCTCGGCGGTAAAGGCAGCGCCCAGCAGTGCCCTGCTGCGCGCGAAGTCCGGATCCGCCAGCGCCCGCTGTGCGATCGCAAGCCGTAGCAGCAGCGGCTCGATGCTGTCCTGCCCGCGCAGCAACTCGCGCACCTCGACGTTACGGTGCGCGCGCAGCAGCAGATCCGCATAGGCGGCGCGCACATAGAAGTCGTGAGGGCTCAACGCCAGACCGTCGCGGAACCAGTGCTCGGCATCGCTGTCACGGCCGAGCCGTACCGCCATCTCGCCGAGCTCGGAATCGCGCCAGGCACGCTCGGGATCGAGCATGCCCTGCGTCGGCAGCGCCTCGAGGCGCGCATAGGCGTCCTCGAGGCCGCCGCGCAGCGCGCGGATGCTTTGCGCGCAGATCAGGGCTAAGCCGGCATCCGCCTGAAGTGCGAACTGCGTGCAGGCGTCCTCGGCTTGCGCGTAACGCCCCAGCACACGCAATACGGTCGCTCGCGTCAGCCACGCCTGCGCATCGGCCGGACGGGCGCGCAGCGCCCGTTCCAGGGTGGCGAGCGCCGCCTGGAACTCGTGCCGGCTTTGCTGCAGTGTCGCCTGCAGCACGAGCACACTCGGATCTGGCTCCGCAAGCGCGAGCCACGGGGCCAGTACCGCCTCGGCATAGCCGAGGAAGCGCAGATCCCCGGTGCCACGAGCCTGGCCAATATAGAACTGCGCCAGCGGCACCGCGACATCGAGCCTCGCCTGCGCCAGCTGCCGGGCCGCGAGCGCCGAGTGTCGCGCGCCGGCCGGCAGCTCGGCGAGCACCTGACTATCGCTTGCCGGTACGTAGGGCTTGGCATCAGCCAGCCCGGCGCCGGCACACAGAGCAAGCGCCAGGAACGCGCGACGCATGGCTATCCGACGGGAATCGGATCAGAGGTCTCATCGCCGGCATCGGCCACGATCAGCGCGCCGTCGTCGACCGCCGTCGCGTCGGCACTCTCCGTGGGCGTCTGCGCGACATTCAGTACCTGCGCAGCATCAAGCGTCTGTGAGGACTGCGTGAGACCCGATGTCGCGGGACCCGTCGCGTCGCTGCCGCAGCCGGCGGCCAGCAGGGTTCCGCCGAGGATCGCACTGGCTCGCAGGAGTGTCCTGGTATGCATGGTTGCTCGCTCCTCAATTGGTCGCGCTGTTCGGAGAGCCGGCGATCGGCGTCATCAGGTACGGGAATACGCCCGGGTAGTTGGCCGCGTTGGGCTCCGCGCCATCGGTGTAGTGCAGCTGGCGCGAGGCATCGGACGCCGGGTCCGGATCCTTGGCGCTGCCATCGAAGGGCGCGAGCAGTACACCCATCGCGACCCGCAATTCGATGTCCACGACGTCATCGATGGGCCGCCGGCCGTTCGGAAATCCGGCCAGATCGCCGCCGAGCACGCCGAGATCGTTCTGCGCACTGACCGGCGCCGCAGGCGTCGACGTGTTGAGCCGCAGCAGTTCCGACGGCCTCACGTGCGCCGGCTGGTTCAGCCCGGGCACCCCGGTCAGGAAGGCTTCGATCAGATCGTTGCGCGGGTAGACGTTCGGGGCCCGCACGCCGGCGCCTCCGAACAGCGCCTGCAGCAGCACCGGAAGCGAAGGATTGGTCACGTAGTCGGCGAACTGCGCATCGTCCCTCGGATGCGAGCCGTTGAACCGATCCTTGTCGGGCAGACCGATCACGAGCTCGTTGACCAGCGGTGCGCCGAGCCTGGAAACCTGCACCCACGCGCCGCCCGCGATGAGCGGTCCGGTCGCATTCGCAGCCGATCCGACGCTCGACACACTCTTATCGCTCTGCGGTCTCGAGTTGAGCACTTCAGCCTGCCTCAGGCTGGCGGTGGTCCAGGCCCCGATCACCGGATCAGTGCCGTGGATCAGGCACGCGATCGGGATCTCGAGCGCGAGTGAAGTGACGTTCTTGTCTGCCAGGCTGTTGGGCTCGTCATTGCGAGCGTTGACTCCCGGCGGCGCAAGTTCCTGCACCGGGTACTTGATGTTCACCAGGTCGAAGGTCTCGCCGAGATTGACGACGAACCCGTCCATGCGCTGTCCGACGAACACCCGGCCCGGCGTATTGCAACCGGGTATGGTGATCGTGTGGATGAAGCTGCCGGCGTAGTCCGCATAGTCCGGGATGGACTTGGCACCGATGTTGTCCAGCGGCTTGGCAAAGCTCGCACTCCCGGTGACCGCGTCGTGGATCGCCATCGCCTGCCCGTGGCGCCGGTCGCCCCGCACCAACGTCAGCGTGTAGCTCTCGATCACGTTCTGCGCGGCGCTATTGGTGCTAGTGACCGGACCGATGTTGGTCAGCGGCACAGGAATGGATTTGCCGCCGGCATTGACCGTCAATCCTTCGCGCAGCTCATTGAAGCGGAACTGGAAAGTCAGGTCCTCGTCGCCATCGCCGTCGTTGTCCACATGAATCTCGTACAGGGCCTGTGGATCCATGAAGAAATAGTTGGGGCCACCGTACGCATCCTGCAGTGGCTGGTAGTTGGCAATCATCGTCACGAACCCCGACCGTCCCGGCTCGTAGCTGCGGAACAGGTAGAAGTCGCTGCCATCCACCTTCGGATGGGTCGTGATGAATGGCGCCTCGCGGTGGCTCGATGCGTACGCGCCGCCGGCGGCGCTCGCCATTGCGATCGAGGACAGGATCAGCCAGGGTGTCGAACTGCGCTTCATGGATGGTCTCCCCCTCAAGGATGGTTGAGAGGCACGGCATGCCTCATGCTCCGTTCTACGGAGCGAGGGGGCGCAATGGATGCGGAAGCGCTGGAAATTTCTTGCAGCCGGGCCGCCAGGCGCGCCGGGAGCAGCTCGAAGGGGCGCTGCGGTGCCGCTCACGGCACCGCAGCGCTTTGGGACATCAGACCGTCAGAGCGTCAGATCTTGCCGCCGAATCGGGCGCTGAACTGCACGCCGAAGGTGATTCCCCGATCGAGGTTGGGTCCCCAGGGACCGTAGTAAGTCGCTCCCGCTGCCGGCGGAGTCAGCGACTGGGAATCGAAGTTCGTATAATTCTGCAGCAGGATCCGTTCGTTGGACAGGTTGCGTCCGTAGAGTCCCAGCTCCCAGGCACCGCTCTCCGGTCCGAACGACATGCGCGCGTCGATGCGATCGTAGGCCGGCTGGTGATTGCGCGGATCCTGGTCGTCTTCGATGTTGTAGCCGCTGTCCCGGATGAAGTTAAGGTTCACCTTCCCGACCAGGCTGCTGCTGATGGGGAACTGGTACTCGGGATTTATCCCGATCGACCAGTTGGAACTGAACGGCAGCGACACTCCGTCGCGGCTGACGCCCTTCGCGCACACGGCGGGCTCCGTTGCCGCTTCCAGCTGGTTGCAGGAGGCCCCTTCGAACTTGTCGTACTTGGCCTCGGCGCCGACGGTGCCGTCGAAGCGGATCGTGAGGCCACGGGTCACGAGCCACCGGCCATCGAACTCCAGGCCCTGCGTGTGCGACTCGCCGGCATTGGCCGTGATGAACGAGTTGGTCGGAGAGTTGTAGACGCTGACCTGCTGATCCGTGTACTTCGTGTAGTAGTAGTCCGCGTTCACTTCCAGGCGGTGGTTGAGCAGCGTGGTCTTGACGCCCGCCTCATAGCCCTTCGCGTATTCCGGCTTGTACGTGAACGGGTTCGGCAATCCACCGAAGAAGATCGGGGACATCACGAAACCGCCGGCTTTGAACGCGCTGGCGTACTTGGCATACGCCATCACGCCATCCACGATATCCCACTGCACGCTGAGCTCGGGATCGGCCCGGCTGTCGCGCTCCGCACCGGTGGCCGGGGCGGTATTCGGATAGGGCTGCTGCGGACCAAAACCGGTGGCACCCGAGGTCAGATACGCATAGGAGGGCGGCAGGAAGCCGTCCTTGCCGACATTCTGGTAGCGGCCGCCGGCGTTCAACCGGAACTTGTCGGTGACGTGCCAGGTGGCCGCGGCGAACGCGCTGAGCCAGGTCGAGGACTCATACAGCGTGCCGCCGAAACTCGCCGCCACGGCGTTGGCCGGCAGGAATGGCGCACCGAAGGTCCACGGTCCGTAGATGTCGATGGAGGTATCCAGCCGGTGGCGCTGGAAATAGCCACCGACCATCCATGACACGGTCTGATCTGCCGCGGAGCTCAGCCGGAACTCCTGCGAGAACTGGCTGAAGGTTTCGGCACGATGATCGCTGAACAGCGCGAACGCGCTGTAGTCCGGATCCAGGATGTAATGCTTGTTGTAGTGCATGTATGCGGTAGTGGAATTGAGGCTCAGGTCGCCAAAGCGCCACACGACATTGCCCATGAACACATCAAAAATGTACTGACGGTCCTCAGGCTGGTTGAACTCGTGCACGAGGTTGAGGCCGTAGGGAATCACCGACACACCGGTGGTGCCCCATACCGGATTCGCCGCAGTGCCACCGCTCTTTGCATTGAGCCAATCGAGCGCCGCGCGGGCATCGAGCAATCCGCCCTGGTACGCCTCGTAGCGGTTGTTCAGGTCCAGGCCCAGTACTTTCACGTCCAGCGCGCACGCTGCGGGAAAGCCCGGAAACAGGAAGCCATTGGAGACGCTGGTGGCCGGGTTCGTGTCGCACTGCGAAGGTCCACCGCCCTCGCCGTTGTTCAGGATGTTCTGGTGTTCGGCCTTGAACGTCACATCGACCGAAGTGGCAGGCGACCAGGTCGCGATCAATCGTGCCGCCTGGTCCTTCTTGGTACCGACGGCCGCGCCGTTCCAGTTGTGATAGTCGGTATCTGGCAGCGTGTAATAGCGCCCGGATAGCCGAACGCCGAGCGTGTCGGTAATCGGGCCGCCGATGCCGCCATCGAGCGAGAGTTCACCGAACTTGCCATAGGAGACGTTGGTGTCGCCTTCCCAGGTCTTGCCCGGCCGGCGATTGAACGTGCTCACCGCACCTGCGGTCGAGCTCTGCCCCGCAAAAGTCGGCTGCGGTCCGCGGACGGCCTCGACGTGGTCGACGTCGAAGACCTGGTTCTGGTCCAGCGTCGCCCGGCCGTAATAGACCCCATCGACGAACTGCGACACCGCCTGCTCGAAGCCTTCGTTGTCGACCCCCGTCCCGATGCCACGGATCACCATCTGCTGGCCGGTCAGGTTGTTGCGCATGAACAGATTCGGCACGAACTTGGACAGTTCCTGGATGTCGACGAATCCCTCACCGGAAATGGTATCCCCGTCCACCGCGGTGACCGAGATTGGAACGTCCTGCAGACTCTGTTCGCGCTTCTGGGCGGTGACGATGATCTCCTGAAGCTGATCCGGCTGGCTGGGCTGCGTGGCCTGGACCTGCTGGCAGTAGGCCGGATTGACCGAGAGCAGCGGCCCGCATAGCGCCAGCAGGCCGGAAATGCGGCCCAGAAACCCGAGGTGCTTGGTCGTCGATGTCATGGTGTTCCCCTCCTTCCTTTCATCGATGGCATTGTTGTTGGCGGCGTCGGGGCGCGGAGAGGCCGTCGTCGTGCCTTCTGGACTCTGCCCAGCGCTTCCACCGGGGCTCACCGTTACCTGCGGTACCGCCTTGCCTCGAAAAATGCGCACCGTCCGCTGGTTCAGGAACTCGAATGTGAGACCCGTACCGTCGAGCAGCCGGGACAGTGTTTCCGCCGGTGACAGCCCGGTGGGCGCACCCTTGGAAGTCGCTCCGGCGATGCTCCCGGACACGTACACGATCTGCAGCCCCGTCTGCTTCGCGAACGTGGCCAGCGCCTGCGCCAGGGGCTGGGGCGCAATCGACACGAATGGCGTCGGCACGGGCTGCGCCTGCGCGCTCATGCTGCCGAGGCAATGGCCGAGTGCGGCACCAATGACAGCAATGCGGCGCGTCACGCATATCCCCCTCCGTGTCGTCCGGGCCCCAGCCGGCTGGCTCGGCCGCACGATCTCGAGTTCCTGATATGGGTGAAGAGGGGTCATGCTCGACAATGGCTACCATTAATTGCGCGTCAGGAAGGCTGGCACGCGCTCATTCATCGCAGCCAGTGGCATCGACCGCGTTTCGATCCGTATGTCCTTGGAGCCCGGATCAGGGCCAAGGATTCCCCCCTTAGTCAATGAATACCCGGATCGTGGAGCTGCCTATTGGCCAGACCTCTCGCGGACCACGACATGGTCATCGGTCCTGTCCAGTTCCACGTTATCCAGTCGCCCGATGAAAGCGAGGAACGATTCGGCATCGTATTCGTTGAACACACCGCTGATGGGCAACTCGCGCAGCCGACCGCCCTGCACTTCTATCGTAACTCCGCTGTCCCGGCTGAATTGAGCAGCCACGTTCCCCAGCGGCTGCTCGTCGAACGTGATCCTGCGCTGTACCCACGCCACTTCCTGCGGCACGTTCGCCGGAACCACGGCCAGCTTCGATACGTCGGCGTGGCCATCGACTTGAACCTGCTCCCC